>Ga0193745_1000043_pt1 | contig 24352 bp, 15 predicted proteins | sample L1a2metaG_FD_145899 | JGI IMG/M metagenome (GOLD analysis project Ga0193745, IMG submission 145899) | Soil microbial communities from a riparian zone of the East river system, Colorado, United States - L1a2 | ecosystem: Environmental > Terrestrial > Soil > Riparian zone | place: USA: East River... | reverse complement strand
GCAGGCGCGCGAAGGCGAAGTGCCGGCGACTGCGGTCGCTCACGACTATTCCCGCTTGGTGCGCACCCACTCCGCAGATTCATGCGCGCGCAGCATCAGCAGGACTTTCCAGAGCACGAAAGACGGGGCGCGTATCAAATCGACGAGGCCGCGCATGCCGACGCCGCTGAGCTGCCAGCCGCGCATCACATACAGCAGCAGGCTCATGCCGCAGCCGAGCCCCAGCCACAACCATATTTCCATGGAGGAATCGAATAGAAGCGCAACGCCGGCGAGGACGATCAGGACTGCAACGTTCAGCGCGACATAGGACAAGGGCAACACCAATAAATCGAGCGCCAGATCCAGACAGACCCCGCCGCCGGGACCCATGGCCGCCCGCAGCAGCGACAGGGTTTTGGAACGGATCAGCTGCAAGCGTCCGTCCTCCCAGCGCTGGCGCTGAGTGCGTGCCGCCAGCTCATCCGGCACCATCATGGCGGCGACGTGCGCTTCGTCGGCATAGTGCACGCGGTAGCCGGCGAGCCCCAGATCGATTCCGTACTCGATATCCTCGGTCAGGGAGAATGCCCGATACGGCACCTGGTGCAGCAGCCCATGAGTAATGCTCCAGCCGTTGCCGCGTATCCCGCAGGACAGCTGCAACCGTTCGCGCGCGCGCGAACGCACCCGGTGAAATGAAGCCAGGGCGATGGCCATGAGACGCGTGCGCCACGAAACCTGTGAATTCAGCACGCCATAGTGCGCCTGTACTACCTTGGCCCCGTGCTCGATACGCGCCGCAAGCGCTTCGAGCAGATTCGCCGAGACCTCGGTGTCCGCATCGACGACGACGACGGCGTAGGCCCAACCGTGCGCCTGGCTCGCCCGGAATGCAAAGTCCAGCGCATACCCTTTGCCGCGCCGCTGGGTATCCTGGCGTTCCAGCACTTCAGCGCCGGCCGCACGCGCGAGCGCTGCAGTGGAATCGGTGCAATTGTCGGCGACTACCAGCACGCGGAAGCCATCGGCGGGCCAGTCGATCCTGCGTAAATTGGCGACGACGCCTTCGATTGCCGCCGCCTCGTTATGGGCCGGAACGACAATATCGAAGCGCAGCCGCCGCGACGAGCGCGGCGCTGCCAGCGGTGGTGCACGCGACAGCAGGGTCAATATCAACAAATACAGGGATACCGCCGTTGCCGGCAGCGCCAGCACGAACAAGAGCAGATTCAAAAAGGCTGTCATGTGACCTTGTTTCCGTATTCACGATAATGCCAACCCAGGAAGATCGACAACTTGCCGAGATTCGCCGATACCTTGAGCAGCCAGTACACGGCGCGATGCCGGCCGGACGGCAAGAACAACAGCGCCATACCGGCCGCGATGAACGACTGCAGGAGCGCCCGTAGAAACAGCCACACGCGGCCAGCCGACGTCAGGTGTCCAAAACGTCCCGTCAGCTTGTGGCGCGCAAAGTCCTGCCCTCCGCGCAACGCCCGCAGCAGCAGCCATCGCAGCGACAGCCGCGCGGCTTCGACCGGCTCGTGGACGATGGCTTCGTCGCACCAGACGATGCACGCACCATGCTGTACCAGGCGGCCGAGCAGGTCGCCGTCCTCGCCGCCGGTGAGCCCGTAGTTCGGGTCGAAGGGCGCCGGGGTATCCCGCAGGAGCGCGCCGTGCAACAGCACATTGCCGAAGCGCAATTTGTTGGGAGGGATGACGGTGCCGGTTTTCATCCTCGCCCAATCATAAAACCTGCCGTGCCGGATCCATGCCGGCGCATCGGCGGGCACCACCGGCTCGACCGGCCCGAGCGCGCCATCGGCGGGATAGCGGATGACGGTCTCAGCCAGCTGTTTCAGCCAAGCTGCCGGCGCGCGTTCGTCGTCGTCGACGAAGGCGATCCAGTCGCACTTCGCCAGCTCCACGGTGCGGTTGCGCGTCAGCGAAATGTTTTTCTCGGGCTGAATATCGTAGTGAATCGGAAACGGAGCGCCCAGCTCGCGCCGCCGTTCCACCACGGCGCGTGCGCTGCCCGCGGCGTCGTTATCGACCACCACCACTTCATCGGGAAGGTGCTGCTGTTTCACGAGGTCATCGAGCAGCGCGGCGAGGCGCTCCGGCCGGCGATAGGTGGCAATGCACAGGCTGATGTTCATAGCGGCGGCTGCGTGTCGGTCCGGTCCAGACGCTTGGCCGCCGTCAGTGCCGTTGCCAGTTCCTGCCGCGCCCTGAACAGATTCCAGGCCAGCAGTGCCAGCGCGGTCCCGCTGAACAGCGACGAAAGCCCGCGGGAAAACCCCAGCAACAGCGCCAGCACCACGAAGAACAGCAACCGTATCAAATGAAACGGCGCTTCAGGCCAGTCTTTTCCCCCCAGCCGGTATATATAGTAGGGCACCCATTTCGCCAGGACGTGAGCGCCGAGCGCCACCGCGCCGATCAGAGCGATCGGCACCAGTGCGACAAAGGCCGTGCTGCGCGCGAGCTGCAATCCCGCAAACATCCAGACTCGCGTCCCTTTGTCGAAGCGGTTGTACATCGTGAACCAGCCGTGGGTCGCCAGAAGAACCGCCGCCCACGCGGCGAAGTCCACGGGCACGGGGGTAGCCGGCCAGCGCAGCAGGACAACGGCGATCGCGCCGCACACGAACGCCCAGATCCACGGCTGCCATCGCGGTGTTGCCACCGGGGAATCCAGGAACTCCGGGCTGAGTTTTGGAATTGCCTCGAAGCGCGCGGCGATCAGATCGTTGTCGACGTATCCACGCTCGTAGATCGCCCAGAACGACACCAGCAGGAACAGCAGGCCCAGAACGTGCAGCAGCGGCAGCGCTGCCAGTCCTATCGAGCTCAGCACCCAGAACGCGAAATCCTCCTGGAGGATCCCGCGGACGATATAGCGCGCGCCGGGCCGCTTGACCTGCGTCAGGTATTGCCCGGGCATGTAAACACTGCTCAAGGCGCGACCATGGTGTGCTTCCGGCCAGACCGTACGCAAGGGACGCGCGCATGCATTGAGCAGCGTGAGGTCCTGCGCCGAATCGGTGAGTACCAGCGCGCGGCGGACGGTGTCGTCACCGAGCGCGCCGACTGCCAGATGGAGTTTTCCGTCGCGGCGGTCGGCGAAGGTCGACAGTCGCGCGGCCACTATCTGCGCCTGCGGCAGGCCGAGAGCCGCCACCAGAGGCGCGACGATCGGCTGGAATCCGGCCGTGATGATGATAGGCGTCGTGCCGGGAGTCTTGAGCGCCGCCAGCAGACGCAGGTTGGCGAAATTCTTCGCAAGCCCGGCAACCCGGTTGTTCCAGCGATTTCCGGTCCAGGGAAAGCATATCGATATGAGGCGCACGCGCCACACGTCGCGTGTCGCTTCGCCGCCGGTCCAGCGCCACGGCTGGATGACATCCAGCATCCTCATCAGCAACAGGGCCGGAAGACGCGGGCGCGCCGAGTCGATGAAGTCTTCGGTGGAGTTGCGCAGGTACAGCGTTTCATCCAGATCGAGCAGGACCGGTCCGCCGTGATCCCGGATCGCGCCGATGGCGGTTTCCGGGGATACGTCGTGCGGCGTGATGACGACGGCGCATCTCATGGCGCACCCGCTGAAAGAAGACCCGGTGCGGTCTCGCGCGCGAGTATTTTCCGATGCAGGCGTTTTCGCAGCCTGGCGCAAGGCTCCTCGACCCAGCGGCGCATCGGTTCGGCCACCGTCAGTGTCAGGACGGCCCCCACGAGCGTAAGCCAGATCCAGCCCAGCTGCGGCCAGTGTTTGGCGAGCCCCAGGAGGATCACATGATGCGATAGGTAGACCGTGTAGGAAATCGTTCCGATATACACGAGGGGCCGGGCGTTCAACCAGCGAAACGGCAGCCGGTCGGCCCTGGCCACCGCCAGATAGATCAAGGGCGCGATCGCCAGACTTTGCAGCGTGTAGCGTGCGGTGAGGCGGAAAACTTCGTCGCGATACAACAAGCTGCCCATCAACACGGCAACGCAGACCGCGGCGGTTCCCCAGTCGTAGAGAGCTCTCGGGGCGGGAACAGGGTCGAGCCAGGGATTGCGCAGCAAGGCCATGAGACAACCGATGAGAATCGCGTCGACCCGCGTGTCGGTGGCGAAACTGATGTAAGCCTCCGACCCGCCGTGAAATGCGAGCCAGTAGCGCCACGCCAAGACGGCGGCGCAAAGTACCGAGAGCACGCTGACGGATAATCCGACGCGTCCGACGCGCAGCATCAGCGCCGCCAGCGGGGGATAGAGAAGGTAATAGTGTTCCTCGATCGCCAGGGACCACACCAGGCCGATCCCCGCGGGCATGCCGTGGAAATCGTGCGAGATCACATGATAGTTGCCGAAGTAGAACAGGGCGGAGAACAGGCCGCCCGATGTGAAACCGCCATCGATGACGGAAACGGCGGCCAGCAAGCCGGCCGCGGCCACCACGATGAACAACGGCGGCATCAAGCGCAGCAGGCGGCGCAGGTAAAAGCCCCGATAGCTGATGCTGCCGCTGCGGGCGTGCTCGATGCGCATGAGCGTGGTGATCAAGTAGCCGCTCAGCACGAAAAAGATGGTGACGCCGAGGCCGCCGGGGATGAGATTCTCGAGTCCGCTGTGTGCCAGGAACACCAGCGACACCGCGACCGCGCGGATGCCATCCAGGGACGGGATCGCGCCCGTTGCATACTGGGGGCGGTCGCCTGCGGGCGTCATGGCATCAAGCTCCGCCGCCCCGGGTGCGCGTGAAGGTTGCGTACAAGCGGCAAGGCCACGCCCTTGAATGGCTCGCGGGTGGAGGAATGCGGTTCGCCAAAGATTGAACGCAGCCTGGACTCCAGAAGGCCGCGTGCCAGCGCCGTCGTGGCCAGCGTCATGATGACGAAGTCGACGCTCAGCACGCTGAACCAGTGGGTTTCCGACAAGTTCGTGATCGCCTGCTGAAAGAACAGCGCCAGATACAGAGCGCCCTGGTTGCGGTCTACCCCCAGCAGCTGCAGCGACTGCCGGATATGGGTGACGATATAGGCGAAGAAGCACGCCAGGCCGACCCATCCCAGATCGTTGACGATTTCCAGATAGCCGTTGTGGGCTGATCCGGGGTAAAAGGACCGCATGCGCCACACGAATTCATAGGACTGCGTTCCGGCGACCGGCCCGGCGGTCCAGTACGCGCCGTAGCCGGTGCCGAGGAAAGGATGCCAACGAATGTGCTCGGAAAGGATCGTCCAGATTTCGGTGCGGCCGGTGAACGTCATGTTCTTGTCGATCAGCACGGTGACGGGAGCCATCAACGTTCCCAGCCCCGGGATCAGGTTCAGGATGGCAAGGGCATATATCAGGACCGTCGCCACGAGCATCGCGACCAGGTAAGGCACGTAGGGACGCAGGCCGTTGGGCGAACGCAATAACATGAAAAGAAAGACCATCACGAATGCGGCGGCCGCCAGCGATGTCGAGCTGCGCGACAGCACCAGGCAGATTGCGGCGACTGCGCCACCGGCCAGTACCGGCAGGAGCCTGGCCTCGCGGGTCAGCCATGCGTGAAACCAGAAAATCAAAGCCATGCAGGCCAGGGCGCCGAGGCCATTCTTGTGATTCGCGAGCCCGCGCCACGCGCCGATGAGCTCGATCGAAGATTCTCGATGGATCGCGAGCGTCGGAAAGACGAGACCAAAAACGATCGAGCCCAGCAGCATGACGGTAAGGATCGGGCGCACGACATTCTGGTAGCGCCGCGCGTGCCAGCTCGCCAGCACGAACGCGGCGCACACCAGTACGATCGTAACCATCCGGACAAGGCGCCGTCCGCTCAGAGCAGGATCGATGGACCATGCGATGCTGGCAATCGCGAGCGCGACGAACAAGAGCAAAAACGGATTCAGAATTCGCGCCAGCAGCCACGCCAGACCCGCGCGCCAGAATATGATGATGGCGCCCAGCGCCAGCAGCCCCAGCCACAGCATGCGGCTGATTGCCCCACCCGAACTGGGCGCGGTCGTGAGGCTTTCGTAGTCGAAGCCTTCGGGCACGATCATCAGCACGATCAGCACCCACATCATTCCCGCCAGGAAGAAGGAATGTCGGTCGTCTCGCAGCCACGGCGTGCTGTTGGGCCGCGCGGTGTTCGGTGTCTTTGGATCCACAACCATCACTTCTTATAGGGGCGCGACGGCGCCAGGCAAAACGATGCAGCGAACCGGCATGAGAATCAGAAATGGCTGATCACCGCCCCCAGAATCTGCGAGCGCGTGGCCGACAGCCGCCGCAACATATCCTGCATATCCTTGTAGGGCGTATGTTGCGCGCGGCTCAGCGCCAGCACGCGGCCCACCAGGCTTGCGACCGCCAACCCGTCCGAAAAATGCATGACAGGAGCCGTATCGATCACGACGAACTCGAAATTGTCGCGCCAATCTTCAATCATCGAAGCGAAGGACCTGCTTGACAGCAGCTCCAGCGGATTGCCCGGAACCGGGCCGGACGTCAGCAGCGACATTCGCGGTAGGCCGCGCACGGTATGGAGCTCCGGGTTTACACCGTGCTCGATCGCCTGCGAGAGGCCCTGACGGTTGTCGGTGCCGAAAAGCAGATGCTGTTGCGGCCGGCGTAAATCCGCGTCGACAAGCAGCGTTGGACGACCGGTCTGCGCGAAGGCGATGGCGAGCTCCGCGGACAGCAGCGAGCGACCTTCACCCGCACACGGGCTCAACAACGCGACGATATCGGCCCGGTCGATCGACTCGCGCCGCAGCAGCAACTCGGTCCGCAGCGCGCGGATTTTCTCGCAACGCGGATCGTAAGGGTCATGCGCCATGAGCAACCGGTCATCGGGCTCCACCACGTGCTCGAGTGGTGTGATTTCGCGCGTGGACCGCGAAGCCTGATCGGCACCCTCACGCGATACGTGTTGCGAATCGCGGGAGGTCTGGCTCGCGCCGGCTATGCTCATGCAGTACTCCTCATGGGCAGCGCACCGAACTCCACAAGCACCGGAATACCATGATGGCGCTCGAGATCGTCGCGGCAGCGCACGCGGCGGGTGAATAGTTCATAGCCCAGCGGGATGCCGAGCGCCAGAAAGGCGGCGGCCATGCAGCCCAAAATCAGCCCGGTCAGTACCTTGGGCTTGCTCGGTTTTACCGGCGGTGTTGCGCGGCTGACGAAGCTGACGTTGGTGTCGTGGCCGCCGGAGGCGAACATGATTTGGTCGTAACCTTCGAGCGCGCGCTTGTACACGGCCTGCGCCGATTCGAGTTCCAGGAGATATTTCGCGGCTTCGTCGTGGAGCTGGCCCTTGGCGAGCACCTTCGCGCGCTGTTCCACGACCGCCCGTTGCAGGTTCTGCTCAAGCCGCTGCGCCACGCTCAGTCCCGCTGACGCGTTGGCGGAATAGCTTTGCAGGACAGACGCGAGCGAGCGCCGGCTGGCTGCAATTTGAGACTGCAGCTCGCGGACGTCGGGATGTTGCCGGGTGTAGACCGTAGTAAGCTGCGCCAGACGCGATTCCTGCGTGGCGAGCTGCGTTTTCAGCGACTGAACCAGGGTCGAAGCCAGGACCTGATCGTTGACGGACTGATCTTCCGACGCCCGCGCCTCGGCGGCGCGACGCGCGTTCTGCGCTTCAAGCAGGCGCCCCTCGAGGGTCGCCAGCAGGATCACGTCGACGTTGGTCTTGCTTCCTTCCTCGATCAAACTGTTTCGCTGATGAAATGCCGTGACTTCCTTCTGCGCTTGATCGACCTTGCTCTTGAGCTCATTCAATTGCTGAGCATAGCGCTTGGCGCGTTCACCGGGCGGACCGGTCGAGCGCAGGTAATCCTGCTCCTTGTAGACCTCCGCCACCGTATTCGCGACCTGCGCCGCTTCCGGCGGATTGTTCGCCGAATACGTCACATAGATCAACTGGCTTCCCAGTTGGCTCTGATAGATCGCCAGATTCTTGCTCAATTCCTTTGCCACCCATTCACGCAGCGTGCCGCTGTCACCGCTGTAGCCCCTGGCATAGTCCTTGTTCTGCGTCAGCTTGAGACGATCGACAACCGTCAACAGCACCTCCGGGGTTTGCATCAGCTCCACCTGAGTCGCGATATAAGTGCCGACCTGACCGACCGGAAGTTGCTTGCCGTTCAGCGGATCGTTGACCTCGTAGTTCACCATGAGCGTCAGCATGGCCGTGTACGTTCGCGGCCACACCGCCATGATCAGCGCCGTGACGGACATGACGACGAGGATGATGAGAAGGCTCAGCTTCCGATAGGCCTTGACGATCGAAATAATCTGCGCCAGCGAGAGCCCCGGATAAACAAAATTCAGCGGAATGACCGGGGTGACCAGCGCCACCGGTGCTTCTCTGGATACCAGGGGGAATTCGGTCATGAGCAAGGTCCCTTCTCATACGGCGTCGATTCAGAAAAAACCCATTTGCAACAAGGGCAAATGCGTTGGCCGCTCGTATCGGCGCCGGCTGCGGAATGTCGTATCATCGACAGGGTTGACCCGTTCAAAAGTTGCCGTGTGAGACAGACTTTTATAGGGCTGGAGGCATCACCGTCTGTGCGGTGTCGTACACAGCGCACCGGCGCCGAAACCCCCTCGCACCCGGAGCCCTACCAGTTCTTGGCCGCGATGTAGGCGGCGATCTGCCGGGCCACGATCCCGTAGCCCTTGTCGTTCAGATGCCAGTTGTCGTTGCGAAGCGACGTGGGTGGAATATCGTTGTCGTGGTCCTGAACATCCTGGGGATCGGTTGGATCGTAGTTGTTTATCAGGATCCTGCGGATATCGATGAAATTGTCCGGATACGCTCGCGCAAGGGCAGCGTTGATCTCCGCCAACAGATCGTACGACGTAGTCCCAATGCCTTCATCGCCCGCGTTGGGCAGGCTCAACACGATGAACCTGCGCGTGGAAAGAAACGCGATGCACTTGGCGAGGTCGGACTCCAGTCCCGGCGGATCGTAAAAATTATTCCCCATCCAGAACACGTTGATTTGAGCTTCCCGACCGAAGGTATCGGGGTGGAAAGGACTTTGCGGGGGAATGGATTTCGGCGCTCCCGGGTCATCGCGCGTGAACGCCAGCTGCGGATTGTCGTTGCCATCCGTTTGGTAACTCAGGGTGCCGTGAAATCCGCCGACAGTTCCGGTGACGGGGCCGGGCCCTTGAGGGGTTATCGGGAAGGTCGACTCGGACTCGAGAACGACCGGGCCCGCGGAAGGAAGCGTGTTGTTCGGAAACGTCAACAGAGCCGGTGCGCCGCCCTGGCGCGCTGCGATCTGATCGCTGGTCTGTCCTGAGACACCGCCGTTGAACGTGCTGCGGCCCGTCAATAACTGCAGCTGCGCGGGATAGCTCGAGTCATCGGATGATGCGCCGATGCCGGAGGTGCTGCTGTCTCCCCAGGCAGCGATCTGACGCGATGCAGCCGCCGTTCCAGTCGACGTTCCGCCGCCTGAGCAGGACGAGAGCATGAAGAGAAATGCTGCCGCGATGAACGAAATGCGCCGCAAGTCTGCGCTCCACGTTCCGCCCGGTATTTTTGCCACGAACGATTTCCTGTCTACGATTTCCGATTTTCTGCCAACGCGCAACCTCGGAAGGCACCAGCGAAAGTCCGTATCGCCAGAATAGCTTTTTATCGGAATAGCGCATCTGTTTCTGTACGGCGCCGCACATTGAGGCGAGATTGCTATGTACGTCCGCGCACAGACATGGGAATCCCGTAAGCATTACCGTCCGTGTCTGGTGATCAATCTGAAATAGGCAGATAGGACTTCCTGCTCACTATTTCTCTTTGGGCGTGGCGACACGGAAAATGGACGATTCAAATGTTGCTTCCCCTGAAGGGTTGCCGGTGTCTGCCGCCGTAACTCGCGGACACCAAAGTCGAATCCCGAAAACACCTTGACGACAGACACCCTGACGACTGATCGCGACGACGAGCCGGCGATGCGGGCTCGGCGACCCGTCACGGCGGGGGAGGAGAGGCTTCAGTTTCCCTGCTCCCCGGGGCAGCGGCGCCTCTGGCTGTTGCATCAGCTCAACCCGAACAATTCATCGCTCAACCTTACCGTGCGCTGGCGCCTGGAGGGCGGGGTCTCAAACGCCGAGCTGGAAAAAGCAATTCGACTGGTCATGGCGCGGCATCAGGTATTGCGCACGTTTTTCGTGGAGGCCGGCGGCGAGGTCACCCAGATCGTCGAGCCGCACGTCTCCTTCCACGTGCCCATCATCGACTTGACGGGATTGCCTGAAGCGGAAGCGCTGATCGAAGTCGAGCGCACCGCACGCTGGGAAGCGTGCACCCCTTTCGAGCTGTCGGCGCCGCCCTTGATGCGGGTGACGCATGTGCGTTTGAGCAAAGGCGTTTCGATATTGCTGGTGACGCTGCACCACATCGTGAGCGACGCCTGGTCGATCGGAATCCTGGCGCGCGAGATGGACGAGATCTGCGCGGCTCCGCATGCGGGGCGACCGCCGGCGTTGCCGGATCTGCCGGTCAGTTACGGCGACTTCTCTGCATGGCATGCCGAACAACTCGCGAAGCCGATCCAGCAGACCGACGCGGAATTCTGGAAACGTAACTTGCAGGGCCTCAAGTACTTCGAAATCCGGGCGGACCGTACCCGTCCGGCGATGTTGACGGCGAACGGAAGCACCCTGTCGGTTCCGCTGGACAGGGAGCTCACCGACGAGCTGGCATCTCTCGGCCAGCGGAACGGCGCCACGCTGCATATGACCGTTCTGGCGGCGCTGCTCACACTGCTGCACCGGTACACGGGGGAAACGGATATTTCCATCGGCGGCCAATTCGCCGGCCGGGAGGAGGTCGATCTCGAGAATCTGATCGGCCTGTTCAGCAACATAGTGGTTTTGCGCAACGACTTGTCCGGCGACCTCAGCTTCCTCGGCCTCCTGGCGCGCATCCGCGCCAATCTTGCTGAAACCCTGAAGCATCGGCACATTACGCCGGAGGACCTGATCGAGTTCGCGAAGCTCAAGCCCGACCTGAGCCGGAATCCGCTGTTTTCGGTGAACTTCATGTTTCAGCGATCGTTCATCGCGACGAATGACTGCAGCAGCTTCAAGTTGATTGGGTTGCCCTCGTGTTCCGCGGGAACGATGTGCGACCTGAATTTCTCGATGATCGAAGGGCCGGAAGGCTGGAGCGCATCCTGCGAATACAATCTCGATCTGTTCGAGAGTCGAACGATCGTCGGCCTTCTCAAGCATTTCAAGATACTGCTGGGCGCCGTGGCGGCTGCGCCGGCGCGCAACATCTCGAGCCTGAGCATCCTCGACGAGGCCGAACGCCGCGCGCTGGTCGTCGAAAACAATCGGACCAGCGCGATCTATCCGAAGGATTCGACGCTGCCGCAACTTTTCGAAGCCCAGGCCAAGCGCACGCCGGAAGCGCTCGCCGTGGTTTGCGGCGAGCACAGCATGAGCTACCGCGAGCTCGACATTGCGTCGAACCGGCTGGCGCATGAACTGCGAAGGCGCGGGGTGGAGCCGGGAAGCCGGGTTGCGGTATTTCTGGACCGCTCGCCCGAGCTGGTGGTGGCGCTCCTGGCCATCCTCAAATCCGGAAGCGCCTATATTCCGCTCGACCCGGCCTATCCTACGGAGCGTCTTCAGTATGTACTGGTGAACTCGCGGCCCGCGGCGATCATTACGCGGGCTTCGTTGCGCGGGCGCCTGGTGCATGAGGCAATGTCCGAGATCGTGGTCGATTCGCATTCCCCGTTGATCGCAAAGCAGAGCGCGGAACCTCTTGCCCCGGCTGCTTTGCCCACCGATCCCGCCTATGTCATCTACACCTCGGGATCGACCGGGAGGCCAAAGGGCGTAGCGATCGAACACCGCGCGCTGGTCAATCTGCTGTGCGCGATGCGGCGCCAGCCCGGGCTCACCGATGAAGATACGGTGGTTTCCGTCACCACGGTTTCTTTCGACCTGTCGGTGCCGGATCTGTTCCTTCCGTTGATCGTCGGCGCCAAGCTGATTCTGGCCAGGGAGCAGGAGATGACGGATGGCGCCGTGTTGCTCCGGCTCTTGCGCCGGCACAGCGCGACGGTGATGCAGGCCACGCCCGTGACGTGGCAGCTTTTGCTCGAAGCAGGCTGGCACGGAGATCCGCTGCTGAAGATGCTGTGCGGCGGCGAAGCGATGCCACGCAAGCTCGCCGAGAGGTTGCTGGAATGCGGCGGAGAGCTCTGGAACATGTACGGGCCTACCGAGACGACCGTCTGGTCTTCGACGCTCCGGATCGAGTCCGGTGACGGTCCGGTTCCGATCGGGCCGCCGATTGCCAACACGCAGTTCTACGTTCTCGATAGCCGTCAGGAATTGGTGCCGCACGGTGTGCCCGGCGAGCTCTTCATCGGCGGCGACGGGGTTGCGCTGGGCTATTTCGACCTGCCGGAGGCAACCAGGGAAAGATTTGTTCCTGACAGGTTCCGCAAGCTTCCCGGTGCGAAGTTGTACCGCACCGGCGACATCGTTCGCATGAAGCAGGACGGGCGCATGGAGTATCTAGGCCGCACCGATCATCAGATCAAGCTGCGGGGTTTTCGCATCGAACTGGGGGAAATCGAAGCGGTGTTGTTGCGCCATCCGGACATTGCAGAAGCCGTGGCAGTGCTCGGACAAAGCCCTTCCGGTGAGGGCGTGATCTGGGCCTATGCGGTTCCGCGGCGTTCCCAGCCGGAAGCGCCTGAAGCCCTGGCCGGCGCATTGCGCACGAGCCTCGCCCAATCCTTGCCGGACTACATGCATCCTTCGTCCATCGTCATGCTCGATGCGCTGCCACGTATGCCAAACGGCAAGATCGACCGCAGTTCCCTGCCGGCACCGGCGCCGGCAAAGCGCCCGAGCAAGGAACAGGCGCAGCCGCTCAACGAAATCGAGCGCCGCCTGGCAAAGATCTGGAGCTCGGTTCTCGGACTGGAAAACATCGAGAAGACGGCGAATTTCTTCGAATCGGGCGACCATTCCCTGCTAGCGGCGCGGCTGTTGGCCCGTATCGAGGCAGAGTTCGGACAAAGGTTGAGCCTGCTGGCCGTGTTCAAGGCTCCGAGCATCGGCGAGCAGGCAAAGCTGTTGATGCACAGCGGCCAGCGCGAGTACGAGTTTCGGCAAGTGGTTCGGCTGCAGCCCAATGGTTCGAAACCGCCCTTGATCGCGATCCACAACACCGGCGTTTATTATTACAATCTTTCCAAGCGCCTCGGCCCGGACCAGCCCCTCACGGCGCTTCAGCTGTTCGATCCTTCGATAGCGCGCCAGAGCCTGCCGCAGACTCTGGAGGACATCGCCGCCGAGTACGTGCAGCTCATCCAGAAGTTTCAGGCCACCGGGCCCTACAAGCTGATCGGCTGGTGCGTCGGCGGGGTGTTGGCCTTCGAGGTGGCACGGCAACTCGTTGAAGCGGGGCAGGAGGTGTCGCTGCTCGCCATGATTGATGCCTGGGCGCCGGGCCACAACAGACGACTGTCCCGCCTGCGCGCGATCCTCGCCGATTACTCGTATCGCTGGCAGTTGATTGGCGCGGATTGGCAGAGAGTGATGTCCCGGGAACAGAGCCTGGCTGCGTTCCTGGCACAACGAACCACGTCCAAAAGATTGTTGCGCTGGCTCGGCCTCTCGCAGGGCGATGCGCAGGGGCGCGTCGCGTTCGAGGCAAGAGAGTTGAGCGCCGAGAATTATGATCAATGGCTGCTCGGCTACCTCGAGGAAACGGCGGAAGGCTACGAACCCAGGTCCTACCCGGGAAAAATAACCCTTTTATGCAGCACTCAGGAGCCCAAAGGTCTATTCCTGGATTCCCGGATGGGTTGGGGCCCCTTCGCGACGGGAGGTGTCGAAGTTGCCGTCATCGACGGCGATCACTTCACGGTGTTCAAGGGCGAGGGCCTGGAGCAAATGGCCACGCATATCGTGCGGGCAATGGACGTTCATCCAATGAAGCGGCATCCGCAGTTGTGTGCATGAATATTTCCGGGGCTCTTTGAAAAGGTTCCGCACTGAATAACCCAATTCGACAAGGAGTCCTGGACATGCGAATCAAGAAACTCAGCTCTCTCATCGGCCTGTCTGCTGCGCTGTTACTCGGCTCCTTGACTGCGGCACAGGCACAAGGTCCGGGGATCTATTTTGGCGCCTCGTGGGGCGCCTATAGCATCAAGGAAAGCACTCTCAACGACAATGGGCGCGTATTGAAGGGTGTTGTTGGCGCCCAGTTCAACAATTGGTTCGGCGTAGAAGGTTCGTGGACCGATTTCAACCGCGCCGACAACGGTACGGACAGGTTCAAGGCGGACGGCAAAGGCTTGGCGGCGGTCCTGTCGGCGCCATTGGGGAGCAGGTCGTCGGTGTTCATAAAGGGCGGGCAGTTCTGGTGGAATGCCGATTCGGTCCTGGGCGTGTCGGCAGGAGCCGATACGAGTAGAAAAGGCCACGATCTGTTCTGGGGTGGGGGCTTCAAGTTTGGCTTCAACCCCCACCTCGCATTACGCGTCGAGTACGAACGCTATGACGTGGTGGATACCCACCTCAACACCGTCACGGGCGGCCTCGAGTTCAAGTTCTGACAAGCGGTGAAGGCGCGGTGTTCGAGCGGCGGAGCGCTTGGCGCGCACCGGCCATGATTTATCGAGGTGAAACGCCGGAACCCGGATGAACCTCAACGCCGTTTGGGCTTCCCTCGCCCTTGTGATGGTCGTTATCGGAATCGCGGCGTTGCCGGTATTTCGTTTTGTAGACGGTGTGCCCAATCCGGGCGCGCGACATTCCGCGATTGACGGGCTTAGAGGTCTCCTGGCACTCAGCGTATTCGTTTTCCATCTTGTCCTGACACGCCGGTTCATCGAGACCGGCATATGGGACGTGCCAGGCTCCCGCTTCTATGCATTGCTGGGGCCGATCGGGGTGTCCCTGTTCTTCATGATCACTGCCTTTCTGTTCTGGGGAAAGATGTTGCGCGCGAAGGGGCGGCCACGGTGGCACGAGCTGTACGTCGGCCGGCTGTTCCGCATCGGGCCCATGTATCTGTTCGTCGTGCTCGTGATGCTTGTCATAGTGTTCGCACGAACCGGATTTCAGCTGCACGAGCCTGCGGACGTCGTGGCGGGGTCGGTACTTCAATGGCTGGCCCTCGGCATGATGGATACGCAGCCCGATGTCAACGGTTACCGGGCGTCGCTCGTACTCGCCAGTGTGACATGGACGATTTCCTACGAATGGGTGTTCTATGCCTCGCTTATGGCGACGGCGTATTTCGCCCGCGGCAAAACACACTTGATATTCGTGTTCGGGGCGCTTGCGCTGTGTCTCGCCGGGAAACTATTGCTGAAGGTCGACGCAATGGGTTTCGCGGTGCTGTTCTTGAGCGGCATGGCTGTCGCCTCGCTTTTGCATGAAAACATGAGACTTCGAATGTCGCACCGCCTGTCTTCGACAATAGCGCTCTTGTGCCTGGTGGTCATTCTCGCAACGTCGCGCAGCGGCTACGGAACATTCACCGCGGTGCTACTGGCGCTGTTCTTCTATCTGGTGTGTTCGGGAGCGTCGTTATTCGGCTTGCTCACGACAACACCGGTCAATCGGCTGGGGAACATCAGTTACAGCCTGTACCTGATGCAAGGCCTGGTGTTGACCCTTGTTTTTGCGATCGCTCCGATCAGAAACGTCGCCATGGCATCGCCGCAGCAGTACTGGGCCGTCGGCACCGTCTGCGCGTGCGTGCTGCTGCTTTGCGCTTCCCTCGGCTATGCCTTCATAGAACGGCCTGGAATCGCCTTCGGCAAGCGCCTTGCCACGAGCCGCGGGCTACGGCTTGCCCGCCGCAACACGTCGCCGGTCTCGAACATGCTGCGTGAGCCCGCACCGGAAACAGATGCACTGGCATACTTGCTTCGTAAGCGGTAGGTGACCTTGCCCTAGAGCCGTGCAGGTCTTTGAAGGGCCCGGGCTGTGTGCCGGGCCTTTTTTCTTGCGCGCGCCGTTTGTCGCCGCGCAGAGACAAACCCCAGAGAAATTATTTTTTTCCTCCGCGGACGGGCTTCGAGCGTCCGTCGCGCGCGACGAATCGCTGTGCAAACAACACCCTGCAGGGCGATCGCCAATCCCTTCTCCCTGTTGGGATGCTCTTCCAGCGTGTGTTAGCGCCTAGACAATGAACTAAGGTTGTGATTCGAACTCATACGTGGGCTACCGCACAGAAGAAGACCCCACTCAGAAGAAGGGGCGAGGTAGCACCCCCTCCCCGCGCCCCAGTGTGATTGCACCCGAGAGTGTGAATACGGGCAACGGATCCGCGATGGACCGATGCAAGCAGCAATCACAGTAAGGTTCCCGATGAAAACCATCAATAAGGGTTTTGTTTCCCGAGCGTTTCGCGCGATCGCGATCGCGGTGCTCTTTATCGCCGGAACGACAACGAACGCAATGGCCGTCGGTTACTTCGCGCAGTCGGGAAGGATATACGACGCGAGCGGCCAGGAAATCCAGATCCGCGGTGTCAACCATCACGGCTTCAACTCCCCGATCCTGCAGCCTCAATTCCTGTGGGCGATGGGCTGGAAAGAGCAAATCGCGCAGATGAAGAGCCTCGGGTTCAACGCCATCCGTGTGCCCTTTGTGCCCGACACGCTCTACAGCATCACTCCGGTCAATCTGCTGAGCTACGTTGAACCCGCTCTCAATCCGGAACTGATAGGCAAGACCCCTTTGCAGGTTCTCGACCTTTGGATGGCCGAGGCGGACCGCCAGGGCATGTACGTTCTGCTGGATTTTCACAGCGTGACGATGCAGATGCAGTACCCGACGTGGTTTCTGTCGAACCCGGCCGATTTCAACCTCACTTACAACAAGCAGGCCTACACCAAGGAAAACTGGACACGCGACCTTGCGTTTGTCGCCCAACGCTACGCCAACCTGAGCCACTTCTTCGGGATCGATCTGTATAACGAGCCCCATGACGCCGTGCGCTGGAGCTCCGGGGACGCGAACGTCACCAACCCGATCTACTTCTGGAAGGACGCGGCGGAACTCGCCTCGGCGGCGGTCCTGGCGGCCAACCCCAGGCTGCTCGTATTTGTCCAGGGCAGCAACGGCAACTACGACGGCATCGAGAACTCGAACATCCCCATGAACTGGGGCGAGAACTTTCAGCCCGAAGGCTACAAGCCGTTCAACATCCCGGGCGACAAGCTGGTGCTGACGCCCCACACCTACGGGCCTGACGTGTATGTGAAGTCTTCATTCAGTGCTTCCAACTTCCCGGCCAATCTGGCGGCGGACTGGAACACTTTGTTCGGTCAATTCTATCCGGCGAATTCGGTCGTGGTCGGCGAATTCGGCGGTTACTTCGGGACGGGAACGAGCGGGCAGAAGGACGTCGTCTGGCAGAACGCTTTTGTTCAGTATCTTCAAAGCAAGGGCATGCGCAATAGTTTCTATTGGTGTTACACGCCCAACAGCGGCGGTACCGGCGGCATTCTCGACGACAATTTGAACGTGCGTCTGGACAAAATGGCGTTGTTGCAGAAGCTCTGGGCGACGCCTCCCTCCGGCGTACCGCCAGTGGCTCCGCCGCCGGCACCGGTTGTATCGCTGACAATTTTCGGGGATGCAATGACCCCTCTGTGGGCGCTTTCGGGCTGGAGCTCGACCTCGACGGTCCAGGGTCAATTCGTCGGCTCTGGAGTCAGCGCCGTCAAGGTGGCCGCAAGCACCTGGGGCGGGATCAGCTTTGACAGCCGCGATGCCAATTGGGTGTGGACCGATCAACCCGCCAATCTCTATACCCACTTGAGTTTCGATGTGTCAGCGGGTCCGGTGGTAGGCGCAGCGATCAGGTCGCTCCAGGTGAGTCTGGATCTGGGGTTCGGCCTGGTCGCAAAAATTTCGAATTACGTGCCTTCTTTTGCCCCGGGCACCTGGTATCACGTCGAAATTCCGCTCTCGGTCATGAATCCCAAAGGCGTGTCATTCCGAAAAATCATATTTCAGAATAACACCACCTCAAATCTGACTTTCTATGTCGATAAAGTGGAACTCGTCAATCGAACGTCCGGGGGAGGGGGCACCGCCGACACCGCCGCGCCCTCCACGCCCACCGGCCTCACCGCTTCGGCCGTCTCCTCGTCGCAGAACAACCTGTCATGGACGGCATCCACGGATAACGTCGGTGTGACCGGCTACAAGGTGTTCAAGGGTGGCGCGCAGATCGCCACGACCACGGCGACCTCATACTCGAACACCGGTCTTGCCGCTTCGACCGCGTACAGCTACGTCGTGTCCGCTTACGACGCCGCAGGCAATGTCTCGGCTCAGAGCTCGGCGGCCGGCGCGACGACGCAGGCCGTACCGCAACCGGTGACAGGGACGCCGATTTTTGACGACGCAGTGAACTCTCTGTGGCAGCTTTCGGCCTGGAGTGCGACCACGACGGTCCAGGGTCAATTTGTGGGTTCCGGAGTCAGCGCCGTGAAAGTGGACGCAACCACCTGGGGCGGGATGAGCCTTGACAGCCGAACTGCCAATTGGGTGTGGGTCGACCAACCCGCCAATCTCTATACCCACTTGAGCTTCGATGTGTCCGCGGGCCCGGTGGTGGGCGCCGCGATGAGCTCGCTCGAGGCGAGTCTGGATCTCGGTTTTGGCCTGGCCGCGAAGATTTCGAATTATGTGCCTACATTCGCCCCGGGCACCTGGTATCACGTCGAAATTCCCCTCTCGGTCATGAATCCCGCAGGCGTGCCATTCCGAAAAATCATATTTCAGAATAACAGCACGTCGAACCTGACTTTCTACGTCGATAAGGTGGAACTCGTCAATCGAGCAACTACGCCTGCCCCGACACCCACTCCTACACCGGGCGGTCAGCTTCAAACCTGCAGCAGCATCATGCCCCTGGGTGACTCGATCACGCTCGGCGTGAACGGGGGATACCGCAACAACCTGTATACGGGTCTGCAGCAGAACAACTGCGCCGTCAGCTACGTGGGCACACAGACTGACGTGAATACGCGCGTTGCCGACAAACACCACGAGGGGCACCCCGGGTTCACCATCGGCGATATCGCGGGCAGCGTCAACGCCTGGATGACATCGACGCAACCCGGCATCATTCTGCTCATGATCGGCACCAACGACACCGCCTGGTGGACAGGGGAGAATGCAGCCCAGATCGGAGCGCGCCACAACGCGTTGATCGATCAGCTGCGCACGGCCCGTCCCCAAGCCTGGATCTTCGTCGCGTCCATCCCGCCGCAATCTTCGGCGATCATTCAACCGAACAATATCGATCGCGCGGCGCTCACTCAGCAGCTGGACGCCGTAATTCGCACGAATGTCGACGCTCGAGTCGCGGCGGGCCAACGGGTGCGTTTTGTCGACATCAATTCGGCATTGACTACCGCGGATCTGTACGACGGCATTCATCCGACCGAGGCGGCGCACGCCAAGGTTGCGCAGAAATTTCTGGATGCGGTACGTGCTGCGCTCGGCCCCTGATGGATGTGCCCGCTGTTTGATGGCCTTTTCGGTCGCTCCATTCTGCTGAACCAATAGCAGGCTGGGCGCTGTGCGCGAGGCCGCACAGACCGCAGGGCACAGCAGGGCTAATTTTCAGAGGGATGCGGTTCAAGGTCGTCGTTTTCCGGGTAATTCCGTGGTGCGCGATATTGAGTGTTTGTGCCTGCGCCAGCTCATTGTCCGTCCCTGGCGGTGCCCGGCTTCAAAGCTGCAGCGGCATCATGCCCCTGGGGGACTCGATCACACTGGGCGTGAACGGCGGATACCGCAACAATCTGTATACGGGTCTGCAACAAAACAACTGCGGCGTCAGTTACGTGGGCACGGAGGCTGACGTCGACACGCGCGTGTCCGATAGGCACCACGAGGGGCACCCCGGGTTCACCATCGGCGATATCGCGGGCAGCGTCGACGCCTGGATGACATCGACGCGACCCAGCATCATTCTTCTCATGATCGGCACCAACGACACCGCCTGGTGGACAGGGGAGAACGCGGCCCAGATCGGAGCGCGCCACAACGCCTTGATCGATCAGCTGCGCACGGCCCGTCCCCAAGCCTGGATCTTCGTCGCGTCCATTCCGCCGCAATCTTCGGCGATCATTCAACCGAACAATATCGATCGCGCGGCGCTCACTCAGCAGCTGGACGCCGTCATTCTCAAGAATGTGAATGCACGGACCGCGGCGGGCCAACGCGTGCGCTTTGTCGACATCAACTCGGCATTGACTGCCGCGGATCTGTACGACGGCATTCATCCGACCGAGGCAGCGCACGCCAAGATTGCGCAGAAATTCCTGGACGCGGTACGCGCGGCGCTCGGTTCCGCCACATAAACCATCCCGCTTCAAATTAATAATTGGGACGCTCACTGTGTGCGAGACCGCACAGACCACGCGGCGCACCACGATTAAGGTTCGGACGGGAGCCAGAACCATGGGGTAAGCCACTGACATGAGAAAAGCGCTGATTTGCGGGATATCCGGGCAGGACGGTTCCTACCTGGCCCAGCTGCTTTTGAGCAAGGGTTACGAAGTTTACGGAAGCTCCCGGGACGCTCAGGCGGCTTCCTTCAAGAATCTGATCCGCTTGGGCATTCGGGACCAGGTCAAGGTCGAATCCGTCAGTCTCACGGACTTTCGTAGCGTGATTCAGGCCCTGGCAAAGATTCGGCCGGACGAGGTCTACAATCTCGCGGGCCAGAGTTCAGTTGGACTGTCGTTCGAGCAGCCCGTAGAGACTCTCGAAAGCATGAGCTTCGGCATACTCAATTTGCTCGAGGCGATCCGTTTTACCGGCAGGCCAATCAGGCTGTACAACTCCGGGTCGAGCGAGTCTTTCGGGGACAACAACGGATTGGCCGCAGATGAGAACACCCCGTTCAGGCCGCGCAGCCCTTACGCGGTTGCCAAGGCCACCGCATTTTGGGAGGTCGCAAATTATCGTGAGGCATACGGATTGTTTGCATGTTCCGGAATCTGCTCCAACCACGAGTCTCCCTTACGCGCGGAGCGTTACGTCACCAGGAAGATAGTGGCTGCGGTCTGCCGTATCGCCGCGGGCAGCAAGGAAAAACTTCGACTCGGCAACATACAGATTTCCAGAGACTGGGGATGGGCTCCCGAATACGTTGGCGTAATGTGGCGAATGTTGCAGGAAGAAAAACCCGACGACTTCGTCATCGCGACCGGTGAGACACACACGCTGGAGGAGTTTCTCAGTCTCGTATGCGCGGGCGTCAACCTCGATTGGCGCGCGCACGTGGTGCTGGATCCGGCATTGATGCGGCCAAGCGAGTTGCTCGTCAGCCGGGCAAATCCGCGCAAAGCTCAGTCTCTTCTGGGCTGGAAGGCCAAGTTTGTCATGAAAGATGTAATACGCATGATGATCGAAAGCGAAAGGCCTGTAGTGAAAACAAGCAAGGCGACGGCTTCGATCAGCCAGGTTGAAGCGGTGCAAAGCGTGATGCAATCCCCGCTGAGCCATGCCTCATGAGCCTGAATCCGCGCATCCAGTCCTTATTCGTGGCGGACGTGGGGCACAAAGCCGTGCTTCTTGGTGAGCTCCTCGCGTTGCGCTTCTTTCATGTCCTCGCGGACCATTTCGGCGACTAGCTCGGAGTACCGCACCTTCGGCACCCACCCGAGCTCTTTCCGGGCTTTGCTCGCGTCGCCCAGCAGACTGTCCACTTCGGTCGGCCGGAAATAGCGCGGATCGATTGCCACGATGCGGCGGTTTTTCTGGTCGTAGCCCTGTTCTTCCTTCCCTTTCCCTTTCCAGCTGATCTTGATGTCGAGTTCCTTCGCCGCGGCGTTCACAAAATCCCGCACGCTGTGCTGCTCGCCCGACGCGATCACGAAATCCTCGGGCTTGTCCTGCTGCAGCATCAGCCATTGCGCCTCGACGTAGTCGCGCGCGTGGCCCCAGTCGCGCCGCGCCTCGAGGTTTCCCAGATAAAGGCAATCCAGCATCCCCAGCTTTATGCGCGCCAGCGCGCGGGTAATCTTGCGGGACACGAAGGTTTCGCCGCGAACCGGGGATTCGTGGTTGAAGAGTATGCCGTTGCACGCGAAAAGCCCGTAGGCCTCGCGATAGTTGACGGTGATCCAGTAGGCGTAGAGCTTGGCGATTCCGTACGGCGAGCGGGGATAGAACGGGGTTTTTTCGGTTTGGGGCGTCTCGCGCGCCAGTCCATAGAGCTCGGAGGTCGAAGCCTGGTAGAACCGGGTCTTGTCCTTCAAACCGAGAATCCGGATCGCCTCCAGCATGCGCAGCGCGCCCAACGCGTCCGCGTTCGCGGTGTATTCCGGCTGCTCGAACGAAACCGCAACGTGGCTTTGCGCCGCGAGGTTGTAGATTTCATCCGGTTGGACCTGCTGCGTGATGCGCACCAGACTGCTCGAATCGGTCATGTCGCCGTGGTGCAGGAAGAACCGCCGGTTCGAGACGTGGGGCTCCTCATAGAGGTGATCGATCCGGTCGGTGTTGAACAAGGATGTGCGCCGCTTGATCCCGTGCACGATGTAGCCCTTGTTCAGGAGCAACTCGGTCAGATAGGCGCCGTCCTGGCCGGTGACGCCGGAAATCAACGCGACTTTCGGACTACTCATGAAATTGGATTCACCCGGGAATGATATGCGGTGGACAATCTTTCACCGGCACCAAGGATAACATCGCTGATCTTCCGCCGTATAGTGCGGGGAGCTCGCTGTGTTCGGGACCGCACAGACCGCGAGGCACCGACGCTTTATTCAGAACCTTTGCAAGCATCCGGAGAGACAGCGATGCGCCTCAAGATGATCGTGTTTCGGGTGATCCTGTGCTGGGCGATGGCTGGCGTTTATGTGTCCGCCAATGCATCGTCCGACTGGCCGGAGTGGAACGATTTCGCCGGCCGTTTCATTCAGGCAGACGGACGCGTGATCGACATTACCTTCGATCGGAAGAGCACGTCCGAAGGGCAGTCCTACGGGTTGTTCTTTGCTTTGGTCGCCAATCAGCGGGCGCAGTTCGACACGCTTCTCAAGTGGACCTCCGACAATCTCGCCGCCGGACAGCTCGGCAACAAACTTCCGGCCTGGCTGTGGGGATTGCGCGATGACGGCAGTTGGGGCGTGAAGGATCAGAACTCGGCCTCCGATGCCGATCTGTGGATCGCCTACACCCTGCTCGAGGCCGCACGCCTGTGGAAAGCCCCGGACTACGCCGACACCGGCCGAAAGCTGCTTGCCCAGATCCGCCGGCATGAGATCGCCCAAGCGGGGAGCGCCGGTCCGGTGCTGTTGCCCGCACCCATAGGTTTCACGCTCGATAAAGGGCGTTTCCGCATCGACCCCAGTTACCTGCCCGACTTCATGTTCCGTTACCTGGCTGCGATCGACCCGGACGGCCCGTGGCAGCCGGTATGGGACGGCTACGTGCGCATGGCGCCGAAGATATTCAGCGCCGGCGTCGCTCCTGATCTGTTCGTCGTCGATTCCACGGGCAGGGTCATGCCGGACAGCGAACGTGAACCCTCCGGGAGCTACGATGCCATTCGCGTTTATCTCTGGGCGGGAATGTCGGGGAAGAGCAGCCAGGAAATGGTCAGGATGCTTTCCGCCTATGCCGAGCTGATCCGCAAGTTCGGCGCGCCACCTGAAAAAGTCAATCCGCTTACCGCCGTGGCGACCAAATCCGATTATTCGCCCATCGGATTTTCAGGCGCTGTGTTGCCGTTCCTGAGCGCACTGGACGACAAGCCGTTGCTGGAAAAGCAGCGAAACCGGGTGCGCCTCGCAGCGCTGCGCGCCAAGCTGGGCGAGCGTACCCACTATTACGATCAAGTTTTGATTCTGTTCGGAAAGGGCTGGCTCGATGGCGAGTACCGCTTCGACGACCAGGGGCGCTTGCAGCCTAAATGGATGCGCTGACGGCGTGGTTCTCACCCTCGGCATACGCGGGACGCGCTGGCTCTGAAGGCGACGCTTGGGGCAGGGCAGGCCGAAGCGTCGGCACCAGCTGCTCGGCATACGCGGGACGCGCCGGTTCGGGAGATGACGCCGGGGGCAGGTCCGGCCGAAGCGTTGGCAGCGGCCGTTCGGCACGCGCGGGACGCGCTGATTTGGTAGAGAACGCCGCGGGCAGGGGCCGATGGGGCCCCGGCATGAGCCGCTCGGCATGCGCGAGACGCGCTGGTTCCGGGGAAGCCTCCGCGGGCAAGGCCGGCTGACTGGGCGCCGGCACCAGCCGCAGCATGGGCGTCGATGCTTTTCGAACAACAATCTCTGCATTGCGCAGCAACCCGAAGACGCGCGGACCACGTACGAGGTAGCGGTTTGCCAGG
>Ga0193745_1000042_pt1 | contig 24773 bp, 15 predicted proteins | sample L1a2metaG_FD_145899 | JGI IMG/M metagenome (GOLD analysis project Ga0193745, IMG submission 145899) | Soil microbial communities from a riparian zone of the East river system, Colorado, United States - L1a2 | ecosystem: Environmental > Terrestrial > Soil > Riparian zone | place: USA: East River... | reverse complement strand
CCCGGTGCGCGACATGATCCGCACCAAATACAAGATGCAGGGCAGGAGAACGAAGCTCGTCGGCCCCAACTGCCCCGGCGTGATCACGCCCGAGGAGATCAAAATCGGCATCATGCCAGGCCACATCCACAAGAAGGGCCGTATCGGCGTGGTGTCGCGCTCGGGCACGCTCACCTATGAAGCGGTTGGGCAGCTGATGGAGCTCGGGCTCGGGCAATCCTCGTGCGTCGGGACGGGCGGTGACCCGGTGAACGGCCTGAAGCACGTCGACGTATTGAAGATGTTCAACGACGACCCCGAGACCGACGCCGTGATCATGGTCGGCGAAATCGGCGGCTCGGACGAGGAGAACGCCGCGCTGTGGGTGAAGGCCAACATGAAAAAGCCCGTCGTCGGCTTTATCGCCGGAGTGACGGCACCGCCCGGAAAGCGCATGGGCCACGCCGGCGCGATCATCTCCGGCGGCAAGGGGACTGCGCAGGAAAAGCTTGCGGTGATGGAAGAGTGCGGGATCAAGGTCACGAAGAATCCCGCGGAGATGGGAAAACTGCTGAAGTCGGTCCTGAAGTAAGCTCGCGCTGATCCCCGAAGCGCGCTCAGGCGAACTTGGGCGACCAGGGCTCGGCCCATTCCGCTATATAGCTCTTCAGGAACCCGGTGAAGTCCTCGAAACCGGGCGGCAGCTTCCTGCCGCGGCTCGCGATTTGGTAGAGCTCGATCGGAACTATGGGATCGGTGAGCGGATGCATCGCGATGCGGTGTCCGCGGCAGGCCGGGATCGCAAAAGTCGGAATGACAGCGCAGCCGGCCCCCGCGGCCACCATCGCGATCTGCGTCTCGAAGTAGTCGAACACCATGTCCGGCGGCTCGCGGCGGCCAAAGCGCTGCAAGTTGCGGTCGATGACCTGCTGGATCGGATTGTCGGGCGGCAAACCGATCAAGCGCCACTCGAGGATGTCCTTCCAGCACAACCACCGCGGCGGCCCGCTCGCAGGCTGCGCCGCCGGCTCGATCACCATCAACGAGAAGCGGAAAATCGGGATGCGGCGCACGCCGCTGACCGGTTGAAGGAAACAGCCCAGGCCGACATCGATCTTGCCGGATAGCGCCATGGCGATAACGCGAGCGCGGTCGCCATCGTGCAGAACGATCTTCAAATCGGGACTGTGCGTTGCGTAATCGCTGATTACCGAAGGCAGCAGCTTGCTGGCGATGAGCGGCGTGGCGCCTATGGCGATGCGGCGGTTCGCGACGGATGCAGCGCGACCGATCACCGACGCCGCCGCCTCCAGCTCGAGCAGGCTGCGGTCGGCGATCGGCAGAAACCTGGTGCCGAATTCGGTGAGCGTGACCTTGCGGGTGGTGCGGTCGAAAAGCCGGAATCCGAGCTGGCCTTCGAGTCCGCGCATCAGCACGCTCATTCCCGATTGCGTGATGAACAGCTGCTCAGCGGCGCGGGAAAAACTCTGATGGCGCGCCGTCAGCACGAACGCCTTGAGTTGCCGCGAGCTGATATTCATGGCGACGAGTGATTAATTGATGAGTTACTTCAATTTGTATCGTAAATCCCCAGGTGGTAGATTTCAACAGCGGAATGGAATAAGTAAGTGTGTGCACGTGTGGTCCGGAGGATCGTTTTTTGCAGCCCAGGTTGCCCACTCCTGCTCCCACTCTCTTTCGCACTGTCCGGTGCGCTGCAGCAATTCCATAAGCATTTCAAATCGAAGGAGGTAACGTGAGTTTCGCGATCCTGCGCCGTCTTGCGCGAGCAGGCGCTTTTGTTTCAGCCGTCACGCTTACGGCGTTGCTTACCGCTGCTCACGCTGCGGTGCCCGACATTCCCACGGTCGAAGGGCCGATCACCGGCCCGGGCGAGATGCAGCCCGGAATCCGGCCGGGACCGGTCGGGACCAATCTGGAGGACTTCGGCTACATCATGGAGGAGTATTTCGTCTCGGGCATGGCCGCGGGACAGCCCTACAAGACGCGGCTCCTTCTTCGCAAGCCGCCCAATCCCGAGAGATTCAGCGGCGTGCTGGTGGGCGAGCCCACGCACCGCGGCGGCAACGGCCTGATCTGCCAGTTCGCGCGCTTCGGCATCGGGCAGCGCGATCACGCCTGCATGACGGTCGCCGCGCGGCGCATCAATCTCACCAATCCGGCGACGCCCGGCGCCGGGCTCTATGAGTTCAATCTGGAGCGCTACGGCAGCCTTCGCGTCGCGGACAACCAGACGAACGAGATCATCGCCCAGGTCGGGCGCCTCTTGCGAGAGAATCTTGCCGGCGGGCCGATGGGCCAATACATGGTGCGCAACATCGTGCTGACCGGGACCTCGGACTCCTCGGGCGCGACGCGCACCTACATGAGCTCCGGGCCGATGCTCGACCACGCCGATCTGCGCATGCCCGACGGCGGCCCGGTCTACCAGGGCTACTTCATCTCCTCGATCCTCGGCGGCGCGCTGGTGCCAACGGTCGCCGACGCGCCGGTCATTCAGATGCCGACGCAGTTCGAGCTGCACAGCGGCAACGGTTTTCGCCGCCCCGACAGCGACGAGCTGGCCAACCGTTTCCGCAGCTACGAGATGTCGGGCATGTCGCACAACGACGCGCGCGAGAACCCGGCCTTTGCCGGCTGCACGCATCCGAATCTCAGCCAGTTTCCCTATGGCGCGATGACCTTCATGGGCCTGCAGCACATGATCGACTGGACGGTCAACGGCACGATCCCGCCGCGCGCGCCCTCGGTCATGGAAATCGACAACGACCTCAGCGACGGCACCCGCGTCGCGCTGGATGAGTTCGGCAACGCGAAGGGCGGCGTGCGCACGACGTACCTCGATGTGCCCCTGTTTACGTACACCATTCCCAACAGCGGACCCGGGCTTTGCAACCAGACCGGATATCAGACGCGGCTCCCGGCTGAAGTGCTCGACAAGCTCTACAAGAACTACGGCCAGTACGTCAGCAAAGTCGAGCACCGCCTCAAGGAGCTGATGGACGAGGGCTGGTTCCCGAAGGAATACGCTTCGGACTACGTGCAGAGAGATCTGAAAGATTACAAACAGTAGAGAGGCGAGTCATGCAAAAACGCACAAGCTTGTTCGCGATCGCGTTCAGCGCGCTGATTTTTGCGCCTGTCACGGCTCTGGCGTTGCCGAGCTGCCTGGAGCTCCGGGACAATCCCGCCTACGGCCTGGCGGGACGCCCGGATGTCCTCAACCTCACGGCGAGCCTGACCTCGACCGGCGCCAACGCGCGCTGCGAAATCAACTTCATTTATTCCTCGCGCGGCGGGCCCGAGTTCGGCTACGACGAGGGCGAACAGCAGCGCGTGGCGATTCGCGTCGGGCTCCCGCGCAATAGCCGCGACGGTGGAGCGGGCGGCATCGAAGGCGCCTGGAACGGTCGCACGCGCGCGCTCGGGGGCGGTGGCTGCGTCGGCTCGGTCGGCTCGGTCACCTCGGCGACCAGCACCGGCTATGTCGGGTCCTCGACCGATTCCGGGCACGTCGGCGGCGACTGCCTGTTTGCGCTGCAGCCGACTTCCACCCGCTTGAATACCGGCAGGCTGAACGACTTCGTCGTCGACAGTCTGCTCGCGCAGGTGCGCTGGTCCAAGGCTATTGCCGGGACCTACTACGGTATCGGGCCGGGCCGCAATTACTGGGACGGGTGCTCGACCGGGGGGCGCCAGGGCTTTGCGCTCGCGCAGAGATATCCCGAGGAGCTCGACGGCTGGCTGCTCGGCGCGCCGGCCGTGAACTACGGGCGCTTCCGTCTGGCCCAGCTCTGGGGACCGATCGCGATGAATGAGCTCGCGGGCGGGCCGATCTCCTCGGCCAAGACCAGCCAGGCCACCGCGTCGGCAATCGCAGCCTGCGACGCCGATGACGGCGTGGTGGACGGAATCCTCCAGGAGCCGCGCAGCTGCAAGTTCAGCGCCACCGCCAACATCTGCGGTCAACCGGGCGCGCCGGCCACGAATTGCCTGACCCCTCAGGAAGCGGCGGCCATCGACCTGATCTGGGACGGCCCGCGCAACCCCCACGGCAGGCAGATCTTTCCGGGGTTGTCGCGCGGCGCGCAGATCAGCGCGCTGAGCGGCGCGACGCCTTCGCAAACGGCGACCAGCCAGCTGCGATGGAACCACTCCGATGCGAGCTACGACTGGCAGACGCTGACCCTGTCCACTTTTGGCGCCGAAGCGCAGCTCGGCTCGAACACCACCGGCGACATCATCAACACGATGGATGTCGATCTCGACCGGGTGAGGAACGCTGGCAAGAAGATTCTCATGTGGCAGGGCACCGCCGACCAGCTGATCACGGACTCGAACGTGCTCGACTACTACGTCCGGGCGGCCGCCCGCTACGGCAAAGGCACGCCCGATTTCGCGGTGTTGCAGTCGTGGTTCCGGTATTTCCGGGCGCCGGGCGTCGCGCACTGCGGCGGCGGAGCCGGGCCGCAGCCGCCGAATGAAGGCATGTTCCAGGCGATGGTGAACTGGGTCGAGAACGGCGTCGCTCCGGAGACGATCCTCGCCTCGGGCGGCGGCCGCACGCGTCCGCTCTGCCCCTTCCCGCAAACTGCGATCTACGACGGCACTGGAAATCCGAACCTGGCCAGCAGCTGGAGCTGCGGCGGCAACGTGCAGACGAAGGACAACGTCTGCCAGGGCATCATCACCCGGTACAAGCACGAAAACGAAGACGGGCTCCAGGTTTTCGGCCGTTACAACCCGGCCGCCTGCAACGACCACTCGAATGTGCCGCTCGATCGCCAATCCAACGGACATCCGGCGGTCGCTGGAGATTTCCCGCCCGACCCGGACGGCGTCGACCGCAGCCCGAAAAACGAGGATTGATGGTGGCCGCCATTGCGAAATGAATCCGGAAGAGGAGAACGACCATGAAACGAGGATCGATCACGTTGGCCGGAGTTGCGATTGGCGCCAGCCTTTTTGCAACGTCGGCTCTTGCGCAAATGACCTGCAGCGCCTTGAGCAGCTACCTCGCGACGCAGCCGAACATCTCGCAGTACGTGGCGCCCGGCGCGCAGACGCCGTTGCCTTTGACCACCTTGGTCCCGGCGACGGCGACGCCGCCGAATGCAGCGCGCTGTGAGGCGAACTTCATCTACTCGGCGCGCGGCGGTCCGGCGGACGGCTACGCGGTAGGACAGAATCAGCGCATCGGCATCCGCGTCGGATTTCCGCTGAACAGCTTCGACGGCGGCGCGGGCGGCGTGCAGGGCGCGTGGAACGGCAAAGTGCGCAATATCGGCGGCGGCGGCCTGCAGGGCAGTCTGAGCTCGATCACCGCGGCGACCAACACCGGCTACGTCGGCTCGAACACCGACACCGGGCATCCAACCGGCAGTCCGGCGTTCGCAGTCATCCAGGATACGCACGAGCTCAACTACGGCACGCTGGACGATTTCCTGCGCGAGAGCATCCACCAGCAATACAAATGGGCGCTCGCGTTGACCAAGGTCTATTACGGCACCGCGGCGACGCGCAACTACTGGGACGGCTGCTCGACCGGCGGGCGCGAAGGCCTGTCGATGGCGCTCAGCTATGGCGATGACTTCGACGGCTTCCTGACCGGGGCGCCGGCGAACTTCCATACGCGGCTGCAGGTGGCGACGGTGTGGCCGTTCTGGGTCCAGAAGGAGCTCACCGGCACCGCCACGCTGACTCAAGCGAAGATGAACGCGGCGAATGCCTCGGCGGTGGCGGCGTGCGACGCGCAGGACGGCGTGACCGACGGCATTCTCGGCGATCCGCGCGCATGCACGTTCGATGCGAAGAACAACATCTGCGGCCAGCCCGGCGCACCTGCGACGAACTGCCTCACGCCGCAGGAAGCCGACGCGGTCAATCGGATTTGGGACGGGCCGCGCAACGACCACGGCCTGCGCATCTGGTTTCCGTTCGGGCGCGGCGCCAACGCCGGCGTGACCAACTCGCCGCCCTTCGGCGGCCCCGGCGGCAGCCTCGGCATCTTCACGTGGTCGCACCGCGACCTGAATTTCGATTTCACCTCCGAGCCGCTCTCGCTGTTCGACGACGAGACCAAGCTCGCGACGCGCTTGGTCGCACCGTATAGCGACATCATCAGCACGGACCTGCACCGCGCGAAGAAAGGCGGCGCGAAGATCCTGATGTGGCACGGCGGCGCCGACCAGCTCATCCCGTGGCGCCAGTCGGTGCATTACTACCGCGAGGCCGCCGAGCGCTTCGGCGGCTTCAAGCACCTACAGTCGTGGTTCCGCTTCTACCTCGCGCCGGGCGTCACGCATTGCGGCGGCGGCGCGGGCCCGCAGCCGCAGGCGCTTTTCGACACGATGGTGAACTGGGTGGAGAACGGCGTCGCGCCGGGCTCAATCGTCTCGACCAACCCGACGCTCGGCAGCCGGCCGATGTGCCCGTACCCGCAGACCGCGATCTACAACGGCAACGGCGCCGATCCGAAGCTCCTCACGAGCTGGCGCTGCGGCGGGGACATCGAGACGCGCGCGAACGCCTGCATGGATCGCGTCGCGAGATACCAGCACGAGACCGGCAAGCACCTGGAAGACCCGCAGTCGTGCAGCCATCGGGAAGATCACGACGGCCATGACGATGACCACGACCGGGACTGAGGAGAAAAAATGCGACTTCCATTGGTGCTTGCCTTTAGGCGCTGCGCTACACCGGCTCCGGCGACATCACCCTGGGCGCGAGCTATATCTGCGTCGCGCCCGAGCGCGCGCATCACCACGACAGGGACGATGATGACCACGACCACGGCCACGATTAGCGCGGCGCTCCTTCTTGCCTGCGCGAACCTCGCGCAGGCTCAATTCACCGTGCCGCCGATTCCCACGGTCGAAGGGCCGGTCACCGGGCCGGGGCCGATGTATCCCGGCCTGCGGCCCGAAGTTCCTGGCACGACGCCCGAAGACTTCGGCTACATCACCGAGGAATACTTCGTCTCCGGAACGGTGACGAGCGGTACGGCGACCCCGGCATACAAGACGCGCATCCTGGTGCGGCGACCGGATCCGGCCGAGCGCTTCAGCGGCATGGTGGTCTCCGAGGTGATGCACTCCAACGGCTTTGCAGTCACGTTCGAGCCCGCGCGCAAGTCGGTGATGGTGCGCGGTCATGTGCAGGTCGAGATCGCCGGCCAGCAATCGAACGTCAACACCACCATCAAGCCCTTCAATCCGGACCGTTACGCGTCGCTCGGCATCCCGTCAGGCTCGACTGTAACCAGCCAGATCGTCGCGCAGGTCGGCATGCTGATCAGAAGCAACCTGAGCGGAGGGCCTTTGGCGCAGTTCCCGGTGAGGCGGCTGTTCCTTCTGGGAACGTCGCAGGCATCCGGAATTTTGCGAAATTACCAGGCGCAGCAGCACTTCCAGGCGCGGATGGCGGATGGAAGCGCCATCGTCGACGGCTATCTCGCCACGAGCACGCTCGGCAGCGCGAAGATGATGGTAGTCGACGTGCCGACCGTACACATGCCGACGATGACGGAGGTAAACAGCGGCGGCGCGGTAGGCGGCGCTCCCTTCGAACGCCCGGACAGCGACGACCCGGCGAACCGCTACCGGCTGTACGAGGTGGCGGGAATGGCGCACGCAAACTCGCGCGACACGCCGACGTACACGCCGAATCCCTGCACGATGCCGGTCAGCAATTTTCCCTGGGGCGCGATGGTGGCGATGGGCCTCAACCACCTGGTCGAATGGGCCGACAAGGGGATCGTTCCACCGAGCGCCGCACCGCTCGAATTCGACAACGACACTGCCAACGACGGCTCGCGCCTCGCGCTCGACGAAAACGGCAATGTCAAGGGCGGCGTCCGCAATACCTACGTCGACGTTCCAGTGGCCCGGTACGGCGTCCCCAACGCGCCCGGAAATGTCCTCGTATGCTCGATCGCGGGGACCCAATTCGACTTCGACGATGAATCCCTGGGCTCGCACTACAGGAACAAGGGCAGCTACGTGAGCCAGGTGAATCGGCGGCTGATGGAATTGATTCGCGAAGGCTGGATGCTTCCCGAGTACGCGGAAGACGTCCGCAGCGATGCGCTTGGCATCCCGATCACGCCGCCGGGCAAGCGCTGAAGCATTCGAGATTGGCGAGGAGAGGAAGAGATCCACAAGGGAAAGTGAACCAAGGAGAATGACATGAACCGATTCTTTCGTAGATCAGTAATAGCCAGCGTAGCCGCCGCAGTGTCGCTCGCCTGGGCGCCGCCGTCGGATGCGCGCGTGACGAAGATAATCATCGACCGCCTGGCGACGCCGCTCGCCGGGGATGCGACGTACGAGACCATCACCGGGCGCGCTTTCGGCGAGCTCGACCCGATGGACTCTCACAACTCGCTCATCACCGACCTTGCGCTCGCGCCCAGAAACGCGAACGGCATGGTCGAGTACATCGCCTCGTTCTTCATCGTCAAGCCGGTCAACATGTCGCAGTCGAGCGGCTTGATGTGGCACGACGTTCCGAACCGCGGCGGCCGCATCACGATCTCGAGCGACCTGCGCGCGCAGGGCGACATCGGCATCTCCAGCGGCTGGCAGGGCGACAACGCTGGCGCCACCGCGATGCCGTCGAATGCGGCCTCGCCGACGCCGGTCACGCCGAGCAACAACGAATGGGTGAAAACCCCGGTGCTGACCGGCACGACCGGCATGATCCTCGGCCGCATCGTCAACCGCAGCGGCATGAACGGCCAAGCGCTCAACGTGATGGGCAACCCGATCCCGTACTTCCCCGCAGCCGACCAATCGAATGCAACGCTGACCACGCACACCAACGAGACGGTCAACGGCAAGATCACCGTCGGCGAGGTGATCCCGAACAGCGACTGGAAGTTCTGCGGCGGCGGCACCTTCGCCGCGCCGCTGCCGGTCACGGCACTGCCGGTGCAGCTGTGTCTCAAAAACGGCTTCGACGCGACCAGGCTCTACCAGCTCGTCTACAACGCGAAGGATCCGTACGTCCTGGGGACCGGCACCGCCGCGTTCCGCGACGTCGCGTCGTTCTTCAGGTACGCGTCTGAGGCGGACGGCAATATGCTCGCCGGCAAGATCAACAAGGCGATCATTCGCGGCTCGTCGCAGTCGGGCAATTTCACGCGGCACCTGATCTTCCTCGGCATGAACGAGGACGAGGCGGGACGCATCGTGCACGACGGCGCCTGGCCGCTGATCGCCGGGCGGCGCGTGGCCAACAACTCGAGATGGGGCATGCCCGACGGCGTGCTCGAGCTCTACCAGATGGGCAGCGAAGGCCCGCAGTGGTGGCACAGCTTCCCGGACCGCACGCGCAACATCCATCCCGGCGGTATCCTCGATCGCTGCAACCTCACCAACACCTGCCCGAAGATCGTCGAGACCTTCGGCGGCGCGGAGGTGTTCGCGCTGAAGATGACGCCTTCTTGGGTCGGCACCGATCCGAAGAACGACATCCCGCTGCCTAACAACGTGCGGCGCTACTACCTGCCAAGCTCGACGCACGGCGGCGGTGGCGGCGGCTTCAACGAGGCTATCCCGAACGTCGGCGCGGGCTGCCCGGGCAACAACTGGGGCACCGGCACGTTGCGCGCAAACCCGGTTCCGGCGACGCAGCTCGTCAACCGCCTGCGGGTTGCGCTGCGCGAGTGGGTGCTGGACGGCACCGAGCCGCCTGCCAGCAAGTGGCCGCGGATGTCGGGCGCCAACGCCGAGCGCACGCTCGTCGAGGCGAACAAGACCGCGATGGGTTTCCCGAGCGGCGTCCCGGGCATTCCGAACTCTATCTTCGAACCGGAAAACTTCGCCTTCCCGATCTTCGGTTACGACTGGGGCCCGGACTACGACCACTTCAACGCGAGCGGCGTGCCGACCAACGTGCCGCCGCCGATCGACTCCGTGGTCAAGGTGATGGTGCCGAAGGTCGACGCTGACGGCAACGAACTCGGCGGCGTGCCGACCGTGCTGCGCGATGCACCGCTGGGGACCTACCTCGGCTGGAACATTACCTCCGGCGGCTTCCACGCCGGCCAGGTGTGCAACTACGTCGGCGGCATGGTGCCGTTCGCGAAGACTAGGGTGGCGCGCCTCGCTGCGGGCGATCCGCGGCTGTCCCTCGAGGAACGGTATAACAATTCGCACGCCGGCTACGTAGCCGCAGTAAAAGCCGCTGCGGACAAGGCCGCCTGCCAGGGCTATCTGCTCGCAGGACCCGACGCCGCAGCGATGGGCGCGAAATGCACGGGCCCGATCCCCGCGGGTTTTCCGGACGACTGGGCGGTTCTCGTCAACCAGGCGATCGCGAGCAATGTCTGCAACCAGCCCGGCGATGGTGGCAAGTGCAATCCTGCTGCACCGTGAGCCACGCCTCGAGAACGCCCTGAGAACGAACGCCACGGGCCCCACTGATCGGGGCCCGCTGGCGGCACTGTCAGAGGAGAATGGTCATGGTAAGTCGTGTTGTCCTGTCTTTGGCTTCTTCGCTTCTGTTTGCAAGCGCGGTCACCGCGCCGATGCCGGCCCACGCCGACAAAGGCAATCATCAGCCGATGCCTTGCGCCGATCTCGTCACCCTCAGCCTGCCGGACACGGTGATCACCTCGGCCGTAGAGATGCCCGCGGGCCCGTTCCCCTTCCCCGGCAGCATCTCGCCGACCTGCGCGTCGGACGTCTCTTCGCCGCAGCTGCCAGCGTTCTGCCGCGTGCAGGGCACGGTCGCGCCGCAGATCAAGTTCGAAGTGTGGCTGCCGCTCGAGGGCTGGAACGGCAAGTTCCAGGGCTACGGCAACCACGGCTTTGCCGGCAACATCGAGTACACCGACATGGGGCCCGAGCTCGTCAAGGGCTACGCCGTGGCCGGCACCGATGCCGGCCACCAGGGGTCCGCGACCGCGTGGATGCAGAACATGCAGCAGATCATCGACTACGGTTCGCGCGGTGTGCACGAGATGACGGTGAAGGGCAAGGCCATCACCGAGGCGTTCTACGGCAAGCGGCCGAAGTACTCCTATTTCAACGGCTGCTCCACCGGCGGCAAGGAAGGGCTGATGGCGGCGCAGCGCTATCCCGAAGATTACGACGGCATCAACGTGGGCGGCTCCGCCAACTTCGCGCAGATCCACAACCGCGTGCAGTACGTGTGGAACGGCCAGGTGACTTTCGGCAAGGGGACTCCGCTTGCGGGGGCAACGCTCACGCTCATCAATAACGCGGCCGTCGCGGCGTGTGACGCGCTCGACGGCGTCGTGGACGGCGTCATCGACGACCCCCGCGCCTGCAACTTCCAGCCGGCGAGCCTCCTGTGCGCGGCCGGCCAGGCGCCGGGCACCTGCTTGACGGCGGTGCAGGTCGAGGCGCTCGAGAAGGTGTACCAGGGGCCGCGCAACCCGAGAACGGGCGAGGAGATCTATCCGGGCCTGGTGCGCGGCAGCGAGCGCGGCTGGGGCGGGCACACCGCGGGACCGAGCATCTTCGCCACCGCGGACCAGTTCTTCAAGTTCATGGTGTACAACGATTCGAGCTGGGATTACAGGACGTTCAATTTCGACAGCGACCTCGCTTATACCGACGCGCACTTCTCGCCGCTCATCGACGCCATCGATCCGGACCTGAGCGCCTTCAGGAAGAGCGGCGGCAAGATCCTGTTCACCCACCTCTGGAGCAGCACGACTCACGCGGCAACGCGGAGCATCGAGTATTACGAGCAGGTCGCATCCTCGATGCACGGCGGCAAGAAGGACCACGGCAACAGCTTCGGCAGGACGCAGGAGTTCTTCCGCCTGTTCATGGTGCCGAGCGCGAGCGGCAGCAAGGGGCCCGATACGTTCGACTCGCTGCCCTACCTCGAGCGATGGGTCGAGCAAGGCATCCCCCCGAAGAGCATCCTCGCGTCGCACAAGACCAGCGGCGTGGTCGATCGCACGCGCCCGGTCTGCCCCTATCCGGAGCGAGCGGTGTACAAGGGCAGCGGCAGCACCGACGACGCGGCAAACTTCCGCTGCCGGCGCCCGCGGGATGGCAAGCATGAACACGATGATGACGACGACTGAAACTCAATCTTCGGAAAGGAAAGCGACCATGAAAAAACTTTCGATCGTTACCGCGGTGCTCCTCGCATGGGGCACGTCCACGACCGCCCTCGCCGAGCACCTCCGCGCCAAGCTGACCGGCTACCAGGAGGTGCCGGCCGTCTCGACGGCCGGAAGCGGCGAGCTCACGGCACAGATCAGCCACGATGAAAAATTCATCGACTACGAAATGACGTTCGGCGGTCTGCAGGCGCCAATCACGCAATCACACATTCACGTTGCGCAGCGAAGCGTGAACGGCAGCATCGTCATCTGGCTGTGCCAGACGGCGGCGAGTCCGGCGCCTGCGACAGCGGGTCTTATCCAAACCTGTCCGCAGTCCGGCACCATCACAGGCAGGATTACCTCGGCGAACGTCATAGCGGGCAGCATGGCCCCTCAACAGCTGACGGCCAATGACTTGGACGAGGTGCTCGCCGCCATACGCGCCGGAGCGGCATACGCGAACATCCACACCGCAATCTCACCCGGCGGTGAGATCCGCGGGCAGATTCGCGCTTCCAGGCACAAAGACAAAGACAGAGATTGAGGGAGAGTTTCAGGGTGGTTTCCCCGCATGTCTTCAGGCCCACAAGGAGGAATTTCATGAAGGCAAGTTTCCAACAGACGAAGTGGCTGCGCATCCTGCTCTGCGCATTTTTCTCGGCCGTGGCGGTGTTCGGCGGGTTGGCGCTCGTCGCGACGGCGAATCCGGCCTACGCGCACGACGACGATGACGACAACGATCAGGACCGCCATGAGTCGAAAGGGTCGCGCAATTTCTCCATCGAGGTCCTCTCCAGCCGCCCGGACATGATCGCGGGCGGGGATTCGCTCATCCAGATCCGCGTGAAGAAAAAGGAAAAGAAGATTTCGCTGGATGACGTAACCGTCAGGCTGAACGGGGTCGACATCACGGCGCAGTTCCTCGCCAACCACGCGGCGCGCACCCTGACGGGCCTCGTGACGGGCTTGCGGCCGGGGGAGAACCGACTGACGGTCGACTCGGACCACAAGGGCAAAGACCACGGAGACCGCGGGGACGCAGACGCGACTCTCGTCAACTATCCGATCCAAGGGCCGATCTTCTCCGGGCCGCATGAGCAGCCGTACGCTTGCGCGACCCAGCAGTTCAATCTGCCGGCTGGATTGGGCAACGTGGGCGCGCCGCTCGACGCCAACTGCTCCATCAACCGCCGCGTCGACTATATCTATCGCACGACCGCCAACGCCTTTGCGCAATGGCCGGCAGGCGCCACGGCTTACCCGGCGAACATGGCGAGCACCACTACGACGCTCGGCAAAACGGTGCCTTATATCATCCGGATCGAGACGGGCACCATCAATCGGGCGATCTACCAGATCACGATCCTGCACGATCTGCTGAAAGAACCGGCACCGAGCTGGAATTCTCAGCCCGGAAACTGGAACAAGCGGCTGATCTACACCTTCGGCGGCGGCTGCATCGGCGGCTGGTACCGGCAGGGCAGCAGCACGGGCGGCGTGACCGACAACTTCATGCTCTCGAACGGGTACGCGCTCGCGTCTTCGACTCTCAACGTCTTCGGCAACAACTGCAACGACCTCACCGCGTCCGAGACGATGATGATGGTGAAGGAGCGCTTCATCGAAGCCTACGGCGTTCCGGCGCATACGCAGGGCTGGGGCTGTTCGGGTGGCTCGTATGCGCAGCACCAGATCGGCGACAACTATCCCGGATTGCTGGAAGGCATCATCCCGGGCTGCTCGTTCCCCGAAGTCGGGTTTGCGACGATCAATTTCATCACCGACGCGTGGTTGCTCGACAATTACTTCACCGCCCGCCAGGCGGCGACGGGATGGACTGACGAGCAAAAGCGGCAGGTCACCGGCTTCCTGCAGTACGCCACTGCGCCCAACATCGAAATCGGGGCGCATCGCATCGACCCGAAGCCGGCTACAACGAGCTGCACCTCGGTTCCCCTCGCGCAGCGCTACGACCCGGCGACCAATCCGATGGGCGTGCGCTGCACCGTGTATGACCACACCGTGAACGTCTACGGCAAAGACCCGGCCACGGGGTTTGCGCGCCGGCCGCTCGACAACGTCGGCATCCAGTACGGCCTGAAGCTGGTGAATAGCGGCGCGATCTCGGTCGAGCAGTTCCTAGATTTGAACGAGAAGATCGGCGGATTCGACCGCGACGCGACCATCGTGCCGCAGCGCACCGTTGCAGACCTGATCGCTGCGAGGGCCGCCTATCAAACGGGTCGGCTCACCAACGGCGGCGGCGGGCTCGCGGAGATGCCGATCATCGACTTCCGCGACTACAACGACGTGCTGCCCGGCGGCGACATCCATGTGCGCTATCACTCGTTCTCGATGCGCAAGCGCCTGGAGAAGGCGAACGGGCGCAGCGACAACCAGGTGATGTGGGTGAACGACAACCGCTTCGGTCTTTACAGCAACGCCAACCCGCTGCTGCAAAGCGCGATCCTGAAGATGGACCGCTGGATCACCGCCATCAAGGCCGACAAGCGGCACATCCGCCAGATCGACAAGGTGGTCCAGAACAAGCCCGCCGACCTGCAGGAAGGTTGCTATACGAAGGACGCGACGCCTGACTTCATCGCCCAGCACCAGGTGCGCGGACCTTCGACCTGCCACGACCTGTATCCGTCGAACTCCTTCCCGCGCGAGGTCGCCGGGGCGGACATTGCGGCCGACATCATCAAGTGCCATACCAAGCCGCTCAAGCAGTCCGACTATGCCGTGAGCTTCACGGCGACACAGTGGGCGAGATTGCAAGCGGCCTTCCCGTCCGGTGTCTGCGACTGGACGAAGCCCGGCTATGAGCAGCAGGACCCGCTCGGCACCTGGCTGGTCATCGACTGAGGGAATAGAAGGAGCGCGAATGGCACGTAAAAATTTGAAGCAGCGGGGCTTGTCGCGCCGCAGGTTCATGCAGAGCGCGGCGGCGATGGCGGCGAGCGGCACGCTGCTCGCTGGCGCGGCGCGGGCGGCGAAGGAGCACGATTCGAAGGAGCACGATTCGAAGGAGCACGATTCGAGGGAGCACCATTCGAGGGAGCACCATTCGGAGTGCGAAGGCTCGCGCGACCTCAACCTCGTCAACGGCCGCTTTCTGACGCTCGATGCGCACAACAGCGTGGTCTCGGCGATCGGCATCCGCGACGGGCGCATCGTCGAGGTCGGGCGCGGCGGAGCGCTCGGGCCGTGCGGCCGCACCATCAACCTGAAGGGCGCCACGGTCATTCCGGGCCTCATCGATTCCCACGTGCATTTCATCCGCTGCGGGCAGAACCCCGGTCACGAGGTGCGCATCATCGAGACCGCGGCGTCGGTGGGCGAGCTGCAGCAGATGATCAGCGCGCGCATCCGCGAGCTCAACGTGCCGGCCGGCGAGTTCATCACGTGCGTCGGCGGCTGGAACATCAACGGCCTTGCGGAAAAGCGCCTGCCGACCCTCGCCGAGCTCGATGCCGCGGCGCCGAACCACGCGGTCTATTTATCCACGACCGGCGCCGGCGGTGCGGTGACGAACTCGGTCGGCAAGGCTTTTTTCGAGTCGCGCGGCGTGACGGTGACCATCAATGCCGGCGGCGCGGCGACGCTCAACGCGGGCCAGGCGTTTGCGGCACTGCAGGCGGTGCAGACCGATGCCGACCGGCAACGCGGCACCGCCGAGGCGGTCGACTTCGCCTCGAGCCTCGGCTTGACCATGGTGACCGACATGGGCACCCAGGGCGCCGCGGTCGAGTACGTCGACGGCTACAAGTACATGATGAACCTGTGGCGCGAGGGCAATCTGAATATCCGGCTGCGCTCGTTCCTCAACAGCTCCTTCGATACCGGGTTCGTCGCCGCGCAATCGGTCGTCACCTACGGCTTCCCGCGCCACGGCGACGACGTGTTCCGTTCCAACGGTGTCGGGGAGCGGGTCAACAGCAGCACCACCAATCCGGGTTATGTCGACCTCGTCAAGTTCGCCGCTTCCAAGGGCTGGATGGTCACCCAGCATTCGCTGACCTCGACGGAGATCTCGTTCCATATCTCCGCATACCAGCAGGCGAAGGCGGTCGCGGCGATCGACAAGCTGCGCTGGACCCTCGACCATGTCAACCCGATCAGCGACGATCAGATCGCGGCGGTGAGGGATCTCGGCATCGGCCTGCGGCTGCAGGGCTGGAACTACACCTCGGCTGCCCCGGCCGGTCCGCCGTGGCGCAAGCTCGTCGACGCCGGCATTCCGCTCAGCGCCGGTACCGACTCTACCAACGTCGGGCCGTTCAACCCGTGGTTGATGATCTCCTATATGACGACGATGAAGAACAACGCCGGCACAGCGGCCACGCCGGCCAACCAGCAGATCAGCCGGCTCGAAGCGCTGCGCATGTATACCAACGGCGGCGCCTTCCATTCCTTCGACGACGACAAGCTCGGCTCGATCGAGGTCGGAAAGCTCGCCGACCTTGCGGTGCTGAGCGACGATCCGCTCAGCGTGTCCGACGACAAACTGAAGCGCCTGCGCTCTGTGCTGACGCTGCAGGCGGGCAGGATCGTCCACGGCGAGGCCGACGACTGAGCGCGACTCTTTCCAACGAGGAGAACTGAAATGGCTTCTGACAACGGAAAAGGGCGTGGCTTCTCGCGCCGCAGATTCATCCAGGGCGCAGCCGCTGCCGCTGCGGCGAGCGGCTCGATGCTGAGCAGCGCCGAAGAAAAACACGGCGAGGAAAAACACGGCGACCGGCCGCGTCCGCCGTCGAACGACGCGCCGGATATCGTTTTCGTCAACGGCAGGATACACACGATGGACGACGAGAACGCGGTCGTCTCCTCCGTGTCGGTCAGGGACGGGCGCTTCGTCGAGGTCGGCCACGCGCCGAGGGGGCAGCACGGACACGACACGAAAGTCATCGACCTGCGCGGCCGCACGGTGGTGCCGGGGATCATCGACAACCACAACCACATCGTGCTGATGGGCAACCGGCCCGGCTTCCACACGCCGCTGGAGAACGCGCTGTCGATCAAGGACGTGCAGGACATCTACGCCGCGCGGGCGGCAGGCCTGCCGAACCGCGATGCGTGGATCACCACCATCGGCGGCTTCCACACTAATCATCTCTATGCGACGCCCGGCGTTTCGACGAGCGGCCGCTTCCCTACGCTTGCCGAGTTCGACGCCGCGGTGCCGAACAACCCGGCATTCATGATGATCTCGTTCACCGGGCCGGGTCAGACGAACTCCGTGGGCAGGGACACGCTGCGGGCGAATGGCGTGAACGTCGGGGACAATGGGTCGGTCGCCACCGGGTTTCCCAGCAGCGAGTGCACGAAGGCGCTGCTCTATCTGCGCCAGACGCTGCTCACGCCGGCGGAGCGCCGCCGCAGCGTGATCGACGCAATGAACCATGCGTTGCTGGTGGGTGTCACTACGCACCTTGACCAAGGCGCGTTCCAGGCTGCGAATAATGCGACAGACGGGGCAGCGCACGAAGACAACTTCACGATGCACATCCCTTTCCTCGAAATCTACGAGCAAGGCAAGGGGACGATTCGGCTTCGCATCAATTTCCTCCATATGGAGACCGACCCGAATACGCCGGAACTCGTGCAGCGGCTCAAGAACGCTTTCCCGTTCCTCGGCAATGAATTGGTGAAGACGGGGGGTATCGGCGAGTTCATCGCTGCCGGGACAAACCCCGCCCCGCCTCAGAACAGCCCGTTTCTCGATGCCGCCAGGCGCGTGGCGCGCGCGAACTGGCGTGCGGAGGTGCACTCACTGGGTCGACGCACGACCCAGAGCCCGGGCAAGCCAGACTTCGAGTTCGAGCTGGACGGTTTCCTCGCCGCCGAGGCGGAAAGACCCGGAGTCGTGCGGGCGCAGCGCTGGGTCATCGCGCATGTGCCAGGAGTGCATCAGGATTGGCTCAACCGCCTGGAGAAGATCGGCGGCAACCTTTCTTTGACTGGCTGGCAGTACCTCGCTGGGACGTTCCCCGCCACGGCGTTGGATGCACCCTACGCGGGCCCGCCTTTCCGCACGATCGTGGACACCAGCCGCCGACCCAACGGAATTCACGTTGGCATGAGCTCTGACGGCATGCAGATCGCACCGATGAATCCGTGGATCCACATGTATTACGCGACCACGGGTATTAATGCCAGAGGAGATGTGATCAACCCGGGGCAGCAGATTACGCGGCAGGAGGTACTCAGCCTCTACACGCGCGAGAACGGCTGGTTCCTGCGCGAGGAGGATCAGCTCGGCACGATCGAGCCCGGCAAGCTCGCCGACCTGGTGGTCCTCAACAGCGACTACTTCGCAGTGCCGAACGAGGACCTGAAAAAGATCCGCTCTGTGCTGACCGTGGTCGGCGGCAACGTCGTCTACGACGGCGGCGTGCTGGACCTGCGCGGGTAATGGAGGCGTCGTTCCTCCTCGATGAGTACCGCGCGCGGCTGAGGGCGCTCGGGAGGCGGCGGTCGCTGAGAGGCCGGGAGAATCCGTATCTCGAGCTGATGACGCTGCTCGTCGGCGCGCCGCCCGGGCTTTCGGCCGAGCTCGACCTTGCCGAGCGGCGCCGGGAGCTCGCATCGCTTTTTTCCTGGGCGATCCCGAACGCGCGCGCTCTCGAGGTTCTCGCCGCGCACGCGCCGCTCTTCGAATGCGGCGCGGGCATGGGGTACTGGTCGGCGCTGCTGCGCGCTCGCGGCGTCGACGTCCTGGCGTATGACGCCGCGCCGCCGGGCCGCTCGTCGAGGAACGAGTATCACCGGGCAGAGCGCGGGCCCTGGACGAAGATCCGCAGGCAATCGTCGGTCATGGCCGCGCGGCGGCATCGCGAGCGCACGCTCGTTCTCTGCTGGCCGCCTTACGACGACGATGCGGCGAGCTACGCCGTGCTCAAGGCTTACCGTGGCGACACGCTCATCTACATCGGCGAGCCCGACGAGGGCGCGACCGGCTCGGTGCGCTTTCATCGCGAGCTGCGGCTCAACTGGACGCTGGGCCAGGCCGTCGATCTGCCGCGCTGGCCGCGCCTGCGCGACACGCTGATGGTCTACCGGCGCAATGCAGAGCGCCGTCCCCATCTCGAGCGCGATCACTGCTTCGAGTGCAAGCGCTTCATTCCCACCGGCGCCATCGGCCGCTGCGATTGGTGTTTCGAGCGCCGGCCCGCGGCGCTCGCGCTTCAGGTCGGAAAGCACCGCGTCGAGTACGTCCAGGAGATGCTCGACGCCATGCCGGCCGCGCAGCGCAGCGCGGTGGAGGGAAGCCCGAACAGAATCAGGTGAGGAGCGGCGGCCGGAATCCGCCCACCGGCGATGTCTGTCAGGCTTTTACCCCTGGCCACGCTGTAGAATGGGCTCATGATCGGAATCATGCTCGGCCATATCCGGTAGGGGAGGGCGGCGGATCGGGCGTCGTGGATCGTCAACCGTGGCCGAGCCGCTCTCCAATCCCCTCGATGCCGGCGCCCTGGAAGCGCTGCGCCGGCTTGCCCAACCCGTTTCGTTCGCGCCGGGCGCCGTGCTCATGCGCCAGGGTCAGGCCGCCCGCGGTGCTTTTTTCATCGAAACCGGAGAGGCCGAGGCTCGCGTAGCGCTTCCCGGCGGCGGGGAACTCGCGGTGGCGCGCCTGGGCCCCGGCAGCGTGCTTGGCGAGATGGCGCTGCTCGATCAGGGCATCGTTTCCGCCACTGTCATCGCGCGGACCGAAATTCGCGCGCGATTCATGGAGCGCGACGATTTTCGCGCGCTGATCGCGCAGCGCGACGCGGCGATCGTGAAGGTCCAGCACGCCGTTACGCTCATCCTCGCTCACAAGCTGCGCGCGCTGAATGCCAAGCTGCTCGCGTGCGATGTGCCCGAGGACCTGCCAGCGGGCGAGGAGCCCGCGGGCGATCCACTCGCCGGCATCCCGCGCAGCTCCTCGACTTTTTTCGAGCATCGGCGCTTCCTGCCGCTGCTCTCCATATTTCGGGAGTTCGGCGCGGAGAACATCGACGCGGTGCTGGAGCGCGCCGAATTACTCGAACTCCCGCGAGGACACTGGCTTTTCGTCGCGGGCCAGGAGGTCGGTGCTTCCTATATCGTCGTGCGCGGGGCGGTGGAGCTCAGCGCGCGCAAAGGGCCTCTCCGGCGCCGGATCGCGGTCCTCGCACCGGGGGAGTGGATCGGCGCGATGAGCCAGCTGGACGGGGTCGTGCACGGCACGAGCGCGCGCGCACGCGAGAATTCGGTGCTCCTGGAAATCGACCGCGCCGCGTTCGACTCGCTCTACCGGGCGGGTGACGCGACCGCGTCGAAGATCCAGCGGGCAATTCACAGGAGCCTGCTGCAATCGTTGCGGCACACGAACAACCATCTTTCGCGTTTGATCAGCCAGGGGCTGATCCGCAGCCGCCGCGGCTCGGTGCCGGTGAAGGAGCTGCAGTCCGCGTTCTACGGGCAATTGTGTCAACCGGACAGCTGATCCCCGGGCAGCGACCGATGGGTTCGGTCGGCCAGTAACCTGGCGAATTCGCCGGCGACCACGGGCCGGCTGAAGTAAAAGCCTTGTCCTTCGGCGCAATCATGGGATTGCAGGAAGGCGAGCTGTTCCCGCGTTTCGATACCCTCGGCCACGACCCGCTGTTTGAGGCTCATGCCCATTGCAATGACGGCGCTGACGATGGCCTCGCCGGCATCGCCGTCGATGTCCTGCACGAACGACTGGTCGATCTTGAGCGTGTCGATCGGGAAACGCCGCAGATAGCTCAGGCTGGAATAGCCGGTGCCAAAATCATCGACGGCGATCTGCACACCGAGGTCCTTGAGCGCGTGCAGGATCGTCATCGTCCTGTCCGTGTCCTGCATGAGCACGCTTTCGGTCAGCTCGAGCTCGAGCCGGCGCGGGTCCAGGCGGGTGTCGTCGAGGATGGCACGGACGCCGGCGAGAAAATCCTTGTTGTGGAACTCGACCGCCGAGACGTTGACCGCGATCTGCTCCAGGTCGAGACCGGCTTTCAGCCAGGCTGCGGTCTGGCGGCAGGCTTCGCGCAGCACCCATTTGCCGATCGGCAGGATCAGGCCGCAGTCTTCGGCGATGCTCACGAACTGCGCCGGCCGGACGAGACTGCGATCGGCCTGCTGCAGGCGCAGAAGGGCCTCGACGCCGGTAATGGAGCCGGTCTGGAGATTCACCTTCGGCTGGTAATGCAGCACCAGGCCGCGCTGCTCGAGCGCACGGTGCAGCGCCTCCTCGACGGCTCGCCGCGCGACCGCATGGGCATTCATGTCCGGAGTGAACGTCTGGTAGTTGTTGCGTCCGCTTTTCTTGGCGTGATACATCGCGGTGTCGGCGTTCCTGAGCAGCGTTTCGGCGTCCTTGCCGTCGTCAGGGTACAGACTGATGCCGATGCTCAGGGTGACGTGAAGCCGGTGACCGCCGATGAGATGGGGCGCGGCCATGGCCTCGATCAACTTCTGGGCGGTGAGGGCTGCGTCGCGCACCGCCTCGATTTCGGCCAGCAGCACCACGAATTCGTCGCCCCCCTGGCGGCTGACGGTGTCGGAGTTGCGGACGCACGCTTGCAGGCGCTTTGCGGCCGACTGCAGCAACTGGTCGCCGATCGCATGACCGAGCGAATCGTTGACGTGCTTGAAGTGGTCCAGGTCCAGGTACATCAGGGCGACCCGCTTGCCATGACGCTGTGCGAGCGCAATCGACTGCGCCAGCCGGTCCGCCAGCAGGGAGCGGTTCGGCAAGCCGGTGAGAAAGTCGTGTTCGGCCATATAGGACGTCTGAGCGGTGGCCTGCTCGGCGGCCTCGGTCATCGTCTCGGCTCGAACCGACGCGACGACGAGGCGCTCGTTCGCTTCCCGCAACTGCGCCCCGGCGGTCGCGCCAAGCGCGGCCGCGGCCCGCGCGGCCTCTTCGCGCCGGTCCGCGGCTGCTTCGCGCCGGTCCGCGGCTGCTTCGCGTCGGTCCGCGGCTGCTTCGCGTCGGTCCGCGGCCTCATGTCGCCGGTCGGCGGCCTCATGGCGCCGGTCGGCGGTTTCAGAGCGGCTAAGGACGGCCTCTTCGCCGGCAAGAACCGCGGCCTCCCGCTCGGCGAGGGGCTTGGCGGCCGCAGAGGCCGGGGAGCGCACGCTTTCGTCCGCCTCCAGTGGCTGCCCGGTCGCGCTTTTCCGACGAGAGACACCCTTTTTGCTCATCACCGTTTTGCCTCAATCGACCGTCCCGGACGCCGGCGTTCGTGTGAGCCGCCCGCCGAGGAGTCCTTCGTACTGAAGCTTATCAATCGGCGCCTTTTAAGGATGTACGGCAGGGAACATAGTGATATATGACAGCGAACGTAGGGGGGTACGACAGCGCAAATACACGCTTGTCCGGGCAGGGGCGTTACGCTGTTTCAGCCAGAGCTCACGCTGACCTTGCCGCAGCGAGAGGCTGGGCGAGGTATCTTGTTTCGAAGATCTCGCTGGGCACCGGTTTGCTGAACAGGAAGCCCTGCATCTCGTCGCAGTCCAGCGACCGCAGCAGGCGCGACTGCTCCTCGGTTTCGACGCCCTCGGCCACCACTTTGAGCTTCAGCGAGTGCGCCAGGGTGATGATGGTGGACACCAGCGCCAGTCCCTGCGCGCCGGCAGTCATGTCGATCACGAACGAGCGGTCGATCTTCAGCGTGTCCACCGGCAGCTTGGCCAGGTAGCTGAGCGATGAGAAACCCGTGCCGAAGTCGTCGATGGCAATGGTTACGCCCAGGGCGCGGATCGCCTGCAGGCTGGCGATGTTGTGCCTGACGTCGTCCATGATCAGGCTTTCGGTGATCTCCAGCTCCAGTCCGGCCGGCGCATTCGCGTCGATGCCGATCGCCTGCTCGATCTCGGCGATGAAGCCGCGATTGCGCAGTTGCAGCGGCGACACGTTCACCGCGACGCGAACCGCAGCCAGGCCCGCGGCGCGCCAGCGCAGGTAGTCTTCGAGGGCGCGGCGCAATGCCCAGCGCCCGACGTCATAGATCAATCCGGTTTCCTCCAGGACCGGGATGAAGCGGCCCGGCGGCACCAGGCCCGTTCGCGGATCGTTCCACCGGATCAGGGCCTCGGCGCCGGTGACCTTGCCGCTCACCAGGCTCACCTTGGGCTGGTAGTGGAGCACGAACTCTTCCTTGTCGAGCGCCTGGCGCAGCTGGTTTTCCAGGGTGAGCTTGCCGGCCACCGTTTCGGTCATTTTCTGCGTGTAGAAGAGGTACCGCTCGCCGCTCGCCTTGGCTTTTTTCAGCGCGGCCTCGGCGTTCTTGAACAACGTGTCGGCGTCTACACCGTCATCCGGGAACAGCGCTACGCCGACCTTGGGGGCCACGCGGAACTCGGCGTCATTCAGGCGGAACGGATGCTCCAGAAAAGCACCCACCAGTTTTTCGACCAGCGGCGCGACATCGCCTTCCTGCCTTATTTCCGGCAGCACCACGGCGAAATGGTCCGCACCCAGTCGCGCAAGCAGGTTGGCGTCCCCCAGGTTGCGCGTCAGCCACTCCGCCATCTGTTTCAGGAGTGCGTCGCCGGCCGGCCGGCCGAGGCTGTCGTTGATGTTCTTGAATCGCTCCAGGTCGATCAGGCCGATCGCAAGCTTGTGCCCGCCGCTGACGGCGCTGCGCATGTACTGCGCCACCCGCTCGAGAAACAGAGTGCGGTTCGCCAGGCCGGTGAGTACGTCGTAGTACGAGAGGTAGTCCAGTTTCTTCTGCTTCTCGATGGCCTGCAGCGCGAACGAGACGTCCGCCGCCACTTCGTTGAGGAGCGCGAGTTCTTCTTCGTCGAAAAATCCCGTTCCGTGGGCAAAGAGCACGATGAGGGCCACCACCCTGTCGTCAACCACCAGCGGCAGGCATACCGAGGAGCGGCGGCCCAGCTTCAATGCCTCATGACGCAGCTTGCCCCCCGGCAGCTCGCCTTCTATGTCGTTTCGGACCGAGGCCTTGCGGGTCTGCATGGCCTCGCCGAGCGTGCCTTTTGCGGCGCCGATGCTCGCCCAGCTCACCGCGCGCACGGCCTCCTCTGAAAATCCCTTCCAGGCGAGCGGCTGGACCTGCTGAGCGTCGTGATCGATCGCGCCGATCCAGATCATCTCGAACTTCCCATGCTCGGACACGATGCGGCAGGTCTCCTCGAGCAGGGCCTTGCGTTCGCGGGTGCGGACGATCGCCGCGTTGATCTGGCCCGAGACCGCGCGCATTCGCGCCAGCTTGTCGAGCGTCTGTTGCCTGCTGATATTTGCGAGAGCGAACGCGATGTCGCCTGCCAGCTCAGTCAACAGACTCAGTTCCTCTTCATCGAAAAAGCCGGGTTCGTCTGCGTACAAGGCGAGCACGGTCGTCGACCGGCACGATCTTCATCGCGCTCCGGTCGACGACCCCTATCCAGGCCATCCGGAATTTGCCGTGCTCGACCGCGACCCGGCACGCCTCCCTGTACAGCTCGTCGCGGTCGTGCACGCGCACGATGAGCGTGTTGATGCCGCTCAGCACCGCCTGCACGCGCGTCATTCTCTGGACCTTCTCCTCCTTCTCGATATGCTCCAGCGCGAACGCGATATTGCCCGCCACCTCGTTCAGGAGCTTCATTTCGTCGTCGTCGAAGAAGCCGGTTTCCCCCGCGTGGAGGGCGAACGCGCCGACTGCCTTGCCCGCTATCA
>Ga0193745_1000039_pt1 | contig 25579 bp, 22 predicted proteins | sample L1a2metaG_FD_145899 | JGI IMG/M metagenome (GOLD analysis project Ga0193745, IMG submission 145899) | Soil microbial communities from a riparian zone of the East river system, Colorado, United States - L1a2 | ecosystem: Environmental > Terrestrial > Soil > Riparian zone | place: USA: East River... | reverse complement strand
CTTCGCAGTCGATTGTCCTGCACAAGCTCCCGGCGGCGCGTCGCAAGGCGCAGCTCCGGCGGCGTCGTCAGGCGTCATGTCGACCGTAGCTTCGGTAGTCGCGGCGGGAGTTGCCGCGACGGCAGCGGTGGCCACTTCCAATACGACCACGACCTCGAACCACTAAGCCGGGCGACGCCGCCGCGCTCGCCGCCCGCGGCGCGGGCGCGTCCGCGAATTTTCCCCGAGGAATCCTTCGATGATCACCCTGAATGTCAACGGCAAACCCGCGTCGGTGGACGCCGATCCGGACACGCCTCTCCTGTGGGTCCTGCGCGACCACCTCGGCATGACCGGCACCAAGTACGGCTGCGGCATGGCGCTGTGCGGCGCCTGCACCGTGCACGTGAATGGCCAGCCCGCGCGATCCTGCTCGACGCCCCTCTCCGCGGCGGCCGGCAAGAGAATCACGACCATAGAAGGCATCGGCCAGACCAAGGAAGGCAGAGTGCTGCAGGAGGCCTGGGTCGCGAACGACGTGCCGCAGTGCGGCTACTGCCAGTCGGGCCAGATCATGAGCGCCGCGGCGCTGCTCGCCAAGGTGAAGCGCCCCACAGACGCCGAAATCGAAAGCGCAATGGGCGGCAACGTGTGCCGCTGCGGCACTTACAATCGCATCAGCCTCGCGGTGAGGCAGGCCTCGCGGAACATCAAGTGACGCGCGAGGAGAGCGCATGAACGCATTTGAAATCGTCAACCTCAGCCGGCGCGACTTCCTCAAGGCGGGCGCGGGACTCACCCTCGGGATCGCGGTGCCGGACGCGCTCGCGCAAATGGCCGGCCCCGGCCAGGGCGGCGGCAGCGTCGTCGCGACCGGCCGGCTCGAACCCAACGCCTTCGTTCGCATCGGCACGGACAACACGGTCACGGTGATCGTGAAGCACCTCGAAATGGGCCAGGGCACGTATACGGGCCTGCCCACGCTCGTCGCCGAAGAGCTCGACGCCGACTGGGGCCAGATCAGGGTCGAGGGCGCGCCCGCGGACGCGAGCCGGTACAACAATCTGCTGCTCGGCCCGATGCAGGGCACGGGCGGCAGCACCGCCATGGCGAATTCGTTCGAGCAGATGCGCAAGGCAGGCGCCGCGGCGCGGGCGATGCTGGTCGCCGCGGCCGCCGAGCGCTGGAACGTCGCCCCGGATTCGATCACGATCGCGCGCGGCGCGGTGATGCACCTGCCTTCGAACCGCAGGACGAACTTCGGGCAGCTCGCGGCGAATGCGGCCAAGCTGCCGGTTCCGCAGGAAGTGAAGCTCAAGGACCCGAAGGACTTCGTGTTCATCGGCCGGCGCGTGACGCGCACCGACAGCCGCGCCAAGTCGAACGGCACGGCGATCTACACCCAGGACGTGAAGCTCCCGGGGATGCTCACGGCGCTGGTCGCGCATCCGCCGCGCTTCGGCGCAAAGCCGAAGCCGTTCGACGCGGCCAGGGCGAAAGCAGTCAAGGGCGTGGTCGACGTGGTGGCGATCCCGCAGGGCGTGGCGGTGCTCGCGAACGATTTCTGGTCGGCGAAAAAAGGCCGCGACGCGCTGGCCGTGGAGTGGGACGAGTCCGGCGCGTTCAAGCTGGGTTCGGCCGAGATCATGGCGCAGTACCGTGCGCTCGCCGCAACGCCTGGCCTGCCCGCGAGGAAGGAAGGCGATCCCGCCGGCGCGCTGGCGCGCGCGGCGAAGACGCTGGAAGCGTCTTACGAATTCCCGTACCTCGCGCACGCCTGCATGGAGCCGATGAACTGCGTCGTGAAGCTCTCCGCGGACGGCTGCGAGATCTGGAACGGCGAGCAGTTCCAGTCGATCGACCAGGGCGCTGTCGCCGCGGTCCTTGCGATGAAGCCCGAGCAGGTGAAGATCAACATGCTGTTCGCCGGCGGCAGTTTCGGGCGCCGCGCCAATCCGCAGGCGGATTACGTCGTCGAAGCGGTGCAGATCGCGAAAGCCATCGACGGCCGCGCGCCGGTGAAGCTCGTGTGGACGCGGGAGGACGACATGCGCGCGGGCTACTACCGCCCGATGTACTACCACGCGCTGAAAGCGGGCCTCGACGCGCAAGGGAACCTCATCGCCTGGCAGCACCGCATCGTCGGGCAGTCGATCCTCGGCGGCACCGCCTTCGAGGGCATGATGGTCAAGGACGGGATCGACGCCACCTCGGTGGAGGGCGCGGCGAACCTCCCGTATGCGGTTCCCAATCTGGGCGTGGAGCTGCACTCGCCCAGGATGGGCGTTCCGGTGCAGTGGTGGCGCTCGGTCGGCTCGACCCATACCGCGTTCTCGACCGAGACCTTTCTGGACGAGCTTGCCGTGGCGGCCGGAAAGGATCCGTTCCAGGTGCGCCGCGCGCTGCTCGCGAAATCCCCGCGGCACAAGGCGGTGCTCGAAATGGCCGCGGCCGAGGCCGACTGGAGCACGCCGCTGGTGTCGGCCCGGGTCGGAGACCGGCGCGGGCGCGGCATCGCCGTGCACGAGTCGTTCAATACGGTGGTCGCGCAGGTGGCGGAAGTCACGGTCAGGCGCGACGGCTCCTGGCGCGTGGACCGCGTCATGTGCGCGGTGGACTGCGGCCTGGCGGTGAACCCGGACGTGGTCCGCGCGCAGATGGAAGGCGGCATCGCCTTCGGCCTCACCGCGGCGCTGCACGGCGCAATCACCTTGAAGGACGGCGTGGTCGAGCAGTCGAACTTCCACGACTACATGCCGCTGCGCATGCACGAAATGCCGCGGATCGGGGTGTACATCGTGCGTTCGAACGAAAAACCCACCGGCGTCGGCGAGCCCGCCACGCCGGTCATCGCTCCCGCGGTAGCGAATGCATTGTTCGCCGCGACAGGAAAGCCGATTCGTTCTCTGCCCATCCGAATACAGGCTTAGCCGGATGTGGCCGAAGTGCTACGGCCGCACAAATTGAAACACTTTAGTCGCCCCGCGCCGTCCGGGACTTTGCTAGCATTTGAGTCATCGTCCCGGAGCACGCGATCATGAAGATTCCCGCCTCGTCTCTCGTTTCGGTCGTGGTTCTGCTGGCAGCCAACGCGGGGCCGGCTTATGCCCAAATCTACAAGTGGGTGGACGAAGCCGGCAAAACGCATTATTCCGACAAGGCGCCCGCAGGCGGGAAGAATCTCGACACGGTGGCCGACAGAATTTCCGTCTATGCGCCCGACCCTTCTCTCCTCGCGCGCGCCGCGACGACTCCCGAACGGAATCCGGCCCTTTCTGACAGAGTGGACAGGCTGGAGCGGCAGCTGCACGCCGAGCGACTGGCCCGGCAACAGTACGAGCTCGCCGCCTTTACGCAGGCCGCCCATGAACGCTGCCTTGCGGAACGGCGCGTGGATTGCGACTACGGCGGCATGCCGTATGCCGGCCCCATTGCGGTGGTCCCGATCCGGCACCGCCGTCCCATCCTCGTCCGCACCTCGCTCACGGGTCGGACCGCCGGAAACGTCGTGGGTCCAGGCATCATGCCCGGGACTTTCAACGGCCCGAACGCGATCACCGCTGGAAACTTCACCTTCCGGTAAGCGTCCCCCCGGAGCACCGACGGCGCAGGGAACCGCGGGCGAGTTTACGCCCCGCGGTGTTATATTGTATCGAGCCAGGGGAGTCAGCTTTGAAAAAGGAGATGAAATGAATCGAACGGGATTGCACGCTGCAGGCGCCGTGCTTGCTGCGGCTTTCATTGCGGGCGGCTGCGTCAGCCAGGGCACCTACGACAAGCTGGAGGCGGACAAGAACCAGGAGATCGACGGGCTGCAAAAGCAGCGCAGCGGGCTCCAGGGGCAGGTGCAGACCCTGCAGTCGCAGCGCTCGGCGCTCGAGCAGCAGAAAACGTCGCTGGAGCAGCAGCAGGCGGATTTGCGCAGGCAGATCGATGCCCTCGAGCAGCAGAAGACGCAATTGCTCACCGCCAGCCAGCAGACCCTGTCGCAATACGACTCGCTGGTGCGCAGCCTCACCGAGGAAGTCAAGAAAGGCGAGCTCCAGGTGCGGCAGTACAAGGACATGCTCACGGTCGACGTCGCCGAGCAGCTGTTCTTCGATTCCGGCCGGGCGAACCTCAAGGACACCGGCAAGGCGGTCCTGAAAAAGGTCGGCGAGGCGCTGAAAGGCTACGAGGACAAAGTCATCCGCATCGTCGGCCATACCGACAACGTGCCGATCAGCAAGTCGGCGCAGAAGGTCTTTCCCTCCAACTGGGAGCTGTCGGTCGCGCGCGCGACCACCGTGGTGCGCTACCTGCAGGAAGTGGGCATCCCGCCCGAGCGCATGATCGCCTCGGGCCGCGCCGAATACCAGCCCATCGCCGAGAACGAGACCCCGGAAGGGCGGAAGAAAAACCGCCGTATCGAGATCACTCTCGTCGATAGAAACGCGGCGCAGGAGGCAGCCCCGGCGCGGTGACCGGTTTTTCTAGCCGCCCAGCGGTTTTTGCTCCGCGGCGAGCGAGTAATATTCCCAGGCCCGCTCCACCACCCTCGGGCTGATCTGATCGCTCACGCTCTCGGCCTCCTCGCGGCTGTAGACGCGCATGCGCGCGGCGTCCCCGCCCGCGGCGGCGAGCATGCGCAGTTGCATGCGGGCGCTCTCCTCCAGCATGCACGCGGCGACGGTGGCCGCGCGCACGTCGGGGAGCGCGGTGGTGATGCCGTGGCCGCGCATCATCACGGCGATCCCGGCGCCGAGCTTTCGGGCGAGCAGATCGCCGAGTTCGCGCGAGCGGATCAGGCCGATGCGCTCGAATTCGGGCACGCCGGCGCAGAACGCCCCGCCCTGGTTGTGCACGACGCGATGCGGTTGTCCGATCTGAGTCAGGCAGACGCAGGCAGGCGGATGCGCGTGCACCACTCCCCCGACGTCGGGACGCGCCGCGTAGATGCGCGCGTGGATCCAGAGCTCGCTGTTCGGAGTCCCCCTGCCCGAGAGGGTCTTGCCTTCTGTGTCCACGACCAGCAGAGTGCTCGCGCTGGCGAGGCCGGGGCTGCGGCGCGTGGGCATGAAGAAGGTGTTCGTGCCCGGGATGCGGGCGCTCACGTGTCCGAAGGCGTTCGAGAGACCGAAGCGCTCGACGATGATGTTGGCGAGCGCCACGTCACGCTTGAGCGTGGATTCGGCGCCGCGGCGGCCCTTCGCGCTACTCACGCTTCGCCTCGTTTCGCAGGGCGAGCAGCGATTCGGCGGCGATCGCCGCGTTTTTTTCGCGTCCGGTGAGCGCGTAGATCGAGGCCCCGGGCGCCAGGGCGCGCTCGAGCCACTCCAGGGCGCGGACTTTCCTGGAGATCGAGGTGTCCCGGTAGACGAGCATGGTGGCGGCAACCGTCCATGGCAATCCATGGTAGCGCGTATCGTCCTGGTAGGACCGCTTGCCGACCTGCACCGTCTTTGCCGAGGTCTCCCCTTCGAGCGCGGCGGGCGCTTGCGCAGGAAGCTCGCGCAGCCACTCGCGGTCGAGGGCGCCCAAGCGCCGCGCTCCGACGCGATGCAGCGCGAAAAGCGCAAAACCCGAGACCCCCAGGGATTCTTCCTTGGCCTCCGGCCACGCCGGGTAGTCCACCCAGCGCGCCCGGCCGGCGACGGCGCCGCTCTTCAGCCAGTCCGCTCCGCGCTGCACCGCGGCGGCGAGCCGCTTCTTCTGCTCAGGGTCGGGTTGCAGGGTCGATTGCGCGTGCAGCGCGAGAATTGCGGCTGCTGTCCCGTAGCTCGAAGCGAACTTTTCCTGCTGCTTTTCCTGTTGCGCCCCCGCGAACAGGGGCCACCCGCCGTCGCTGCCCTGGGTCGAGAGGAGAAACTCGAGCTCGCTTTTGTGCGCCGGGATCCCGTACCGCGCGAAAGTCCACAGCACCCAGGATGTGACGCCGATGTGATTCGGATACTTCCCTTGAGGAAACCGGCGCCAGCAGGCGCACTCGGGTCCGGCCGCGGAGCGGAAGGCCTGCTCGATCAGCTTGACGTCGATCCGGCTCGCGTAGTCCGGATCGTTTTCCCTGAGCGCGACGAGGATTTGGGCGGAGGTCCAGGCCTCGCCGGCGAGCTTTCTTTTCCTGTCCAGGCGCTTGTCGAGCGCCTCGGCAAGCTGTTTTGCTTTTTCGTGGACTGCCCGGCGCGCTTCATCCGGAAGCGGCACGACCCGGCTGGAAGTGAATATCACGCGGCAGTAGCGCCCGGCCGTTTCGGGAAAAATCGCCGCGAAACCGATCCCCAGCGCGACAACGAGGGCGAGCGCGCAAAGGGCCAGCCTGCGCCAGTTGCGCCCGAGCCAGGCCTCGCAGGCCTCGATCGCTTTCGCGGTGCGCGGGCTGCGCCTGCCGATATAAGCGACTCCGGCCCGGTACCTGCCATGGACCGTTTCGAGCAACCGGGCGGCGTGCTGGCGCAGCTTGCTCATGCAGGCGCTCCACCATGCCTTGACGGTTTCGGCCGCCTTTGTCGCTTTTGTCGCGTACGGATGCAGCTTGCGGGTTTGAGCGATCGCGCTATGGAACCATGCTTTGACGGTCTCGCGCGCCTTTTCCGCCAAGGCCTGCCGCTTGTCCGTTTCGGGCTTTCGCTTCTGCATCAGAGCCCGATCAGGATCTTGCCGACCGTGCCGCCGCTCTCCTGCGCGCCGTGGGCCGCGGCCGTTTCCCCGAGCGCGAACACGCGCGCGACATGCGAACGGTAGTGTCCGGCCTCGAGCGCCGCGTTCAGGTCGCGCGCCGCCAACTGATGCGCGTCGCGGGGCATCACGTAGACGAGGATGAAATGCACGGTGATGCCCTGCCTCATGATCGCGGTAAACGGGATGCGCGGCGCGCTGTCCGGCGGCCCCGAGGAGTAGGTGGAGATCACGCCGTTCGCTTTCAGCACCGCGCGATTGAGCTCGAGGTTCGCCTCGAAGGCGACTTCCACCACGCGGTCCAGACCCAGCCCCCGCGTGAACGCCTTGATTCTCGCGGCGGCGTCCTCCGTCTTGCGGTTGACCACGAGATCGGCGCCCGCCTCCCGCGCGACCTTGTCCTGTCCGTGGCGGCTCACGGTCGTGGCGACCCGCGCTCCGCCCCATTTCGCGAGCTGGATCGCCGCATGGCCCACCGCGCCGCCGCCGCCCGCGACGAGCACGGTCTGTCCCTGGATGCCGCCGTCCTGAAAAAGGCAGCGGTGCGCGGTCATCCCGGCGATTCCGAGGCAGGCTCCGGTCTCGAAGCTCGCGCCCTCGGGAAGCGTCACTGCATTCTCGGAAGGGATGGCGACGTATTCGGCCGCGGTGCCGAAAGCGCGGCCGCGCTGCGCCTCGTAAACCCAGACGCGCTCGCCGATCCGCGATCGCGGCACGCCCGGCCCCACCGCGTCGATGACGCCGGCACCGTCCTGATGCGGAATCACGCGCGGAAACGGCATCTCCATGCTGCCGTCCCAGCCGCCGCGCAATTTCGTGTCGGTAGGATTGATCCCGGAGAAATGGATCCTGACGCGCACTTCGCCCGGTCCCGCCTCGGGATCGGACAGCTCGCCGGGCACGAGGACTTTCGCCGCGGGCCCTTTGCGCTCGTAGTACACCGCCCTCATGCGGTTTCCTTCTTCGCATCAGGGCGTTTGTGACGGAAGCCGCGCTCGAAGTGCCCGCGGCCTTCGAGATCGCCCTGCTCGAAGATCCAGGTGTAGCCGCCTTTGGGATTGGAGAGGATTTCCCAGGCGTTGTCGTCGGCATCCCAGAAAAGGAAACTGTAGGTTCCGTGGCGGGCCGAGGGCTTGTCGATTTCGTGCAGGCCCCACCGGGCGGCCTGCTCGTTGCACGCCCGCCAGGCTTCGTCCACCTCGGCGTCGGTATCGACGTCCAGGCCGTTGTGATAGACGCGCGGCATGCGCTCCTTTTTCCTGGTGTAGACCACCGCGTACACGTGGTCGCCGCCGAGCCGGATCATGAGGGACACGGGGCTGGTGCGCACGACTTCCAGACCGAGGAACTCCTCGTAGAAACGGCGCGTCGCATCGAGATCTTTCGAGCCGAGCGTGCCGTGCGAAATGAATTTCGTCTTGATTACGGACTGAGCCATGGTCGTTACTCCAGCTTGATTCCCGATTCCTTGATGAATTGCCCCCAGATGCGGTAGTCGGAGCGCACGCGCTCGGCGAATGCCTGCGCCGTGCCCCCGAGCGGCTCGGCGCCGACCTCGAGCAGCCGCTGTTTCGCCTTGGGCTCCTCGATCGCCGCCTGGAGCTTCTCGTTCAGCAGGCGCACGATCTCGAAGCTCGTGTCTTTCGGCGCGAAGATGCCGAACCAGGCGCTCATCTCCCAGCCCGGCAGTCCCGCCTCGGCCGAAGTCGGCACCTCGGGCAGCCCGGCCAGGCGCCGCTTCGATCCGGCCGCGAGCGGGCGCAGCGCGCCGCTCTTGAGATAGGGCCGCGCCGAGCCGAAGCTCATCGACATGACCTGCAGGCGGCCCGCGATCAGGTCGGGGAGCGCAGGCCCCACGCCCTTGTAGGGCACGTGCACGAGTTGCAGGCCCGCGAGGCGCGCGAACTGATCGGCGGCGAGGTGCGGCGGGCTGCCGGTTCCGGCCGAGCCGTAGTAGACCTTGCCCGGATTCGATCTGGCGTACGCGATGAACTCCGCGAGGTCCTTCGCCGGAACCGAGTTCGGAACGACCAGAATATGCGGCGCCTCGGCGACGTTGAACACCGGGACGAGATCGACGAGCGGATCGAAAGCAAGCGAGTGCTCGAGGAAAGGCTTGATGACGAGGTTACCTCCCGCGCAGATCATCAGCGTGTAGCCGTCTGCGGGCGATTTCACCACGTATTCGATGGCGACGTTGCCCGATGCGCCCGCCTTGTTCTCGACCACGACCTGCCGGCCCAGTTGCTGCGCGAGGCCCTCGGCGGCGATGCGCCCGAGGATATCGGTGAGCCCGCCCGGGGAAGTGTCCACGACCATCCGGATCGCGCGGTTCGGATAGGCGCTTTGCGCGGCGGCGGGCGCCGCGCCCGTGGCCAGAGCGAGGCAGAGAAGGCACCCGGCGGCGTGGAAAGCGGCGAAAAACGATTTCATTCTGTTCTTGTTCGGATGCCGGTCTCAAGTCTACGCCATTGCCGGCGCCCGCGGTCACCGCCCCGATCGCGGATCGCCGGGCGGCGCTAGCGCTCGGCCCGCACCGCCACTTCCATCTCGCCGATCCGTTCGATACCGCCTTTCAGGTGATCGCCGTCGGCGAGCTTCGAGACGCCCGCCGGCGTGCCCGTGGTGATCAGGACGCCGGGCTTGAGCGTCATCACGCCCGAGAGAAAGCGAATGTGCTCGCGCAGAGCGCAGATCATGTCGCCGGTATGCGCGCTCATGGCGAGCTTGCCGTTCTGCTCGACACGGATCGCGAGGTTCTGCGGGTCGTCGATCTCGTCGCGCGTCACGATCCACGGTCCGAGGCCGGTGAAGGTATCGAAGCCTTTCCTGATGTTGCGCGTGTTCTGCCTGCCCCGCCCCCAGGGGTCGCGCTGGCTGAAGTCCCAGCAAATCGTGTAGCCGAAGACGTGGTCGAGCGCCCGCTCCTCGCTGACGTGGCGCGCCGTCTTTCCGATCACCGCGCACAGCTCGCATTCGAAATCCACGTCCCTGGATACCTTCGGAAGCACCACGGTGTCGCCCGGGCCGATGATCGAGGACGCGGGCTTGAGGAAAAACTCCGCCATCAGCTCGTCCTTGGAGAGGCTCGAGCGGTCGGACGAGCCCATTTTTTCCCGCATCTCGGCCTGGTGGGCCTTGTAGTTCGCGGCCGCCGCCCAGATTGCGGGCGGGTTGAGGAGCGGCGCGAGCAGCCTCGCCTGGGCGAGCGGCAGGCACGACCCCGACTGCACCGCGAAGCGCGCGCACTTCATCGCCGCAGGCTCGTTCGCGAGGCGCTCGATCACTTCGAGCATGCCGTGCCCCGGCTTCAGATGGCCCGCTTTCATCAGCGCATCGCCGATCGGAAACAGCTTCTCCCCGACCACGGCCCCCGCGAGGCCCTCGTTGTAATGGCAGATCTTCATCGCTTCTCCCCCGATTCCGAAACAAGCTCAGTCGAGTTTCACGCCCGACGCCCTGACGACCCGCTCCCAGGCACGATAGTCCGAGCGCACGAGCTCGGCAAACGCTTCCACGGAGCCGCCGATGGGCTCGATGCCCGATTCGAGCAGGCGTTGCCTCGCCTTCGGATCGTCGATCACCGCCTGCATTTTCGAATTGAGGAGCGTCACGATCCCGGGGTTCGTGCCCCTGGGCGCGAAGATTCCGAACCAGGTGGTCATCTCCCAGCCGGGCAGTCCGGCTTCGGCCGAGGTCGGCACGTCGGGTGCCGCGGCGAGGCGCGTCCTGGAAGCTGCCGCGAGCGCCTTGAGCGCGCCGCTCTTCAGATGCGCCTGCACCGGACCCAGGCCCACCGAGAGCATCTGAACGCGGCCCGCCACGAGATCGGTGAGCGCCGGCCCCGTGCCTTTGTAGGGAACGTGCACCATCTGCACTCCAGCAAGCCGCGCGAAGTGATCGGCGGCCAGATGCGTGGTGCTGCCGGCGCCGGCGGAGGCATAGTTCATCTTTCCCGGATTCGCCTTGGCGAGCGCGATGAAATCGCGCAGATCGCTGACCGGGAGCAGACCCGGCACGACCAGCAGCTGCGGCGCGCCGGCGACGTTGAAAACCGGAACGATGTCATTCAGCGGATCGAACGGCAGCGAGCCGTAGAGAAACGGCGTGATGACGACGTTTCCGCCGGCGACGAGCAGCAGCGTGTAGCCGTCGGGCGCCGATTTCGCCACGTGCTCGATCGCGAGATTGCCGGTCGCGCCCGCCTTGTTCTCGACCACGACCTGCGCTCCCAGCCGGGCCGCCAGGCCCTCGGCAGACATGCGCGCGAGGTAGTCGGTGATGCCGCCGGGGGCGGTGCCCGCCACCAGGCGAATGGTCCTCGCAGGATATCCCGGGGACTGCGCGAGGGCGGCGCCGAGAAGGAGCGCGCCGGCGACAAGCACGGCGAGCCGCAGGGCGCCGATCGGATTCTTTTTCATGGAGCTGGGAAGGGATTGATTTTTCTGCAACGGTAGCACAGGTTTTCGCGTCAGGACGTTTCACAATTCACTGCGTTGAATTTCCCGGAGGTCGGGCGTACCATTGAACGGCAGTTCCAAGACGTGGCAGGGGAGACTCGCTTCATCACTTGAAACGAAAGGAGTCCTTATGTGCTACGAGTTCGACGAGATGTACCGGAAAGCGCGCGAGGCCGAGGAAGCGCGCAGAACAAAGACCTTGGGCGATAGCAAAGACAAGCCCTCCGCGCCCGCGAAGCCGGCCGCCCCCGAAGTGAAGCCCAGGGAACCCGTTCCGGCCTGAAGCCGCAGCGGATCTCTCCGGACCCCGGCCCCGATGGGCCGGGGTTCGCGCGCTAGCCCGTCGCCTCTTGCATGGCGCAGTCCCGGACGAAACGTATGAGGTCGTCTTCCGCGAGCGGCGGCCGGCACAGATAGCCCTGGAATTCGTCGCAACCCTCTTCGCGCAGCACGTCGAACTGCTCGCGCAGCTCGACGCCCTCGGCGATCACGTTCATCTGCAGGCTGTGCGCCATCGCGATGACCGCCCGCGTGATGGCGACGTCGTCGCTGGAGTGCGCCAGGTCGCGCACGAAGCTCCTGTCCACCTTCAGGCTGTTGATCGGAAAGTTCTTGAGGTAGCCGAGCGATGAATAGCCGGTGCCGAAGTCGTCGATGGTGAGGCCCACGCCCATGGCGCGCAGGTTGTGCATCAGCTTCACCGCCTCGTCCGGATCCCGCATCACCATGCTTTCGGTGATTTCGAGATCGAGGATGCCGGCGTCCGTCCCGGTGGACTTGAGGATTTCCGCGAGCTGGGATACGAGCTTCTCCTCGAGGAACTGGCTTGCCGAGAGATTGACCGCGATCGTCATCCGCGGCAGCCCGGCGTCCCTCCAGGCCTTGGCGCGCATGCATACCTCGCGCAGCGTCCACAGGCCGATCGCAACGATCAGCCCCGATTCCTCGGCCAGTTGGATGAATTTCTCCGGGAGCAGCAGGCCCTTCTCGGGGTGCTGCCAGCGCAGCAGCGCCTCCACCCCGGTGATCGCGCCGGTCGCCATGTCGATCTTGGGCTGGTAGTACACGCGGAACTCCCCGCGCTCCAGGGCGTGCCGCAGGCCGGCCTCCAGCGCGAGCTTCTCCGGCGTATGCGATTGCAGCTCGGCGGAGTAGAAGCAGAATCCGTTGCGGCCACGGTCCTTGGCGCGGTACATGGCGATGTCCGCTCCGGCCAGCAGCGTCTTCGAGTCGCGCCCATCGACCGGATAGACGCAGATCCCGATGCTGAGCGTGAGACTGAGCTCCTGGCCGTCGATCTTGCCGAGCTCCGACAAGGCCGCGAGCAGCTTGCGGGCGATCTCGGTCAGCACGGCCGGGTCACCCAGCTCCTCGACCAGCAGCACGAACTCGTCTCCGCCGAGGCGCGCGATGATGTCGCCCTCGCGCACGCAGCCGGCCAGGCGCTTGGCGGCTTCCTGCAGCACCCGGTCGCCGAACTGGTGGCCGAGCGTGTCGTTGATGTTCTTGAAACGGTCGAGGTCCATGAAGAAGAGCGCGACCGGCCTTGCATGACGTTCCGCCCTGGCGAGCGCGCGCTGGAGCTCCTCGTTGAACAACAGCCGGTTGGGAAGGCCCGTGAGATGGTCGTGGGTGGCCATCTGACGCACGTTTCCGAGGGCCGAGCGAAGCTCCTCGTTGCTCGCGCGCAGGCGCTGGCGCAGCAGGCTGATTCTTCCGCCGACCGCCGCGAACAGCGGCAGCACGGCGGCGAGCCCCGCCCACTGGAACCATTCCTGATAGACGTTTACCGTCTCCGGCTTGAAATACATGAGCAGGTTGATCACCGCCGCGTAGGCGGCGAGGATCTGCAGCGCGGTCTTGACGAACTCGCGGGTGGTGAAGCGAAACATGCCGAAACTCAGCACCACCAGGCTCAGGTTGAGCACGATGGCGCGTGCCTGGTCGAAGCTGTAGACGGCATACATCACCACGACGTTGCCGATGAAGACCTGCAGCCAGGTCAGGCTCGGGTCGCTGAATTTCCGGTTCAGGCCGGAACGAAACACCGCGTAGAGTCCGAGGTTGACCGCGATCATTATCGCGACGAGGACCAAAGCGGGCCCACGCGCGATCAGATTGAATTCGCTGGCAAGCCAGACCAGGGGAATGCAGATCGCGTAGGCGGCCGAGCCGAGCAGGAAACGGCGCAGCCGCACCGCCTGCCTGGGATCTCCTCCCGACATGGACAAGTATCTGATCACGGTCGTCCGAATGCGGGCGCCGGCCTCACCGATGGCCCGAAGCCCGTTCAAAGCTGGAGCGATTCTAGCGTACCGGGCGGCGGGACAGGCAGTCGCGTTTGACTGCCGCGCTCCGATGCGGCACATTCCGCCCATGCGATTGGGCTATTTCACGATGCCGCTGCATCCGCCGCACCGCGATCCTGCGCAAACGCTGCAGGAGGACCGCGAGGCGATCGTCCTCGCTGACAGGCTCGGATTCCACGACGCGTTCGTCGGGGAGCACCTCACCGACCGTTGCGAGAACGTCACCAACAGCCTGATCTTCCTCGCTACGCTGATCGGCGAGACCAGAACGATCAAGCTCGCGACCGGGACCTCCAACCTCTCGCAGTCGCATCCGGTCGTGATCGCCGCGCAAGCGGCGATGTTCGACCACCTTGCGAAGGGACGTTTCATATTCGGGATCAGCCCCGGAGCGCTCTCTTCGGACGCGGAGGCGCTCGGCATCCTCGGCGAGGACCGCAACCGGATGTTCGCCGAGGCGATCGACGCGATCCTCGCGATCTGGGAGCGCGACGCGCCTTACCGGATCGACCTTCCGGGAAACCGCTACAAGGTGACGACCGAGAAGACCTTCGTGCCCGACATCGGCCGGGGGATCATGTACAAGCCCTGGCAGAAGCCGCGGCCCGAGATCGTCGGTACGGTTGTGGCACCGCATTCCAAGGGCGTGATCGCCATGGGTGAGCGCGACTTCCATCCGCTCTCGGCGAATTTCCTGCTGCCTCATTGGCTGCCGAGCCACTGGGAGAACTACGCGCAGGGCAAGCGCCGCGCCGGAAAGGTTCCCGATCCCGCTGAGTGGCGCATTGCGCGCACGATCTTCGTTTCCGACGACGATCGTGTCGCCGAGCGCTACGCGCGCAGCGACCCCGGCAGCCCCTACCGCCACTACTGGGAGCAGCTGCGCATCAAGATGATGCTCAGCAAGCGCCACGTGATCTTCAAGCTGAACGAGCAGGAGGACGACGGCGCGGTCACGATCGAGCGGCTCCTGGCCGAGCTCGTCCTCTGCGGCACTGTCAACAAGGTCGTGGACCGGCTGCTCGCGCTGCGCGAGCGCTCGGGCGACTTCGGCGAGATCGTCTATGCGGGAATGGACTGGGTCGATCCCAAACTCGCCAGGCGCTCCATGGAGCTGATGGCGAACGAAGTGATGCCGCGGGTCAACAAGGCGATCGGAGGCCTGGCGAAGGAGCCGCCGCGCGAGGCGGCGCGCACCTAGCCCGGCTCTCGCGAGCCATCCCACGCAGCCATGGACGACGAAAGCACGATACAGAAGAACATCGCCGACAAGCTGATTTCGGCGTTGAAGACGGGCGGTTTCCTGCTCTATGCCCAGAAAATCCTGCCGCTCTCCGGAAGCGAGCGGCCGTTCCAGGAGATCCTCGTCCGCTTTCGCGAGGAAGAGGAGAAGCTGCTTCCTCCGGGAACGTTCTTTCCCATGCTGCAGGAGTACCGGCTGCTGCCGTACGTCGACCGCTGGGTGGTGAGCCGGCTTTCGACCTGGATACAGGAGTCCCGCGACCGGACGCCCGGCTGGCCCGTGCCCGTAAACGGCGTCAACCTTTCGGAGGACACGCTGCGCGAACCGAAATTCGCGGACTTCGTCGCCAAGAACATCCAGAGCTCGAGGCTGCCCGAAGGTGTCTTCACTTTCGAACTCGGCTGGGACACGGCCCTGCTGCACGCCGAGCAGGTCAAGAATATCCAGGCGCAGCTCGGGCACCTCGGCTGCCGCTTCACCTTCGCCGGCTTCGACGGCAGCGAGGGCTCGTTCGACTTCCTAAAAGTGCTCAAACCCGATTTCGTGAAGCTCACCTATGGCACCGTGAAGGACGTCGGCCACGGCCTCGCGGCTTCCGAGAAAGTCGAATCGATCAACCACAGATGCCACGCCATGGGGATCAAGACCATCGCGGAATTCGTCGAAAGCCAGGAGGTGCTCGACCAGCTGCGCCTGATCGAGGTGGATTTCGCGCAAGGACTCATCATCGGCGGGCCGCACAAGCTCGCCTGACGCAGCGCAGGGCCCGGGCGGCCCCGCCGCTCAGCGGATCGCGGCAGGTGCGACCGTCGAGCCCGAAGCGCCCTGGATCTTGAGCGGCTGCATCGTGAACGCAAACTCGTACACGCGCTTGGCCGCCAGCTCGTCGAGCTTCAGGTTCTCCAGGATGTGGATGCCGTTCACCACCAGGAAGATCTGGTGCACCGGCAGGCTCAGGTCCTTGTCGGGATTAGGCGCGACTTCCACCGGCCAGTTGTCCGAGCCGACGAGCAGGGGGTCCTGCTTCGCGAGCCATTCGGCCGCGGCGACGCCCACGCCCGGCGTCGATTTCACGAAGCGCGCGTTGTCCTTCCCGTAGAGCTTGCCCCAGCCGGTGTTGATGATGACGGCGTCGCCCGGCAGCAGCTTCAGCTTCTGCCGGTCGAGCGCCTGCTGCAGGTCGGCCACCGTGATCTCGTAGGTGTCGCCCAGCATCTCGACTCCCTTGAGCGCCGCGATGTCGAGCATCACGCCGCGCGCGAAGAACGTCGGCGCGTTCTGCACTCCGAGCTTGGTGAAGCCGGAGCGCGTTGCGATCTCGCTCGTCTTGAAGCAGTTGTAGTGCGAATCGCCGTGGGACTGATGCGCGAAGCCGTCGAACTGCGTGCCGACCTGGCCGATCTCGGAGGTCACCACCTCTTCGTTGCTGCCGCGCGTGTTCCTCCCGGCATTCATGAAGGTGCGCTTGGTATGCAGGTTGAAGATTCGCGTTCCGAAGAAGGCCATGTTGGGCCCGAGGACGTGGCCGAGCTCGATCACCTCGCCGGTCTTGATGAGCCGCGCGCCGCGCAGCACCGTCTCCGGGTTCTTCATGTGGTTGCTCGATCCGCGCTCGTCGCCCGCGCCCCATTTGGAGGGGCAGCGCTGGCTTTCGGCGGGTACGTTCCAGCCTTGCGCGGCGGCGAGAACCGGAACGGCGAGCAAAGCCGCTGCAGCCGTGAATGTCATGGATTTCATGTTCTTCTCCTTGAGGTTCGTCCAGTTTACGGCTCGAAAACTTCGTTCACCGCCACCACCGATAGCGTGCCTGCGCCGCCCGCGTTGTTGACGCCGGAAACCGCGTAGATCCTGCGCCCCACGGTCGCGGTGGCAAAGCCGTGGCGCGGGGTGAGCATGCGCGGCAGCTTCGCCCAGGTGTTGGTTTTCGGATCGTAGACCTCGTGGGCGCGGAACACCCCGCCGAATTCCTCGACCCAGCCTTCGCCGCCGAGCACGTGCACTTTGCCGTCCACCGCTTCCGCGCCCGTGCCGCTCCTCGCGGTGGGCATCGGAAGACGCGTGGTCCAGGTGTCGGTCGCGATGTCATAAGCCTCGTTCATCGAGACGTTCGACGACCAGCCGTTCGAGAAGCACGAGCCCACGCGCCCGCCGACCGCGTAGATCTTGCCGTCGGCGTAGGCCACGCTGTGGTGATTGCGCGGCAGCGACATGGCTTTGAGCGTGGTCCAGCGATTGGTCTCGGTGTCGAACATCTCGAGCGTCGCGAGCAGCTCGACCGCCCCGCCTCCGGTGAGGCCGTCGGGCAGAGTCATGCCCGCGGGAATTTTTGCGCCGCCGGAGACGTATATCTTGGTGCCGACGGCGACCGCGGCGAGAGCGCCGCGCGGCTGCGACATCGGCGGCAACGCGCTCCACGCGCCCTTGGCCATGTCGTACACCCAGGCCTTGTCCTCCGGCCACCAGGCGTTCCTGCCGCTATCGGGCAAGCGGAAGCCGCCGAAGACGTAGAACTTGTTCCCGACCGCGGCGGCGGCGCCGTGATGCACCGGAACCGGATTGGAGGGCAGTTGCGTCCACTGGTTCGCGGCGGGATCGAACTTCCAGAAGATGCCCATGGATTTGCCCGCAGGATCCTGCCCGCCGTAGACGAGCACGCTGCCGCCGACGTTCGCGCCGATGACTTCGTTGGCGCCCTGCGGGATCGGCGGGCCCTGCTTCCACGAGCCTTGCGCGAGCGCGCTCGATCCGGAAAGGCCGAGCGCAGCTGAAAGGGCAAACGTTGCGAATCGTTTCATGGGAATCTCCGTGATTGAGAAAGCCTTCCGGCTCTATTCGCGCAGCAGCAGGCGGATATCGTACGCCATATCGGCCGCGGGCTGCCCGTAGCGGAACATCAGGCGCGTGCGGCCGCGACGGTCGATGACATAGTAGCCGGTGCTGTGGTCCATGGTGTAGTCGCCCTTGGAGGTCGGCACCTTCTGGTAGAACACCTTGAAGGCGCGGGCAGCCTGCCGCGTTGCCGCGGCATCCCCGGCCAGGCCGAGAAAGCCCGGGTCGAAGGCGGTCACGTATTTCGCGAGCAGCGCCGGGGTGTCGCGCTCGGGATCGACGGTGATCAACGCGCCTTGCACGCGCTTGCGGTCTTCGCCCAGCGCGCCCACCGCGGCTGCAAGCGCCGCAAGCGAGATCGGGCAAACGTCGGGGCAGCGCGTGAACCCGAAAGTGATGACGACGACCTTGCCCGGGAAATCGGCTTGAGTGCGCGGCTTGCCGTCGTGGCCGAGGAGCCGAAAGTCCCCGTCGTAGCCCTGGCCGGTGACGTCGACGCCCTTGAACGCGAACGCCGTTGCGCTCACCAGCATGCCGCACGCCGCAAGCAGCAGCGAAAGCCCTCGCAGCATGCGATCAGCCCAGTCTGCCCACTTGCTCTTCCAGCAGGCTCCAGGCGGTGGTGCCGAACTGGCCTTTCCAGCGCTGGTAGAAGCCGCCGCCGAGCTTCTGGCGGAAGGTCGTCACATCCGCGGTATTGAACACCATGCCGCGCGCCGCAAGCGAAGTCTCGAGCTCGCGGTTGAGACTATTGGTGTAAGCGCGTTGCGCGGCGACGTACTTCTTCACGTTGCGCTGCACGGCATCCTGCACGTCGGCGGGCAGCCCGTCCCAGAACTTGAGGTTGGCGAGCAGGTTGAAGCCCGACCACATGTGATTGGTGATCGAGATGTAGCGCGTGACCTCGTAGAGCTTGTTCACCTCGGTGATGACGAGCGGGTTTTCCTGCGCGTCCACGCGGCGCGTCTTCAGCGCCTCGTAGAGCTCGCGGATGTTCACCGTCACGGGCTGCGCTTCCAGCGACACGAACAGGTCGCGGAACATGTTGCCGTCGGGGACGCGGATCTTCACCCCGCGCAGATCGTCCGCGGTGCGCACCGGACGCTCGACCATGGAAATATGCCTGAAGCCGTTCTCGAGCAACCCGTATTGGAAGCGGTAGATCCCCTTTGCGGCGCATTCGCGCCCGAGGTATTCGCCCAGCGCGCCGTCGTTGGCGCGGTGCACCTGCGCGTGGCTGGTGAAGGCGAACGGCAGCCCCTGGATCTCCGCGACCGGGACCTTGCGCCCGAGGATCCCGCCCATCAGGGTGAAGAATTCGAGCTCGCCCGATTGCAGCATGTCGAGCGCCCCGGGATCGGAGCCGGGGATATTGTTGTTCTGCGGATAGACCGTGACCGCGAGCCGGCCATCGGTCTCTTTCCTCACCTGCTCCCACAGGTCGACGAGGAACTGCTGCTGGTGGCTTTGCGCCGGCTGGTTGTGGAATTGTCTTGCCTGCCACTGCGGCGCGCGCTCGCGCGCAGGGGGAACCGCGCAAGCGGCGACGACGCCCGCTGCTGCGCCCGCAACCAGGAGTCTGCGACGCTTTCTGCCGTGCTGGTCCATCGGAACCTCCTCTGCGCGAGCGGGTATTATGGACCAATGAAGTTCGCTCTGGCAGTGATTGCGACGGTTCTACAGACGCTCGCTTTGTGCAACGCTTACGCCCACGGCGACCACAAGCCCAAGCACGGCGGAATCATGGGCCGGGGCGACGATACGATCTCCGTCGAGGTGGTCATGGAAAAGGGCACCGCCATCCTGTACATCGAAGACGAGGGCGGCACGCCGCTCCCGGCGGAAAAAGTGAAGGGAACGTTGAGCCTCGTCAGCCCCGGGCGTCCCTCCCAGGAGGCGAAGCTGATACCGGTGGGTGAAAACAAACTCGCGGCGAAGGGCCTCACGCCGCTTCCCGGGGACAGGCTGAGAGCCCGCATCATTCTCCCCAACGGCGATGAGCTCTCGTCGATTTTTTCCTTTAGATAAAAAAGAAGGCGGCCGCAGGGCCGCCTTCCGCCGCGAACCTCGGGACTAGATCAACGGCACTGCGAAGCTACCCGGCGCTCCGCCTCGTGCGACTTGGACCAGCGCTCGTCGCGGGGGTTGAAGACCTGCGGGACGAGGAAGTCGTTCGGGTCGACCAGCAGGCGGAATTCCGGCCACTCGCTTTGCGGGAAGCCGATGTTCTGCGCCGTTTCGCGCCAGTTGATCTTGTGATAGAGCGCGGAGCCCGCCTGCGCAACATCGGTCAGATGGCCCGGATAGTAGACCTTGGGTTTGAGATGCTGGGTGTACTGGATGATATCGCGCTGCTGGTTGTTCCCCGCCCCGAGGCTGACGATCGAGCCCATGAGCACGTCGGTGTTCGGCAGGTTGTCCATTATCGAGAACAGACCCTTGCCTATTTCCGCGGCGAGCGTGATCGCGGGGCCGTTATTGACCGGGTCATTGAATTGAGCCAGGGAAATCAGACCGGGGGAACCGGCGCCGATGCCTTCCTTCACGGGCCCCCCCGAATTCACGAAGGCGAAAGTGAAGTTGTTGTCCCCGCCACGCACCACGAAGTGATACCAGATCTCGATGATTCCGGCGCTCCCGCCGAACCCGGTGGTGGTCGTGTCCATCTGCCCCGCCACTCTGAGCGCCGGGTTGCTCGGCGGGGTGAAGGGCGTGCCGGCGGGAAACATCGCCGGGTAGGTGATGGCCGGCGGGGGAGCAGTGATGACTCGCCCTGCATAGCGCGGATCGCCGAGATTGTTGAGCGGCGTGTGAGGGAAGGACGTATCGACAGGCGCCGTTCCCGAGTGGACATGCTTGAACGTGAGGATGCAGATCTGCGGGTCGAACTGGGTGATCCTCCTCACCGTCGTCGTGCCGCCCGTCGGATTGGCCAGGGTGCCCGTGTACTCCCCTGGCGTCGAGTTTCGCGGCACCGCCCCGACACAGTCGACCGGATCGCCGTTCGGAATGATCCTGGCCCCGCCGTTGTGCAAATTGGGATCGTTGAACATCCTGGTCACGTCCAGCTGCATCACATCGCAGGTCTCCGGCGACGCGTAGATCGTTGCGCCGGTCCACTTCGCGACGTAAGCGGCGTTGTCGGCGTGGTCGCCGTGGCCGTGGCCGAGGAAGATCGCTTCCGGGCGCACGTCCACGAAGTCCTGAGGCAGGATCGGGGTGCGGCGCGTGTCCAGGGGCACGGTCGGCAACTCCGGACGGTTGATGTAGCTGTCGAGCAGAATGACGCGTCCCAGGACCGATACGACGTAGGTGGTATTCGTTGCCCACGAGAAGATGACTTTGTCTTTGTCCACCCTGCCTTTGTCATCCACGTTCTCGATCCCGAAAAATTTCTGCCGCGCCTGGATCAACGCGGGGCTCGCCTCTCCATGATGCCTGGCTTCCCTGTCGTTTCTGTCTCCCCTGTCTTCGTTGGCGGTGGCGGACAAACAGAAAATGGACAGGACACCGGGCAAAATTGCGCCCATCATTCGTCTGCATTTCATGACATGAGCTCCTTGAATTCTGGTAATCGGCCAACTGGGATAGGAAAACAGGGCACGCCTTGGGCGTGCCCTGCCTGCTCCGTCGCGATCGGTGTTAACCCTCGCCTTTACGCGTCAGCTTCGCTCAGTCGTGATTGCCGAAGTTATCGTCGTGGTCGTGGCCGTTGCGGTCACGGTAGCGGTCGCGGTCCTTGCCGTGGTCACGGTCGTGGTCGCGGTCGTCGTGATCCTTGTCCCTTCCAAGACCGATGTCTTTCGCCTCGCCCTGCAGCTCCAGAATATCCAGCCCGGACCCATTGCGGTCAGTGGCGTAGATGAACCCGCGATTGTCGACTTCGACGTTGTTCGTCATATAGCCGTCCGGTTGGACGGTGTTGGCGTTGGCTACCGGGACGTAGAACCCCACCTCGACCGGCGCTTGCGGCTCCCGGATGTCCCACGCGCGAATACCGCCGGTGAAGGCGGCGATGAAAGTCAGCCTGCCGTAAAAGGGATTGCGGAAGTTCTCCTCGCTCGAGTGCGTCCCGAAGCGGGCTCCCCGGTCGCAGTAGTTCCCGCGCGGAAATTTCTCGCCCGCGCGCGGATCCACCGACATCGTCGTCAGAACCATCGGTCCCTGCCATTCGTTTTGCTGGACTCTCGTTCCCGGGGGCGCGGTCTTCGAATTCTCGACGGTCACGTCGACGACGAAGCTCCAGTGCGGCGCTTCCTGGCACTTATCGGCGGTCGCCTCCGAAGCGAGCAGCACGATGTCGCGGGTCTTGAACTCGGCGAATTTCCCGTAGCTCGCCGGGGTCATCCCGAATACCGGCATGCTGGTGTGGCCGCCCTGATCCGGAGACATGTAGAGGATCCCGGTTTGCGGCGCGAGCAAATCGGCTTCCGTCGGCCTGTCGGGATCGCCGGTCCAGGTTCCTCCCAGGGAAGGCGGCAGCAGCTTCTTGCGGTCCAGGATCTGGAGAATGCCGTCGTCGCCGACGCCCCATGCGAGGTAGATGCGGTTCCCGATCACGTCATCGGGTCCGGCGCCGCGCGCCAGCGACTGGCCGGCTTGAGGATGCTCAAAGGTGGAGATCGGTCCGTGAAGCGAGTTGGGTGCCGCTCCCGTTCCATCCGGCTGCGCTCCCACGACGCCGAAGGTCCGGATGTATTGCGGGGTTGCAGGATTGCTCCAATCGGCTACGATCATCGACTGGCCGGTGCGCCATCTGTTCGGTGCCGGCACGTCCCTGCTGCCCGGCATATACGCGATGCCGGTCTTGCATTCCCACCACATCTTGTGCGTGTTGCGAAGGCTCCGCATCTCTCCCACCAGCGTAGGGCTGCTGACATTAGTCACATCCCATACCTCATACCCCGAGGCGCTGCTTCCCTGAACGTTGCGCATGAGATAAACGTGGCCCGGTGTGCCCTTTGGCAGGTCGGAACCCAGGCACATGCGCACCGATTGCGATTGGCCTCCCGCGACCGGGACCGGAATATGGAATTTCTCGACCGGCCGGTCCGGATCGCTGGCGTCGATGATCATGACTCCGTTCTGTTCGACGACCCCGCCTTTCAGCGGATTGGGCTTCGCGCCGTTGTGCGTGCCGGCGAACGCAATCGTCCTTCCATCCGGATAGACGATGACGTTCGGCTGGTACGACGGGCGCCCTTGCAGGTCTACGTGGCCGACCCGGCGCATGTTCTTCTGCTCGCCGCTCTGGCTGGTGCCGCGGTCGTCGCGCGCCATGACCTCCGCCGTCATGGTTGCCGCTACTGCCAGGGCCGCGCTCGCAAGCGCGCCCTTTGTCGCGGCCGATCTACTCCGTGATGTCAACATGGCTCCTCCTTCTAGTGATAGCCGGAACGGCAGGTGCCGTCCCACCCAAAACTCAAGTTGGTGTCGGGGAACTTCTGTGTGATGGAGAGTCCGTGCCGAGGCGTTTCGCAACGAACGTTGCGGCAAATTGTGCAGTTCGCGAGCGCGCCAAGTCAAGCCCGGTAGCCCGCATGGACCACGGCGCCGGCCTTGCTCCCCGTTACTCCCCGGGCATCACGTTCGGAGGAGCGCCGTCGGCTCGCGGCTTACATAGTCCTCCCAGGCGAGCACTTGAAGATCGCTCGGCCTTTTTATTCGCCGCAGCGCTTCGATAACGGCCCGCGCGAGCTGAAGGTCGGTGATGAGAGGTACGCCGGTGTCGACGGCCGCGCGGCGGATATGGACACCGTCGGGACGACCGAACGCGTCGTACTCCCGTGAAACGTTGATGACGAGATCCACCTCGCCCCGGTCGATGAGATCGAGCGCGCTCAGCTGTTCCCCGGTGTGCTTTTCAACCGCCGTGCAGGCGATGCCGATCTCGGTCAGCATTTCCGCCGTCCCGCGTGTCGCGAAGATGGGGAGCCGGAGCTCCTCGGCGATGACCCTCGCCTCATCGGCAAACCAATACTTGTCCGCAACGGGCCCGAGAGAGAGCAGCACGCCGCGCGCCGGGAAGCGAAAACCCGTGGCGAGGAGTCCGTGCAACAGCGCCTCTTGCAGGTCGTCGCCGAAGCACCCGACTTCCCCCGTGCTCATCATCTCGACCCCGAGCATCGGATCGGCGCCGACGAGTCTCGAAAAGGAGAACATGGGCACCTTCACCCCGACATGGTCCAGATTGAGACTGTCGTTTCTTACCGGCCCCGCAGCCCCAAGCATGCGCCGCATCGCTTCCCGGGCAAAGTTGGTCCCGGTCACCTTGGACACGAACGGAAAGCTTCGCGAGGCCCGGAGATTGCACTCGATCACCTTGACGGCGTTGTGCTTCGCCAGGAACTGGACGTTGAAGGGTCCGGTGATCTCGAGCGCCTTGGCGAGTTCCGCCGCAATCCTCCGGATACGCCGTATGGTGGCTATGTAGAGCGTCTGCGGAGGGAGCACGAGCGTCGCGTCGCCACTGTGCACGCCCGCGTCCTCGATGTGTTCGCTGATGGCCCAGAGCACGATTTCCCCGTGGTCGGCCACCGCGTCGATCTCCACCTCCCGGGCGTGAGTCTCGAAAGCGGACATGACGACCGGATGGTCGGGCGATACGTCGTTGGCGCGCGCCAGAATGCGGCGCAGCTCGTTCGGCTCATGCGCGACGCTCATCGCCGCGCCGCTCAATACGTAGCTCGGCCGGACGAGCACGGGGAATCCACCGAGCCGCTCGACGACCGTGTCGGCGTCCGCGACGTCGGTCACGTGGAACCAGCGCGGCTGGTCGATACCCAGATCATCCAGCAACTTGCTGAACTTGTTCCGGTCCTCCGCTCGATCGATGTTCTCGGGCCTCGTCCCCAGCACTTTGACCCCCGCGCGATGCAATTGCATGGCGAGATTGTTCGGGATCTGCCCGCCCATGCTCACCACTACGCCCTCGGGCTGCTCTTCTTCGTAGAGGTCCAGCACGGTCTCGACGTTCACCTCGTCGAACACGAGCCGGTCACAAACATCGTAATCCGTGCTCACGGTCTCCGGGTTGTAGTTGAGCATGATCGTTTCGTAGCCGAGCGCGGAGGCCGCCTGCACGGCGTTCACGCAACACCAATCGAACTCGACGCTCGAGCCGATTCGATATGCCCCCGAGCCGAGCACCATGATCTTCTTCCGCCGCGAGGGAGCTCCGTCGTTTTGTTTCGCGTGGTAGGTCGTATAGAGGAAATTCGTTTCGGCGGGAAACTCGGCTGCGAGCGTATCGATCTGGACGACGTGGCGATGGATGCCTTCCCGCCTTCGCGCGTCGCGAATCGACCCGCGTTGGGCCCCCGTGAGCGATTCGATCGCGCGGTCGGAAAAGCCCATGCCTTTCGCCTCGCGCAGCGCCTCCGGGGAGAGGGGCCGGTCCGAGCTCGCCAGCCGTCCGTGGATTCGCGCAATGGACGCGATCGACTTGAGGAACCAGCGATCGATTCGGGTGAGAGCGTGCACCTCGTCGACCGAAATGCCGTCGTACAGCGCCCGCACGATGGCGAAGACGCGCAGCGGAGTGGCATTTCTGAGCTGGTCGCGGACATCATCGAACTGGAAGGCGTTCGGATCGAGACCGTGGACCCCGATATCCAGCATGCGCGCTGCCTTCTGGATCACCTCGGGAAAGGTGCGGCCGATCGCCATGACCTCGCCGACGCTTTTCATCTCGCTTCCGATGCGCGCCGACGCACCCTGAAATTTGGCGAGGTCCCAGCGCGGCATCTTGCAGACGAGATAGTCCAGGGCCGGCTCGAAAAAGGCGGTCGTGCACCGGGTGATGCCATTCGGAATTTCCGGCAGCGAGCGGCCAAGCGCGAGCTTCGCCGCGACATAAGCGAGCGGGTAGCCGGTCGCCTTGCTCGCGAGCGCGCTCGATCGCGAGAGCCTGGCGTTGACCTCGATGACGCGATAGTCCGAGCTCTCCGGGTCGAGCGCATATTGAATGTTGCACTCGCCAATGACGCCGAGGTGGCGGATCGTCCGGATCGCGATCGTGCGCAGCAGCTGGTACTCCTCGTCATTCAACGTTTGAGACGGCGCGACCACGATGGACTCGCCCGTGTGGATTCCCATCGTGGTCG
>Ga0193745_1000038_pt1 | contig 25730 bp, 24 predicted proteins | sample L1a2metaG_FD_145899 | JGI IMG/M metagenome (GOLD analysis project Ga0193745, IMG submission 145899) | Soil microbial communities from a riparian zone of the East river system, Colorado, United States - L1a2 | ecosystem: Environmental > Terrestrial > Soil > Riparian zone | place: USA: East River... | reverse complement strand
CACGCGCACGCCGACCATATCGGGGGCGCCGAGATGCTGCAGGCGCGGTACCGCGCCCGAGTCGTCATGGGCGGGCCAGATTGGGACCTGGTCGCGAAGCACCCGAACCGGTACAAGACCATGGCCCCGAAACGCGATATCGTCGCGACCGACGGCATGAAGATCACGCTCGGCGACACGACCCTGACCATCTGGCTCACCCCCGGACATACGCCGGGGACGATGTCCTACACTTTTTCCGTGCTCGATCGCGGCACGCGGGTCAACGTGGCCTATTCGGGCGGCACCGCCTTCAATTTCGTGAACAACACGCCGGATCCCGGCATCAAGAACTTCCAGACCTACATCGACTCACAGAAACACATGGCCGCGAGAGCCGCCGCCACCGGCGCGAGCGTGCTGCTCTCGAACCACTCCGAGTTCGACAATGCGTACAACAAGAATAGAATGCTCGCCGGGCGCGGCAACGGACCGCATCCGTACGAAATCGGAAGCGAATGGGTGCAGCGGTACTTTCAGGTGATGCAGGGCTGCGCCAGGTCGGCTCAGATCAGGCTGGAACAAAAGGCGCTGGAAACGGCGAGGTAGGCCTGGGCCGCGCGGCTCTCCGCCTTCCAGGCAAAGGCCACGCCGTACTCGAACGAGCTGCAGCGTTCTGCAAATCAGTCGCGGCGCGACTGCGGGTCGACTCCGTCATCCGGGAGGAGACGCGGTCTTTCAGACTCTGCCTTTTGAATCCAGACGCGATAGCTCTCATCCTGCCTGGATCTGATAGCCGCCATATTGGACGCGGCGTAGTTAAGCGCTTCCGGGGTTTTCACGACCCATTTGAATGACGCAATAATCTCTTTGAAATCCTTCGATCCTTGCTCCTGCTTGTCCACGGCCTTCAAAGAATAGAGTGCCCTGAATTTGCCAGGACGTGCCAATGCGAATACGTAGTACGTCCTATTTGGAAGCACGTCTGCGGTCATGAAATCGGCGAATTGTCCGAGCACCATAAACAGATGTCTGCCAGGATCGACGTGATACGCAACCATCGTTCTCACGGGGAGAATCCCGATTATCTCCGGTTCAGAGTCTTTCCCGGCTGTCTCCGTGACGAAATCGCTCTTCTTGGCTTCGAAGACGGGGATCCGACCGTAGTCGATGATTGTTATATAAGCGGGAGGACGAACGAAAACGACCAATGCTTTCCCAGGCATGGGAACGACGGGCGGGCTTGCGGCGCCGCGTTCTGTGGGTCCAGCACACCCGTAAAGACAGAGGCCAAATGCGGACACAATAAGCAGAGAGGAGAGAGAATTTGTCTTGGTCATTTGACGGTCTGGCCATTCCCTTCGTTACATCACGTCACCCCAGCGGCCCCAAGAACGGCTCCCCCATGAACGTATCGCTGTGCGCTTCCACCGCTTCCGGCCATTTGGCGTTGTCGATTTCCGAGCGCTGCGACTCGTGCCGCGGCTTGCCGTCCCAGCCGATTTGTTCCATGTAGTAATACAGCTGGAAGGCGAAGCCGTCCGGGTCGATGGCGAAGGCGCAGTAGTCGATTCCCGGAAACAGCTCGGGCGGGAGCAGCTTGATCCTCACGCCGTTTTCCTTCAGGAACGCAACCGCGTCGCGCAGTTGCTGGTAGGTGCCGACTTGCACGCCGAATGACATGAGCGTGGTGTCGGCGCGCAGGCCGAGCTCCCCGCGGAGCGCGAGCGGATAGAGCGCCATGGTGTGGTGCTCGGTGTTCGCCCGCAGGAACACGCAGCGGTGGCCGTCGTAGTGCACTTCTTCGGTGATCGCGAGGCCCAGGTCGTCGCGGTAGAAGCGCACCATGGTTTCCACGTCCTCGACGAACAGGCGCACCGGCCCGATTCTAGCGATCTTGAAGGGCCGCGCGAGCAGGACTCCGCCGACGTCGTACTTCTCCTCGCCGCCCATGTCGCTCGCGCGCAGGCCCTTCTCGATCGCGATGCCGTCTTCTGTCGCCTGCATCACTTCGGCGTATTCGGACTTGTGAGGCAGCTGCGGCGGCTTGGTGTAGCGCACGCCGTACATCTCGCGCGGCTTCGAGTAGCCGTCCCAGCCGATCTGCTCGATGCCGTAGTAGAGCTCGTTGGTGTGGCCTTCGGGATCCGGCGGATAGAAATGCCAGTTCGATCCCGGCAGGTCGCGGCCAGCGCGGCGGATCTGTTTCCCCCGCCGGGTGAACCAGTCGAACGCGTCCGACACTTCCTGCAGCGATCCCACCTGCCAGGTGATCTGATTGATGGTGCCAGAGGGTTTCAACGAATGCGGGTTGAGGACAGCATAGGCGTCCTTGGGGAAGAAGACGAAAGAGTGGTGATCGGTGCCGTGGCGCGAGAAGTAGCCGACCGTGGTGCCGACGGCTCCGCGCTTGTCTTCGGGCAGCCGCGGGCCGAAGTCGAGCGGGTCGGAAATGCGAAAGCCGAGGAGGCGACAGTAAAAGTCCTTGCTCTTCTCCGGATCGGCGACGTTGACGCCAAAATGGCCCAGCCGCCGGATGCGGAACGGCCGGCGCATGATCACGCCGCCCACCTCGAACTCTGCCGCTGCGACTGCCGAGGTGAGGCGGTCGGGCTTGTTCATAAGGAGCTCCTTGCTGCCGGGAACATCGCGTGCATTGTACGCCTGCCCGGAGGAGGTAACGCCCTCCCGCCCGCGCCATGAAGTAACATCCCGTCATGACGAACGTGCTCATCGTGCTCACCCTTCCCGAGCCGGTGCGGATGCAGTACTTCAATCATGTGAAGCAGCATTTCCCCGGGATCAAGCTCGACATGGTCGACCACCACACGAAGGTCGATCCACACATCGCCGCGGCGGAGGTCCTCATCACCTTCGGTCCACATGTCTCGAACCACGTGTTCGAAAAAGCGAAGAACCTGAAATGGGTGCAGGCCCTGGGTACCGGCGTGGACGGGATCGCCGACCAGCCTGGATTGCGCCGCGATGTGCTCCTCACGAACATGCACGGCTTTCACGGCGGTCCCGTGTCGGAAGCGGCGTTGATGGCGATGCTCTCCCTCGCGCGCGAGCTGCCGCGCTCCCTGCGCCAGCAGGCGCGGCGCAAATGGGACCGCTTTCCGGTGAAGCTTCTCAAGGGAAAAACCGTGGGGATTTTCGGCGTCGGCACGATCGCGGCCGAGCTCGCTCCGAAGTGCAAGGCGCTCGGGATGAAGGTGGTGGGCATCTCCTCGGGGAAGCGGCAGGTTCCGGGATTCGACGCGATGCACGGACGCGACGAGCTCGAGCAGGCGGTGAAGGATTGGGACTACTTCGTGCTCCTCACGCCTTTCACTCCCGAGACGAAAAACATCGTCGATGCGAAAATCTTCGCGGCGATGAAGCCTTCGAGCTTCTTCATCAACCTCGCGCGCGGGGGCGTGGTGGACGAGGACGCGCTCCTGGAAGCGCTCAGGAACAAGAGAATCGCCGGCGCCGCCCTGGACGTGTTCGCCAAGGAGCCCCTGCCCGAAGATTCGCCCTTCTGGGACATGGAAAACGTCATCCTCACCCAGCACCAGGGCGGGTTCTTCGACGGCTACCCGGGTTTCGCTCTTCCCGTGGTCGAGCAAAACCTGCGCAAGTACCTCGCCGGGGACTTGAAGGGCATGATCAATGTGGTAAAACGCTGAGATGAACGAACGCATCAACCATCCCATCTCGACCGCGGAGCTCGAGCGGCGCTGGGCCGCGGTGCGCGCGGCGATGACGGATCACAGGATCGACGCGCTCCTCGTGCAGTCGAATAACGACTGGATGGGCGGCTACGTCAAATACTTCACCGACGTGCCGGCGACGAACGGCTACCCCGTCACGGTCGTTTTCCCGAAGGACGAGCGCATGAGCGTGATCGCGCAGGGACCGATGGGCGTGGTGCGCGAGTTTCCTCCGCAGGGCGATCCCCTGCGCCGCGGCACGGCGCGCTTCATGGGGATGCCCTCGTATGCGTCCTGCCCGTTCACGGCCGAGTACGACGCGCAGCTCGCCGAGAAAGCGCTCGCGCCGTATTCCGGCGGGACGATCGGCCTCCTCGGGCGCGCGGCGATGTCCTTCGCGCTCGGCGATTATCTGCAGCGCAAGCTCACGAGGGCCAAGTTCGTCGACGCCTCCGATCATGTGGATCGCATCAAGGCGATCAAGAGCCCGGAGGAGCTCGAGCGCATCCGCCGAACTGCGACGATGCAGGACAAGGCGATGGAGGAGACCTTCGCCTCTGTCAAGCCGGGAATGCGGGAGCTCGAGGTCGCCGCGATCGCAGAGCACGTCGGTCACCGGTACGGCAGCGAGCAGGGGTTGTTTCTCGCGGGCTCCGGTCCGGTCGGCACCGCAGCCGTCTTCGCCAACCGCTACCAGCAGAACCGCGTGCTGCGCGAAGGCGACCAGTTCACGATCCTGATCGAGAACAACGGGCCGGGGGGCTTCTACACCGAGCTGGGACGCACCTGCGTGCTGGGCAAGGCCTCGCAGGAGATGAAGGACGAGTTCGCTTTCGTGCTGCAAGCGCAGAAATTCACGCTCGAGCGGATGAAGCCGGGAGCGAAGTGCAGCGAGATCTTCGCCGAGTACAACGCTTTCATGAAGAAGAACGGGCGTCCCGAGGAAAAGCGCCTGCACTCGCACGGGCAGGGATACGACATGGTCGAGCGGCCGCTGATTCGCCACGACGAGACCATGACGATCCAGAAAAACATGAGCATGGTGTGCCACCCGACCTACGTCACCGAGCGCACCTACAGCTGGTGCTGCGACAATTTCCTGATCGGCGACTCGGGCGTAATCGAGAAGCTGCACAAGTTTCCGCAGAAGATCGTCGAGCTGGGCTGAAGAGCCCGAAACAAAAGGAGGATTGATGAAACCCGCAGCGCGAGTGCTTTTGGCGATCGCCACGATGGCAACTGCCGGGTTTGCGGCGGCACAGGACTGGCCGAACAAGCCCGTGAAGTGGATCCTATCGCAGCCCGCAGGAGCGTCGCCCGACATCACCGCGCGCCTCGTCGCCGACCGGCTCTCGAAGATGTGGGGGCAACAGGTGATCGTGGACAACCGCCCGGGCGGGCAGAACGTCATCGGCGCGCAGGCGGCGGCCAAGTCGCCCGCGGACGGATACAACTATTTTTTCGGGACGACCGCCGCGCTCGTCTCCAATCCCTTCACGTTCAAGTCGCTTCCCTACGACCCGGAGCGCGATTTCGTTCCGGTCGTGCTGATCGGGAAGTCCCCGATGGTCGTCGCAGTCAACAATTCGGTGCCGGCAAAATCGCTCGCCGAGCTGATCGCGCTCGACAAGTCGCAGCCCGGCAAGCTCGCTGCCGCCAACGAAGGCGCGAAGACCTTCGGCGGGATGATGAGCCAGGCGCTGAATATCGCCACCGGAATGCGGCTCCTGCAGGTGCCGTACAACGGCGTCGTGCCGGCCCTGCAGGACACCGTCGCCGGCAGGACGCAGGTGGTGCTGGTGAGCTCGGGGGCGATGACGCCGTTCATCAAGCGCGGCGACCTGCGGCCGATCGCGGTGACTTCCGGCCGGCGCGTGACGGGGATGGAAGAAGTGCCGGCGCTCGCCGAAACCTACCCGGGATTCGAGTACGTCGGCTGGTTCGCTCTGGTCGCGCCGGCGGGCACGCCCGCGGATGCCGTGCAGCGGGTGAACCGCGACGTCAACAAGGTGCTCGCCGACGCTGAAGTGTCGCAACGGCTGCGCGAGCTGGGCGCGATCTACGAGGGCCCGGGCACGCCGCAGGACCTCGCGCAGTTCCTCAAGGACGAGCGCATGCGCTGGGCCAAGCTCGTCAAGGACATCGGCCTGCAGCCGGAGTGAGGATCATGAAGAACCTCGTTCGCGCGTTGTCGCTCGCCGCGTTGTGCTGCGCCTTCGGCGAAAGCGGCGCCCAGAGCTGGCCGACGCGGCCCATCCGCGTCATCGTGTCCTTCGCCGCCGGCTCGGCGCCGGACATCATCTGCCGCTTCGTCACCGACCGCCTCTCGCGCGCGGTGAGCCAGCAGGTCGTCGTCGACAACCGTCCCGGCGGCGGAAACCTGATCGCCGCGCAGGCCGCGGCGCGCTCTGCGCCCGATGGCTACAACTATTTTTGCGTCACCGCGGCGACGCTGGTCTCCAACCCCTACACCTTCAAGTCGCTGCCCTACGATCCGGTCAAGGACTTCACGCCGGTGGCGATGATCGTCAAGGGCCCGTTCTTCGTCCTCGTGCACCCGAGCATCCCGGTGAAGACCCTTCCGGAGCTGGCGGCCTACGACAAGGCCAACCCGGGCAAGCTCAGCTACGCGACCGACGGCCTGAGAAATTTCACGGGAATGATGGCGGCGTGGCTGAACAAGATCTCTGGAACCAGTATTCTCACCGTCCCCTACAACGTCATGCCTCAGGGGATCCAGGACACGCTCGCCGGCAGGACGCAGCTCGTGATCCTCGCCGTTCCGGCGGCCGGGCCGCGCATAAAAAGCGGGGAGCTGCGCCCGCTCGCAGTGAGCTACGCCAAGCGCATCCCCGGCTACGAGGACGTGCCGACGATCGCCGAGACTTATCCGGGCTTCGAGTACATCGGCTGGTTCGCCCTGATCGCTCCGGCGGGAACCCCCGCCGAGTTCGTGCAGCGCGTCAACCGCGAGAATTTCCGCGTGCTCAAGGATCCGGAAACGGTGCAGCGGCTGCGCGACCTGGGCTTCTACACCGAGGGCGCGGAAACGCCTGAAGCCCTGGGGGAGTACATCCGTGCGGAGCTCGCGAAATGGGGCCGGATCGTGAGGGAAATCGGGATCCAGCCGGAATGAGCTGCGGCCGCGATCCTTGAGTCCCAAGCGGCACCGGCGGGTCGTCACCGGGCACGACACGCAGGGGCGCTCCGTCGTCCTCATGGACGGCGAATCGCCGCACGCTTTTTTCCTGGAGAAAGCGGGCGGCCTGCAGCTGACCGAGCTGTGGGAGACGCGCACGGCGCCCGCCGATAACTCGGGGACGAAGGACGCCGCCGAACACGAGCGGCGCATCGAGCCGGTCGGCGGCGGCACCGTGTTCCGCATCATCGAATATCCACCCGACAGCGTGCGCTTGAAGACGCTGGCCCCCGATTCGTTCTTCCAGGAAATGGGCGCGCAGGCCGCGGAGAAGGCGCAGCGCCGCCACCCCGGAATGCACAGGACGCACACCATCGATTACTGCATCGTGCTCTCCGGCGAAATCTGGGCGGTGCTGGACGAGGGCGAAGTGCTGTTGCGCGCCGGGGACTGCCTCGTGCAGCGCGGCACCAACCACGCCTGGAGCAATCGCACCGAAAAGCCCTGCGTGATCGCCTTCGTGCTGGTCGCGGCGAAGCCTCTGCCGTGACCGCGAAGTTGTCCATGGTGCTCGACAAGGACGTCGCGGTACCGATGCGCGACGGGGCGTTGCTGCGCGCAAATGTCTTCCGTCCCGGCGCCTCCGGAAAATTTCCGGTGCTGATGACCCTCGGACCCTACGGCAAGGACGTGCACCTCTCGCAGTTCATGCCCGAAGCGTGGGAGGCGTTGCAGCGCCGGCATCCGGAAATTCTGAAGGCTTCGTCGTGCAAGTACCTCGTGTTCGAGACGCCGGATCCGGAGATGTGGGCGCCCGAAGCTTATGTCGTCGTCAAAGTGGATTCGCGCGGCTCGGGAAAATCGGCGGGCAGACTCGATGTGAATTCGCCGGCCGAGTTCCGCGATTTCCACGACGCGATCGAATGGGCCGCTGCGCAGGCCTGGAGCAACGGCAAAGTCGGCTTGCTCGGCATTTCCTATTACGCCGCGGGCCAATGGATGATCGCGGCCGAGCGCCCGCCGCATCTCGCCGCGATGCTTCCGTGGCAAGGCACCTACGACTTCTATCGCGACCGCACGCGCCAGGGCGGAATCCTCGGCAGCGGTTTTCTCAAGCGCTGGTGGAACCGCAGCGTGCTGCGGAACCAATACGGCAATCCCGACACGCCCCTCACCGACATCGACTCGGGCGAACGCAACACCGGGCCGGCAAGCCTTTCTCCTGGGCAGCTCGCCGCGAGCCGCGAGGACTACATCGCCAACCTCCTCGCGCGCCCGCTGAACGGCCCCTGGTACGAGGAGCGCAGCGCCCGCCTGGACCGCATACAGATTCCGGCGCTCGTCGTGGCGAACTGGGGCGGCCTCGGCCTGCACCTGCGCGGCACGATCCTTGGCTGGCTCGGCATCGCCTCGCGCGAGAAGTGGCTCAAGGTCCAGTCGGGTTCGTATTTCCTCACGTTTCTCCTGCCGCAGAGCGTGGCGTTGCAACGGAAATTCTTCGACCGCTACTTGAAAGACATCGACAACGGCTGGGAGCACGAGCCGAAAGTCGAGGTCGCGGTGCGCGCCACGGAGGACACGGTCAAGCGCGTGGTGGACGATACGCAATGGCCGCTCACCGGCACGCGCTGGACGCGTTTCTATCTCGATGCGTCGAGCATGACGCTGGCTACGGCGGCAGGCAAGACGGCGAGCGAGAGTTACCCGGCGATCGGCGAAGGCGTGACGTTCATGACCGCGCCGCTCGAGCGCGGCATCGAATTCGCCGGACCGATCGTGGCGAAGCTGTGGGTGTCCTCCTCGACCGACGACATGGACCTGTTCGCGACCTTGCGCGCCTTCGATCCGCAGGAAAAGGAAATCACGTTTCTTTCCGCGGTCGAACCGAAGGCGCCGGTCTCTCAAGGGTGGCTGCGCGTCTCGCAGAGAAAACTCGATCCCGGGCGCTCGACCGAATACCAGCCATACCATACGCACGACCAAGCGCAAAAGCTCAAGCCCGGCGAGGCCTACGAGGTGGAAATCGAAATCTGGCCGGCGAGCCTCGCGCTTCCGGCAGGCTACCGCCTCGCGCTCACCCTTCAGGGAAAGGACTTCGAACGCGCGGGCGAGACCGGCGTGCAGAAAGGCTCGGGCTGGTTCCTGCACGACGACCCGCGCGACCGGCCGCCTGAGACCTTCGCCGGAACCCACACGGTTCACACGGGCACGGGACAGGAGTCGTACCTGCTGCTGCCCGTGATCAGTTAGGGAACCAGGATCGGCTTCACTGCCTGGCCGGCGAGGATCAGCTCGAATCCGCGCAGCGCGTCGGAGAGCGGCAGCACGTGTGAAGCGAGCGGCTTCAGGTCGACCTTGCCCGAGCGCAGGAGCGCGCTCGCCTGGGCCCAGGTCTCCCAGATTTTCCGGCCGTGGATGTTGATCATGCGCGGGCATTTCTGCAGCCAGAAAGTGAAGTCGACCGGGATCGCGGCGGGCGGCGCACCGACCAGGCGAAAATCGCCGCCCTTGGTGAGGGATTCGAACACCGCGCGAAAACCGCTCTCGGTGCCGGAGTACTCGATGCCGACGTCCACCCCGTCACCGCCGGTCATGTCGCGGACCACCTTGGCGAGGTCCTCTTTCGTCGGATCGACGCAGCGGTCGGCTCCGAGCGTCTTCGCGGTCGCAAGGCGCAGCGGATTCGGGTCGCAGGCGACGATCAGGACGGCGCCCAGCGCGCGCGCCGCGGCGACGTTCATGAGGCCGATCGGGCCGCAGCCGTTCACCAGCACCGACTGCCCCGAAACGCCCGAGCCTTCCAGGCTCGCGTGCACCGCGATGCCGAAGGGTTCCTGCATTGCCGCGATCTCGTGAGGAAGCTCGGGAGGATTGGTCCAGGCGACGCGCGCCGGCGCCACCGCGTATTCGGCGAAGCCGCCGTCGAAATCGATGCCCGGGTACCGCGTGCGGGTGCACAAGTGCGCGCGGTTGGAGCGGCACTGCTTGCACGCGCCGCAGAACACGTGCGATTCGAGGCTGACGCGGTCGCCGGATTTCAGTCCCGTCACTCCCGGACCGAGCGCATCGATCACGCCGCTCATCTCGTGACCCAGAACGCGCGGAAGTTTCATGCGGCGCGCCATGCGCGGCGCCCATTTGTAGATCTGCATGTCGGTGCCGCAGATGCCGGCGGCGCCGACCTTCAGGCGGATCTCGCCGGGACCGGGCTCGGGCATCGGCACTTCGCGCAGCGCGATCCCGCCTTCGACGCCTTCGATCTTGCAGAGCGCGAGCACCGGAGCGGACCTATACGTGGAAGATATCCACGGGCCCGACCAGCTTGTCGTCGATCATGACGATCTTCTTGCGGGCGATCCTGAGGCTGCTACCTTCCCGCCGCAGCTTGTATTCGTAAGACCCGCCGCGGGTGAGCGCGCCGCGCTGGCCGAACGAGTGCACGATCCAGCTCGCGCGGGCGGCGACCTCGCCGTTTTCGACGCCGGTGACCATCACGTTGCCGACGAGATGCGTGGTGCGGTCCATGGGCACCGAAGCGAAAGACCTGCCGGTCTCGATGCGGAACACGCGGTCCTCGAGATGCGCGCGTCCTTTCAGGTAGAGGAGATTCAGCTCGAGCTCGGGATCGGCCGTGGTCTCCGATTCGCTCGCCCAGCTCGGCATCCAGAAGACCGCGTCCCCGGTGTAGAGCGCGAGCCAGTCCTGCCACTTCTTCTCGTCGAGGAGCGCCGCTTCGCGGTAGATCAGCTCTTCGACCGCTTCGCGCAGCTCGCCGTCTTTCATACGATCCCGGACTCCAGCAACCGCTCCTTCCAGAAGCGGTAGAAGCCGTGGTAGAGCGTCTCATGGTCCCAGTTGGGCGTCATCGTCTGCGGAACCAGGCCGATAGCCGCGCCGTCGGCGTCCTCGGCGCCGCGCCGCATCGCGCGCGTGCCGCGGGCGAAATCGTTCCAGCGCGCGCCGCCGCCGCGGCTGCCGGCGTGGGCTGCCTCCAGCGCGGCGAGATCGTCGGACGTCGCCATGCCGGTGGTCAGGTAGAAGTCCTCGAACTTGCGCAGCCGCGCGGCGCGCGCGTCCGCCGGTTCGCCGACCGGCGCGATGCAACGCACCGTGACCTCGCACACGTCGGGCGAGATCGGATTGAGCGTGCGGATCTGCGACGACGGGTTGTCCATCACGAAGGCGTTCGGGAAAAGATAGAGATTGCGCCCGCGGTTGAGCATCCAGTCGACGCGCTCCTTGGAGAACTCGCGGTCCAGGCGCTCCTTCTGGCGCCACAGCGGATGCGCCTGGGGCTTGGTGCGCTGCGCCCAGATGCCGAGATGCCCGTTGCCGAAGTCGTAGCAGGCGGAGGCGACGTCGCCGGTCATGCGCCCGGACTCGGTTTCGCGCAGGCCCTCGACCTTGCTCTTCGCCTCGCGGTTGGCGACGGTAGTCGCGAAAACGCGGTGCACCGTGGACACGTGATAGCCGTCCACGCCGTTTTCCGCCTGCAGCTTCCAGTTTCCGTACATCGTGTAGGTCGAGGCGCCGCGCACGACTTCGAGTCCCTGCGGCGACTGGTCGGCGAGGAGATCGATCCAGCTCGTCGTGCCGACGAGCCATTCGCGCAGGGGCGGCACCCTGGCGCCGAGCGAGCCGAACACGAAGCCGCGGTAGGACTCGATGCGCGCGAGCGGAGTCAGGCTGGATTGCGCCTTGCAGTCCCCTTCGGGATACGCGCCGGTGTCCTCGTTCTTGATCATGATGCAGCGGCCGTCGTGGTTGTAGACCCAGCCGTGGAAGCGGCAGGTGAAGACGTTCGCTTTTCCGCTCTCGCAGGGCACCAGCGTCGCGCCGCGGTGGGCGCAGGCGTTGACGTATCCGCCGATCGAGCCGTCTTTCTTGCGCACCAGGAACACCGGCCGCCGCCCCATGCGCGTAGAGAAGTAGTCGCCCGGATCTTTCAACTGGCTCTCGTGCGCGAGGAACAGCCAGCCGCGCTCGAAGAACAGCTCCATCTCGGCCTGGAAAAGCTCGGGATCGGAATAGACGGCGCGATCGACGCGGAATCCGCCGTTGCGTTCGTCGACCAGCGCTGCGATACGATGTTTCGCCAGCATGGGCTCTCCTAGTCGAACTTGATCTTCGCCTCGCGTATCACCCGGCCCCAGCGGTCGTAGTCGGTCTTCGCGATCCGGGCGAGCTCCTGCGGCGTGCTGGTCTTGGCGATCAGGCCTTGCTTCGCGAACTGCGCCTTCATCTCCGGATCGTCGATGATGCCGCGGAGCTCGGTGTTGTACTTGGCGACGATGTCCTGCGGCAGGCCTGCGGGGCCCCAGACGCCGAACCACAGGTCGACGTCGTAGTCGGGCAGGCCCTGCTCGGCGATCGACGGCAGATCGGGAAACAGCGGATGGCGATCGCGCAACGATTCCCCGAGCAGCTTGATGCGGCCGCCCTTCTGCATCGGCAGAGCGACGTGGATCGGCAGGAACATGGTCGGGATCTGCCCGCCCAGCAGGTCGTTCGTGGCGCCCGCCGACGCCTTATAGGGGATGTGCACGATGTCCAGCCCCGCCTGGAGCTTCAGCAGCTCCATGCACAGGTGGTGGTGCGTGCCGTTGCCGGGCGAACCGTAGTAAAGCTGGCCGGGCCGCGCCTTCACGTAGGCGATGAACTCCTGCAGGTTGTTGACCGGCACCGAGGTATGCACCGCGAGCGCGAGGCTGGTCGAGGCGACGTGCGTGATCGTCTGGAAGCTCTCGATCACGTCGAAGTTGAGCTTCGGGTACAGGTGCGGGAAGACGAACAGCGTCGCCACGTTCACCATGATGGTGTGGCCGTCGGGGACAGCCTTGGCGACAAGCTCCGCGCCGATCGCGCCGGAAGCGCCGGCGTGGTTCTCGATGATGAAGGGCTGGTCCCAGCGCTGCGCGAGCTTCGGCGCGAGGAGGCGCGCGATGATGTCGGGGCCGGTCGCCGGCGTCTGCGCGACGATGACCCGCACCGGACGCCTGGACAGGCCTTGCGCGATCGCGACTAGCGGCAGCCCCGCCGCGCCGAGCGCCGCTCCGGCTGCCGCACCGATGACGATGCGCCGGCGCTTCCCGGCAGTGAAGCCTTGGTCCATCTCTCCTCCTCTGGTTGAAACGGGATCCGACCCGGCGACAGTCTATGCCGGGCTGCGCTATCTTGAAATGAATTTCAAGAATTTCCCATATTCGCATCGATGAGCACAAAAGCGATGCGGCAGTTTTCCTTCCCGCGGTTCACCCAGGCGTGGTTCGTCCCCCGCTGCACCAGCACGTCACCCGCCTTCAAGTGCACTTCGGAATCGTCGAGCAGCATGTCGATCTCGCCCGAGATCACGACCGCATAGTCGATGCTCTTGGTGCGGTGCATGCCCGCGTGGCGCGCGCCGCCCTCGCCCGCCCCGATTCCCATTTCGCGCAGCATCGCGGCGTTGTCGACGGCGCCGGATTCCGCCGCGGGCGGAAAGTCGACGACGCGGAAGATCGAGCCGCGGGGCGGAGGAGCGACGCCGATCTCGCGCTCGGCAGCGTCCGCGCTACCGGAATTGTCGGCCGGCGATCGGTCCGTGACCCATAGCAGCGTCGAGGTGAGCCCGGTCGCCTTCCGAAGCTTCGCGTTCGGCGCGGCGCCGTCGATCAGGACGACCGCTTTTCCCTTTGCATCGTGGCCGGTGACCACGCGCCTTGTCGGCTGCGCCATGCCCTGGAGAGGAAGAAGAGCCTCAGCTGGCGAGCGGCCGGAAGCGGAATTTCCGCTCGGCCTGCGATATCGCGCCGGCGTTTCGCGCCGAAACGCCCCAGTGATCGTTTCGGTTGGGAGGCCATTTCCAGTCTTCGGGTTTTCCTGTCCTGTACGAGCTGCCGATGCGCTGGACTTCGGAGGTGTACTCCACCGCGGCGCCGAACGGCGCGACGAAATACGCGAAGACGTTGTTGCCGGGCCCGTGACGCCCGGGACCCCAGAAGGTCGCTATCCCCGCGTCCTTCATCCTGCCGATGCCGCGCATGACCGCATCGATGTCGGTCATTTCGAACGCGATGTGATTGAGAAGCGAATTGTCCGACTGCGCGTATGCGATCGCGTGGTGGACGCGGTCGCAGCGTACGAAATTCATAAACCCAGTCCGATCTGAAAGGCGAAAACCGAGCACCTCCACCGCGAAGCGCGTGCAGGCTTCCCGGTCCCGCGCGTTGAGGACGACGTGTGTCACTTGCATGGGCTTGTCGCGGTCCGGCCGCAGTTTTTTCACGCGTTTTTTTTCGGTGACGAACCGGAACACGTGGCCCTCGGGTCCTTCGACGAGATATCCGGCTCCGCCGCCGGGTTCGTCGAAGTCGCGCGAGGGGCCGAGCGGCGCCCTCGCCGCCGCTGCGCGATCGCGGATTCTCGCGAGCTCGGGCTTCGAGCCGGAGAAAGTGATCGCGGCCACGGCGGGCTCGCTCGCCTGCGCGACAGAGACCACGTACGGAAGATCTTCGGTGCCCCGAAGATAGGAGATCCCGTTGCGCTCGCCGGCCTCGATCAGGCCCCAGGTATCGCGAAAAAACCGGGCCGCCGATTCGCGATCGGGCACTTCGAGTTCGATGCTGCGCAGCTTCATGTTTTCGCTCCGGACTGGTGCGCGGTGTTCGAATCGACCGCAATGCAGGGACAATTGTAACGCTTCGCCTCCGGAAGTACTTGCCCGGCCGATTCCGGATACAATCTCAGACCCGACAAAATAAAAGGCAGGGAGATGAAAAAGAGCAGGAGCCTCGGGCCTGCCGAGGTAGACCACCGGAAATCCCTGTCGCTGCTCCGTGCGACGCTCGAGTCCACGGCCGACGGCGTTCTGGTCGTCGACAACCTCGGCAAGATCACCACCTACAACCAGCAGTTCGCGGAGATGTGGCGCATCCCGCCGCAGGTCCTTTCCTCCGGGAACGACGAGGACGCGCTCAACTCCGTCCTCGATCAGCTGAAAGACCCCGACCAGTTCCGCAGGCAGGTGCAGGTCCTTTACTCGCATCCCGGCCAGGAGAGTTTCGACACGATCGAGTTCAAGGACGGCCGCATCTTCGAACGCTATTCCAGGCCGCAGCTCGTCGAGGGGCAGACGATCGGCAGGGTCTGGAGCTTCCGCGACGTGACCGAGCATCGCCACGCCGAGGAAAAACTGCGCGAGAGCGAAGAGCGCTTTCGCCTCATCGCCGAGAACGTGGGCGATCTGGTCGCCATGGTCGATATCGAAGGCCGGCGCATCTACAACAGCCCGTCCTACCGGACCGTCTTCAAGAACGGCGAGATCCAGCCGGATTCGGACTCCTTCAGGGAGATCCACCCCGGCGATCGCGAGCGCGTCAAGGCGATCTTCCACGAGACCGTCAGGACGGGAATCGGCCAGCGCACCGAATTCCGGTTCGTGCTCAAGGACGGCGGCATCCGCTACATCGAATCGGAAGGACGCGTCATCCGGGACGCGGCCGGCGTGGTGTCGAAAGTAGTCCTCGTCTCGCGCGACATCTCGGAGCGCAAGCGCGCCGAGGAGCGCGAGAGGATGGAACACGCCGTGACGCGCGTGCTTGCCGAATCGGAAACTCTCGCCGAGGCCATCCCGAAAATCGTCCAGACCATCTGCGAGACGCTCAACTGGGACTGCGGGGCGCGCTGGAGCATGGACGAGCGCAAAAAGGCCATAGCCTGCGTCGAGACCTGGAGCATCCCCGAGAAGGCGTTCACGGACTTCATCGCCGAGGTGCGCGGAATGACTTTCCAGCCGACCCATCGGGGCCTGGTGAGGCAGGTGTGGGTGAGCGCCACGCCGCACTGGATCCCGGACGTGAGCCGCGACGAAGGCTTCCAGCGGCAGCAGCTCGCATCCAAGGCCGGGCTACACGGCGCGTTCGCCTTTCCGATCCTGGCGGGCAACGTGACCCTGGCGGTGCTGGAATTCTTCAGCCGCGAGATCCGCAATCCCGATCCGTCGCTCCTGCAGATGGTGCGCGTGATCGGCAGCCAGATCGGCCAGTTCATGGCCCGCAAGCAGGCCGAGGAGAACCTGCTGTACGTCGCGACGCACGACACCCTGACGGGATTGCCCAACCGCTACATGTTCAACCAGCGCTTCGCCCACGCGCTCAACAACGCGCAGCGCTACCGCAAGTCGATGGCCTTGCTGTTCCTCGACCTCGATCGCTTCAAGTTCATCAACGATACGCTCGGCCACCCGTTCGGCGACAGGCTGCTCCAGGAAGCTGCGTCGCGCCTGAGAATGTGCCTGAGGGAAAGCGATACCATCGCCCGTTTCGGCGGCGATGAATTCGTCGCGCTCATCGAGGACTTCGCCGTGGCCAGCGACGTGATCAGCGTGGCCCAGAAAATCCTCCATGCCCTGCGCTGGCCGTTCCTGCTCGAAGGCGAGACCTGCCACCTGACCGCGAGCATCGGAATCAGCCTGTACCCGAACGACGGTGCGGACTTCTCGAGCCTGTTGAAGAACGCCGACATCGCCACCTACCGGGCCAAGGAGCGGGGCAAGAACAACTACCTGTTCTATTCAGGGGAAATGAACGATCACCTGTCCGCCAGGATTGCCAAGGAGACCCGGCTGCAGGGCGCCCTGGAACGGAACGAATTCATCCTCCACTACGAGCCCAAGGTCGAGATCAATACCGGCCGGATCACGGGCATGGAGGCGCTGATCCGCTGGCAGCATCCCGAGCTCGGATTGCTTCCTCCCCTGGAGTTCATCGGGCACGCCGAAGACTCGGGGCTGATCGTTCCTATCGGGGCCTGGGTGCTCAGAATAGCGTGCGCTCAAAACCAGAGCCTTCAGGGTCGCGTTGCGACCCCGCTGACGGTGTCGGTGAACCTGTCGGCGCGGCAGTTCGAGGACAAGCATCTGCTGCGGGAGATCGAGCGGGCCTTGAGCGAAAGCGCGCTCAAGCCGAACTGCCTCGAGCTCGAAATCACCGAGAGCATGGTGATGCGGGACACCCAGAACTCGAAGAAAATACTCGACGGGATCAAGTCGATGGGCATCCGCCTCGCGATCGACGACTTCGGCACCGGCTATTCCTCCCTCGCGTCCATCAAGCGGTTCCCGTTCGACTGCATCAAGATCGACCGCTCGTTCATCAAGGACATTCCGCAGGATCCGGATGACGTCGCGATCACGCAGGCGATCATCGCGATGGCGCACAGCCTCCGGTTGAAGGTGATCGCGGAGGGGGTAGAGACCCAGGAGCAGCTCGATTTTCTGACCGAGCACGGATGCCACGAGTTCCAGGGATATTTTTTCCGCAAGCCGCAGGCCGCGGAGGACTTCTCCAAGCTGCTTCGCGACAACGCCGGAGCGATGGCGGCGGCCAACGGCGAAAGCCTGCCGCGGACCCCTACTCCGGCCTGATGCCGGCCGCCGTGAGGATTTTTCCGTACTTGGCGTAATCGCGCTTCAGGATTGCTTCGAATTCTTCGGGCGCCCCGCCCGTGATGTCGAGGCCGCCGTCGGCGAATCGCCGGCGTATGTCAGGCTCTCCCAGCACCGCCTGGATTTCCCGGTTCAGCCGCAGCACGATCTCCCGCGGAGTCGCCGCAGGCACCATCACGCCGTGCCAGGTGACGAGCTCGAAATCCGGTATCGTCTCGGCGAGCACCGGAAGCTCGCCGAAGGGTCCGCTGCCGCGCTTCGGATTGGTCGAAGCGATTGCGCGCACGCGGCCCGATTTCACCTGCCCCTGCGCGATGTTGACCACGTCGAAAAGCAGGTTGACCTCCCCGCCCATCAGCGCGTTCAACGCCGGAGCATTGCCCTTGTACTGCACCATGATCATCTCGGCGTTGGCGTGGATCCGCAGCATCTCGCAGCCGACCTGCGGCAGCGCACCGGAGGAAGCGCAGCTGACGCTGCCGGGCTTGGCGCGCGCCCGCGCGATCACCTCCGCCACCGTGTTCGCGGGAAATGCGGGATGGGTCAACAGCACCATCGACGCGCTGTCCAGATGGATGACCGGGGCAAGCTCCCTGAAGGGGTCGATGCTCGACTTGAGGAAGAACGGGTTGGTGATGATCGCCGGAACGACGAACAAAACGGTGGTGCCGTCCGGCGCGGCCTTCGCCGCCGCTTCGTGGCCGACGTTGCCCCCGGCCCCTCCGCGATTCTCGACGATTGCGGGCTGGCCGATGCGCTCGGCGAGTTTTGCGGACAACATGCGGGTCACCACGTCGGCCGGTCCTCCGGGCGGAAACGGCACGATCCAGCGGATCGGCTTCGACGGCGACGGGGTCTGCGCTTGCGCGGGAGTCCCTGCGAACGCCGCTGCCGCGGCGACGAAGACAGCCGCCAGATGCTTCGCGTTCATGCCCCCGTTCACCGCGGAGGTGGCGGGGGCGGCGGTCCAGGCGGTGGTGGCGGCGGAGGCGGTGCGTAGCTGGGGGCTTGTGAAGAGGAGGTGAGGCGGCCGGAAACGGGAACCTTGTGGCCCTTTGCGTACATGCACTGTATGTAGGCGTAGTCGTAACGCCGCTGGAGTCCGTATGCGGAAGTTTCTCCGGCGCCGGCCCCGGCGGCCGAGCCGATGAGAAGCCCGCCGCCGGCCCCCGCTGCTGCGCCGCTTCGCCCGCCGAGCGCGGCGCCCGCGGCCGCGCCGACGACGGTGCCTACCGCCGCGCTCTTCGCGACGCTGTCGGCAGCCGCATCCGAAGGCGAGGTCCCCCCGATTTGCACGTCGGCAAATTGGCGGCACTCGACGTCGTCGTAGCGGAACTGATCGAAGCTCTTGCCCGTCCCCGGCAACACCATCACGCTGGGGCCCTTGGGCATGCTCACGCACGCGGCCAGCAGGAGCATTCCCAGGAGCAGCGGAGAATATCGCAGTAGTTTCATGATCGAGGCGTCCTGTGTCAGCCGCCGGGCGCGGGCTGCGGCGTCACGCGCTGCCAGCCCCCGGGGCATTCCTTGACGTACGGGTAATAGGTCTTGGATTCGGCGCAGTAGTACCAGAAATTCTGCGACTGCTGCGCCGGTGCAGGTTGCGCACTCCCCTGCTCGATATACGTCGGCGGCGCGGCGGGCGCGACCGGGGGATAGTAGTAGGGATAGTAGGGAGGAGGGTAGTACCAGGGATAGAACGGAGCGCCGATGACGACGCCGAAGTGCACGCGCCCGTGGTGCCAGGCCAACGCCGGAGCGCTGGCCATCGCGCCCAGCAAGACTGCGCTCAAGGTCAAGGCCGCTTTGATCCGGTTCATGATTGGCCCTTCCATTTCATCCCACTATCGCATGCTAACAAAGGCGCCCTTGCGCCACGGTAACCAATTGTCACAAATTGTGACATGCGCGGCGCAGAAAAGCCCCTTTGCACATGAACGCGCGCAAGGCAAAAACGGATTACAGGGAATTTCAATCGATCTTGGCCCCGGAGCGCTTCACGACTTCGGCCCATTTCGCCGAATCCCTGCGTATCACTTCCGCGAACTCCTCGGGGGTGCCGCCGGCCGGCTCGTCCCCTATCTCGCCGAACCTCGCCTTGAACATGGGCGAGACGATCGCCTTGTTGATGGCGGAATTGAGCCTGTCGACGATGGGCCTGGGAATTCCCGCGGGCCCGATCACGCCGCTCCAGGTACTCGCGTCGTAGCCCGGGACTCCCGCCTCCGCGATGGTCGGCAGGTTCGGAAAGCCCGGGGAGCGCCGCGGGCCGCTCACGGCGAGCGCCTTGACCTTGCCCGAGCGCGCAAAGGTGGAGATCGAGTTGAGGCTTTCGAACATCAGCTGCACGTGGCCGGCGATCAGGTCGTTGATGGCCATCGCCCCGCCTTTGTAGGGTATGTGCACGATTTCCGTGCCGGTCATGTACTTGAAGAGCTCGCCGCCGACGTGTCCCGGCGAACCGTTGCTCGAGGACGCGTTCATGAGCTTGCCCGGGTTCTTCCGCGCGTACTCGATCAGCTCCTGCACCGAGCTCACCGGGAGCGAGGGCGAGACCGCGAGCAACAGGTGCCCGCGGGTCACGAGCGCGATCGGCTGGAAATCCCGCTCGATGTCGTAGGGAAGTTTCGCCACCATGTGGCGCGTGATCGCGAGCGCTCCCACCGGCCCCATGCCGATGGTGTAGCCGTCGGGCGCGGACTTCGCGGTGATGTCCAGCCCGATCGTCAGCGCACCGCCCGGCTTGTTCTCGACGATCACCGGCTGTCCGAGCTGGTTCGGCAGTTCGGCGGCGAGAATGCGCGCCACGGTGTCGGTCGCGCTTCCTGCCGCCTGGGGAACGATCAGGCGGACCGGGCGCTCCGGATAGCCCTGGGCGAGCGCGCTGCAGCTCACCCCCGCGAGGAACGCGAACACGCCGCAGCGCAGGATCATTCGGCGTGGATTCCGGCGGCGCTCGCGACCTTGGCCCACTTGTCGATCTCCGACTTGATGAACGCGGTGAATTCCTCGGGACTGCTGCCGACGGGCTCAGCGCCGTCCGCGGCGAGGCGTTGCATGACCTCGGGTGCGCGCAGGGCGCGCACGATCTCGTCGTGCAGGCGCAGGACGATCCCGCGCGGGGTTCCCGCAGGCGCGAGCACGCCGTACCACTGGGTCGAATCGTAGCCCGGAAGCCCTGATTCGGCGATCGTCGGAACCTCCGGCAAGCCTTCGCTTCGTTTCGCGCTCGTCACCGCGAGCGCGCGCAGCTTGCCCGCCTTGATGTGCGGCAGCGCGGTGAGCAGGTTCGGCGCCATCACGGACACCTGTCCCGCGAGGAGATCCACCACCCCGGGACTGGTTCCCTTGTAGGGGATATGAACCATGTCGATTCCCGCCATGCTCTTCAAGAGCTCGATCGACATCTGCGGCGAGGTGCCGATGCCGGCCGACGCGAAATTGAGCTGGCCCGGGCGCTGCTTGGCGTACGCGATCAATTCCGCGACCGAATGCACCGGGAGCGAGGGGTGCACCACCAGCACGTTGGCGAGAGAGGCCGCCTGGGTGATGGGCGCGAAATCGCGCAGCGGATCGTAAGGCACCTTCTTGTACATGATCGGATTGATCGCGAGCGTGCTCGCCGCCATCAGGATGGTGTACCCGTCGGCGGCGGATTTCGCGGCGAGCTCGATGCCTATCATCTGGCCGGCGCCCGGGCGGTTGTCCACGACGAACTGCGCTCCGAGCGATTCGGAGAGCTTCTGCGAGAGAGCTCGCGCGATGATGTCGGTGCCCCCGCCGGCCGCAGAGGGGACGATGAAGCGCACAGGCTTCGACGGATACGGCGCTTGCGCCTGCGCCGCCGCCCCGGCGCAGACCAGGATCAGCAGGAGGAGCGCCGCGGGCAGAAGCGAATTTACCTTGATCACGGCAGCTCGATCTTTCTCGTTTCGACGACCCGTTTCCATTTTTCGATCTCGGTCCGGACGAGGCGGCCCATTTCGTCCGGGCTGCTCGAGGTCGGCGTGCCGCCCCATTCGGCAAAGCGCTGCGCGATCTCGGGCAGCGCGACCACGCGCCGCACTTCGCGGTTGACCCGCTCGACGATCGCGCCCGGCAGTCCCTGCGGGCCGGCGATGCCGAGAAAGGAGCTCGCCTCGTAGCCCGGCACGCTCTGCGCGACGGTCGGCACGTTCGGCAGCGAAACCGAACGCGCAAGCGACGAAACCGCGAGCGGCCGGAACTTGCCCCCCTGGATATGGGGATACGAATTGGTCAGGGCGTCGATCAGCAGCTCCATGCGGCCGGAGAGCACTTCGGTCAGGGGCTCCGAGCCGCCGCGAAAGGGCACGTGCTGCATGTCGATTCCCGCCATGGAAACGAACATCTCGCCCGCGAGGTGGTAGAGCGTCCCCATCCCCGGGGAGGGATAGTTCACCTTTCCGGGGTTGCTTTTCACGTAGCCGATGAATTCGTCGAGAGTCCTGAAGCGCGAATCGGAACGCACCGAGAACACCAGCGGGTAGGTCACCACCGTGGAGATCCAGGAGAAATCCCGGACCGGGTCGTAAGGAAGCTTCTTCATCGTCGCCGCCTGCGTGACGAATGCGCCGCTCACTACCAGCAAGGTGTAGCCGTCCGCGGCGGATTTGGCGACGTGCTCGTTGGCGATGATGGAGCCCGCGCCGGTCCGGTTCTCCGGAAGGACCTGCTGGCCAAACCCCTCGCCCATCTTCTGCGCGACGATCCGGCCCACGACGTCGACGTTGCCGCCGGGCGGAAAACCGATGAGGAGCCGTATCGGCTTTGACGGATAGTCCTGCGCGCCGGCAGACGCCGTCAGCAGCGCCGCGCTCAGAAGGCCCCAGGCGACTCTCATGGCCCCTTCAATCCGCGCGGACGTTGTTGCCTCGCACGACATTGCCCCAGCGATTGATCTCGCCCACGAGGAATTTCTGCAGCGCCTCCGGGGTGCTCGAGGCGAGATCCATGCCGAGCGTCTCGGTCAGCTGCTTGCGCAGGTCCGGCTGGCCGAGTGCCTTGACGAGTTCCGCATGGAACTTGTAGAGAATCGGCTTGGGCGTCCCGGCCGGCGCGAAGATACCCCACCAGGCGAACGCCGAGAAGCCGGGAAAGCCCTGCTCCGCGAGAGTCGGCACGTCGGGCATCACGTGCGAGCGCTTGTCGCCCGTGACCGCGAGAGCCCGCAGTTTCCCGCCCTTCACGTTCGCCGAAAGCGCCGCCACCGAAGCGATCCCCAGATCGATCTGCCCGCCCATCACGTCGGCCATCATAGGCCCGCCGCCCTTGTAGGGAACGTGGGTGACCTTGAACCCGCCCGCCTGCTGCACCAGGATGATGGCGAGGTGGCCGAGGCTGCCGTTGCCCACCGATCCGATGCTGAGCGACTCCGGTTTCGCCTTGGCCGTCTGAATCACGTCGCCGATGTTCCTGTAGGGTTTTGCGACGTTGGTGACGATCGCCATCGGCGCAGTGCCGACCAGCATCACCGGGGCAAGGTCGTTTACGGTGTCGAACGGAAGATTCGGGATGAGCGCCGGATTCACCGCGTGGGTGTCGAACACGACTACGTAGGTATACCCGTCCGGAGCGCTCTTCGCGACGAACGCCGTGCCGATCGAGCCCCCGGCGCCGGGCTTGTTCTCGATGATGAACGGCTGTCCGAGCGAATCGGCGAGCCTGACTCCGAGCATGCGCGCGAGCGGATCGACCGAGCCGCCCGGCGGAAACGGAACGACGAATTTCACCGGCTTGCTCGGCCAGGTCTGCGCAGCGACCGCGAGCGGTGCGAGCGCGCAAACCACCATCGTCGCCGTAGCGGCGGCGCGAAGAGCCGAACGGATCATGATTCCTCCTTTGCTCGGGACGGGGCAGGTTACCATTCGACCCATGAAGATCGCAATGATGGGCTCGGGGGGCGTGGGCGGATTCATCGGGGGGCGGCTAGCGCACGCCGGCTATGATGTGAGCTTCGTCGCGCGCGGGGCGCACCTCGCCGCGATGCGCGAGCGCGGCCTGGTGATCGAGAGCCAGGCGCACGGCGACATCCGCATCCCCACGGTCCGTGCCGCCGACGATCCCGCCTCGATCGGTCCGGTCGACGTGATCATCCTCTCGGTGAAGCTGTGGGACACCGAGGCCGCGATCCGCCAGATAAAACCCATGCTCAAGCCCACCACCGGCGTGCTGTCGCTGCAGAACGGGGTGATCAAGGACGATATCCTGCGCCGCGAGCTGGGCGAAGCACCCGTGATGGGTGGGGTGTGCTACGTCGCAACCACCATCGCCCGCCCCGGCGTGATCCTCCAGACGGGATCGATGCAACGGGTAGTGGTCGGCGAATACGACGGGCGCCCTTCCGAGCGCGCACGCCTCCTCCACGAGGCGCTGCTCAAAGCGGGTGTCACCGCCGAGCTGAGCGGCGACGTGCGCCGCGCGATCTGGGAGAAGTACGCGTTCCTGGTGGGGATCTCGGCGACCACGACGTCGATGCGCTCGACCATCGGCCCCATCCGGAAGAATCCGCGCACACGCGCCTTCCTCCTCGAAATCTTTCGCGAAGTCGTCGCGGTGGGGCGCGCGCAAGGCATCGCCCTCCCCGCCGACTATGCCGACGCCTGCCTCGCCCGTGCCGACGGCCTTCCCGAGGACATGGTCGCTTCCATGGCGCACGACCTGCAGCGCGGCAACCGGCTCGAGGTCGAATGGCTCTCGGGCGGCGTAGCGCAGCTCGGCGCCGCCGCCGGCGTCCCCACGCCGGCCAACCGCGCGGTGTGGGACATCCTCGCCCTGTACGCCGAGGGCGGAAAACCCGCGTGAACGCGCCGCAACTCACCGTGCGCGGCATCCGCGCGCGGGCTGTCGAGGTGCCGATGAAGCTGCCGCTTGGCACGAGCGCCAGTACTTTACGCAGCGCCCCGCTTCTCCTCATCGACCTCGAAACCGAGGAAGGCGTCACCGGCCGTTCCTATCTTTTCTGCTATCTGAGCGCCGTGGCGCCCGCGATCGCGACCGTGCTCGGCGAGATCGAGCGCAATGTGAAGGGCGAGCGCGTCGCGCCGGCCGATCTCTGGGAGAAGCTCGCGCGCCGCTTCAAGCTGATCGGCGTGCAGGGCATCGTGCGCATGGCGATGTCCGGATTCGACGTCGCCTGCTGGGACGCGCTCGCGCTCGCCGCGGAGAAACCCCTGGTCACGCTGCTCGGCGGCGTGCCGCGCCCCGTCCCCGCGTACAACAGCAACGGCCTGGGACTGATGGCTACCGAGGCCGTAGCCGACGAAGCGGAAAAGCTACTCGAAGGAGGATTCCGCGCGGTGAAGCTGCGCCTGGGCTACCCGACGCCCGCGGCCGACCTCGCCGCGGTGCGCGCGGTGCGCAAGAGGCTTCCCGACAGCGTCGAGCTGATGGTCGACTACAACCAGGCACTAACATTCGTCCAAGCACTCGAACGAGGTCGAGCGCTCGATTCCGAGGGCGTCGCCTGGATCGAGGAGCCGATCCGCCATGACGACTTCCGCAACTGCGCTGAGCTCGCGGCCACGCTCGCGACGCCGATCCAGATCGGCGAGAACTTCTCGCTGCCCGAGCAGATGAGCGAAGCCATCCTCGCGAGGGCCTGCGACTTCGTGATGCCGGACCTGGAGAGGATCGGAGGGGTAAGCGGCTGGCAGCGTGCGGTGGCGCTCGCGGCAAGTAGCAAGCTGCCGATGTCCTCGCACCTCTTCCCGGAGACGAGCGCGCACCTGCTCGCCGTGACGCCGACCTGCCACTACCTCGAATACGTGGACTGGGCAGATGCGATCCTCGCCGAGCCCCTGCAAATCGTCGGTGGCAAGGCGGAGATTCCCGACCGTCCGGGAACCGGAGTGGTCTGGGACGAGAAAGCCGTGAAGCGCTACCGGATGGCTTGAGGCCCTAATCCATCGTCTCGGCGGCGGGAGTTTCCGCATCGGCACGCGGATCGGAGCGCGAGGCGCGCCGGCGCTCGTGCTCTGAGAGGTGGCGCTTGCGCACGCGGATCGACTGCGGGGTGATTTCGATCAGCTCGTCGTCCTCGATGAACTCAACCGCGAGTTCCAGCGTCAGCCTGATCGGCGGAGTGAGCAGGATCGCCTCGTCCTTGCCCGCGGCCCGGATATTGGTGAGATGCTTCTCGCGGATGGGGTTCACCACGAGGTCGTTGTCGCGGCTGTGCAGGCCGACAACCATGCCTTCGTACACGCGCTCACCGGGGCTCACCAGCATGCGTCCGCGTTCCTGCAGCTTCCACAGGGCGTAGGCGACCGCCTCGCCCTGCTCGCCCGAGATCAGCACGCCGTTGCGCCGCGAGGGAATCTCCGGTTTCGCCGGGGCATATTCGTCGAATACGTGGCTCACGAGGCCGTTGCCGCGCGTGAGATTGAGGAAATCCGACTGGAAGCCGATCAATCCGCGCGCCGGAATCCGGTAGTCGAGCCGCACGCGGCCGCGGCCGTCGGGCATCATCTCGAGC
>Ga0193745_1000037_pt1 | contig 25798 bp, 15 predicted proteins | sample L1a2metaG_FD_145899 | JGI IMG/M metagenome (GOLD analysis project Ga0193745, IMG submission 145899) | Soil microbial communities from a riparian zone of the East river system, Colorado, United States - L1a2 | ecosystem: Environmental > Terrestrial > Soil > Riparian zone | place: USA: East River... | reverse complement strand
GAAGTTCGCGCGGGGCGGTAACTCGTGGGGGGCGGCGCTTCATCCTGTGACGATCGCAAATGCATAAGATATTGATCGTTGAGGATGTCGAAGTCGTTGCCGATTTACAGATCCTCATGCTGGTCCGCGCGGGGATCGCATTCGAGTCACGGCGCGTCGAGACGGCCGAGGATTTCGCGCGGCAAATCGAACTCGCTGTTCCGGACGCGATTCTCTACAGCGGCTCCATGCCGCAGTTCAGCGGATTCGCTGCATTGGCGAAGGCGCAAAGCCTGTGCCCCGATACGCCGTTCATTTTCGTCTCGGGGACGCACAAAGAACCCGCCGCCGAAACCCGCCGGCGCGCAACGACCGATTGCGTTTTCACGACCAGCCTCGCCGAGCTTCCTTCGACGTTCGATCGCGCCATCAAGGAGGCCGAAGAGCGCAAGAAAAGAAGGGCCCAGGAGTCCGCGATCACGCGCCTGACGCGCATGTATACCGATCAGGCCCGGGAATTGGAACAACTCCAGGTTCAACACGTCACGCTTCGCAAACTGGGCCGGTATCTCAGAGGCAGCGCGACTCCGGCCGAAGTCTACGCCGCCATAGAATGTTTCGGCCCTCAATTGTTCCAGGGCAGCGGCAAACTGTACCTCGTTCATCCCCCGGGAAAGCACCTGGAGTCGGTCGCCACCTGGGGTGACAAATCGCTCTCCGGACAGACGTTCACGATCCAGGACTGCTGGGGACTGCGCCAGGCGCAACCCCACCGGGTCTGGAATCCGCAGACCGAGCTGCTCTGCGGACACGTCATGGCGGATTCGAATTCGGCGCAGCCGTATCTGTGCGTTCCGCTCTTCGCGGAGGGCGAGACTCTCGGACTACTGCATTTGCGGTGCGTGAGGGAAGAATCAAATCCCTCGGAAAATACCGGTTCGATGGAATCCGGCCTGAACCTGGCTATGGCGGTGGCCGAAGAGACCGGCCTTGCTCTCGCCAACCTGAAAGTCCACGACAGCTTGCATGAACAATCGATCCGCGATTCGCTCACCGGCTTGTACAACCGCCGTTTTCTGGAGGAATTCCTCTTGCGCGAGCTGGCGCGCGCGGATCGCAAAAAACACCCCCTCTCCGTGATCACGATGGACATCGATCACTTCAAGCGCATCAATGACACGCTGGGCCACGGCGCGGGCGACATAGTCCTGCGGCGCGTGGGTCTCCTGTTGCAGGGATTCGTTCGCCAGAGCGATATCGCGTGCCGCGTCGGAGGAGAGGAATTCTCGGTGCTCCTGCCGGAGGCATCCATGCAAATCGCGACGCAGCGCGCGGAGGCCATTCGCAAAGCGGTGCAGGAGCTGAAGCTGAAATACGAAGATCACGCCCTCAGCGCCATCACCATTTCGCTGGGGGTCGCGGCCTTTCCGGATCATGGCACGACTCCGGCGGCGCTCCTGCACGCTGCGGACCAGGCTCTGTATGACGCCAAGTACCGGGGCCGCGACAGGGTGGCGTCGGCGTGAACGGCGGCCATTCGCGCCCGCATACGCGGGGCGTCCCACCCCTCTCCCCTTAGACTTTCCCGAATCTCGGCTATAATCGCCGCTCCACACGCCTGTAGCTCGGCTAGGCGAGGGGGGGAGATTTTGCGGATGCATTCAAGGTGCGTCCGCGCCGCCGAGCACCAGACCACGGGTTAGGTGGGGTTGTCGCGAATGTTCCATGGACATTCGCGCCGCCCCGTAATTTCTGCGGCTTGATCGTGCCGGACCCGGATCCACAATTTTGGAAATCGAATACCGAATCGCGAGAACAGGGACCGGCCGCAACCGGCTTCGTGATCGGTTGCGCCCCGCCGTCGCTTCAAGCCGAACACCGCCGCGTAATCACCCTCGCGCGGCGTGTCCCGTGAAACCCGCCGACGATTAACTGGAGAAAGATCATGACCGCAAGAGCGCTGATTGTCCTAATCGCCCCGCGGCTGCTGGTGTCCGGCTGTGCCACCACCATTCATGGCACGGTGCAGCTCGTTGACAGCCGTCAGCAACCGGTCCCGAACGAGAGCCCGAAGGGGGCGGTGATCAACATGATCAATACGACTGCCGCAGTCGAGAACGCTTCGAGCTCGGCGACAGTGGACGCGAAGGGCGAATTCGAGTCGCCCAAGGGCAGCATCAAGCCCGGCCTCTACAAAGTGGAGGCGAGCCGCATCGGCTACGAGACGCAGACCGAGACGGTCGAGGTCGGCTCCGTCTTCGGCAAGAAGGTCCAGTTCAAATTGCGCAAGATCGAAGAGGCCAGGCGGAAGGCGATCAGAGGCGCGGCCACCGACGAGGACAAGATCATCAATCCCGGCGAGGTCAATATCCAGCCGCCCGCGATGTGAGCGGACGCATCCGCCGTGCCCCTTAGATCGACGCCATAACCGAAGGTACCGCCATGGCCACAACCCACCCGCGTTTTCTTTCCATCCTCCTTGCCACCGCCTTGCTCGGCGCTTGCGGCCAGCGTTTCGACGTCGAGGTCAGGGCGCGTATCGACGGCCAGCCCGCGGCACGGGCGAAGGTCAGCATAGACCGCGAGGAGCTTGGCGTCACCGACGCTCAAGGCGTTTTCGCGCAGCAGCTGCGCAAGAAGGCCGGCAGCGAAGTCGAAGTGACGGTGAGCAAGGAGGCGCCCGGCTACCGCATCGAGCCGTGGAAAACGACCTTCCTCGTGAAGCTGCCGAAGGGGGATCAGATCGACACCTACCGCGTCGACGCCGATCTCAAGGCGATGCGCTACGTCACCCTGCGCGTGAGCGAGAAGGGCACGCCGCTGCCCGAGGCCAGGGTGACGGTCGGCGGGAAGGAGGCAGGCGTCACCGATGCCAAGGGCGAATTCGTGTACCTCTATCAGACGCAGCCGGCGAAGGGTGCCGAAGTCAGCGTCGCCAAGACCGGTTACAGCACCTACCGCGCGACGCGTGCGCTCGATCCGGGCCAGGTAATCGAGGTCGCTCTCAACCGCCAGGCCGTGGTGGCCATCAAGGCGCTGACCGACGAGTACGGCCGCACGAGCGGGGTGCCGGGCTTGAGCGTGAGCATAGACGGCAAGACCGTCGGCAAGACAGACGCGCAGGGCAGCTACACGTACGACTACCGCGGCGAGCCGGGCAAGAAGGCCGTGATCGCGCTCGCGGCCCCGGGCTACATTCCCGCGGCGTGGAAAACCACGGTGAAGCTCGAAGGTCCGGTCAGCCTGCAGCGCTACTTCTACCCGACTACGCCCAAGCCGATCCGTATCGGCATCTACCGCGTCGTCGGCAACACGCCGGGCGTGGACCTGAAGGAAGTCGCAGCCCAGGCCGAGCAGGCGCTGGCGACGCAGCTGTTCAAGTTCCCGGCGTTCCGCGAGGTGCCGGCAGAGAGGCTGCAGGCCGAGGTCAACCAGCGCAAGCTCAATATCGACCGCATCCTCACCAAGGGCTGGCAGGACACTCCGCTGCGAGCGACCGTGGACATGATCGTCCTGGGGAGCGTCGCCAAGGACGACGACGGCTATCTGGTCGAGGTCAAGTTCCACACCGCGAACGGCAAAATTATTTTATCGGAGCTCGCGCGCGCCCGCAGCGCCCGCGGAATCGACGGCGCGGTGCGCGACATCGCGAGCAACATCACCGAGCGCTTCCCGCTCGAGGGCACGGTGGTCGCAGAGGAGAACGAGCGCTACCGAATCAACATCGGCAAGAACTGGCGTATCGGCCGCGGAACCGAGTTCACACTGACCACGCCGACGTTCGGTGAGGGCGGCAAGGTCGCGGGTTACCGCGAGACCGGCAGGATGGAGGTCAAGCGCGGCGAAGACGCGAGCTCGCTCGCCGAGGTCGCGACCCTCAAGCAGGGCGCGAAGGTGCAGATCGGCGATCGCGTGGTGCGGCGCACCGGGCGCGAGGGCGACGAAGGCGATCAACGCACCTACTTTCTGCTCACCGCGAAGGGTGGCGCCGGGACGGACGCAAGCGCGCTCGCGGGCACCAGCGTCTACCTGAACGGCGAGTGGGCCGGCGCGACCGGGGCGAACGGTCAGGCGGAGATCCCGCTGAGGCTCGGCCGCAATTACTCGCTCACGCTGTACCGCCACGGCTACCAGCAGATCACCGACAAGATCAAAGTCGACAAGAGCGGTGAAGCGCGCGAGTTCCTGCTCACGGCCAACAACGCCCTGTTCAAGGTCGACTCCGAGCCGTCTCAGGCGACTGTCTACATCGACGACGAGCAGATCGGCAAGACACCGATCACCGGCGGCAAGCTGGTCACGCTCGGCTTTCACAGCGTGCGCCTGACCTACGGCGAGGACTACCGCGACTTCTTCCAGGTCATGGAGTTCACCCAGAAGGAGGAAGACCGCACCGGCGAGCGCCGCATCGTGCTGCAAAAAGATCTCCTCAAGATCGGCGAGCGCGCGCGCCAGACGGGCGACATCGAGGGCGCCATCAAGGCCTATGCGTCCACCGAGCGCGAGCACCCGGACTACGCCGAGGCGCACCGGCGCCTGGGCGACATCTACCTCGACGACAAGGAGGACTACGACCGCGCGATCGCCGAGTTCGAGGCCGTGTTGGCGCTGCCGGAGAACCAGCAGCTGATCTACAAGCAGTTCGCGGTCACCTTCACCAACCTCGGCCATGCGTATTGCGAGAAAGGCAGCCGCATGGTGGACAGCGATCGCGCCGCCGCGCCCACGTACTTCGCCAAGGCGATCAAGGCGCTGCAGACCGCCAAGCAGAACACGCGCTTCTTTCCGAGCGCGGAGTACGACGAGGCCGTGCACGACACCTACTACTACACGGCCTTGTCGTACCACAAGCTGTACCTGATCACGAAGCAGCCGGCGGTGATGAACAGCGCGAGCCTCGCGTGGCGGGAGTATTTCGACTTCTTCCCGAAAAAGCTCGAGAGCAGTCCTGCCTTCGTGCAGGCTCGCGAGGGAGCGCGCCGGTACCGCGATCAGATCCAGGAACAGTAAATCGCACCAACCCGAACGCGATGCATCTTTGGCCCTCTGTGTTGGCGCTGTTCGTCGCGGTCGCGTTGCCTGCGGCCGGCGAAGAGCCGGCGGCCTCGGGCGCGGGCGAGCCGGCCGGGATCGAACCGGAGTTCGTGCGGCCGCTCGTTCCCATCGCCCGCGGACGCAACGACTCGAACCCGGTGTGGTCGCCCTCGGGCGATCTGGTCGCGTTCGAGCGCTCGCGCGGCGACAACAAGGAGATCGCGATCGTGCGCCTCAACGGCGACATCGTCCAGACCATTTACCAGCAGGCCTCGGTCGCGCCGGGCCAGACCCCGTTTTTTTTCCCGCAGGTCGTGGAGGAGACGAGCTACAACTCGGGCATCAGCTGGTCGCCGGACGGCAAGCGGTTCGTGTTCATGAGCAACGGCGGCGAGGGTAACTACGACCTGTACCTGCGCGAGCCCGACGGCCGCATCGCGCGCATCACGACTCACAGAGAAAAGGATGGACACGCGCACTGGTCGCCGGCGCGCGACCAGATCGCGTTCATTTCCGGCCGCAGCGGAAAAGGCGACGTGTATTTGCTCGATCTCGCCACCAAGGCCACGACCCGGCTCACGCACGGCGAGTGGCCCTACCTCTATCCGCAGTGGTCGCCGGACGGCAAGCGCATCGCAGTCATTCGGGGCATCAACGAGAACCACGACATCTACCTGCTCGAGCCGGGGCGCACCCCGCCCGTGCCGCCGAAACCGCTCAGCACCTGGCGTTACGACGATCTGCGACCGGTGTGGTCCCCGGACGGCAAGCGCATCGCGTTCTACACCAATTACAACCCCGCCGACGATCCCAAGACCTGGGCCATCGTGGTCGTTGCCGCGGACGGCTCCGACCCGACCGCGGGCGAAGGGCTGGCGGCGCGGGTGGTGGCGACCGACGTGGTCCCGGACATCGAGCGCGGGCCGGCGTGGATGCCGGATAACCGCCGCATTGTGTACGTGCGCAACGAAAGGCAGGCCTACAACCCGATCTACATCGCCGACGTCGACAGCCGCACGAGCACGCTGCTGCGCACGGGAACCAAGATAAACCACGACGTCACCTGCTCGACTGGCGGCGTGATCGCGTTTCGCGCCCAGGTCGACCAGTGGGACCAGGTGTACCTCGCGAAGTTGAGGGACTGACGCCGTGACGTGCCGCTCTGTCTGCAATCGCCTGTCGGGTCCGCTGTTCGCGCGATGGTTCGTGGCAGCGCTCGCGGTGGCGCTGGTCACGAGCGCGCCCGCATCCGGCGCCGACGACCCGGTGGGCGCGGCGACGAAGCTCTATGAGAAGCGCCGCTACGAGCAGGCTGCACGCATGCTCGAAGGCGAGCTCGCCCGCCTCGATGCCGGGCGCCGTGCGCAGGCGCAACTCGTTCTCGGCATGATTTACCTGCGCAACGCCGATCTGCACCAAGCGCTCGCTCGCACCGCTGCCGCGGCCGAACTGGATTATCTGGACAAACTGCTCAAGACCGGCACCGAAGACCGCAGCCGCTACGCGCGGCTGTACCTAGCCGAGGCCTTGCTCGCGCGCGGAAGCGCGGCAGAAGCGCGGCGCCATTTCGAGCAGGTCCGCGCCGACCCCGGTATCGAAAGCCGCTACCGGGCGATCGCCAGCGTAGGCCTCGGAAGCGTCCTCTGGGCGCAGCGCGACGCAGAACGGGCGCGCAGCATGTGGGCCGCACCGGGCGCGACCGCGGAGATCACGCTGGCGCGCGCTGCAGCCCAAGGCCGCGCCCAGGCCGTGGACGTGAAATCGTTGCAGCGCGTGGCGGACGACGCGAGCCGCGCACCCGAGTTGTCGCCGCGCACGCGGCGCTATCTCATCGAGATCTATCTCGCGACCGGCACGCCGGACAAGGCGCTCGCCGTGGCGCGCGCCGCCGACCTGGGAATGGCTTCCTATGTCGAGAGGTTCAAGGTCGCCAAAGGGACGGCCAAAAGCATCAACCTCTACGATCTCGCGCTGCTCACGGACCTGACGCGGCTCTATCGCGAGCTCGCGCGGCGTCAGCTCGAGCAGGCCGCCGCCGACGCGCGCATGAAACCGAGCGCGGAATACTATCTTGCCGAGGCACTGAGCGGTCTGGGCGCGAGCGATGAAGCCCTGACGTACGTGCAAGCGTTCCTCGCCCGGCCGCAGGCCCCGGCACAGTACCGCGAGCGCGCACTGGCGCGTCAGGCGCTGATCGCGCACCGCCAGGGCCGCCGCGCCGAAGCGGAGAGCACCTGGGCCGCGATGGCGGAGCAGGGCAGCGACCCGGAGGTATTGGCCGACATCGTGCTCGGCTGCAGCGACGCCGAGGCACAGTGCGGAAAGGTGCTCGCCCGCGCCGGCCAGGTGACCGAAGCGGGTGACGGACGACGCTACCAGCGGCTCAACTTTGCGCTCGGCAGCTACTATCTTCGGAAGAAGGACTACCCGCGCGCCATCTCCTACATGGAGGCCGGGCGCGACAAGAGCAACAAGAACAAGATCGAAGCCAATGACCCGGAAATGCTCGCGGGTCTGGCCGAGGCCTACTATCGGACAAAGAAATTCTCCGAAGGTCTCGAGATCTTTTTCGAGATGAGCAAGGAGTTTCCCGTGGTGCGCCAGATTCAGGAGGCGATGCAGGGCGTCTACTCCATGGAGCAGCGCAGCGCCGGCGACGTGAAGATACTTTGAAAAACCGCAGGATGAACTACAACTGTCAGAGTCAACAAGCGAGGAACGTATGAAACGAATCCTTACTATTGCGGTACTGGGCTTGGGCGCGGCGATCGCATTGTGCATTCCGGCGCACGCCGCGCCAAAAGGCGACGGGCGCCCCGACGGCGGCGTCCTCAACTACAGCGAGTACGGCCGGCCGGCGACGCTCGACCCGATCACGAGCAACGAGACGATTTCGCTGCGCATTACGGAGCTCGTGTTCAACGGCCTGGTCGGCATCGACGAGAAGCAGGAAATCGTGCCGGAGCTGGCCGAGCGCTGGGAGGCATCGAAGGACGGCCGCGTATTCACGTTCTTCCTGCGCAAGGACGTGAAGTGGCACCCGCGCGAGGGCGAGACGCCGCGGCCGTTTACCGCCGACGACGTGGTGTTCACCTACAACATCATGATGCATCCGAAGACCATCACGCCGCTCAAGGTGCGCTACGAGTTCATCGAGAAAATCGAGAAGACCGGCGACTACACGGTGGTATGCACGCTCAAGCGCCCGATCCTGAACGCGCTGGCGAAGTTCAGCTTCAAGATCATCCCCAAGCACGGCCCGGCGAACCCGCAGTACCTGACGCGCGAGGACCGGTTCGCCCACAGCCCGATCGGCACCGGGCCGTACATGCTCCAGACCGTAACCGGTGACGGCGAGGTGGTGCTGGTCGCGAACCCGGACTACTTCAAGGGCCGCGCGCACATCGACAAGTTCATCGCCAGACCCTTCGCCGACCAGAACATCATGGCCCAGGCCCTGATGTTCAACGCCGTCGACATGATCGTGCTGGTCAACCCGCGCAACCTGCCGGAGGTTCAGGGCGACAAGCGCTTCGTGCTGCAACCGTACAACGCGCTGTCGTACTCGTTCTTCGGCTACAACGTGCGCAACCCGCTGCTCGCGGACCGGCGCGTGCGCCAGGCGATCACGGCCGCGGTCAACCGCTGGGAAATGCTCGACTCGTTCTTCAACGGCCAGGGCACGGTCATCTCCGGCCCGTTCGCGCCCGGCAGCTGGGCGTACAACCTGGACGTCAAGCCTCTGTTGTTCGCCCCGGACCGCGCGCGCACCTTGCTCGCGGAGGCGGGCTTCAAGCCCGGCGCCGACGGCACCATGGAGAAGGACGGCAAGAAACTCGTGCTCTCGCTCAAGGTGCCGATCGAGAAAGAGAGCGAAGCGGTCAAGCGGGTCGTGCTCGCGTTCCAGAATTATCTCAAGAACGTCGGCATCGCGATCACGGTCGAGTTCAAGGAGTGGCAGGCGTGGAAGGAGGACGTCTTCCTCGAGCACAACTTCGACATCATGTTCGCGTCCTGGGTGTTCGACGACTCGGCGGACATCTCGTCGCTGTTCCATTCGGCCGAAATCGGCGATTGGAAGAACAACTTCGGCGGCTATTCCAACCCCGAAGTGGACGGGCTGATCGTCGAGAGCAAGCTCACGCTCGACCATGAGAAGCGCCGCACGATCAACCGCAAGCTGCACGCGATCCTGGCCGAGGAGCAGCCTTACGCTTTTCTCTGGACGCTCACCAACTACAGCGCGTACCACAAGAAAGTGCGGCGCGTTCAGATCCATCCGTACAAGTTCTTCTCGTTCGCCGACGAGTGGTTCATTCCGGCAGGCGAGCAGAAGTGACGCCGGCTACGGCGTCATCCTGAGCGAAGCGAAGGATCTGCTTTACGTAAAAAGCAGATTCTTCCTCGCTACGCTCCTCAGAATGACAGCGCTGGAAGACCGGGCCTAGCATGAAGCTCGCCGCGATCAAGCCCGTCAGCCGCGTGCTCGCGCGTGAGCTCGGGATCACCGTGTTGTTGCTCGTCGGCGTGAGCGTGGTTGTGTTCGCCATCCTCCATCTCGCGCCCGGTGACCCGCTCAACGTCTTGCTCGAAGGCCAGTCGCCGCGTTCCGCGCTCGCCCTCGGCATGCGTGAGGCGCTGGGCGTACCCCAGACCTGGTACGGCCGGTACGCGGCGTGGTTCGGCAAGATGTTGCAGGGGGACTTCGGCAACTCGATCCGTACCGGCCTGCCGGTGCTGCCGGAGCTGGCGCGCGTCGGCGTCAATACTCTCTATCTCACGCTCGGCTCGCTCGCTCTCACGCTCCTGATCGCGGTGCCGATCGCGGTGCACACGGCGGCGCACGGCGACACCGCCGGCAACACCGTGGCGACCCTCGGCGCATACGTCTTCTCGGCGGTGCCGGTGTTCTGGTTCGGCTACATCGTGGTCTACGTCTTCATCCATCAGTTCGGCATGTTCCCGCTGATCTCGGGAACGGCGACGAAGCAGACGCACGCATGGCTGTATTTCCTCGTGCCGATCTTCGTGCTCGGGATCGCGAGCGGCACGCTCGCCGAAATGATCCGCCACCTGCGCGAGGAGCTGTCGCGGGTGCTGGCCGAAGACTACATCCGCACCGCCCGAGCCAAGGGCGCTCCGGTATGGCGCCACGCGTTCAAGGAGGGTTTCCTCATCCCGGTCACCGAGATCATGAGTGCCAAGATCCCGTTCCTGCTCGGCGGCGCGGTCATCGTCGAGCAGGTGTTCAACTGGCCCGGGATGGGGCGCATGGCGTGGCAGGCGGCGCAGGACCGCGACTTCCCGGTCATCATGGGCATTGCCCTCGTGGCGGCTGCCTTCGTGCGCCTGGGCAACCTGTTGCAGCGCATCGTCTTCACCGCGGTCAACCCGCGCGCGTCCAGAGAGTAGGCAACGCGCATGCGTCGCTACGTCCAGACGGCCGGCCCCATCGGCGAGTTCTCCGAGCTGTCGCTGCGGCAGCGTGCGGACCCGCTCGATCTCCTCTACGTGGGCTACGGGCTGCTGGTGGTTGCGGTGGTGGTGATCTCGTACACGCTCGGGGCGTTCGGCTGGCTGCCCGATGACCCGCAGCGGATGAACGTCGGGCTGATCAACGCGGCGCCGTTCACGTCCGGGCACCTGCTCGGCACCGATTTCCTCGGGCGCGATCTGCAGGCCCGGCTGATTCTGGGCATCCAGGCCTACTTTCTCCCGGGATTGCTTGCAATCACGATCTCCGTCGTCGGCGGAAGCATTCTCGGCATCCTGGCGGGCTACCGCGGCGGCTGGTTCGATACGGTCATCAGCTACTTCGACAACCTGATCGACTCGTTCCCGCGCCTGGTGCTGATCCTGCTGGTGATCGCCGCGTTCAAAGCGGACATTTACTACGTCATGGTCGTGGTCGGCATCACCGGCATGCCGGTGATCGCCAACCTGATCGCGGGCAAGATCGCATTTCTTCGACAGAAGAGCTTCATCGAGGCGGCGCATGCGCTGGGGTTGCCGGCGCACACGGTCATTCTCAAGCATATCCTGTGGTTGAATTGCCGCGCGCTGCTCGTGATCCAGGCCACCCTCGGCATGGCCGAAGCGATACTGGTCGAGACGAGCCTGAGCTACCTCGGCTTCGGCGTGCAGGAGCCCACGCCTTCATGGGGCAACATGGTCCAGGCGGGCGCGAACTATTTCCTGCAAGGCAATTTCTGGCCCTCGACAGCGCCGGCGCTGGCGATCCTCGCGACCATCCTCGGATTCCAGCTGCTCGGCGATGGACTCAACAAACTCCTCGAAGGCAAGCGGAGGAAGTGATGGACGCGCCGCTGCTGGCCATCGAGAACCTGCGCACTTATTTCTATTCACGAGCGAAGCGCGCCTTTATCCGCTCGGTGGACGGCGTGAGCCTTGGCGTCGCGCGCGGTGAAACGCTCGGCATCGTGGGCGAAAGCGGCAGCGGCAAGAGCGTCACCGCGCTCTCGGCCGCGGGCCTCGTCACCGCCGGGCCGGGCGTGATCAGCGGCCGCATCGACCTGCAATCGAACGGGGCGCGGCGCAACCTGCTCGACGGCCTGGAGAACTACGCGCGCGTCACGGAGGAGGATGGGCGCGTCATGGCGGTGGAAAAGGACGAGCGCGGGTGGCGCAAACACTCCGAGACATTGATGGCGGGCGTGCGCGGCAAGGAGATCGCCATGATCTTCCAGAACCCCCGCTCGGCCCTGAACCCTTACTCCACGATCGGCAAGCAGCTGGTCGAGACGATCCGCCTGCACACGAGCTTGAAGGGCGAAAACGAAGCCAGGGAGCGCGCGATCCACTGGCTCGATCGCGTGCGCATAGACTCACCCAGGCTGCGCTTCGACAACTTCCCCTTCGGCATGTCCGGCGGCATGTGTCAGCGCGCCATGATCGCGATGGCGCTCTCCGCGGAGCCGTCGCTGCTGATCGCGGACGAGCCCACCACCGGCCTGGACGCCACCATCCAGTCGCGGATCGTGGAATTGCTGGCCCAGCTCAAGGCCGAGACCGGCATCACCACGCTACTCATCAGCCATGACATCAGCGTGATCCAGCGTCTCTCGGACCGCATTGCGGTGATGTACGGCGGCACGGTGGTGGAGACCGGTCGCGCCGCGGAGGTGCTCGCGCCGGGAGCGAAGATGCGCCACCCGTACACCGCGGCGCTGCTCGCCTCGATCCCGAGCGCGGAGATGATACGCCGGAAGAGTTATCTGCAGGCGATCGAAGGCGAAGTGCTCGATACCATCGAAGTGCCGCGCGGTTGCCGATTCTACGGTCGCTGCAACCGCGTCACCGAGGCGATCCGCGACAACTGCTCAGGTCACGAGCCGCCGCTCGGCGAGGTCGCGCCAGGTCACAAGGTGCGCTGCTGGTTGTACCCGACGGAGCGGAACGCATGAGCCGAACCATTCTCGAAGTGACCGATCTGCGCAAGCACTACAGCCAGCGTCGCGGCCTGGTCTCGAGGCTGACCGGCCAGGGGCGCGTGATCCCCGCGGTGGACGGTGTGAGTTTCTATCTCAGGGAGAACGAGACCGTTGGACTGGTCGGTGAGTCCGGTTGTGGCAAGACCACGATCGGGCGTACGGTGCTGCGGCTGACCGACCCGAGCAGCGGGCGTATCGTGTTCGACGGACGCGACATCACGAAGCTGAGCCGCGCCGAGCTGCGCCCGCTGCGGCGCGAGATGCAGATGATCTTCCAGGACCTCGATGCGGGCCTGAACCCGAGGATGCGCGTGCGCGACATCCTGCGCGAGGCGCTCACCGTGTACGAGCGCCCGAGCGACGCCCTGATCACGAGCCGCATCCACTGGCTGCTCGAGCAGGTGAGCCTCAAGGACAGCAAGCTGGCGAACTTTCCATCGGAACTTTCCGGCGGCGAGAAGCGCCGCGTGGGGATCGCGCGCGTGCTCGCGGTGCGCCCGCGGCTGATCGTCGCCGACGAGCCCACGAGCGCGCTCGACATCTCGATCCAGGCGCAGGTGGTGAACCTGCTGCGCGACCTGCAAAGAGATCTGGGACTCACGTATCTGTTCATCTCGCACGACCTCCCGGTCGTGGAGCTGGTCAGTCAGAAGGTAGCGGTCATGTATCTCGGACGCATCGTCGAAATGGGTCTGGCGGAGAACATCGCGCACCAGCCGCGCCATCCCTACACGGGAATCCTGTGGTCTTCGCTCGCGGACAAGCAGAGCACCGAGGTGAGCCTGTACGCGCGCGGCGGCGCGGCCGCCGAGCGCGAGCACCGCACCTGGGGCGTGTTCGACTTCGAGCAGCCGGCCAGCGGCTGCCGCTTCGCCCCGCGCTGCCCGCTGTATAGAGACAAGGGCCGCCCCGCCGTCTGCACCGACCCCGCCTCCGAGCCGCAGCTGAGGGACGTGGGGCACGGGCACGTGGTGGCGTGTCATTTCGCATAGCTGACGCGCCCGCGCGCGTCACATGTTGCGGCGGTATTGCCCCCCCACCTCGAACAGCGCCGCGGTGATCTGACCGAGCGAGCAGCAGCGTACCGCGTCAACCAGGACGGCAAAGACGTTTTCGTCCTTGATCACCGCTTGCTGCAGGCGCTTCAGCATCGCACCGGATTCGGCCTTGTGCAGCTCGTGAAACTCGGCCAGGCGCTTGAGCTGGGACTGCTTTTCCTCCTCGGTCGAGCGGATGAGCTCGATCTTCTGCGGGGCTGAATCTCCGCGGGGGTTGCGAAAGGTGTTGACGCCGACGATGGGGTAGGAACCGTCGTGCTTGCGGTGCTCGTACACCATCGATTCTTCCTGGATCTTGCCGCGCTGGTAGCCCGTTTCCATCGCACCGAGCACGCCGCCGCGCTCGGCGATCGCCTCGAATTCTTTCAGCACGGCTTCTTCGACCAGGTCGGTCAGCTCCTCGATGATGAACGAGCCCTGATTGGGGTTTTCGTTCTTTCCGAGGCCCCATTCCTTGTTGATGACGAGCTGGATCGCCATTGCGCGGCGCACCGACTCCTCGGTGGGCGTGGTGATCGCCTCGTCGTAGGCGTTGGTGTGCAGCGAATTGGTGTTGTCGTACGTCGAGATCAGCGCCTGGAGCGTGGTGCGGATGTCGTTGAACGCGATCTCCTGGGCGTGGAGCGAGCGCCCCGAAGTCTGCGAGTGGAATTTGAGCTTCTGGCTGCGCTCGTTCGCGCCGTACTTGTCGCGCATCGCCACCGCCCAGATGCGCCGCGCCACGCGCCCGAGCACCGCGTACTCGGGCTCCATGCCGTAGCTGAAGAAAAACGACAGGTTCGGCGCGAAATCGTCGATCGCCATGCCGCGGGCGAGGTAGGCTTCGACGAAAGTAAAGCCGTTGGCGAGCGTAAACGCGAGCTGCGAGACCGGGTTCGCGCCGGCTTCGGCGATGTGGTACCCGGAGATCGATGCGGAGTAGAAATTGCGCACGTCGTGCCCGATGAAGTACTCCTGGATGTCGCCCATCACCTTGAGCGAGAACTCGGTCGAGAAGATGCAGGTGTTCTGGCCCTGGTCTTCCTTCAGGATGTCCGCCTGCACCGTGCCGCGCACCGTCGACAGCGTCCGTGCCCGGATCTCCCCGAGCCCGGTGGCCGTCGGCTCGCGGCCGTTTTCCTCGCGGAACTTGTCCGCCTGCTGGTCGATGGCGGTGTTGAAAAACATCGCCAGCAGGGTCGGCGCCGGGCCGTTGATGGTCATGCTGACGCTGGTGGCCGGATCGCACAGGTCGAAGCCCGAGTAAAGCACTTTCATGTCTTCCAGCGTGGCGATCGACACGCCCGAATTGCCGACCTTGCCGTAGATGTCGGGCCGGGGATCGGGATCGAAACCGTACAAGGTCACCGAATCGAACGCGGTCGAGAGGCGTTTCGCCGGCACGTCTTTCGACAGGAGATGGAAGCGGCGGTTGGTGCGGAACGGATCGCCCTCGCCAGCGAACATGCGCGTCGGGTCCTCGTTCTCGCGCTTGAACGCGAATACGCCTGCGGTGAAGGGAAAGAAACCGGGCAGATTCTCGCGCATGCGCCACCTGAGGATCTCGCCGTGGTCCTCGAAGCCCGGCAGCGCGACTTTCGGCAGCCTGGTTCCCGAAAGGGAAATCGTGTCGAGCCGGGTGCGAATTTCCTTGTCGCGCACCTTGACCACCTGCTCGTCGCCGGAATAGGTCCTTTTCGTATCCGGCCAGTCTTCGAGGAGTTTTCTCGGATCCGCCTCGAGCCTGGCGTTCTTCTCCGCGATGAGGGGATCGAGGACACCGGTGTCTTCGCCGGCAGCAGCGAGCATCGACTTCGATGCGAGCAACTGCTGCCGCTCGCGCGCTATTCTCGATTGCTCTCCGGCCCGCGCGTGATAGCCGCGCAGCGTTTCCGCGATTTCGGCGAGATAGCGGTTGCGCGCCGGCGGCACGATCGCGTTCTTTCCGGAGGACGCCCGCGTCCTGACCGCGGCGAGCGCGCCGGGCCTCGCTTTCAGGCCGTGCTCGATGAGCGCCGGCAGGATGCCCTGGTAGAGCGCGGTGACGCCGTCGTCGTTGAAGCGCGAGGCGATGGTGCCGTACACCGGCATTTCCTCGGCCGGGCGGTCGAACAGCTTGCGGTTGCGCTGGACCTGCTTGCGCGCATCGCGCAGCGCGTCCTCGCCGCCCTTGCGGTCGAACTTGTTGATGGCGACGAAATCGGCGAAATCGAGCATGTCGATCTTCTCCAGCTGGCTCGGAGCGCCATACTCGGGCGTCATCACATAGAGCGAAGTGTCGGCGAGCGGCACGATCGCGGCGTCGCCCTGGCCGATTCCCGAGGTCTCGACCATCACCAGGTCGAAACCCGCCACCTTGCAGGCGGCGATGGCGTCGGGAAGGCTCTTGGAGATTTCCGCTTCCGCGCCGCGCGTGGCGAGCGAGCGCATGAACACGTGCGCCCCCGCGATGGCGTTCATGCGGATGCGGTCTCCGAGCAGCGCCCCGCCGGATTTCCGCCGCGAAGGATCGACGGCGAGAATGGCGATGCTGAGCCGGTCTTCCTGATCGAGCCGGAAGCGGCGCACCAGCTCATCGGCGAGCGAGGACTTGCCGGAGCCGCCCGTGCCGGTCACGCCAAGCGTCGGCACGGAAAGACCGTCGGCCTCCTTCAGCATCCGGTCGCGCAGCTGGGGATCGGCTGTGCCGTTCTCGAGCGCGGTGATCAGCCGCGCCAGGGCGCGGTGCGCTTTCGTAGTATCTTCGCGCCGGTCGCCCTTCTTCAGTGCCTTCAGCTCGCGCGGAGCATGCTGCGACGGGTCCTCGTCGCAGCGCGCGAGCATGTCGTTGATCATTCCCTGCAGGCCCATCTTCTGACCGTCTTCAGGGGAATAGATGCGCGCCACGCCGTAGGCCTGCAGCTCGCGGATCTCGTCCGCGACGATCACCCCGCCGCCGCCGCCGAACACCTTGATGTTTTCTCCACCGCGCCCGCGCAGCAGGTCGATCATGTACTTGAAGTACTCGACGTGACCGCCCTGGTAGGAGGAAACCGCGATGCCCTGGACATCTTCCTGCAGCGCGGCGGTCACGACCTCCTCGACCGAGCGGTTGTGCCCCAGATGGATCACTTCGGCTCCGCTCGCCTGCAGGATGCGGCGCATGATGTTGATGGCGGCGTCGTGGCCGTCGAAAAGCGAAGCCGCCGTCACGAAACGGATCTTGTTCTTCGTTTTGTATTCGGTGTGCCGGGAGGCACTCAGATCGGTCATGGCTGCCCCAACGGTCCGGATCCGGGCTGGAGAACGGCAGGCTACTTTACGTTTACGTAAACGTCAAGCTCGTTCCAGCCTCCTGCCACAGTCTATCCTCTTGGGCCGCGGACTATCTTGCCTATATCGCCGCGCGGCGCAGCCTCAAGGCGTTGACGACAACCGACACCGAGCTCGCGCTCATCGCGGCGGCCGCGAACATCGGGTTCAGAAGCAGGCCGGTCCAGGGGAATAGCACCCCTGCCGCAAGCGGCACGCCGAGAGCGTTGTAAACGAATGCCAGAAACAGGTTCTGGCGGATATTACGCATCGTGGCGCGTGAAAGCCGCCGCGCCCGAACGATGCCGCGCAAGTCGCCTTTGACGAGCGTGATTCCCGCGCTCTGGATCGCCACATCGGCGCCGGTGCCCATGGCGATGCCGACATCGGCCTCGGCGAGCGCGGGCGCGTCGTTCACCCCGTCGCCTGCCATCGCCACCGCGCGACCCTCGGCGCGAAGCGCCTTGACCGCCGCGCCTTTTTCATGGGGCAGAACTTCGGCGCGAACTTCGGCGATGCCGAGCTTCTTCGCCACCGCCCGCGCCGTCATCAGGTTGTCGCCGGTGAGCATCACGACGCGGATGCCTTCGGCCACGAGCGACCGCAATGCTTCGGGCGTGGAGGACTTGATGGGATCGGCCACGCCGATGATCCCGGCGACGCGCCCGTCTTCCACGAGGAACACCACGGTCTCGCCGTTGCCGCGCAGCGCGTCCGCCCTTTCCTGGAACGCCTGCGGCACCTGAGCGAGCGAGCCCGTGAAGCGCGCATTGCCGAGCGCGACGGTCCGTCCATCGACCTTTCCTTCCACCCCTTTGCCGGTGACCGCATTGAAGCCCTCGACGGCCAGCAGCGCAACACCCTGGTCCCTGGCCCCTTGAAGGATCGCCCCCGCCAGCGGATGTTCGCTGCCGCGCTCGAGGCTCGCGGCGACTTGCAACACCCGTGCTTCGGTCGTTCCTTCGGCCGGGATAACCGTAGTGAGTCTGGGCTTGCCCTCCGTGAGCGTGCCGGTCTTGTCGACCACCAGCGTGTCGATCTCTTCCATGAACTCGAGCGCCTCGGCGTTGCGTATGAGGACGCCGGCTTGAGCGCCGCGCCCGGTGCCGACCATGATCGACATCGGCGTCGCGAGCCCCAGCGCACAAGGGCAAGCGATGATCAGCACCGATACGGCACTCACCAGCGCGAAGCTCATCGCGGGCGGCGGGCCGTAGATCGACCAGACCGCGAATGCGATGAAGGCGATGCCAAGCACGGCGGGAACGAAATAGGACGAAACCAGATCGGCGAGGTTCTGGACGGGCGCCCGCGTGCGCTGCGCCTCCGCGACCATCTGCACGATTCTCGCGAGAAGGGTTTCGGCGCCGACGCGCTCGGCCTGCATCACGAAGCTCCCCGTGCCATTGATCGTGCCTCCCGTGACTTTCTCTCCCGCTTGCTTTTCCACCGGCACCGGCTCGCCCGTGACCAGCGATTCGTCCACGCTCGAGCGGCCTTCCAGAACGACACCGTCCACGGGCACTTTTTCGCCCGGGCGCACCCGCAGGCGATCTCCTTGCTGCACTTGGTCGAGAGACACTTCCTCATCGCTGCCATCCACGCGAATCCGAATCGCGGTTCGGGGTACCAGCCTGATCAGCGCGCGGATGGCGCTGCTCGTGCTTTCGCGGGCACGCAGTTGAAGCACTTCGCCGAGCAGCACCAGCACCGCAATCACCGCGGCCGCCTCGAAGTAGAGGCCGACTCGTCCCGAGGAGTCGCGAAACGCAGACGGGAAAAGGCCAGGCGCAAGAATTGCGACCGTGCTGTATGCGAACGCCACGCCCACACCCAGCGCGATGAGCGTGTACATGTTGAGGCTCCGCGAAACCAGCGAATTCCACCCGCGAACGAAGAACGGCCAATCCGCCCAGAGCACGACCGGAATGGTGAGGACGAATTGGATCCACTCCGAGGCAGTTGCGCTCAACGGCGCGACATGCAGGCCGGGAACGTGCTCGATCATCGCCAAGGCCAGGACGGGGATCGCGAGCACGAGCCCGATCCAGAACCGCCGCGTCATGTCGATGAGTTCGGGATTGGACTGTTCTTCCGGACCCGCGACGAGGGGCTCGAGCGCCATGCCGCATTTCGGGCAATTTCCGGGTCCAATCTGCCGGACCTCCGGGTGCATCGGGCAGGTATAGATCGCGCCAGGTGCCGCGGCGACCGGCGCAGCTGATTTCTGCTCCGCGCCCGTATAGCGCTCCGGCTCGGCCACGAATTTCCTGCGGCAGGGCTCGCTGCAGAAGTACCAGGTATGGCCGCGATGCGCGTGGGAGTGCTTGGCAGTTTCGATATCGACCGCCATGCCGCACACCGGGTCGAGCTGTGGCGCATGCCCTTGCGAACCGTGCGGCGGGCTGCCGCGCGAATGTCCGTGATCGTGAGCGTGCATCAGGCTCTTCGCGAGGCGCGAGCTCTATCGTCTATTCCACGGTCACCGATTTGGCGAGATTTCTCGGCTTGTCCACGTCGTTGCCCCTTTCCAGCGCCGCGTGGTAGGCGAGCAGCTGCAGCGGGACGGTATGCAGGATCGGCGAGAGAAAACCGGCGTGTTCGGGCATCCGGATCACATGAATGCCGTCGCCGCCGACCATGCGCGTGTCCTGATCGGCGAGCACGTGCAGCTCGCCGCCCCGGGCGCGCACTTCCTGCAGGTTCGATTTGAGTTTTTCGAGAAGCGCGTCCTTGGGGGCAATGGCGATCACCGGCATGTTCTTGTCCACGAGCGCAAGCGGCCCGTGCTTGAGCTCTCCCGCGGCGTAGGCCTCGGCGTGGATGTAGGAGATCTCTTTGAGCTTCAGCGCGCCCTCCATCGCGATCGGATAGTGGATGCCGCGCCCCAGGAACAGGGCATGCTGAAGCTGGGCGAACTTCTCCGACCACATCTTCACCTGCGGCTCCACCTGCAGCACCCGCTCCAGCGCCCGCGGCAGATGCCGCAGCGAATGCAACAGTTCCGCCTCGCGCTCCGCGGGCAATCTGCCGCGGAGCTTGGCGAGGGTCATGGTGAGGAGGGCCAGCGCGGCGAGCTGCGTGGTGAAAGCCTTGGTCGAGGCCACACCGATCTCCGGTCCCGCGCGCGTGAGGAAGCGCAGATCGGACGCACGCACCAGCGCGGATTCCGGCACGTTGCAGATCGAGAGTGCGTAGCGGTGCCCCAGCGACTTGGCGTATTGCAACGCCGCGATGGTGTCCGCCGTCTCTCCGGACTGCGAAACCGTCACCACCAGCGCCTTCGGGTTCGGCACGGAATCACGGTAGCGGTATTCGCTCGCGATCTCGACGTTGCAGGGAATGCCGGCGAGGCCCTCGAGCCAGTAACGCGCGACCATCCCCGCGTGATAGCTCGTGCCGCAGGCGAGGATCAGCACCGAATCGATATCGCGAAAAACCTTTTCCGCCTCGGCGCCGAAGAGCTGCGGCGAAACCGATTGCGCACCGGTCACCATCTCCAGGGTGTTCGCCACCGCCATCGGCTGCTCGAAGATTTCCTTCTGCATGTAATGCCGGTAATGCCCCAGTTCGACCGCGTCGGCGGTGAGTTGCGAAACATGCACTGGGCGGCTCACCGCCTTGCCGCCCGAGTCGCTGACACGCACCCCTTCCAGAGTGAGTTCGGCGCAGTCGCCGTCCTCGAGGTAGACGACGCGCTGCGTGACCTGAATGAGCGCCGAGGTATCGGAGGCGGCGAAATTCTCGCCGTCGCCAAGGCCGAGCAGCAACGGCGCCCCGTGCCGCGCAACAACGAGTCGCGCCGGATCGGATTCGCTCACCACTGCAATGGCGTAGGCGCCGACCAGCTCGAGCACACTCTTTCTCACGGCATCGAACAAGCTCGCACCCGACTGCAGGTTCGAGTGCACCAGGTGGGCGATGACCTCGGTATCGGTATCGGAGACGAATTCGTAGCCCTTGCTGCGAAGGCGCTTGCGCATCTCTTCGTGGTTCTCGATGATGCCGTTGTGCACCACCGACACGCCGCCGGATACGTGCGGGTGGGCGTTTTTCTCCGACGGCACGCCGTGGGTGGCCCAGCGCGTATGCGCGATCCCGATATCCCCGGCGAGGCGCTGCGAGCCGGCGAGCTTCTCCAGCTCGGCGACGCGGCCGGTGGAGCGCACGCGGCGCAACGTCGCCCGCGATCCTGCCGCAATGCCGTCGAGGACCGCGACCCCGGCGGAGTCGTAGCCGCGATACTCGAGCCGCTTCAGTCCTTCGATGAGGACGGGAACGACGTTACGCCTGGCTATCGCCCCGACTATTCCGCACATTCTGCTTACCTTTCGATTACTTGTTCTTTTCCGGCCGCTGCCAGCCCGGAATGGACACCTGCTTCGCGCGAGACAGGGTCAGCTCGCCCGCGGGAGCATCCTTGGTGAGCGTGGTGCCTGCGCCGAGCGTCGCCCCACGACCCACGCGCACCGGCGCGACAAGTTGCGAGTCAGAGCCGATGAAAACATCGTCCTCTATGACGGTACGGTGCTTGTTCGCTCCGTCGTAATTGCACACTATTGTGCCGGCACCGACGTTCACGTTGCTGCCGACCTCGCTATCGCCGATGTAGGAGAGGTGATTGGCCTTGGAACCCGCGCCTATGCTACTCGCCTTCACCTCCACGAAGTTGCCGATGTGCACTTTTGCGGCGAGGCGCGTGCCCGGGCGGATGCGCGCGTAGGGGCCGATGCGGCAATCCGCGCCGATGTCGGCGTCCTCCAAATGACAGAAAGCTTCGATGCGGGTGCCCGCGCCGACCGTCACGTCTTTCAGCACGCAATTCGCGCCGACCGACGCGCGGTCACCGAGATTCACTTCGCCTTCGAACACGCAATTCACGTCGATCGCCACGTCGCGGCCGCAGGCAAGCTTTCCGCGCACGTCGCAACGCGACGGATCGGCGAGCGCCACCCCCTGCTCCATGAGCGAAGCGGCAAGTCTGCGCTGGTAAATGCGCTCCAGCTCGGCGAGCTGCGCGCGGCTGTTCACGCCGAGCGCCTCCCACGCTGCCTCTGCCTGGATTGCCGCCACAGGTACGCGCTCCTTCGTTGCGAGCGCGACGATATCGGTGAGGTAATACTCCTTCTGAGCGTTATTGTTTTGCAGCTTCGCGAGCCAGGCTTTGAGCTTCTTCGTCGGTGCCACGACGATGCCGGTGTTGATCTCGCGGAGGGCACGCTGCCGCGCGTTGGCGTCTTTTTCTTCGACGATTCCCACCACTTTTTTTCCATTTCGCAGGATGCGCCCGTATCCGGTGGGACCATCGAGGGTCGCGGTCAGAAGGCCCAGCCCCGTCCCCGTCTCCTCGACCAGATGCCTCAACGTCTCGGCGCGAATCAGCGGGACATCGCCATAGAGCACGAGGGTCGGCCAGCGCTCGTCCAGATGAGGGGCGGCCTGCATCACCGCGTGACCGGTGCCAAGCTGCGGTTCCTGCACGACCCAGATGGCGCCGTTCTCTTCCACGGCCTGGCGCACGAGCTCGCCGCCGTGGCCATAGACGACGCAGATGAGCTTCGGCGAGAGTTGTTTCGCGGTATCCAAAACGTGGGCGAGCAGAGCCCGCCCCGCCAGGCGATGCAGCACCTTGGGCGTGCTCGAATGCATGCGCTTGCCCACACCCGCGGCGAGAATGACGATATTCACAAAAAGCGGAGGGAATTCAGCTGGATGCGCGATGTTAGCACGGCCGAACCGCACACGGGTCCCGCGTTAGCGCGGCAATTCGGAGGATCCCATCAAAAACTCATCCACCGCGCGCGCGCACTGTCGGCCTTCCCGGATCGCCCACACGACGAGCGACTGGCCGCGGCGCATATCGCCCGCGGCGAAAATCCTGGGAACCGAAGTGACGTAGCTGCCTTTTCCGTCGGTCGTCGCCTTGGCGTTGCCGCGCGTATCCTTCTCAACGCCGAACGCCTCGAGCACCGCCGGTACCGGCGATACGAATCCCGTCGCGAGCAGCACAAGGTCGGCGGGCAGCATCGATTCCGATCCCGGAACTTCGCTCATCTTGCCGTCCTTCCACTCCAGGCGAACCGTTTTCAGGGCTTTCACCTTGCCGCTTTCTCCGACGAATTCCTTGGTCGCGACCGACCAGTCGCGATGAACGCCCTCCTCGTGAGAGGAAGAGGTGCGCAACCTGAGCGGCCAGTTCGGCCATACCGGGTTATGGCCGGGATCATCCGGCTTCGCGAGCAGCTCGAACTGCGTGACCGATTTCGCGCCGTGCCGGTTGGAAGTGCCGACGCAGTCGCTGCCCGTATCACCGCCGCCGATCACCACCACGTGCTTGCCGCTCGCCCAGAGCTCGCGCACGCCCGAGTCGCCCGCGACGCGCTTGTTCTGCAGCGGCAAAAACTCCATTGCGAAATGCACCCCGTCCAGATCGCGTCCCGGGACAGGCAGGTCGCGCGGCTGCTCGGCGCCGCCGGAAAGCACCGCGGCATCGAACTCGGCCATGACTTTCTCCGGCGCCACGGTTTCCACGGCCCAGTCAGTGACACCCTTGCCGGGGCGAGACTCGCCGACGAACACGCCCGGGCGGAACGTCACGCCTTCCGCTTCCATTTGATCGATCCGGCGGTCGATGAGCCACTTCTCCATCTTGAAATCGGGTATCCCGTAGCGCAGAAGGCCGCCGATCCGGTCGTTTTTTTCGAACACCGTGACGTCGTGCCCGGCGCGCGCGAGCTGCTGGGCGCAAGCAAGCCCGGCCGGACCCGAGCCCACCACAGCGACCTTCTTGCCGGTCCTGTGTACGGCGGATTGCGGTTTTACCCAGCCTTCCTCGAACGCCTTGTCGATGATCGCGTGCTCGATCGACTTGATGCCGACCGGGTCGTCATTGATGCGCAGCACGCACGCTTCCTCGCACGGAGCCGGACAGATGCGGCCCGTGAATTCGGGAAAATTGTTGGTGGAATGCAGCGTCTCGATGGCGCGCTGCCAGTCCTCTTTGTAGACGAGATCGTTGAAGTCCGGGATGATGTTGTTGACCGGGCAGCCCGACATGCAAAACGGCGTGCCGCAGTCCATGCAACGCGCGCCCTGGACTTTCGCCTCCTCTTCGGTGAGGCGGACGATGAACTCCCGATAGTGCTTTTTCCGCTGATCGGGCTCCTGGTGCGCTTCCTCGAGCCGCTGGAACTCGAGAAATCCCGTGACTTTCCCCATCTACGCGGCCACCTTGCGTTGCGCGGCGGCGAGCTCGCCCAACGCGCGGCGGTATTCCTTCGGGAAGATCTTGACGAAGCGCGGGCGGTAGTCCGCCCATTTTTCGAGGATTTCCCCTGCGCGGCGGCTTTTCGTGAGCTTGGCGTGGCGCTCGATCATGTCTTTCAAAATCGCCTCGTCAGCCTGACCCCGGTGCCAGAGCTCGCGTGCCAGTTTGCCCTGCTGCTCGGACTCGGAAAGCACCGGCTCCAGATCCACCATCGCGGTGTTGCAGCGCTTCAGGAATTCGCCGTCGAGATCGAGCACATAGGCGATGCCGCCCGACATCCCGGCGGCGAAGTTGCGCCCGGTGACGCCGAGGACGGCGACGGTGCCGCCGGTCATGTATTCGCATCCATGGTCGCCGACGCCTTCGACCACGGCGCGGGCCCCGGAATTGCGCACTGCGAAGCGCTCGCCGGCAACGCCGCGGAAGTACGCTTCTCCCGCGATCGCCCCGTAGAGCACCACATTCCCCGTGATGATGTTCTCGGTCGGCTCCCCGCGGAACTTGGGCGAGGGCGATACGACGATGTGCCCGCCCGAAAGGCCCTTTCCGCAGTAGTCGTTCGTGTCGCCGACGAGATCGAGCGTCACGCCCTTGGCCAGGAACGCCCCGAAGCTCTGGCCCGCGGACCCGGCGAACCGGGCGCGGATCGTGCCGTCGGGCAGCCCCTCGTGCCCGTAACGCAGCGCGATCTCGTACGAGAGCATCGTACCGACGGTACGGTTGCCATTCCGGATCGGCATGTCGATCGAGACTTTCTCGCCGCGCTCGAGCGCCGGTCGCGCAAGCTCGATCAGCCGGTTGTCGAGCGCCTTCTCGAGTCCGTGATTCTGTTTTTCCGTGTTGTAGCGCGCGACTTCCGCGGGCATATCCGGCATCTTGAAAATCCGCGAGAAGTCGAGGCCTTTGGCTTTCCAGTGCTCGATGCCTTTCTTCATGTCGAGCAGGTCGGTGCGGCCGATCAGGTCGCTGAACTTGCGCAGTCCAAGCCCGGCCATCAACTCTCTTGCCTCCTCGGCGACCAGGAAGAAGTAGTTCACGACGTACTCCGGCTTGCCGGAGAATTTCCTGCGCAGCACCGGATCCTGGGTCGCGACGCCGACCGGACAGGTGTTCAGGTGGCATTTGCGCATCATGATGCAGCCGCTCACGACGAGCGGCGCGGTCGCGAAGCCGAATTCGTCGGCGCCGAGGATCGCCCCGATCACCACGTCGCGGCCGGTCTTGATCTGGCCGTCCACCTGCACCGCGATCCGGCCGCGAAGGCGATTGAGCACCAGAGTCTGCTGGGTCTCCGCAAGACCGAGCTCCCAGGGCGTGCCCGCGTGCTTGATCGACGACCAGGGCGAGGCACCCGTGCCGCCGTCGTGTCCGGAGATGGTAACGTGGTCGGACTTGGCTTTGGACACGCCCGCCGCCACGGTGCCGACTCCGGTTTCGGAGACGAGCTTCACCGAGATCGAGGCGGAGGGGTTCGCGTTCTTCAGGTCGTGGATCAGCTGCGCGAGATCCTCGATCGAGTAAATGTCGTGGTGTGGCGGCGGCGAGATCAGCTCCACGCCCGGAGTCGAGTAGCGGATCTCGGCGATGTAATCGGACACCTTGCGCCCGGGCAACTGCCCGCCTTCGCCGGGCTTCGCGCCTTGGGCGATCTTGATCTGGATCTGCTCGGCGCTTGCAAGATATTCGGCGGTCACGCCGAAGCGCCCCGATGCGACCTGCTTGATTTTCGACTTGAGCAC
>Ga0193745_1000036_pt1 | contig 26090 bp, 28 predicted proteins | sample L1a2metaG_FD_145899 | JGI IMG/M metagenome (GOLD analysis project Ga0193745, IMG submission 145899) | Soil microbial communities from a riparian zone of the East river system, Colorado, United States - L1a2 | ecosystem: Environmental > Terrestrial > Soil > Riparian zone | place: USA: East River... | reverse complement strand
CCCGGCCCGCCGGTTAAACGGCTTGCAGGTGACGGACGAAACCTTCGATCCCGCGCAATAACATCTCCACCGCGATCGCCGTCAACAGCAGTCCCATCAGCCGCTCGAACGCCACGAGCACCCCTTCGCCCACCCACCTGCTGATGCGCTCGGCGAATACCAGAACCACCAGACACGCCGCTACGGCCACGGTCACTGCGAGAAGCCATTCCGGCAGGCGCTGCGGCTCGCGCGACACGAGCAGCACCACGGTGGCGATTGCCGCTGGCCCGGCTATGAAGGGAATCGCAAGCGGGACGATGAACGGCTCGCGCGCTGCCTCTTCTCCGAAAATGCCCTCGGGGCCGTGAAAGATCATGCGCAACGCGATCAGGAACAGGATGACGCCGCCGGCGAGGTTGAGCGAACGCTCCGACAGTCCGAAGAGCTCGAGGAGGGAGGTGCCGAAAGGCACGCATATCAGCAGCACGGCGAGCGCGATCGCGCACTCGCGCACGATCACCCGGACGCGGCGTTTCGGCTCGACTTGCCGCAGCAGGGAGACGAACAGCGGGATGTTGCCGACCGGATCGGTCACCAGCAGCAGGATCACGACGGCGGAAGCGAAGGAGACTTCCATAGCGCGAGCTTACTCTAGCCGATCGCCAGCGCGACGACGCCCAACGCCATCGCCGCGGCGGCGGCGATGCGGCGCGGCGCGTCGCCTTCCCGGAGCCAGTGGGCCCCCATCAACGCGGCAAACAGGATGCTGATCTCGCGCGCCGGCGCGACATAGCTGACCGGCGTGAACACCATGGCGGTCAGCACCAGGATATAGGAGAGCGGGCACAACAGGGCGACCAGGATCACGGCCTTCCTCTGCCGGGTCCAGGCGGCCTTCACCTGCTCGCGGCGCCTGAGGGCGAGCGGCGCCATCACGATGACCCGGCCGAGGTTGGCGCCCCAGTCCTGGAGTATGGGCGGAATCATCACGGCGCTCACGGCCTGTTTGTCGACGACTGTATACGACGCGATCATGCAGCCGGTGAGCAGCGCGAACGCGATTCCGCGCACGGCGCCTGCATCGCGCAGCTTGGCGGGGTTTGCCGCGAGAAAGAAAGCTCCCCCGACCACGAGCGCAGCGCCGCACAGGGCGACGATGCCCGGCCGCTCGCCGAGCAAGGCGAGAGCGATCAGAACCGTAAGGAAGGGGCCGGTCGCGCGGGCGAGAGGATAGACTACGGAGAGGTCGCCATAGCGGTAGCCTCGGTCGAGCAGCAGGTAGTAGGCGGTGTGCAGAACGGCGCTCGCGAAGACGAAGGCGAGCGCTTCGGCGGTGAGCTCGAAATGCTGGACGATGACGACGCCGACGGCGAGCGGGGCGTAAAGCAGCGAGGACAGCGCGGCGAACGCCCAGACGAAGCCGATCCCCCCGCCGCTTTTCTTGAGAAGATAGTTCCAGCTCGCGTGGATGAGCGCGGCGCCCAGCACCAGGGCGATGGCGAGTCCGGTCATGCAGCGATTTTATTCCGCGGCCCGCGTTTTGCGAAACGCTTCCTCCAAAAAAACGCGGGCGTTCGCCCGCGTTTTTCCGACGGGGCTTCGTTCAGCCGCGCAGCTGGATCACCCCGTTGATGATCTTCACCTTGTCGCCGGTACGCCAGCTCGGCGGCGTGGCTTGAGTGAACAGGCCCTTGGTGCCGTCCTCGTAACGGACGACGATCTGGTACTCGACGGTCTTTTTCACGCTCTTCTCGATCTGGTTTCCGGCAAGGCCGCCGCCCAGGGCGCCCAGCACGGTCGCAACGTCCCTGCCCCGGCCGCCGCCCATCTGGTGGCCGATCACTCCGCCCACGACCGCGCCTCCGACCGCTCCGGCACCCGACGCGCTGCCGGCTTTTTCGACTTCGCGCACTTCCTCGATCACGGCGCACTCGCGGCAGATTGCAGCCACGATGGGCGGAGGAGGAGGAACGACCGCTTGCACGACCGGCTGCGGCGGCGCGGATTTCACGACCGGTCTCGGCCTCGGCTTGACCGCCGGCTTGCTCTCGGCGGGTTTTGCCTCTTCGGGCAGCGCCGCGGGCTGCTCGGGCGCTTGAGCGAGCGGCGTGCTCGCGGCGCTCGGAGTGCCGCCAGAGGTCGGTATCCAGCCGAGAACGGCGCCGATGCCTACCAGGCTGAACAGCGTGATCGCGACTGCAGCGATGATGATGAGAGGATGGGTCTTGCGTACGGCTTGCGCTTCCATGGAGGTCTCCTAGTGCGGTGTGGTCGAGAGCTTACCCGCAATAACGCACGACGCGCCAGACGGTTGATGTAACAGAGTGTTGCGGCCGTTGCAGAAGCTTCAGGTTTCCTGACGCAGATGGGGAAACAGCAGCACGTCGCGAATGCTCGGGCTGTTCGTGAAGAGCATGACGAGGCGGTCGATTCCGACACCCTCTCCCGCAGCGGGCGGCAGGCCGTACTCCAGGGCGCGGATGTAATCGGCGTCGTAGTACATCGATTCCTCGTCGCCCGCAGCCTTGGCCCTGGCCTGCTCCTCGAACCGCGCCGCCTGATCCTCGGGATCGTTCAGCTCGGAGAAACCATTGGCGATCTCTCGCCCCGCGATGTACAGCTCGAAGCGGTCGGTGACGTCAGGGTTCTTGTCGCTGCGTTTCGCGAGAGGCGATACCTCCGCCGGGTAATCGACGATGAAAGTCGGCTGGATCAGCTTGTCCTCTATGGTTTCGAACGCCTGCAACTTCAGCAAAGCGATGCTCGATTGGGGATTCGCTTTCACACCTTTGAGACCGAGTGTGGATGCCAGCACCTTGGGGTCAGCCATCTTCGCATACTCGGGTGCGTATTTTCGGAGTGTTTGGTCGATCGTGAGGCGTTCGAACGGTTTTCCCAACTCGATCGTGTGCTCGCCGTAGCGCAGCGTCGTCGTTCCCAGCACCGTCTTTGCCAGCGAGCGCAGCATCTCTTCGCTGAAATCCATGAGGTAGCGGTAATCGCGGTAGGCCTCGTAGAACTCGAGCATGGTGAACTCGGGGTTGTGCCGGGTCGAGATGCCCTCGTTCCTGAAGTTGCGGTTGACCTCGAACACTTTTTCGAATCCGCCCACCACCAGGCGCTTGAGGTAGAGCTCCGGCGCGACGCGCAGGTAAAGGTCCATGTCGAGCGCGTTGTGGTGCGTCTTGAACGGCTTCGCGTTCGCCCCGCCGGGGATCGGCTGCATCATCGGCGTCTCGACCTCGAGGAAGCCCTTGCCCGTCATGAATTCTCGTATCGCGTGCACGATGCGGCTGCGCGTCCTGAACACGCCGCGCGTCTCCTCGCTCATGATGAGGTCCACGTAGCGCTGGCGGTACTTCTGCTCCTGGTCCGCGAGCCCGTGGAATTTCTCCGGCAGCGGCCGCAGCGACTTTACGAGCAGGCGCAGCTCCGCCACTTTCAGGGAAAGCTCGCCGGTCTTGGTCTTGAAAAGAGTTCCGCGCGCCCCGAGGATGTCGCCGAGATCGTAGTGCTTGAAAGCCTCGTACCCGGCGTCGCCGACGGCGTCGCGCGTAACGTAGAGCTGGATACGCCCGCTCATGTCCTGCACGCTCGCGAAGCTCGCCTTGCCCATGACGCGCTTGAGCATCATGCGGCCGGCGACGGTCGCTTTCACGGCCTTCGGCTCGATGTCCTCGTTGGATTTTGCTCCCCAGGCCTGGTGCAAGTCGGCCGCGAGGTGCTCGCGGCGAAAGTCGTTCGGAAACGCGGCGCCGCGGCGGCGCAATTCGGCGAGCTTGGCGCGCCGCTCCGCGATGATCTGGTTTTCGTCGTCGTCATTCATGTCATTCTCGCTTCGCTCAGAATGACACCTTAGACGCCTTTCTTCAGGCTCGCGGAAATGAAATCGTCGAGATCGCCGTCGAGGACTCTCTGCGTGTCGCCTTTTTCGACCCCGGTACGCAGGTCCTTGATGCGCGACTGGTCGAGCACGTAGGAGCGGATCTGGTGCCCCCACTCGATGTCGGTCTTGGAGGACTCGAGCTTGTCGCGGTCGGCCTGGAGCTTGCGCAGTTCCAGCTCGTAGAGGCGCGATTTCAGCATCGCCATGGCTTCCGCGCGGTTGCGGTGCTGCGAGCGATCATTCTGGCACTGTACCACGATGCCCGTCGGCAAATGAGTGATGCGCACGGCCGAGTCGGTCTTGTTGACGTGCTGGCCGCCCGCGCCCGAAGCGCGGTAGGTGTCGATGCGCAGGTCTGCGGGATTGACTTCCACCTCGATGTTCTCGTCCACCTCGGGATAGACGAACACGCTCGCGAAGGACGTGTGGCGGCGCGCGTTGGAGTCGAACGGCGACTTGCGCACCAGGCGATGCACGCCGTTCTCGGTGCGCAGGTGCCCGTATGCGTAGCTGCCGCTGATCTTCAGCGAGGCGCTCTTGATGCCGGCGACCTCGCCCGGCGACTCCTCGAGCACCTCCATGTGGTAGCCCTTGCGGTCGCAGTACCTGGCGTACATGCGTTCGAGCATCGCCGCCCAGTCCTGCGCCTCGGTGCCCCCCGAACCCGACTGGATGTCCATGAAGCAGTTGTTCGGATCGAGCGGGTCGGAGAACATGCGGCGGAACTCGAGATCGCCGACTTCCTTTTCCAGCCTGGCGACGTCGGCGGCGACGCTGACCAGGGTCGCGTCGTCGTTTTCCGCGCGCGCCATCTCGAAGAGCTCGCGCGCATCGCGCAATGCCGAGGCGATCGCGGCGAGCGCGGTGACGGTCGCACCCAGCGATTTCTTTTCCCTGCCGAGGTCCTGCGCGCGCTTCGGGTCGCTCCAGACCTTGGGATCGGTCAGGAGCGATTCGACTTCCGTCAGGCGTTTCTGCTTGCCTTCGAAGTCAAAGATACCTCCGCAGCTCTGCCGACCGTTTGTCCAGGTCCGAGAGCGCCGAGGCGATTTGATTGATGCGTTCTGCTTCCATATGGCATCGCTGCGAAACGCGCATTATAAGGTACGGCGTCCTACTTTATCCGGTTCGACGGAAAACTTTCGTCGATCTTGTCTTCGAAGAAGCTCGTCGCCGAGGGCGCGGCCATGAACTGGCGATGGACCTCGGGCGAGACGCCGCGGTAGGCGAGCACCCTTCCATCGCTGAACTCCACTTCCAGCAGTTGCGCCTTCGGGTCGTAACCGACCGCGCGGATCTTGCTCGAGTTGACGCGTTTTCGTTCCATGGTCACTCCATCGATACGGTGATGCTCTCGCCGCTGCGCACCGAGGCAAGCTGCCCGGGATCGCCGTCGATCGTACCGAGCACGTTGCAGCGGGTCACCAGGCGCGATTCGTCGCCTTCGGATACGGGAGTTCGGCCCCAAGGCAGGGCGAGCGAGCTGCCTTCGACCCAGAAGCAGACCGTTCCGGGCGGCACGACCTGCTTCGCGCTGCCCTCGAGTTTCGCCGTCACCGGAATCTCGAAATAGACCTCCTCGCCCCAGGTCTGGGCTTTCGCCTTCAGGGGCAGCGCTGCGACGATGGCGCGCGCGGTCGGAGTGTCATTCAGGGTCGCGTTCGCCGCACCCTTGGGCCAGGAAATCTTGATGCGCGCATAGCTCATCGGGCGGGCTCCCAGTGTTCAATGACCAATTGCAGATTCTGCATACCGTTGAACTCGTTGACCGAGAGCCGGTACGCCGCGCGCACGTGCGAGGGCAGGGGATCGAGCGCGTTGAAGCGCATGGCATCGATTGTGCGCCCGGCGCGCGCGAGCTTGAGCTTCAGGTGCTTCTCGCCGACCACGCGCTGGCCCAGCACTTCGAACTCGTCGCAGAACATCGGCTGCGGAAATCCCTGTCCCCAGACTTGATGGTCGAGCAGTTGCGCGAGGCCGAGACCGAGGTACGCGGGCTCCAGAGAGCCGTCGGTCTCGACCGCGCGCGCAAGCTGCGCGGCCGAGAGCAGCTCGCCGGCAACGGCTTCGAAGCTTTTGGCGAAGCGCGTGAAATCCGCGGCGCGCAGCGTGAGGCCCGCTGCTGCGGCGTGCCCGCCGAAGCGCAGGAGCAGGTCCGGTTCGCGCTTCGCGACGAGATCCAGCGCGTCGCGCAGATGCAGGCCCGCGATGGACCGGCCCGAGCCGCGGATCTCGCCGGCACCGGCCGGGGCGAAGGCGAAGGTCGGGCGATGGTAGCGATCCTTGACGCGCCCGGCGAGGATGCCGACCACGCCCTGGTGCCAGCTCGCGTCATACAGGCTGATGCTGGAAGTCCCGCCCACCGAGAGCTTCGCCATCAGCTCATCGGCCTGCGCCTGCATGTCGGCTTCTATCGTGCGCCGCGCGCGGTTGAGGTCATCGAGCTGCCGGGCGATTTCGAGCGCCCGCCCGCGATCATCGGTCGTCAGACCTTCGATCCCCAGGCTCATGTCGGACAGGCGCCCGGCCGCATTGAGCCGCGGCCCGAGCAGGAATCCGAGATCGAATCCGCTCGCACGCGAAGGATCGCGGCCGGCAACGGCGAACAGGGCACGCACGCCTTCCTGCATGCGGCCCGCGCGGATGCGCTTCAGCCCCTGCGCGACCAGGACGCGATTGTTGAAATCGAGCGGCACGACGTCGGCTACCGTTCCCAGCGCGACCAGATCGAGCACGTCGCCGAGATTGGGTTCCTCCCTTCCGGAGAACGCTCCGCGCTTGCGAAGCTCGGCGCGCAGAGCGAGCATCACGTAGAACATCACGCCGACGCCCGCGAGGCTCTTGCTCGGGAATGCGCAGCCGGCCTGGTTGGGATTGACGATTGCCGCGGCGCGCGGAAGCTCCGGACCGGGCAGATGGTGGTCGGTCACGATGACTTCGATGCCCAGGCGCTTCGCCGCATCGACCCCATCGACGCTGGCGATTCCGTTGTCCACCGTGATGAGGAGATCGGGTTTCGATTGCGCCGCGAGCGCGACGATCTCCGGGGTCAGCCCGTAACCGAACTCGAAGCGGTTGGGTACGAGATAGCCGACGCTCGCGCCGAAGGCGGAGAGCGCGCGCATTCCCACGGCGCAGGCGGTCGCCCCGTCGCAGTCGTAGTCGGCGACGATCAGCATGCGCCTGCCTGCGGCGATCGCGTCGGCGAGCAGCACTGCGGCGCGCTCGGAGTTCAAGAGATCGGAAGGCGGAATGAGGCTGGAGAGCGCGTCCTCGAGCTCGCCGCGGCGGCTGATCCCTCGCGCCGCGCAGACGCGCGCCAGCACCGGATGCAGGCCTTCGCGGACCAGCTGGTCATGCACGCGCAAGGGAACCGGGCGGGTAACGATCTGGGACATCATTTATGCATATGCCGAAAGGGGCTTCCGCCTCCGCCAGAAATAGCGCAGGTCCGAACGCACGGTCTCGACCTCGAGCAGCGAATCCGCGCCGCAAAGCTGGAGCGTGAGCATCCCGATCCGGCCGGACTTCAGAGCGGCGAACAGCGGCGCAAACCAGTCGCGCTCGAGCGCCGTGCGGCGCTCGCGAAGCTGCGCCTCCCGCGGGGCGTCCAGAACGACCAGCACGAGGCCTTCGTCCCCCAGGGCGGCGAGAGCCGAGTCGGCGTTCTTCGGCAACGCCCGGGCCGGGATTTCCGCCGCGAGCGCGAGGCCGCGGGCAAGCGGATCGTCGCCGAAAACCATCGAGAAGGGCCGGGCGCGCCCGGCGTCGATAACGCCTCCGCCCCAGAACCAGATGCTGTTCAACGCCGGCTCCCCGCGCGCCTCGCGTCCGGCGTTGACGGGGTGCTCGTGCAGCAGCATCTGCGCCTCGTTCATGAGCGCGTGAAAGCGCATCGCGTCGGGCCCGGATGGAAGGTTTTCATCGATCGCAACGCCGCGCGCCGCGGCAGGCGGCGTGGTCTGCATATCCGGCGCTTTGTCGAGCCGAACGTACCAGCGCTCAGGCCGCACGGGGTAGAAGCGCATCGCCTCGCCGAAATGGCGGTTGAGCGTCTCGACGAGCGCTTCGGACTCGGCGCGCGAAACGTCGAACGCGGCGCTGTCGGCCAGGCCGAGGTTGTCGCGGCCCACCTGCAGGTGCACGGGATCGGCGCGCATCCAGTAGTTCCGTTCGGGCGCTCCGCCGTCCGCCAGAAGCGTATACGGAGCGACGGGCCAGTCGCGCTGCCTGGCCACGCCGAAGCGCTCGAACAGCCAGGCTTCGGTCGAAACGGGCGTCATCCGCCTGCGGCGCCCTCTCGCGATCAGTGTCTCCGCGGCCGCGAGGCTGTCCGAAGGTGGAAGTCCCTCGGCAGGGAAGAAATCGGGAACATACAGATTGCAGTGCATTCGATTTCGAGTTTATCACCGCTTATGGCACACTTCGCGCGTGCAATACGAACTCCTCGTCGGGCTGCGCTACACGCGCGCCAAGCGCCGCAATCACTTCATCTCCTTCATCTCGCTCACTTCGATGCTCGGCATCGCGCTCGGCGTTGCCGCGCTGATCGTGGTGCTCTCGGTGATGAACGGGTTCCAGAAGGAAGTCCGCGCGCGCATCCTCGGCGTGGTCTCGCACGTTCAGATCACCGGGGCGGACAACCGGCTCGCGGATTGGCAGGCGGTGGCGCGGGAAGCGGCCGCGCACCCGCAAGTGGCCGCGGCGGCGCCGTTCGTGAACGCCCAGGGGATGCTCGTGTTCGGCGCCAGCGTCCGCGGGGCGGTGGTGCGCGGCATCGTGCCCGAGCTGGAGCAGAAAGTCGCGGAGATCGGCTTGCATATGAACTCGGGGAAGCTCGAGTCGCTTGCGCCGGGGGAATTCGGCATCGTGCTCGGGGCAGAACTCGCGCGCGCTCTCGGCGCGAGGGCCGGCGAAAAGGTGACGCTGATCGCCCCGCAAGGGCTCGTCACCCCGGCGGGAATTCTTCCGCGGCTGAAGCAATTCACCGTTGTGGGCATTTTCGAAGTGGGCATGTTCGAATACGATTCGGGTCTCGCGCTCATCCACCTCGCGGACGCGCAGAAGCTCTACGGCATGGGGGATAACGCTTCGGGCGTGCGGCTCAAGCTGCACGACCTGTTCCAGTCGCGGGAGGTCACGCGCGACCTGATCACGCGCCTGCGCGGGGACTTGTACATTTCGGACTGGACCCGCAGCCACGCCAACTACTTTCGCGCGGTCCAGATCGAGAAGACCATGATGTTTATCATCCTGCTCCTCATAGTGGCCGTGGCGGCGTTCAACATCGTCTCGACGCTGGTGATGGCGGTCACCGACAAGCAGCCCGACATCGCCATCCTGCGCACGCTGGGCGCGAGCCCCGGCGGGATCATGAAGATCTTCATCGTGCAGGGCGCGCTGATCGGCGCGATCGGCACCTTGATCGGAGTGGCCGGCGGAATCGCGCTCGCGCTCAACATCGACGTGGTGGTGCCGTTCCTCGAGCGCCTCCTGAACGTCCAGTTCCTGTCGCGCGAGGTGTACTACATCACCGACCTGCCTTCCGATCTTCAGAGCAGCGACGTGATCGTCATTGCGCTGGTATCGCTCGTGCTCTCGCTTCTTGCGACGCTCTATCCGAGCTGGCGCGCTTCCCGCGTCAATCCGGCCGAGGCGCTGCGCTATGAGTGAAGTGCTTGCATGCCGCGATCTGCACAAGACTTTCCGCGAGGGAAGGGAAGCCGTGCGCGTCCTTCAAGGGGTATCGCTGAAAGTCGAACAGGGGGAAATCGTCGCGATCGTCGGCGCCTCCGGGTCGGGCAAGAGCACGCTCTTACACCTGCTCGGAGGCCTCGACGATCCGACTTCCGGGGAGGTCGACGTGCTCGGCCGGCCGACGCACAGTCTTTCCGACGCGGAACGCGGGCAGGTGCGCAACCGTTCGCTCGGGTTCGTGTATCAGTTCCATCACCTGCTGATGGAATTCACCGCACTCGAAAACGTGGCGATGCCGCTGCTGATCCGGCGCACGCCGCCCGGCGGAGCGCGCGAAGCAGCCGCGGCCATGTTGAAGGAAGTGGGACTCGCGGAGCGCCTCGATCACACGCCGGCAGAGCTTTCCGGCGGCGAGCGCCAGAGGGCCGCGCTCGCGCGCGCGCTCGTGACGCAGCCGGCATGCGTGCTCGCGGACGAGCCGACCGGGAACCTCGACCGCAAAACTGCCGATAGCGTGTTCGGACTGATGCTCGAGCTCAACCGCGCGCACGGCACCAGCCTCGTGATGGCGACCCATGAACCCTCGCTCGCCGCGCGGGCGCACCGGGTGATGCGGTTGCAGGATGGGGTACTGGTGCGGGAGGGATGAGGGTTAGCGGCAAGTCGCCGGCGCGCAGCACGCGCTACGCGACGTTCTGCATCTTGTTGGCAAAGTCGCGGCCCGATGTTGGCGGGGGGAGAGGCTTTCCATCTTGGTGATACAGCGCAATTGCTTCCTCTACGACGAGGCACAATTGCTCGAAGACGGCCTTCTCGTCAGTACCGTGGCACCCACCGTAAATGAGGCCCGGAGAACTCCCGACAAAGCACTGGTCTTCCTCCGACCACTCGACGATCTTCGCGTACCTTGCGCTTTCCTTCATGATCTTGACTCCTCGACAGCGCGCTTCACTGCGCGGATCTGATAGTGCTTGGCGTCGTCACCAGGCGCACCCGATATTGTGATCGGTCTAGAAACTTTCGGGTGGACAAAGTTTCGGTGACTGCCTTTCCCGCCCCGGTCTATGAAACCCGCCCGTTCAAGCTCGGCAACTAGCTCTCTCACCTTTGGTGGCACAGAGTTCACTTTCCCTGGAATTACCGGTGAGTGAACGAAAAACGTGCCGATTCAGTTGACAGATCGCTGGTCTATAGGGCGCCACTACCCCGAGTCGTTAGCAGCGTCCTGCCGGACTTACCGTCCGAAAATTAGAACCAGCGCGATACCTACTGAGATCGCGGACAAGACCGCCGAGGCAACACAAAGCAAGATTGCCCGCCGGAGCTTCGCTTCTGCAATCAAAGCAGCTTCTTCCAGCGCCGCCACCGTGCTCTGCAATTCCGCCGCCAGCTCCTTGATGTTCGCCGCGTTCTGGGACGCTGCGGACTGAAGCTCGGTGATGGCGACCGCGTCGGCATTCTTCCTCGTGAATACCGGCGCGGCGGCTGAAATGATCGTGCCGATGTGAGGCAGTGCGGCCTTGAGTGCGGGGATGAGCCAGGCTGGCATGGATGAGCCCGAACGTTCTGCGCTGCGGACGGGCTAGGAGCCGAGCTTCAATTCGCCTTCGGACATTCCATTCACCTTGCCGTCCTTCAGCCATTCGAGCGAGGCCTTGAAGAGCAGCAAGCGGTTCTTTTCCCACATGGCATTGTGGGATGAACATGCCAGCTCGATGATGACTTTCTGCCTCGACCCCAGATCCGCGTAGAGGTCCCGAACGCGTTCGGGCGCTACCTGCTTGTCGTGTACGCCTGTCACCATCAGGAAGGGCGTCCGCATCCTGGCAACGACGGCCTGATTGAAACCCCATGTTGGCACCTGCGGCGCGCGGCGGACGCCGGCACCCCAGGTGGCGCCGACGGGATCGGAAGCGAGCATGTCAGTCCAGACTGCGGCGCTGGCAGCTGGTTCGTACTGTTCGGGACAGCCGACCTGGCGATCCCAGTTGGCCTTGAAGTCCGCCTGGGACTGAGCGGTCATTGGTCCGCTGCTCGCGGGAAGCGGGTTCGGCGCTTCGAGCGGCGACGCACGGGTATAGGCGGGCGCCAGCACAACCAGCCGCGCCACCTTCTCCGGGTTGCGCGCCGCATAGCCGGCCGCGCGCGGCCCGCCCTGCGACCAGCCTACGAGCGAAACTTTATCAACGCGGCGAAGTGCGCGCAGGTGATCAACTACCGCTCCGATGTCGTTCCAGTCCGAATCCATCGTGGTGATAGGCGAGGGATGCGATGGGGCGCACGGGGCCGGGATAAGGTTCGGAACAAACTGCGCCTGCTGCGCCTTCGAAAGATTGCATGGGTCGTTCATGGCCGGCGGGCGCGTGGAGCGGCCGTAGCCGGTCATGTCCATCGCAAAGACATCGAAACCAGCCTTGGCCAGGTACGCCATCCAACTGTAATCTTTGTAGGGAACGTCGAACGTAACCTCCGCCGGCGTGCCCGCGCCGTGCACGAACAGCACCACGCGGTCCGCAGCCTGAGCTCCGCGCAAGGCCATGCCAGCGAGCGCCACTTCGCGCACGTAGATCTGCGCATCCTGACCGGCGAAGGCCGGCGCAGTAGACTTCACCCGAACGTAGTGATCCACGGTTGCAAGGCGCGAGCCGTCGTCGCTGATTGTGGCGCACGCCGCCGTGAGCACAGCGAGAAGGCTGAGTAACGATAAATGTCGGCGCATAGATCCTCCTTGTGTAGCCGCGATGCTCGCCGCGCGTCCGGGTTGTCAGGTTGCAGCAGGTGACAAATCAGTTGCCAATCTAGTCGACAGATCGCCCGTCTGTAAAGCGCCCGTTATTACACGTCCCTTCCCGCACGCTTCTCCTTGCGCCTGCGCCAGGCACGGACCACGTACGCGCGCCAGGCGAGTTGCGCGATGATGTAGCCGGCGATCGCGAGCCCGGCGGCCAGGGCCACCAGGCCCACGGCGAGGGGTTTGCCGAGCGAGAGCGTCCAATCGAATAGCGCGCGCAGCCAGGCGCCGAAATTCGACCAGTCGAATTCCGGAGGATGGACGAAGGGCGCGCTGTCGCCCGGAACGAGCAAGGTGCCGATCCAGTACGCAATCACGTAGAGGGGTCCGATGGTGAGCGGATTGGTGTAGAGCGTGGTGGCGAGCGCGACGGGCAGGTTGACCCGCAGCGGAACCGCGAGAAGCGCCGCGGTCAGCATCTGGAGCGGCCCTGGTACGAGTCCGGCGAACAGTCCGATCGCCAATCCACCCGCGACGGAATGGCGGTTGAGGTGCCACAAGTTCGGGTGAAGGAGCAGCGAGCCGAAGAGCGCGATGTACCGGTTCTGCCGGATCGACTCGTGGCTCGGCAGGTACTTGCGGAAGAATTTTCGCGGCATGGCCGGCTAGCATATCAACCTCCGGGACCCCTGGCCGTTAATCGCGGAATGAAAGGCGCCGCCGGATCGCGATGAGGGTCGCCGCGTTGGGTTTCGCGCTCGGCGTGTGCCTGCTGCAACAGCAGGCCGCGTTGCCCGGGGCGATGTGGCTCGCGGCGTGTCTTGCCCTTGCGGCGATCGCCGGGATCGGGTTCTCCAGGCGCGCATCGCCCGCGGTCGAAGCCGGCGCGATGTTCATCGGCTTCGCCGCCCTCGGTTTCGCCTGGGCCGCGGCGCTCGCGCACTTGCGGCTCTCCGATCGGCTGGATCCGGAGCTGGAGGGGCGCGATGTCGTCGTCACGGGTGTCGTCGGCGGACTTCCGCAGGCCTTCGAGCGCGGCGTGCGCTTCGAATTCGACGTGGAATCTCCAGACAACGGCGTGCCGCGGCGCATCGTTCTCTCTTCGTACGGGGGATTCGCCGCGGAAGATTTCCAGGGCGTGATTCCGGTACGGGCCGGGGAGCGCTGGCGCTTCACGGTGCGGCTGCGCCGGCCGCACGGCAGCGCCAACCCGCACGGATTCGATTACGAGGCCTGGCTTCTCGAGCGCGGCATTCGCGCGACCGGCTACGTGAGAATGCCCTCGCGCCGCGCAGGCGATGAGCGCGCGCAAGCCGCTCCCGAGCGTCTGGCGGCCCGGGTGCCCCAATATTGGCTCGAAAGGATGCGCGAGGCGGCGCGGGAAAAAATCCGCAGGGCGCTGCCCGAGCGTCCTTACGCGGGCGTATTGATCGCGCTCGCGATCGGGGACCAGAACGCCATCGGTCCGGAGCAGTGGCAGTTGTTCGCCCGCACCGGCGTAAGCCACCTGATGTCCATCTCCGGCCTTCACGTGACCATGGTTGCCGGCTTGTTTGCGGTGCTGGTGTCCTGGGGCTGGCGGCGCAGCGCGAACCTCGCGCTCGCCTTGCCCGCGCAGAAAGCCGCTGCGCTCGCCGGCTTTCTTGCCGCGTTCGCTTATTGCCTCATTTCCGGATATGCCGTTCCTGCCCAGCGCACGCTCTACATGGTCGGCGTGGTCGCTCTGGCGCTGTGGCTCGGGCGCGCGTCCGGCGCCTCGCGCGTGCTCGCGGCGGCGCTCTTCATCGTCCTCGTGCTCGATCCCTGGGCGGTCCTGTCTCCGGGATTCTGGCTTTCGTTCGCCGCGGTCGCCGTGATTTTCTTCGTGGCGACCGGTCGCACCGCCAAACCCCACTGGCTCGCGCAGTGGGGAAAGGTGCAATGGGCGGTGACCGCGGGCCTCGCTCCGCTGCTGCTGGTGCTGTTCCAGCAGGTGTCGCTCGTGTCCCCGGTCGCCAACGCGGTCGCGATCCCGCTGGTGAGCTTCGTCATCACCCCGCTCGCGCTTGCCGGCGCGGTGCTTCCGTTCGACTGGCCGCTTGCGCTCGGGCACGCGATTCTCGAAGCCCTGATGGCGGTGCTCGACTGGCTCGCCGCGTTGCCGAGCGCGGTCTGGCATCAGCACGCGCCGGTGCCGTGGACCGTGCCGCTTGCGCTCGCCGGTATCGCCTGGCTGCTGCTCCCGCGCGGATTTCCGGCGAGGTCACTCGGGGCGCTGCTGATGCTGCCCCTCTTTGCCGCGAGCCCGCCGGGCCCCCGGGACGGAGAACTCTGGATCACCGTGCTCGACGTGGGGCAGGGGCTCGCCGTGCTCGCGCGCACGGAAAGGCACGCGCTGCTCTACGACGCCGGTCCGGCGTTCAACGCCTTTGCGGACAGCGGCAGCCGCGTCATCATTCCTTACCTCCGCGGCGAAGGGATCGCCGCGCTCGATGCACTGGTCGTCTCCCACGACGACCGCGACCACTCGGGCGGCGCGGGCTCGGTGCTCGAGGCGATTCCGGTCGCTGTGCTGTGGTCCTCGCTTTCCCCGGACCACGCTTTGCTTGCGGCACCGGTCTGGCGCGCGCCCTGCGTCGCCGGGCGCAAGTGGCTTTGGGATGGAGTCTCCTTCGAATTTCTCCACCCTGGCGCGGACGCCCCCGCGGGCAGTGCGGTGAGGGCGAACAACCAGAGCTGCGTATTGAGGATCGAAGCCCGCGCGGGCAGCGTGCTGCTCACCGGAGACATCGAGCGCGCCGCCGAGCGCGAGCTCCTCCTGCGCTCGCCTTTGCTGCTTCCAGCGGAAGCGCTGCTCGTACCCCATCACGGCAGCGCCAGCTCGTCGACACCGGAGTTCGTGAAGCAGGTGGCGCCGCGTTACGCGATCTTCGCCGCTGGCTATCGCAACCGCTTCGGCCATCCGCGCGAGGATGTGCTCGCGCGCTATCGCGAGGCGGGCAGCGAGCCCCTTCGCACCGATACCGGCGGGGCGATCCAGCTGCGCTTCGCGCCGGGAACCTCGCGCGTGGACGCCGAGCGCGATCGGGCTCGGCGCTACTGGCACGAGTAGGGGACCTGCCGGTTACAATCCGCACTCTGCCCTTGTGCGAACCCGGAGGACCTCCATGAAACGCGTTGCCGCAGCCCTCAGCGCAGTTCTCGCCGCAAGCCTGCCCGCAGCTCTGCAGGCGCAGGCCCAGCAGTACCCGAACAAGCCGATCCGCATCATCGTCCCCTTCGCCGCGGGCGGCACCTCGGACATCCTGGCGCGCGCCATCGGTCCCAGGATCACCGAAGTCTGGAACCAGCCGGTGGTGGTGGAAAACCGCACCGGCGCCAACGGCAACGTCGGCGCGGACTACGTCGCCAAGTCGGCGCCGGACGGCTACACCATGCTGCTCTCGGACGTCGGCGCGCTGTCGATCAATCCGAGCGTGTATACCGACATGCCCTTCGATCCGGCGAAGGACTTCTCGCCGATCGTGATGGTTTCGTATTCGCCGCACGTGCTGGCGGTGCATCCGTCGGTGCCGGTCGGCAGCGTGAAGGAGCTGATTGCCTACGCCAAGGCAAATCCGGGCAAGCTCAATTTCGCCAACTCGGGCACCGGCGGCGCGCCGCACCTGGCGGGCGTCGAATTCGCGGCGCGTACCGGCGTGCTGTGGACCTACATCCCCTACAAGGGCGGCTCGGCGGCGGTCACGGACGTGATCGCGGGCAACGCCAACGTGCTGTTCAACGGGATGCTCGCCACCTATCCGTCCGTCAAAGGCGGCCGCTTGAAGGGGCTCGCGGTGTCCAGCGCGCAGCGCGTGCCTTCCGCGCCCGAGTTGCCCACGGTGGCCGAGACTCTTCCGGGCTTCGAAACCGGCTCCTATCAGGGACTGCTCGCGGCGGCCGGCACACCCCGCGCGATCGTGACCAGGCTCAACGCGGAGCTCGGACGGATCCTGAATACCAGCGACATGAAGGAGTTCCTGGCGAAACAGGGCACCGAGGTGCGCGCCGGCACGCCGGAAGCGCTCGGCACGTTCATCGCCAATGAAAAAGCGCGCTGGGCAAAGGTGGTCAAGGAAGCCGGCATCAAGGCCGACTGAGGTACTCGAATCTGAATGCGACGATTACCGTAGTCGGCGATCCCGGGCTGCTCCGGGAATACCGCGGTCACGTCAATCGCCTGCTCGAGGAAGAGGGCGGCGACGATTCCTGCCGCGAGCTGCACTCGGCCGGGCGGCTTGAGTACGAGTTCAGGCTGCGCGGGGGCATTCCCTTCCCGCCTTTCGTGTCGGCTTCGCAGGCGTTTCCGGATCTCACCGTCGAAGTGCAATGGAGCGACGCCGGGTCGGGCAGGAGCGGCCGCGCGATCATCAGGAACGGCGTGCTGGCCGAGCAGGCGGTGCAGTCGCATGCGCCCGGCGGCGCGATCCTTCTGGAGGTCCTGGCCGGCGCGGACGGCGGGCTGCGCATTGCGCTCGCCTGCGCGCGCTGGCGCGAGTCCTGGCACGGCTACGTCATCGCTTCGGGCCAGCACGCTTTCTTCCGCATCGCGGGATCGGCCGGTTCCTGCGAGCTGTCCGCGTCCGACGGGATCGAGGCCGAATGGGCGGAGCGCTGGACGGTTTCCGCAGGCGTCGCGGCCTACGCGGAGCTCGCGCCGCGGGAGCCGATCGCGGAAGACGAGTTGCGCGAGCTCGACCGGCTCGCGCAGGAATTCTCGAGCGAATGGATATGGTTCGAGGAGAGCGAGCCTGCGGAGACCGCGGTCGAGCGGGCGCGCTTCGCGGCTTACGGCTATCCGGTGCGCGCGGCGAACCTGCGCTCGGAAAAGCTGCGCAAGGTGCTCCGGCCGGAAAACGGCGGCCTCACCCTCGATTCGTTCGGGAAAGACGCGCACTGGATCCCGGAACTGCTGCGGCGGTCCTGGCTGCGCCCTGAAAGATGAGCGAACCCTTCCGGCGCCGCAAGGTGCAGTGCGCGAGCGCGAGCGGGCTGCACCGCATTGCCTATCTCGAATGGGGCGCGCCGAACAGCGCGAAGACCCTCGTCTGCGTCCACGGGCTCACCCGCTGCGCGCGCGATTTCGACCGCCTCGCCGCGGAAATGGTCCGCCACGGATACCGCGTGATCTGTCCTGACGTCGCCGGACGCGGCGATTCCGACTGGCTCGAGAATCCGATGGAGTACGTGGTGCCGACCTACGCGTTCGACATGGTCACCTTGATCGCGCGCCTGGACGTGGAATCGGTGCACTGGGTCGGCACCTCGCTCGGCGGGCTGATCGGGATGACCCTCGCGGCGATGCGCAATTCGCCGATACAGCGGCTGGTGCTCAACGATGTCGGGCCGGTGCTCACCGCGGTTTCGCTCGAGCGGCTCAGCTCTTACGTCGGCAAGTGGCCGCCGCTTCCGACGATCGAGGCTGCCGAGCAGTTCGTGCGCTCGACCAGCGCGTCCTTCGGCCCGCACACCGACGCCGAGTGGAGCTTCCTCACCGAGCACGTGGTGCGAAAGAACCCGGACGGTTCGCTGCGCATGCACTACGACCCCGCGATCGCCGTGCCGTTCAACGCCGAGCTGTCGCACAAGGACGTCGAGCTGTGGAGTTTCTACGACGCGATCCGCTGCCCGACGCTCGTCCTGCGAGGCGAGCAGTCGGATCTTTTGAGGCGCGACACCTCGGAGCAGATGTCCTCGCGCGGACCCCGGGCAAAAGTCGTGGAGGTAAAAGGCGTCGGCCACGCGCCGACCCTGCTCCATGACGATCAGATCGCGATCGTGCGGGAGTTCCTGCTCGGCCCCTAGAGCCGCATCTCCGCCATGACCTTCTCGAATTCCATCGACTTCAGGTACGCCGGGTAGGCTTCCTTCAGGTGCTCGCGCATCGCCGCCTCGCCGTCCCTCGCGGCAAACCGGAAGCGCCTGTTATCGATGGAAATGCGGATGTCGCCGATATAGGTAATCGTATTTGGCTTGACCCGGAAGCGGTTCGACGTGTGGAGGTTGGCGAACAGGTTACCCATCTCGATCTTGCTCCACATGTATTCGCCCGCGTCCGCGGGCAGCACCCAATACTTGTCGCCCGGCTTGATGGATATTGCGCCTTTCGGGCCGAGAAAATTCTCCGCAAGCCGCGACCCGAAGTTCGTCTCGCTCGAGTATTCCTGATAGCTGAGCCGGGCCGATGCGTTGGAAATGATCTTCATGGCCAGGAGACCCTGGCCGGGTTTCAAAGGCACGCCATCCGGGGCGCTCTCCGTCGTGGCACATCCTGCAACAACGGCGAGCGCAACAGCCGCGAGCAGTGCGCACAGCCCTTTCTTTGTCGAGCTCATTTATCCCTCCCTGAAGGGTGCGTGAGGGGCAAGCTTAGCGAATCCCCCGGCCTATTGCCAGGCCGCCCGTCCCGCCGGATCCTGCCGGTAGTCACCTTAGAACTGCCAGTAAAGCTCCGGCCAGTCGCGCGCGAGCACCGCGGATTCGGTGAAGAAAGCCTCGCTCATCACGGCGAAAAATTCGGCAGGATGCTCGGCGGCGTACGGGTCGATGAAAGTCGGCCGGCCGGCGTCGACTTCGCTGCAGAAACGCCGGTAGGCTTGCTCCAGCGTCTCGCGCCATTTCGCGGCGTCCATTCCTGCGCGCGCTGCCGGAAAATCCGCGTCGCCTGCTCCGTCCATGTGGATCTTGTGCGCGAATTCGTGGATCACCACGTTGTAGCCGCGCTCGGCCAGGCCAACGTCTTCCCAGGAGAGGATCACCGGCCCGCCCGGCCAGGCTTCCCCGGCGAGCTCCTCGTCGAAGATGTGCACGATTCCGTTCTCGTCCATTTCCTCCTTGCGCACGCGGAATTCGCCGGGGTAGACGACGACCCCGACCCAGCCCTCGTAGGCCTCCAGGCCGAGATTGAGAATCGGCAGGCAGGCCTGCGCGGCGATGGACAGGCGCACTTCGTCGGTGAGCTGAAGGCCCTGCGCGCCGTGCATTTCCTTCTCCGCGAGAAAGAGGATGACAAGCTGCTTGAGCCGCCCCGTTTCCTCCTCCGACAGGCCGCGGAGGAAGGACAGCCTGGCCGCCACCCGTTTCCAGAGCGCCTCGTCGAGGCGGGCGCTTTTCAGCACGTGCTTGCGGCGCCAGTTGCGTAAAAAGCCCATCTAGCGTTTCGAGGTAAGCACCACGCCGCCGAGCACCAGGGCGAATCCGGCGAGGTGGTAAACCCGGAACGGCTCCCCGAGCAAGGTCACCGCGAACAGCGTGCCGAACACCGGGATCACCGGATTGAAGAACCCCGCCACGTTGGGCCCGACCAACGCTACCGCGTGATTCCAGCAGATGTACGCGACGATCGACGGAAAGATCGCGAGGTACCCAATCGCTGAAACGGTCCTGGCCGAAACGGCCATCGTTCCGCCCGCCGAGATTTCCCAGAGGTAGAACGGCAGCGAGAAGGCCGCTGCCGCGGCGACGATGGTGAAAAGGAACGACAACGGCTTGAGGGGAGGGCGCCACTTCAGCAACACGGTGTAGATCGCCCACAAGAGCGCTCCGCCGAGCAGCAGCAAGTCACCGGGGTTGAGCGCGAGGCCCGCGAGCGTCTGCAGCTCGCCCGCGCTGATGATGCTGGCGACCCCGGCGAGGGACAGCGCCAGCCCGGCGAGCTGCCTGCCGCTGACGGTGATCTTGAGCAGCCACCAGGACAACGGCACGACGAACAAGGGCAGCGACGAATTCAGCAAGGTCGCGTTGACTGCAGTCGTGTAGCGCAGGCCCCAGTAGCCCAGCATCGTGAATCCGGCGGCCCCGATCACGCCGAACGCGGCGAGCGCGGGGAGATGGCGCCGGATGAGCGGTGCGTCCTCGCGCAGCTGCGCGGCGGCGAAGGGCAGCAGCAGCGCCGAGGCGATCGCCCAGCGCCAGAAGGAGAGCGCGAACGGCGGAACCTCGAGAGTAATCGCGCGCGCCGCCACCCAGTTGCCGCCCCAGGATGCGGCGGCGACCAACAGCAGCAGGGTGGACAGCGTTCGCTGCCGTGCGAGGGCGTCGGGCATCGGAGACTTCCGGAAAAAAGACGGATTATCCGGGACGGCGCTCCGCTGCGCCATAGCGTGGGATACTTCGAGCATGGTTTCCACTACGCGCTCGGATTTCGCCGAAATAGGCGAGTCCGATGTTCTCAACGCCGGAATCTCTGACGAAGACCGGCGCACGCTGGCGCGCGCGCTCGCCTTCGCGGCGGACCTCTACGGCGAAAAGTTGCTCGGAACGGGCGAGCCGGCTTATGAGCACGCCGTTGGCGTTGCGCGCAACGTTGCCGAGCTGCGCCTGGACGCCGACGCGCGCGTAGCCGGCCTGCTGTTCGCCGCTCCCGTCTATCTCCCCGAGGCGGAGGAAAAGCTCAAGGCTTCCTTCGGCACGGTAGTCGCCTCGCTCGTCGCCGGCATCAGCCGGCTCAACCAGCTGCGGGTCGTCATGAAGACGGCGGTCCTGGGCAAGGATTCCGGTTCGCAGGCGGAAGTGCTGCGCAACATGCTGCTCGCCATGGTGGAGGACATCCGCGTGGTGCTGCTGCGCCTTGCGAGCCGCACCCAGACGCTGCGCTGGCTCGCGCGCGCCCCGGGTGCCGAGCGAGCGCAGCTTGCGCGCGAGACGCTCGACATCTACGCGCCGCTCGCCAACCGGCTCGGCGTGTGGCAGCTCAAGTGGGAGCTGGAAGACCTTTCGTTCCGCTACCTCGAGCCCGAGCTCTACAAGCGCATCGCCGGCCTGCTCGAGGATCGCCGCAGCGAGCGCGAGCGCTTCGTCGAACAGGCGATCGCCGGGCTCGCCGACGAGCTCGCCCGCGCCGGAGTCCGGGCCGAGATAACCGGGAGGCCGAAGCACCTCTACAGCATCTATACGAAGATGCGCGCGAAGTCGCTCGATTTCTCGCAAATCCACGACGCGAGCGGCCTGCGCGTGCTGGTGGACGAGGCGAAGGACTGCTACACGGTGCTCGGCGTCGTGCACAACCTGTGGGCGCCGATTCCGAGGGAATTCGACGACTATATCTCGCGGCCGAAAGCGAACCTCTACCGTTCTCTGCACACCGCGGTGATCGGCCCGGACGGGAAGGCCCTGGAAGTGCAGGTCCGCACGCACGAGATGCACCGCGACGCGGAGCTGGGCGTTGCCGCGCACTGGCGCTACAAGGAAAGGGCAAAGCGACCAACCGGCAAAGGCGATCCCTTCGACGGGAAAATCGCCTGGCTGCGGCAGATGCTCGCGTGGCGCGACGAGATCGTCGACGCCTCGGACTGGATCGAGCAATCCAAGCACGCCGTGCTCGACGACACCGTCTACGTGCTGACGCCCCAGGGCAAGGTCATCGATCTGCCGCAGGGGGCGACGCCCGTGGATTTCGCGTACGCGCTGCACTCTGACATCGGCCATCGCTGCCGCGGCGCCAAGGTGAACGGGGCCATCGTCCCGCTCGATTATCGGTTGAAGAATGCCGAAGCGGTCGAGATCATTACCGCCAAGACCGGAGGCCCGAGCCGCGACTGGCTCAATCCCGCGCTCGGCTATATCAAGAGCTCGCGCGCGCGCAACAAGGTGCGTCAGTGGTTCAACAGCCGCGAGATCGCGAGCGTCGTCGCTGCCGGCCGCGCCGCGGTCGAGCGCGAGCTGCAGCGCGAGGGCAGGCGCGCCGCGAGCCTCGAGGAGCTGGCAAAGCGCCTCGGCTTCGGCGGGCCCGAAGAGCTTTTCGCGGCCGTCGGGCGCGAGGAAGTCGGCTCGCGGCAGCTGCAGACCGCGCTGCGCGGCGGGACGGAACCGGCGCATCCGCCGGAAATTCCGCCGCACCGCGCCCAGTCCGGACAATCGAGCAGCGGGATTCTCGTCGTCGGCGTCGAGCGCCTGCTCACCCAGCTTGCGCGCTGCTGCAAGCCCGCGCCGCCCGACCGGATTTCCGGATTCGTCACCAAGGGACGCGGCGTCTCGGTGCACCGGCGCGACTGCACCGGCCTCGCGCGCCTCGTCGAGCGCTTTCCCGAGCGCATCATCGGCGCCGAATGGGGCAGCCGCGCTGGCCAGGCCTATCCTGCGGACATTGTCGTTCGCGGGAACGACCGCCAGGGGCTGCTGCGCGACGTGACCGAAACGCTGGTGCGGGAGAAAACCAACGTGATTGCGGCGAAGACGCAGACCCGCAACGACATCGCATCCATGTACTTCACCGTCGAAGTCGAAGACATCGACCAGTTGCGGCGCGTCCTGTCCGCGATCGAGGACGTTCGCGGGGTTCTCGCCGCGGCGCGGCGCTGACCCGACCCGGCCCGGAAATTGCTGCCCTTTCCCTGCCGGCATCCGGACGGAGGGAACGTGAAAACTTTGCCCAGCGAGGAGTTCAGGGATCTGGCCGCGAAAAACGGCTGGTCCGAGGCCTTTGCGGAGGGCTACCTCGATGGCACCTCGGCACGCAGATACGGCACGCAAACTCCGAACTATCCCCTGGGCAACCTGGACGAGTATCGCCAGGGATTTCTGGCCGGCTACTCCCTGACGAGAGTGAAAAGATGCTGAGGGCACGACCCGATTCGGGCGGCTGCCAGCCCCGTCGCCTCGAATCAGCGCCACGGGCACGGTGCTTGCTGAGAAGGAACGGTATCACTCAGGGAGACGGTCATGGGAACAGTCGCGGAGTTCAAAGCCTTCAAGAATGAAGGGCCTTCGGCCGCTTATGCCAACGGAGTCGCCGACGGACAGTCGGCCCGCGCCAAGGGCGACGCGATGACTGTGTACCTTGAGGTCGGAATCGACGATTACGCCAAGGGTTTTCGCGCAGGGTTCTTCGGTCAGACGAACCTCGCCAGGACCGCGGACGAGCGATAGCTTCTTCGCAACGCGGGTCGCGTATAGAGGAAGGTTCGACGCGGGGTGTGCCGGATCCGACACCTTTGACGCCCGGTCAACACGCAAACATGCTCGTCCGGTTCAGCCGCGCGCCGCTTCGAGTAGAATCGGCCGGAGTTCCAGATAAGCCGATAGATGCGCATTCTGCTCAGCAACGACGACGGGTACTTCGCGCCCGGCATCGCGATCCTTGCAGAAACGCTCTCCCGCCTTGCCAGCATCACCGTGGTCGCGCCCGAGCGTGACCGCAGCGGCGCCTCCAACTCGCTCACCCTGGATCGGCCGCTTTCGGTGCGCAAATCCGCGAACGGCTTCCGGTTCGTAAACGGCACGCCGACGGACTGCGTTCACCTCGCGGTGACCGGATTGCTCGAGGAGATGCCCGACATGATCATCTCCGGCATCAATCTGGGCGCGAACATGGGAGACGACACCATCTACTCGGGCACGGTCGCAGCAGCAACCGAAGGCTATCTGCTCGGCATTCCGTCGCTGGCTATCTCGCTCGCGAGCAAGGCCGGAAAGCACTACGACACGGCGGCGCGCGTCACGCTCGAACTGGTCGAGCGCTTCCAGAAGCAGCCTCCAGGCGAGCCCATATTGCTCAACGTGAACGTCCCCGACATTGCCTACGGGGCGCTCAAGGGTTTCGAAGTGACGCGGCTCGGCAAGCGCCACAAGGCCGAGCCCACGATCAAGACCCAGACTCCGCGCAACGAGACGGTGTACTGGGTGGGCGCGGCCGGCAAAGAGCAGGACGCCGGGCCGGGCACCGATTTTCACGCCGTCGCCTCCGGCTGCGTGTCGCTCACGCCGCTGCAGATGGACCTGACGCATCGGCAGCAGATTCCCGTAGTCAAGGCGTGGCTGGCGAAGTGATGCTTTCGAGAGCCCGCGGCATAGGGATGACGTCGCAGCGCACGCGCGACCGCATGGTCGCCCGGTTGCGGGAAAAAGGCATACGCGATGAGGCGGTGCTTGCCGCGATGGCCGCCGTTCCGCGCCATGTTTTCATCGAGGAAGCGCTCGCCAGCCGCGCCTATGAGGATACCGCCCTGCCGATCGGCTTCGAGCAGACCATCTCGCAGCCTTTCGTGGTGGCGCGCATGATCGAAGCCTTGCGCAGGGAAGGACCTCTGGGAACGGTGCTCGAAATCGGAACCGGCTGCGGCTATCAGGCGGCCTTGCTCGCGCGGCTCGCGAAAGAAGTTTATTCGGTCGAGCGCATTGCGGGATTGCTCGAAAAAGCGCGCAGCAACCTTCGCTCCTTGCGACTGTCGAACCTGAGGCTGGTGCACGCCGACGGCACGCGAGGATTGCCCGAAGCGGCGCCCTTCGACGGCATCATAGTCGCGGCCGCGACGCCCCGGATTCCCGGCGCGCTTTTGCAGCAGCTTGCGCCGGGTGGCAGAATGATCGTGCCCGTGGGAAGCGGCGATCAGGCGCTGTGCCTCATCGAGAGGACTCCGACCGGATTGACGGAAAAATGGCTGGACGCCGTGCGTTTTGTACCTTTGAGAGGAGGCAAGCAGTGAGGCTGGCGGGGATTTTTTTCGCGGTACTCGCGTGCGCGTCTCTGGCCGGGTGCGCGGGCCCGTATCGGGCACCGGTCGTCGAACGGACCGTCGGGCGCCCCTCCGCCGCGAAACCCGCGGCGCCGCCTGCAGAGCAGAGGGCCGAGAACTACACCGTCAAGCGCGGCGATACCCTTTACAGCATCGCGCTCGACAACGGCCTCGATTATCGGGAGCTCGCCGCCTGGAACAATATTACCGATCCCGCAGCCATCAGGGTCGGGCTGGTGTTGCGCATGCGGCCGCCGGGTCCGGCAGTGACGGCGCAGCCGCAGGCCGGGGCGCCAGGCCAGCCTGAGGCGGGGGTGCAGGTGCAGCCGGCAAGCGTACCGGGCTCCGTGGAGGCGCGCTCGCTCGGCGCGGACCCGCGGGGAGGAACGGAGCCGCCGCGGGCAGGCGGCGATCTCAAGACCGGCCCCAAGGCGATGAAGCTGCCCTATTCCGAGGAAAACCTCGCGATGCTGTTGCGACAGTCCCCGCCGAAGCCGGAGACGGCACCGGAATCGCTTCCGCCGCAGCCGGGCGCCGAGGATGGGCAAGACACAGTCGCCTGGATGTGGCCGGCCACGGGCCGCGTTCTCGCAGGATTCTCCGAACCGACCAACAAGGGCGTGGACATACTCGGCAAGGTCGGCGATCCGGTCTTTGCCTCGGCGTCAGGACGCGTCATATTCAGCGGCGCGGGGCTGCGCGGCTACGGCAAACTCGTGATCATCAAGCACAACCAGACCTATCTGTCCGCCTATGCCCACAACAGCAACGTGCTGGTGAAGGAGGGACAGAACGTGGTGAGGGGCCAGAAGATCGCCGAAATCGGCAATACCGATTCCTCCCAGGCGAAGCTTCATTTCGAGATCCGGCGTCTCGGAAAACCGGTCGACCCGCTGAAATTCCTGCCGGACCGGCCGTCGTGAATTCGCGCGCTCCGGAGCACGAGCTCCAGGCGGATTGGGGCGCAAGCGATCCCGGCGGCGGCGTCGAGCCGGCCCCTGCGGTCTCCGAGGAGCCCGCGCCCGAGGTGCCCGACGGGACGGCGGAAGCCCGCTCGCGCGCGGAGCCGGGCGAAGATGCATCGGAAATCGACGCCCTCAGCGACGCGACCCAGCTTTACCTGCATCAGATCGGTCTCAACCGCCTGTTCACGCCGGCGGAGGAGCTGCATTTTGCGAGGCGTGCCGCCGCCGGGGATTTTTCCGCCCGGCAGAAAATGATCGAGCACAACCTGCGCCTGGTGGTGAATGTCGCCAAGGCCTATCTCAACCGGGGCATGCCGCTTCTGGATCTCGTGGAGGAAGGCAACCTCGGGATCCAGAAG
>Ga0193745_1000035_pt1 | contig 26207 bp, 24 predicted proteins | sample L1a2metaG_FD_145899 | JGI IMG/M metagenome (GOLD analysis project Ga0193745, IMG submission 145899) | Soil microbial communities from a riparian zone of the East river system, Colorado, United States - L1a2 | ecosystem: Environmental > Terrestrial > Soil > Riparian zone | place: USA: East River... | reverse complement strand
TACTCAACATCTACGTCCGCAAGGTCGAGCGCAAGGACGGGCAGCTCGTCAACACGACCATCGACACGGCTAAGAATGTCAGCCAGTTCTTCGTGTACGACGCGAAGCAATTCCTCGCCGGCCCGCTCTACGGGCGCGATGTGCCGCCGGCGAAGAACCTGGAATAGCCGGGACGTTTCAGGCGCGCGCGAGCACGACCACGCCGGCAACGGTCAGCGCGACCCCGAGCAGCACACGCGGGCCGAATTTCTCCTCGCGCAGGAATACGGCACTCAACGCGAGCGTGAAAAGCGGATAAGTCGCGACGAGCGGCGAGACCACGCTCACCTTCCCTGCGTTGAGTGCCGCGTACATCGCCAGCATCCCGAGGCCGTTGCAGATTCCGACGGCCATGAACCAGAGGATGCCGCGAAGATCGGAGGACGCGCCCGTGCGTGGCACGAATGCGCGGTTCCCGGCGAAAATCATCACCGAGGACACGCTGTAACCGACGAGCACCGCGACGAAAGGATCGGGCCAGAGCACAAGGCCCCCTTTCACCGCCGCCTGAGCCCCTCCGCGGATCGCGGCGCCGGCGAGCGGCAGCAGTATTACCCACGCCGCCCAGGTGCGCGGCCGGTCGGCTCCGCGCGCGGTGAGCGCGACGACCCCGAGGACGATCACCGCCGTTCCCGCCGCCGCCACCGGCGACAGGGGCTCGCCGAGAAAAAGTATCGCGCCCAGCACCGCGAACAGCGGCGTCGTGCTCGAGATCGTCCCGGCAACAGTCGGCCCGGTGAGCCGGTTCGACGCGAAGTTCAGAAACGTAACCAGCGCGGGAAAAATCAGCCCCACCACCGCGAAGATCGCGAACGCCGTCGCGTTCCAGCCTTCGCCGTGAAACAGGAACACGGCGAGCAGCCAGAAAAGCAGCGTCGTCGAAGGAATGCTGACGAGCGCGCCGCGCGCCGGGTGCAGGTAGCGCAGGCCGACGTTCGCGAGCACGACGGCCGTGCCGAGAAAGGCGGAGGAGACGAGCGCGAGCACTGTGCCTCCGTCCATCGATCAGCCCTTTCCCGCGCCCCACTGCCGCCAGGCGGCGAGCACGGGGAAGTAGAGCCCTAGCGTCGCGTCGCCAGGGGCGAGCGCCCGCGCGTACGCCTCGAGCTGTGCGCGGTAGCGCTCCTGCTCGCGGTCGAGGAAGGCTTCGCGGTCCGCGCCCTCGTGGCGGCTTGTCTTGTAGTCGACGATCCACCGCACATCCTCCGCCGTGCGGAAGATGCGATCCACGATGTAGGTGTTCACCCCGGCAGCGCCTGTTACGCGGATACGATGCTCGCTGCGTGCTTCGGGATGCGGGCCGAGAACCCAGCGACCGCGTTCGTCCGAGATCGCGTTCCTCAGGGCAACGCTGATCTGCTCGGCGGAAGCCTTCAGCTCACGCGGCGGAATGCCACGCCGCTCGAGCTCCTTTGCAAAGCGGCTCCTCAGCGCGTCGATGCGCGTGGCGTCCCACGTGCGCAACTCATCATCGGCGATGCGCTGCAGCCAGCGATGCACGATCGTTCCGACATGACGCGCCGTTTCTCCGGCCCATGAGAACTCGATTTCCTCTTCCTGCCGTCCCTCGTCCGGCGCCGTCCACTTCACTGAAGTTGGCGCCTTCGGCAAAGCGAAGCCTGCTGGAAGGCGATGCAGCACATCATGGATCGGCATGCGCTCAGGCTCGGCGATGGCATCGGCGGACGCTTCGCCGAAATGCTCGCGCGCTTGCCACCAGATCTTCGCGAGGAGCGAGCGCCGCGAGGGTTCCTTGGGCCGGAGGTCTTCGTCGGCCTTCGCGCAGGCGAGGAGGTGCAGGCGCTGCCTGGCGCGGGTGGCGGCGACGTAGAAGAGCCGGCCGGATTCGATGTCGTCGGCTTCCTTGTCGAGCTCGCGGACGTACTCGTAGGTCGGGTCGTCTCCGGCGCCGGTCTCGTCGATCGGCGCGAGGAGCAGGCCTGAGGGAAGGAGCGACTTCCAGACGAGGAGCGGCTTCGGGCCGGAGCGAGGCAGGCGGTCGAGGCCAGGAACGATCACGCTGTCGAACTCGAGGCCCTTGGCGCGGTGGATGGTCATGATCTCGACCGCGTCCTTCGGCGCCTGGACGTCCGGCTGGGCGTAGAGGCGGCGGTCGATCTTGTCCTCGAGCGCGGCGAGATCGACCTCGCCCGCCTCTTCCAGGCGCTCGAGCTCGTCGAGGAAGATGTCGGCGTCCTCGAGGCCGGTCTCGCTCTCGACGCACGCGGGGCCACCGAGCGCGAGCCACGCGCCCTCGACGCGTTCGCGCAGGGGGCCGCGCAGCCGGTTCTTCACCAGCGGCGCGAGGACCGAGCGGACGCGGCCGACGCGCTTCTGGCCATCGGGCGAGAGGTGGGTGACGTCGCGCATCTTGTCCAAGATGAGCGCGCCGCTGCTGGTGTACTCGCTGCCGCCCTCCTCGCCCCGGCCGGACGAGAGGAGCAGGAGATCGGCGAGGGTGAGGCCGCACCAGGGAGCGCGCAGGCACGCGAGCCAGGCGATACGGTCGCCGAGGTGCAGGAGCGTGCGCGTCAGCGCGTAGAGGTCCTGCACGACCTGCTTCTCGCCGAGCTGCTCGATGTCGAGCGCGCGAAAGCGCACGCCCGCCTCGTTGAGCGCGGGGACGATCTCGTCCAGGTGCGCGCGGTTGCGGACCAGGATCGCCTTGCTGCCCGAAGCTTCCCGGACGATAGCAACGACCAACTTCGCTTCCTCTTCGCGGTCGTAGCCGCAGTGCCAGGTCACGGCGGCGCCGGGAAGCGCAGGCTCGTGCGGCGAAGCGGGAAGGTACGGCACGGCGCCCGAGGTCTGGTCCTCCTGCGCGGGCAGCACGCGCGGGAACGATTCGTTGAACCATTTCACGAGGCCTTCCTGCGAGCGGCGGTTGGTGCTGAGCTCGATCGGCTCGAGCGCGACCGAGCCGATGCCCGAATGCTTCGCCTGCAGGAAGAGCGAGACTTCGGCCTCGCGGAAACGGTAGATGGACTGCATCGGGTCGCCGACGAGGAAGAGCGTGCGGCCGTCGCCCGGCTGCCAGCCCGAGGTCAGCTTGGTCAGCAATTCGAATTGCGACAGCGACGTGTCCTGGAACTCGTCGACCAGGACGTGCGAGATCTTCTGGTCGAGCGAGAGCAGGAGGTCGCTCGGATCGTCGACCGAGCCGAGCGCCTCGAGCGCGCCGTGCGCGAACTCGGTGAAGTCGGCCTGGCCGCGCTCGCCGAACAGCACCTTCAGTTGCGCGACCGCCGGCTTGAGGAGCGCGAGGATCGCCTCCAGCGCCTCCCACTGCCGGTCGTCGTATTGTGCCGGCGGCATGTTGTAGAGCGCCCAGAGCGCTTCGCGCATTCCCGGGATGCGGACGAGCTCGGGTGGCGGCGGGGAGCGTTTGGTCCACTCGCCCTTTTGCGTCAGGCATCCGCGAGCGAGCGCCTCCGAAGCCTTGGGGTAGAGCGCCTGGGCGCGCTTCAGGAGACGCGTTCGTTCGGAGACGAGAGTCGCCTCGAGTTCTGCGCGCGTCGGCACGGCGCCGGTCTTGCGCAGCCAGCGGTCGCGGCTCTCGAGCATCTTGGCGAGCTGCTCGGTGGCGAGCGGGATGTTGTTGTCGAGGTGCGCGAGCAGCCGCTCAGTCGCGGGATTGAATTCCTCGAACACGCGCGCCGCAGCCTCCTTGTAGAGGGGCTTCGCGTCTTCGATGATCTCGGGCTGGGCACCGAAGCGGGCGAGCACCGGCACCTGCCGCGTGAGCGCGGTGCAGAACGAGTCGATCGTCTGGATGCGCAAGCGGTGGGCGATCTCGGCCGACTCATTTCCCGTTTCGCGCAGGCGCTCGAGAACGCGTTTGCGCATCTCGGCCGCGGCCTTCTTCGTGAAGGTGATGGCGAGAACTTCCTCGGGCTTTTTGACGACCTCCAGCAGTTTCAGGAAGCGGCGCACCAGCAGCTCGGTCTTCCCGGAGCCGGCAGGCGCCTGGACGATGAAGGAGCGCTTTACGTCGAGCGCGGTTTCCCGGGCGGCGGCGTCCTTCACTCTTCGAATTCCTCTTCGGCCAGGACGTTGATTTTTTCGTACACGCGGCAGAGCGTCTCGAGGCCGCAGTAGCGGCAGGTTATGAGGTCCTTCTTCGGATCGACGCCCGCCTCGCCCGCCGCGAACGACTGACCGAGCCGTTCGGCCTCGGCCTTCCAGTCACGCAGCAGCGGCTGCCACGCCATCGCCTTCTGCACCTTGGGGATCGCCTTGTCGTCGCGCGAGTAGCCCATGAAGCGCATTTCTCCGGGACGTACCTTGGCAAAGGCGACTGCCGTTACTTCCTCGCTCACGGATATCGCATAAAGCGGGAGCTGCGGTTCGTCGGGGCGCGGCGGCTCCCAGCGCTTCGGCGTGATATTGCCGCCCCCCGTCTTGTAATCGATGATCGCGTGGCCGCCGCTGGAGAGCTTGTCCATGCGGTCGATGCGCGCGTCGAACTCAAGGCCGGCGAAGCTGATCTTTCTCTTGTCTTCGATGCCCGCGACGGAAAATGCCGGCCGGCTTTTCTCGACCTCGAGCCACTCGCGCGCGATGCGCGCCATGCGCGAGCGCTCGAGCTCGGCGAGCCGCCCCTCGAGCTCCAGCTCCTTCACCGCGGCGGCCGCCGCCTGCTCGATCGCGGATTCGAGATTTCCCTGGAGGGAAGAGGAATCCTTCAGGAGACCCCACAGGTGCTTCATCAGCTCGTGCACGAGGTTGCCGCGCTTCCTCAAGTCGAGGCCGTCCGACGGCTCCTCCAGCTCCTTCGCCGAAAGGCGGTGCCTGGCGAAGGCGCGGAACGGGCACGCCGCCTGGTCGGAGAGGACCTTGGTGCCGCCGCGGATCTGCTTCGCCCTGACGGCAGGCGCGACGCGGTCTTCGAGGGTTTCCCGTCGCTTCAATTTGAATATCTCGTCCCGGAATTTCGGGAAGGCGGGGACTTCGACCTGTTTCAAGGGAACGTCGGCGATCAGCGGGCTCGACAACACGTCGCGGTCCTGCTCTTTCGTGAAGCAGGAGAACACCACCTCGCCCGCGGCCTGTTTCCAGCCGTCGGTGATGCGCCCGTCGAGCGCGAGCGAGGTCTCGGCGCTCGCCTCGGGAATGCCGGCTTTCCGCTGCTGCGCGAGCGGCAGGAAGGGATTTGGCGAGCTCTTCAGCGGCCAGGCTTCGTCGGTGAGGCCGGTGACCCAGAGGTGATCGAACTCCACGCCTGCGGACTCGAGCAGGCCCAGTACCTGGATCGGCGTATCCGGCGTTTCCGGCTGGAAGAGCGTATCGGCGCAGATCTTTCGCAGCGTCTGAAACGCCTGAGAAAAGGACATCTCCATCGAGATTCGATAGAGGCGTGACAGCTCGCCGAGCGCTTCGTGCCATTTGGCCTGCGTCTGGAACTCGTCCGAGTCGAGCGCGCGCTCGCCCGGAAAGCCCGCGGCCTCGAGCACGCTGGAGAAATGCCGTGCCCACTCGGCCGGCGTCTTCTGCGAGAACAGCCCGGTCTCGCGCATCCCGAACACCCGCTCGAGCCTCTCGCGAAGCACGGTCTTCGTCTCGAGGAAAGCGATCAGCTTCGGCAGCGCAACCGTTGCGCCGAGCTTGTCGCGCAGCCGCACGTCGAGGCGCATGCGAGCGCCGAGCTCGCTCTCGGCGCCGCCGATGAACGGCGAGCGGACGATCCGGCTCGCCTCTTCGAATGAGATTTCCTCTTGTGAAAAGTGCAACACCGTCAGCGCGGCATTCACTATGGGAAATTCTTGAAGCGGAATACCGAGCGAAACGTTGAAGGGCATAGCTGTCTTCTCGCCGCCAGGGCGCATGACTCGCGAGAAAACGCGAACCACCTCTTTTCTCTTTTCCCCCAAGGAAGGAATGACAACTCCGATCCGCGTCGCGCCGGCTTCGAGCCGCGCCCTCGCCCACCGCGCGGCGGCCTCGATCTCGTGCTTCGCGGAATCGAAAGCCGCTCGCGAGACGGTGGCAGACCGGGGATCCGGCCTGCAGAAAGCGATCTCCGCTCGGAGCGCGTCGAGGAACTCCTTCGTCTGCGGCGGCAGGATGTCGAACGCGTAGGCGACAACGAGCTTCGGCCGCTTCAGCTCCGGCAGGAACCGCCGCAGCGCATCCGGCAGCCGCGCGGTATCGAGATCGTTCTCGGTTTTCTTCTCATAGTGGGTGAGCCACCGCGCGAAGGCCTCGGTGTCCTGGTTCCCGGCGCCGGGGCGGATACGCCACAGGTTGGCGAGGTTCCAGGCGTCACGGCACTTGGCGGCCGCGCCTTCGACGGCAAGGAGACCGCTCCCGCCGACTACCTGCTTCCAGAGTTCCTCCTCCTGCGCCGGCGTGAGAAGCATCGGCAGCTCGGCCGAGAGGTCCGCATAGAGGCCGTCCTCGTAGAGGTGCTGCACGAAAGCACCGAACGGCAGAATATCCGGCGCTTCCCAGACCGAAAGTTCTTTCCCGATCTGGAAAGCATCGAACTCCAGCATCAGCGCCTGCGACAGGCGCTTGTTGGGAGTCACGACGGTTACGGCCGCGGAGCGGCCCTGCGCCAGGCGCTCGAACAGCTCGCTCTTCTTGAGGATCGGAAATCCCGCGCCCGCGTTCATGGGCGCCTACTTTAGCGCGTATTGCTCAGCGTTCGAGAAGCTGCTTCTTTTCCTTCACCTTTGCCCACTCATCGGCGTCCTCCGGCGCGGGTTTGCGCTCGACGATGGGTTTCCAGACCTTGGAAAGCTCGGTGTTGATGGGAATCCAGTCGCGCTGCGCGGGCGGGACATCGTCCTCGGCGAAGATCGCCTCGACCGGGCACTCGGGAACGCACAGCGTGCAGTCGATGCACTCCTCCGGGTCGATCACCAGCATGTTGGGGCCTTCGCGGAAGCAATCGACCGGGCACACATCGACGCAGTCGGTGTACTTGCACTTGATGCAGCTCTCGGTGACGACGTATGCCATTGTGAGGACGAGCCCGCCTGGTTTTAGCGATTCCCGGGCATTTCGCCGGATAGCGGGGCATTTTATCACGCACGGTCCCGGACACCGCCATTTTGTCCTGAAAAAATAGCCCCTTACGTTGAACGGGCCCGCGCTTCTCCTGACCGTCAAATTCCGTTAGCATAGCCTTGAACATACGGGCTCGCGCCCAAACATATCGAACGTGCAGCGTCCGCTGCAAATTCCCGTCCCGCAGAGGAAGCAATGAACGAATTCATCCACCACGTAAGCGATGCCACTTTCGAGCCCGAAGTCCTGAAATCCGACGTTCCCGTGCTGGTGGACTACTGGGCGGAATGGTGTGGGCCGTGCAAGGCGATTGCCCCGGTGCTCGATGAGGTCGCCAAGGAGTACTCGGGAAAGCTCAAAGTCGCCAAGGTCAACGTGGACGAGAACCAGGAAATCCCGAAAAAGTACGGCATCCGCGGCATCCCGACGCTCATGCTTTTCAAGAACGGCAATGTGGAGGCGCAGAAGGTAGGGTCCCTGTCCAAGTCGCAGCTCACCGCATTTCTTGACAGCAACATCTAAAGCCACTATTCTTCTCGCAAAAGGCGGGCGGCGCGTTTAGCCGCCCTCCCACTGGCACTGGCGCCTGCAAAGGGCTGTATCCAGGCGCAAATCCTCCCCGTTTCGGTTCCCAGTTTTCCGTTCGAACGGTCTGAGGTCGTTCATCCCGCTTGGGCGTTTTATGCACCTATCCGAACTCAAGACACAGCACGTAAGCCAGCTGCTCGAAATGGCGACGTCGAACGAGATCGACGGCGCCAATCGCATGCGCAAGCAGGAGCTGATCTTCGCGCTCCTGAAAAACCGCGCCAAGAAAGGCGAATCCATATTCGGCGAAGGCACGCTGGAAGTGCTTCCGGACGGATTCGGCTTCCTGCGCTCGCCCGATACTTCCTACCTCGCGAGCACGGACGACATCTACGTCAGCCCCTCGCAGATTCGGCGCTTCAACCTGCACACGGGCGATTCGATCGAAGGCGAGATCCGCACTCCCAAGGACGGCGAGCGCTACTTCGCCCTGGTGAAAGTAGACAAGGTCAACGCCGACGCGCCCGAAGCTTCGAAGCACAAGATCCTGTTCGAGAACCTCACGCCGCTGCACCCGGACGAGTGCCTCAAGCTCGAGCGCGACATGAAGGGCGAGGAAAACATCACCAGCCGCATCATCGACATCATCGCCCCGATCGGCAAGGGCCAGCGCGGCCTCATCGTTTCCCCGCCCAAGGCCGGCAAGACGGTGCTGATGCAGCAGCTCGCTCACGCGATCACTTCGAACCACCCGGACGTGGTGCTGATCGTCCTCTTGATCGACGAGCGGCCCGAGGAAGTGACCGAAATGACGCGCACCGTGAAAGGCGAGGTCGTCGCCTCGACTTTCGACGAGCCCGCGTCGCGCCACGTGCAAGTCGCCGAAATGGTGATCGAGAAGGCGAAGCGCCTGATCGAGCACAAGAAGGACGTCGTGATCCTGCTCGACTCGATCACGCGGCTTGCGCGCGCATACAACACCGTGGTGCCCGCCTCCGGCAAAGTGCTCACCGGCGGCGTGGACGCAAATGCATTGCAGCGCCCGAAGCGCTTTTTCGGCGCAGCGAGAAACATCGAGGAAGGCGGCTCGCTCACCATCCTCGCCACCGCGCTGATCGATACGGGCTCGCGCATGGACGACGTGATCTACGAGGAGTTCAAGGGCACCGGCAACATGGAAATTCACCTCGACCGGCGCATGTACGAGAAGCGCATCTTCCCGGCGATCAACGTCAACCGGTCCGGCACCCGCCGCGAAGAGCTGCTGATCGAAAAGGAGATCCTGCAGAAGGTGTGGGTGCTGAGGAAGCTCCTCTACCCGATGGACGACCTCGAGGCGGCGGAGTTTCTGGTCGACAAGATCCGCGCAACCAAGAACAACGCGGAGTTCTTCGACTCGATGCGCAGGGGTTGAAAAACTTGTCCGGGCGCCTGATTTACTGGATAATTTCGCCCCACTCAACGCTCCCAGCAGGCAAGGAAGACACCATGAAAGCCAAGATCCATCCCGACTACAAGGAAATCCAGGTCACCTGCAGCTGCGGGAACACGTTCACGACCCGCTCGACCTTGGGCAAGCCCCTGCACGTGGAAGTCTGCTCGTCCTGCCACCCGTTCTACACGGGCAAGCAGAAGATCGTCGATACGGCCGGACGGGTCGAGAAATTCCGCCAGAAATACACGAAGAAGAAGGCGGCGGCGAAGCCCGCCAAGCAACCCACCGCATAGGCGTGTCGCGCTGCGCGCCCCGGGAAAGGCAGCTTCGGCTGCCTTTTTTCATTCGGGCGGCGGGCGATCGAGATGGCTAGAGTGAACACGATGACACCCCTTCCTCGGGCGCCGGTGCTCCTCGCGCTGCTTCTGCTTGCCTACCTGCTGCCCGGCCTGGTCGGGCACGATCCGTGGAAAACCGAAGACGCCACCGGCATCGGCATCGTGCACCAGATGCTCGAGCACGGGCGATGGATAGTGCCGCATCTGGCGGGCGAGCCGTACCTGGAGGACGGACCGTTCCACTACTGGGTCGCGGCGCTGACCGCCAAGCTTTTTGCACTGGTCCTCGCCCCCCACGACGGGGCGCGCCTGGCGAGCGGTGTGATGATGGCGGCGGTGATTGCCTTCGTTCACCTGGCAGGCCGCGAACTCTACAGCAGGAACGAGGGGATGGGCGCGGTGCTCGCCCTGCTCGGCTGCCTGGGCCTGCTCGTCCACGCCCATGAAACACTCGGCGAGATCAGCATGCTCGCGGGACAGGCGCTCGCCTGGTACGGCATCGCGCTCGCCCCGCGCAGACCGCAGCGTGCCGGTTGGCTGCTCGGCGCGGGGCTCGTCGTCGCCGCGCTGAGCAAAGGAGTCCCCGCCGTGATCGCTCCGGTCACCGTCGCCCTCGCCGCGCCCCTCGTTTCTTCGGCGTGGCGCCGGCGCGAGTACCTGATGAATCTGATTCAGGCCGTGCTCATGGCTCTCGTGCTCTGCGGCGGCTGGCTCACGCTCGCGGAAAGCCTCTCCGGCGGGCACGCGCTCGCGTGGTGGCACGCCAACGCGGCGCAATTCGCCGTGCCGCACGCGGCCGATCTCGGCTATTGGGGACAGACCCTCGCCTGGACCCTGTGGCCGGCGTGGCCGCTCGCGCTATGGACTCTGTGGGAAGGGCGCCGCCGCACAATCGAGCCGGGCACGCGCGTCCTGATCGCGGCCGTAATCGTCACATTTGCGGTGCTGCTGTTTCTGAGCGATCCGCGCGAGGTCTACGCGTTGCCGCTGCTTCTGCCGCTTGCGCTTCTTGCCGGTGCCGGAGTGCCGAGCTTGCGCCGCGGCGCCGGCAACGCGCTCGCCTGGTTCGGCGCCATGAGCGCCGGATTGCTGGGCGCGGTCATGTGGGTGGGCTGGTTTGCGATGATGACGGGATTTCCCCCAACCATCGCGCGCAATTTCGCCAAGCTCGAACCCGGCCATGTGCCGCATTTTTCCTGGACGGTGCTCGCGGTCGCGCTGGCATTTACGCTGGGTTGGCTTTGGTTGATCCTCAGAGGCGAGCGCTCGGTGTTCCGCAGCGTGACTTTCTGGGCGGCCGGCATTACGCTTCTCTGGGGTCTCGCCATGACCTTGATTCTCTCCTGGATCGATTATGGAAAGAGCTACCGGACGGTCGCGCAAGCGCTGAAAAAAAACATCCCCGCGGGCACCCGCTGCATCGAGAGCCGTGGCCTCGGCGAAGCCCAGCGTGCGGTATTCGACTATCACGCGGAGGTCGTCACGCAACGCCTCGAGCGCAGCGCAGAGGGCCGCTGCTCCCTGCTCTTGATACAGGCCCGCGAAGGAGAATCCGACCACATCGGCCCCGGGTGGAAGTTCTTGTGGGAAGGCAGGCGGCCGCGCGACCGGGAACGCTTCCGCCTCTATCAACGCCAACCGTGAGCAAGCTGACCCTATCGCCCGCATGGAAGGCGCTGGGCGCGCATCGCGAAAAGATCGCGCGCACGAGCCTCACCGAGTTGTTCGCCGCGGACGCTTCGCGCGCCGAGCGATTCTCGATCGAGGCAGGCGAGCTCCTGCTCGACTATTCCAAGCACCGGGTCGATGCGGAGGCTATGCGGCTGCTCGCCGGGCTGGCCGCCCAGGCGCGGCTGCCCGGGTGGATCGCGCGCATGTTCAGCGGCGACCCCATCAACAGCACCGAGGCGCGCGCCGTGCTCCATGTGGCGCTGCGCTCCGTGGACGCGAAGTTCCCCGAGGGCCGCGACGTGATGCCCGCGGTACGCGGCGTTCGCGAGCACATGCGGCGTTTCGTCGACGAGGCGCAGAGGGGCGGGTTAAAAGGCGGCGACGGCCGGGCCATCACCGACGTCGTCAACATCGGCATCGGCGGCTCGGATCTCGGGCCGCGGATGCTCGTGCGCGCAATGCGCAAGTTCCGCAAGCCCGGCCCGAGGCTGCATTTCGTTTCCAACATCGACCCGGCCGACCTCGAGGCGGCACTCGCAGGCCTGACGCCGGGAACGACTTTCTTCATCGTCGCATCGAAGACCTTCACGACCGCAGAAACTCTCGACAACGCCGCCCGCGCCCGTGCCTGGCTCGAGGCGGCGCTCGGAAAATCGGCCGATCTCTCGCGCCATTTCGCCGCGGTCACCGCGAACACCGCCGGCGCCCAGGCGCTCGGGGTTCCGCCCGAGCGCGTGTTTCCGATGTGGGACTGGGTCGGCGGGCGCTATTCGGTCTGGTCCGCGGTGGGTTTGCCGGTCGCGTTGGCGGCCGGCATGAACGCCTTCGAAGAGCTGCTGGCGGGAGCGCGCGGGATGGACGCTCATTTCCGCAGCGAGCCGATCGAGCGCAACATGCCCGCGGTGCTCGCGCTTCTCGAGATCTGGTACGTGAACTTTTTCGGCGCCGAGGCCCGTGCCGTGATTCCCTACAGCGAGGATCTGCGCGACTTGCCGGCTTACCTTCAGCAGCTCGAGATGGAATCGAACGGGAAACGCGTGGATCGCGACGGGAACGAAGTCGACTACGCCACGGCTCCCGTCGTCTGGGGCGCATCAGGGACGCCCAGCCAGCATTCCTTTCATCAGCTGCTGCACCAAGGGACCCATTTCATCCCGGTGGATTTCATCGTGATCGGAGGGAACGGGGAATCGTCCACCGGGCAGGCGGCGCTCGCGGCCAATGCCCTCGCCCAGGGCGCGGCCCTCGCGTTCGGCAACCCCGCGCCGGGCGCGCCGCACAAGGCCCTCCCCGGCAATCGCCCTTCGAGCACCTTGCTTCTCGAGCGCCTCACCCCGCGCGCGCTGGGCGCGCTCCTTGCGCTGCATGAGCACAAGGTTTTCGTCGAAGGCGTCATCTGGAATCTGAACAGTTTCGACCAGTGGGGGGTGGAGCACGGCAAGAACCTGGCCCGCACGCTGCTGCCGGGGCTGCTCGAGGGCCGAGACGCGGCCGGACTCGATGCCTCCACGCGGGGCCTGCTCGCGCGGCTGCGAAAACGCGATTGACTCGGACCGCTGCGGGAATTACGCTGACGCAACCGGAGAACATCATGAACGAAGACGCCTTCAACCTGAGCATCCGTAAGTTCCTGAAGATGGTCGGGGTAAGTTCCCAAAGGGAGATCGAGCAAGCGGTAGCCAGGGCGCGCGCGGGGGGCGCAATCAAGGGCAACGAGAAGTTTCCTGCTTCGGTCACGCTCGATGTCCCGGGCATCAAGCTCTCGGTCCGGTTCGACGGCAAGATCGAACTCGAATAAGCGCGTGGAGACGTCTTGAACAAGCCCCGCGAATTCGACTCTGCGCTGCTCGAGGAGATGCGGGCGCTGCTGGGCGATCGCGTCACGGCCTCGCGGAGCGTGCGCGAGCATCACGGCAAGGATGAGTCGTACTTTCCGTACGCGCCGCCCGATGCAGTGGCATTTCCCGAATCCACCGGGGAGGTGCGCGACATCGTCGATCTCTGCCGGCGCCACAAGACGCCGATGATCCCCTACGGCGTCGGCACCTCGCTCGAGGGCCACGTGCTCGCCATCCAGGGCGGGGTATGCATCGATCTTTCGCGCATGAACAAGGTACTCACCGTGCACGAGGCCGACATGGACGCAGTGGTCCAGGCGGGCGTGACGCGGAAGCAATTGAACGAGCACATCCGGCATACGGGTCTTTTCTTCCCCGTCGATCCGGGAGCGGATGCGACACTGGGCGGCATGGCTGCGACGCGCGCATCTGGCACGAACGCCGTGCGCTACGGCACCATGCGCGAGAACGTGCTCTCGCTGACCGTCGTGCTCGCGGATGGCCGAGTCATCACCACCTCGCGCCGCGCGCGAAAATCCGCCGCGGGCTACGAGCTGACGCGGCTGTTCGTCGGGTCGGAGGGGACGCTCGGAATCATCACCGAGCTCACCGTGCGCCTCTACGCCGTGCCCGAGGCGATGTCGGCGGCCACTTGCTCTTTCCCCGACATGGCCGGCGCGGTCAACACGGTGATCCAAACCCTGCAGGCCGGGATTCCGATCGCACGCAGCGAAGCGCTGTGCGCGACGACCATGAAGGCCATCAACGCATACTCGAAGACGGCTTACCGGGAGCAGCCGGCGCTGTTCCTCGAATTCCACGGCACCCAGGCGGGCGTCGAGGAGCAGGCGAAGCTGGTGCAGGACATTGCCCGCGAAAACGGCGGCATGGACTTCGAGTGGACGACGAAAGCCGAAGACCGCACCCGGCTCTGGGCGGCGCGCCACCAGGCGTATTTCGCCTGCCTGCAGCTGCGGCCTGGATCGCGCGCCGTTTCGACCGACGTGTGCGTTCCGATTTCGCGCCTCACCGAGTGCATCGTCGAAACCTCGAAAGACATCTCCCGCGCTTCGATGCCGATTCCGCTTTTCGGCCATGTCGGCGACGGCAACTTTCACTGTGAAATTCTCATCCGGCCGGACTCCGAGGCCGAGCTTGAAGAGGCAAAGGCATTCAACGAGCGCGTCGTGAACCGCGCGCTTGCCATGGAGGGCACCTGTACCGGCGAGCACGGCATCGGCTTCGGCAAGATGCGATCCCTGCGCAAGGAACTGGGAGAGGCGGTCGACCTCATGGCGAGCTTGAAGCGCACCATCGACCCGGAAAACCTGATGAATCCCGGAAAGGTCGTGGCTTTCTCGGATTAGACCTTCAGAAAGGTCTCGCGGTAGTACTTGAGTTCCTCGATCGACTCGTAGATGTCTGCGAGCGCCTCGTGCTTGCCTTGCTTGGCGAGGCCCTTCGCGAGTTCGGGCTTCCAGCGCCGCGCCAGCTCCTTGAGCGTGCTCACATCCAGGTTGCGATAGTGAAAATAGGCCTCGAGACGCGGCATGTAGCGCGCGAGGAAGCGCCGGTCCTGGCAAATCGAGTTGCCGCACATCGGCGAAGTCTTGCCGGGAACGTGTTGCGCGAGGAACGCGAGCAGTTGCTCCTCCGCGGCCGCTTCGGTCAGCACCGAGGCCTTTACCTTGTCGGTCAGCCCGGTGCGCGCGTGAGTGCTCTTGTTCCAGTCGTCCATGCCATCGAGGACCGCGTCGGGCTGGCGCACGACCAGGACCGGCGCTTCGGAGACGGTGTTCAACTGCGAATCGGTTACGACGATCGCGATCTCGATGATGCGGTCCCTGTCCGGATCGAGTCCGGTCATTTCCATGTCCAGCCAGAGAAGGTTGTTCTGGTCCTGCGCCATGCCGCTTTTCCGTGAGCCTCTGTGTAGAATGATATTGTCGCATAACCCCTCTCGTTCAATGCATTGGTTCACCGCCGTCTTTCTCGCTGCGATCGCGCTCACCACGGTCGTGCGCCTGTGGCTTTCGCGGCGCCACATCCGGTACGTCCTGGCAAACCGCAACGCAGTTCCAGCAGAGTTTCAGGGACGCATCGCACTCGCGGCGCACCAGAAGGCGGCGGACTACACCATCGCCAAGGCGCGGCTTGGTCAGCTGGAAACACTCGTTGCAGCGACGGTGCTTCTTGCATTCACTCTCGGCGGCGGACTGCAGTTTATCTCCGAGGCCTGGGAAAGGGCGCTCGAATTCGGCGGCTACGCGCACGGCATCGCGCTGATCGTTTCGGTCGTGCTCGTCTCGAGCGCCCTCGATCTGCCCTTCAGCCTTTACCGCACTTTCGTGATCGAGGCACGCTTCGGTTTCAACCGCATGAGCCTTGCATTGTTCCTCGCCGATCTGGCAAAGGTCGCCGCGCTCGGGGCGCTGCTCGGGATCCCTCTGGTTTTTTTCGTGCTTTGGCTCATGGCGAAGATGGGCGAAGCCTGGTGGCTCTACGTGTGGCTCACCTGGGTGGCGTTCAATCTGATTGCCGCGACGATCTACCCCACGCTGATCGCGCCGCTGTTCAACAAGTTCTCGCCGCTGGAGGACGCGCTTTTGCGCAACCGGATCGAATCCCTGCTCGCCAAATGCGGATTTCGCTCGCGAGGGCTGTTCGTGATGGACAACTCGAAGCGTTCCAGTCACGGCAACGCTTATTTCACCGGATTTGGTGCGGCCAGGCGCATCGTGCTCTTCGACACGCTGATTTCGCGCCTCGCTCCGCCCGAGATCGAGGCGGTGCTGGCGCACGAATTGGGGCATTTCTCCCGCCGTCACGTTTGGAAGCGCATGGCTCTGCTGTTCGGCGCAGGTCTTGCGTTCTTGTGGGTACTGGGGTGGCTGATCGAGCGGGATTGGTTCTACGCGGCGCTGGGCGTGCGCTCCCAGAGTACTGCGACGGCGCTCGTGCTGTTTTCCATGGTCGCCCCGGTATTTACCTTTCTGCTGCGGCCCCTCGCAAGCCTGTATTCGCGTCTGCACGAATTCGAGGCGGACGCCTACGCGGCGCGACATGCCGACCCCCGCGACCTTGTGCGCGCCCTGGTCAAGCTCTACGAGGACAATGCGACGACTCTGACGCCGGACCCCTTGCACTCGGCTTTCTACGATTCGCACCCGCCGGCGGTACTGCGCATCGCGAGGCTGCAAACCCGACACTCCTAGGAGGCGAAACATGTCGAAGCTCGCTGGAAAGAAATCCAGACCCCTCCCCGCCGGAACGCCTGCCCTTACTCGGGCGCAGATCGACGCACTCCTCAAGGAAGTGCCCGGCTGGGCGTACGACGGCAAGGTCATCGCGAAGAGCTGGTCTTTCAAGAACTACTACGAGACGATGGCGTTCGTGAATGCGGTCGCCTGGCTCGTGCATCGCGAGGACCACCACCCGGACATGAGCGTCGGCTACAATCGCTGCCGGGTCGAATTCAGCACGCATTCGATCGGCGGAATCTCCGAGAACGATTTTATCTGCGCGGCAAAAATCGAAGCGCTCGGTTCGATTTGAGCCGTGCCGGGGAAGCGATTGAAGGCGATTTTTTCCTCGCTCAATCTGGTCGAGGTGCACCATCTCAAGAACCTGCTTCAGTCGGCAGGCATACGCTGCAGCATCAGAAACGAAGACCTGGTACGGCTTGCCGGCGAGGTGCCCTTTCCAGAGTGCGCCTTGCAGCTCGTGCCCGAGCGTGAAGAGGACTATCCGGCTGCGGAGAAGCTGCTGGCCGAATTTCTCCGACCGCAGTTGCGGCCGGTCAAGCCTTGGCGCTGTCCTGACTGCGGTGAGACGATCGAAGGGCAGTTCACAGCCTGCTGGAAGTGTGGCGGTAACCGCTAGGCACCGTCATCTCGCTAGGTCGATGCGCCGGCAAGCGCGATCAGCAGCAACAAGAGCAGCCACACCACCAAGGCGCGCCACACCAGGCCGACCGTGCTGTCCAGGTGTCCGATATCGGCCGGTTCGCCCAACCCCAGTTCCGGCCGGTCGACGACTTCTCCTTCCGCGAGGATCGGCATCCCCAGCCTGACCCCGATCGCCCCGGCTCCGCTCGCAAGAACGATTCCGAGCGCGGGATCCGGCCAATTTGCGGCCTGCGTGCGCCAGCAGTAGACCGCATCCTCGAAGTCGCCCACTACCGCGAAAGCGGCGGCAGTACAACGCGCCGGCAGCCAGTCGAGCGCGGCGAACGCGCGGCGCGCAAAACGGCTGAAGCGCTCCAGCTCCGGCGAGGTCCTTTCGCCCCAGCGGTCGTTGAGGAACATCGAAAGTCGATACAAAATCGCCCCCGTCGGCCCCGGCAGTAGCACGAACCAGAAAACCACCCCGAAGACATAGCGGTGCGATGCGCGCAGAGCTTCTTCGATCGCCAGGCGCGTAATCGCCTCGCGGTCCAGACCGGTGCAGCTCGCCTTGCGCCAGTCCGAGAGGATGTCGCGCGCCTTTTCGACATCGTCGTCCTTGAGCGCGAGATGAATGCCGGTGAAATAGTGACTGCGCTGGCGAAATCCCATCGTGAGATAGAGCGCCGCGACATTGAGCAGGAGCGCGAGGAGCGGGCTTGCGCCGTACGCGGCCATGTAGACGAGCCAGGCCCCGAACACTGCAGGCAACACCGCAATCGCCCAGGCGATGGCGCCTTGCCGGGTTTCGCCTGCATTGAAAAGCCCTTCGAGGAAAGTCGCATAACGCGCCAGGAGTGCGTATAAATAGCGGCGGTCGGCAAGCGGACGCCATTGCTCGAGGAGCAGCGCCGCGACGAGGGAAAGGAGACTCATGGCTTCGATTCGTGATGCCCAGGGCAATCAGCCCTTCAGGAAGGAATACAGGTTCATGAGCATCCCGGCCGTGGCTCCCCAGATGTAGTACTGCCGATACGGTATGGCGTAGTAACGGCGCTCGCGGCCTTCGTGTACGACGCTGTTGCGCTGGTGGTTCGCGGGATCGAGCAGGAACTCGAGGGGCACCTCGAACACTTCGTCCACCTCGAAATCGTCGGGCCGCAGCTCGAGCGGCGGGGTCACGAGGCCGACCACCGGGGTTACCCGGTAGCCGGTCACCGTAACATACTGGTGCAGTTCTCCGAGCACTTCCACCCGCGCTGCTGCAAGGCCGATCTCCTCTGCGGCCTCCCTCAGGGCAGTCTGCGCGGCGCACGCGTCTCCGGGCTCGCTGCGGCCACCGGGAAAACTGATCTGTCCGGCATGGTCGTTGAGGTGCGCGGTACGCCGCGTAAACAGAACCGTGAGCCCGCCCTCGCGTCTCACCACCGGCACGAGCACCGCGGCGGGCCGGATTTCCCGATCGCTGCGCCAAAGGTGGCCGTCCCCCGAAGTCACCGGCTTGACCGTTCGGGGCTCGGCAAAACGCGAGCGCAGCCAGAGTTCGTCAGGCGCGGAGACGGGTGAATTCATTTGACGAGACGCAAATTTCCGGCCCCTATTCTACGCGGCAGCGGTGCCGCGATCACGGCAGGGAACGGAATTGCATTCGACCGCGGCCGGCGCTATTCTATCGGCCGCCGGAATGGATTTGCCGGCACGCGAATTCAGGACCTTTTCAAGGAGAACCCATGAAGATTCGTTTTGCAGCATTGTTCGGCGCGCTCATGCTTGCGAGCGCCTCCGCTTTGGCCTTTCACTGTCCCGCGGACATGAAGAAGATCGACGCCGCGCTGGCAAAGAACCCGAAGCTGTCGGCGCAGCAGGCGGCCGACGTCAAGAAGTTCCGCGCCGACGGTGAAACCTTGCACAAGGCCGGCAAGCACCAGGAATCGGTCGACACGCTGGCGAAGGCGATGAAGATCCTGGGTATTTGACCTGCACTCCGGAAAAATGAAAACGCCGCGGCTTGCCGCGGCGTTTTTATTTGCCCTCTCCCGTCTCAGCGGGCGAACGAGCGCGTGCGCTTGAAGCGCTCGGTGGCCTCGACCAGAGCACCAAGAATCCCCGGCTCCCACGCGGAATGCCCGGCATCAGGCACGATCCGGTACTCGGCCTGGGGCCAGGCCCGATGCAGTTCGTGCGCGGACACGAGCGGGCAAACCATGTCATAGCGCCCCTGGACTATCGCTCCCGGGATGTCGCGGAGCCGGTGCGCGTGATTGAGCAGGGCGTTTTCGCCCAGAAAAATATCGTTCATGAAATAGTGCGCTTCGATCCGCGCGAGACCCAGCGCAACGACATCGCCTGCAAAATACGCCACGGTCTCCAAACTGGGGAGCAGAGTCGAGCAGGATCCCTCGTAGGTACTCCAGGAGCGCGCAGCCGGCATGTGGACCGCGGGATCGGGGTCGATCAATCGACGGTGGTAATGACGCAGCAGATCGCCGCGCTCCTCGAGGGGGAGGAAGCCCGCGAATTTCTCCCAGGGCTCCGGAAAGACCGCGCGCAGCCCGTAGAGAAACCACTCGATCTCGCTTCTGCGGCAAAGGAAGATTCCGCGCAGAATCAGCGCGAGACAGCGCTCCGGGTGCGCCTCCGCGTAGGCGATCGCCAGCGTGCTGCCCCAGGAGCCCCCGAACACGACCCAGCGGTCCACGCGCAGATGCGCGCGCAAAGTGTCCAGATCGGCAACCAGATGCGACGTGGTGTTGTCGCGCAACTCCCCGAGAGGGGTGGAGCGCCCCGCGCCGCGCTGGTCGTACACGATGATGCGATAGGCGCCGGGATCGAAAAATCGCCGGTGCTTAGGCGTGCTCCCTGCGCCCGGGCCCCCATGCAGGAAAACCGCGGGGATCCCGTCAGGATCACCGCTCTCCTCCCAGTACATCGAGTGCACGGAATCGAGCCGCAGCATGCCGCTGGCACGCGGCTCGATTTCGGGGAAAAGACCGGGGACCGACAAACTCGCGAACTCGCCCATCTGGGGATCCGCTACGGGATCAGGATCGTCGATCCGGTCGTCTTGCGCGCTTCGAGATCGCGCTGGGCCTGAGCGGCATCCTTGAGCGCATACCGATGGTTCACCCCGATTTTGACTTTCCCCGAGAGGACGACATCGAACAGGTCCTTGGCCGTAGCGACCAAGTCGTCGCGCTTGGATGTATGGGTCACCAGCGTCGGACGCGTGACGTAAAGCGATCCCTTTTGTGCAAGCACCGCAAGTTCGAATGGGGGTACCGCCCCCGAGGAGTTTCCGAAGCTCACCATCAACCCACGCGGCTGCAGGCAGTCGAGCGATCCCGTGAAGGTGTCTTTTCCGACCGAGTCGTACACCACCGGCACGCCCTTGCCGCCGGTGAGCGCCTTGACGCGCTCGACAAAATTCTCCTTGCGGTAGTTGATGCAATGGTCGGCGCCGTGCGCCTTGGCGAGCGCGCATTTCTCCTCCGAACCGGCCGTGCCGATCACCGTTGCGCCGAGCGCCTTCAACCACTGGCACGCAATCAGTCCGACTCCGCCCGCGGTCGCGTGGAACAGGATGGTCTCGCCGGACTGAACCTTGTAGGTGCGCCTCAGCAGATACTGGGCAGTCATGCCTTTCAACATCATCGCCGCTGCGGCTTCGAAGGAAATACCCTCCGGCAGGACGACCAGGCGGTCGGCGGGCATGGTGCGCACCTCGGAATAGGCGCCGGGAGCGCCACCCGCATACGCAACGCGATCGCCCGCTTTGACCTGCGTGACTCCCGCCCCTGCGGCCTCCACCACGCCTGACCCTTCGTTGCCCATTCCCGACGGAAGGGCGATCTTGTACAGCCCGGAGCGCTGATAAACGTCGAGAAAATTGAGTCCGCAAGCCTTGTGGCGCACGCGCACCTCGCCGGGTCCGGGGTCGCCGACCTGGACGTCTTCCCATTTCAGAACTTCGGGCCCGCCTTGTTGGTGGATTCGAATCGCTTTGGGCATTGCTTCTCCTTGAGTCAACGGTGTTCGTCGGGGATCTCGCGCGCCCATCGGGCGCAGGGATTATTTTTTCGGAGGATCTTCGCGATCGCCGGCCGGTTCTGAACCGCGCGGAGGCACGCTTGCCGCTGCGGCCTGCATCGCGGCAAGGGCGGCTTTCTGCATTTCCAGGCCTTGAATGGTCGTGTGCAGAACGCTGAGGTTCATGTTGAGCCAGTTCTCCACCGATTTCAGCTCCGCGATACGCCTTTCGACCTCATCCGGGATGATCGTCGGGGCCACCACCCCCGCCAGCGGCAAGCCCATCGGGCCCCAAAGGCTCTTCAGGAATTCGAACGGATCGGGAGGCTGGTTCATGAGCGTGGGGCGGTGAGAGCAGCCTCAAGTTTATTGTTGGGGACCCAAAAACTCCAGCACCTCGGCGCGGCGCGCCATGGTGTCCTGATAGCCCAGATCAATCAGCGCCCGGCAGTACCCCTTCTCGAAGAGCAGATAGCTCGCGAGGTTCGATCCGTTGCGGTTCATTGCGCCGATGCCCCGCAGGAGGAAGCGCACCGTCCATGGCAGCTCGTGCACGTGGCGGACAACCATGCGCTCGATGGGCTGGCTGGGCGAGATCACCAGCACCTTGATCGGCCGCAGCGGCAGCCCCGCCTCCCGCAGCTTCTCGGGAGCAATGAGGCTGATGGTGCGGTTTATTCTCTGCACGAGCTCGATATCGGCGTTGAGGCTGTCCAGGAAAATGCTGTTCAGGGCGTGGCCTGCGATCTGCGCCAAGGAAGGATAGAGATTTCCGCGGACCCGAGGGGGCTCGGAGTTCGCGCCCGGCCGGCTGCTGCCCACCACCAGCACCCGGTCGGCACCCAGGTGCAGGGCGGGGCTGATCGGCGCGATCTGGCGCATCGACCCGTCGCCGAAGTATTCGCGGTTGATTTTCACCGCGGGAAATATGAAAGGCAGCGCCGACGAAGCCATAAGATGCTCGACCCGGGTCGGCATCGCGGCGCCGACGCGCTGGGTGCGCTCCCACGCTTCGGTGTCGGGCCCTCCCTGATAGAAGGAGACGCTCTGCCCGGAAGAGTACCCGGAGCAGGTGATCGACACCGCGTACAGGCAGCCGTTGTCGATGTTCTCCTGGATGCGACCGAAGTCGAGGCTGCGCGACAGCATGTCCGCGAGCGGGCCGTTGTCGAGCAGCGAGACCGGGCTGGTGCGCGACAGCAGCGTTATCGCGGCGAGCCAGCGAAGCCCCACGCGGGCGATCCCGAGCGGATCGGAACGGTAGACGTGATGAACGTGAAAGTTCTCCCAGACCTCCAGAAGCCGCCCGACCGCAGCATCGAAATTGTCTGCGAACACCGCGAGCGTCGCGGCGTTGATCGCGCCCGCCGAAGTGCCGCACAGGATCGGAAACGGATTCTTCTCGGGCAGCGGCAGCAGTTCCCTCACCGCTTTCAACACGCCGACCTGATACGCCGCCCGGGCTCCGCCTCCGGTCAGGACGAGTCCTGCCTTGGACTTGATGGATTCGGGAATCAATGCCATGCGCGGGGCTCGTTCGGAAGTCGGCGGCAACCAGATGGAGTCTTCAGCTTCGGCGTGTCCGGGACTGCGTTTCCTCGCCGTAGGCGTTGGCGTCCACCACGGTGAATGCGGTCATGTTGACGATGCGCCTGACCGTCGCCGAAGAAGTGAGGATATGCACCGGGCGCGCCGCGCCGAGCAGGATCGGCCCTATGGTGATGCCGTCGCCAGCGGCGGTCTTCAGCAGATTGAAAGCGATATTGGCGGCGTCCAGAGTCGGCATGATCAGAAGGTTCGCCTCCTCTTTCAAGCGCGAGCGGGGGAAAATTGCAAGCCGCAGCTCGGCGTTGAGGGCCGCGTCGCCGTGCATCTCGCCTTCGATTTCGATTTCCGGAGAGAGCGAACGGATCAGCTCCAGCGCCTTGCGCATCTTCTGCGCGGACGGCGCATCGCTCGTGCCAAAACTCGAGTGCGAAAGCAGGGCCGCCCTGGGGACCAGGCCGAAGCGGCGGATCTCGTCCGCGGCGAGCGCCGTCATTTCAGCGAGCTGCTCGGCGGTAGGGTCGAGATTGACGTAGGTGTCGCAGATGAAGACCGTGCGCTTGGGCAGCATGAGCGCGTTCATCGCATAGAAATGCCTCGCGCCGGGCCTCAGACCGATAACCTGGTCGATGTACTGCAGATGCAATCCGTACGTACCGAAGGTGCCGCAGATCATTCCCTCGGCCTCGCCGCGGTGGATCATCATAGCGCCGATCAGCGTATGGCGGCGGCGCATTTCCATCTGCGCGTATTGCTGCGAAACCCCTCGCCTTTCGGTGAGGCAGTGGTACTCGGTCCAGTAATCCCGGTAGCGGGGATCGGATTCGGGGTTGACGAGCTCGAAATCGGTCCCCGGCCGTATGCGCAAGCCATGGCGTTCGATCCGCCGCTCGACCACGGAGGGTCTTCCCACCAGGATCAGCTTGGCGAGGCCCTCGTCCACCACCACCTGAGCCGCGCGCAGCATGCGCTCGTCCTCGCCCTCGGCAAACACGATCCGGCGCCGCGGACCTTCCTTCGCCGCGTTGAAGATCGGCTTCATGATGAGGCCCGAGTGATAGACGAACTGCAGCAGCTGGTTGTTGTAAGCGTCGAAATCGACGATCGGACGCGTGGCTACGCCGGAGTCCATGGCGGCCCTCGCAACCGCCGGCGCGATTTTTACGATCAGGCGCGGGTCGAACGGCCTCGGGATCAGGTACTCGGGTCCGAACTTCGGGATTTGCTCGCCGTAGGCGGCGGCCACGATCTCCGACTGCTCCGCCATCGCAAGATCGGCAATTGCGCGGACCGCTGCGAGCTTCATGGGCTCATTGATGGCGGTCGCTCCGACGTCGAGCGCGCCGCGAAAGATGAACGGAAAGCACAAGACGTTGTTCACCTGATTCGGAAAATCCGATCGCCCCGTCGCCATGACCGCGTCGGGGCGCACGCTCTTCGCGACATCGGGGAGGATCTCCGGCTCAGGGTTGGCAAGCGCAAGGATCAGCGGCTTGTCGGCCATTTGCGCCACCATCTCCGCCTTGAGAACCCCGCCGGCCGAAAGGCCGAGAAAGATGTCTGCGCCAGGCATGATTTCGGAGAGCGTTCGCGCCGGCGTCTTGCGGGCGTAGCGGGCCTTGTTCGGGTCCATTTCCTCTTTTCGGCCCTGGTACACGACTCCCTTGATGTCGGACACCCATATGTTGTCCGGCTTCAGCCCCAGGCTCACCAGCAGATCGAGACAAGCAAGTGCAGCGGCACCCGCGCCCGAGCAGACGAGCTTCGCCTTTGCCATGTCCTTGCCCACGACGCGCAATCCGTTCAACACTGCGGCGCCTACTATGATGGCGGTGCCGTGCTGGTCGTCGTGGAAAACCGGAATCTGCATGCGTTCGCGCAGCTTCCTTTCGATGTGGAAGCATTCCGGGGCTTTGATATCCTCGAGGTTGATTCCTCCGAACGTCGGTTCCAGCGCCGCGATGATGTCGACGAGCTTGTCCGGATCGCGCTCGTTCACTTCGATATCGAAACAATCGATCCCGGCGAATTTCTTGAAGAGCACCGACTTGCCTTCCATCACCGGCTTGGATGCGAGCGGCCCGATTGCCCCCAACCCCAGCACGGCGGTCCCATTTGTCACGACACCGATAAGGTTTCCGCGCGCAGTCAGCTTGCGCGCCTCCGCGGGGTCGCGCACGATCTCCTCGCACGCGGCCGCCACGCCGGGCGTGTACGCAAGCGCGAGATCGCGCTGGTTCAGCAATCCCTTGGTCGGAGTGACCGAGATCTTTCCCGGCGGTTGCCGGAGGTGATACTCCAGGGCGCTCCTGCGCAGGATTTCATCCATGGGAAATTCGCGACTTGAAGTTCTCGTATTGCCCGGCCGCATGATAGCCGAATTTGGCCGCGGCGCCCCGCATCCCCGCCAATGCTCCGCGTTCAACTTGGGGCGCGCTCCGGCATAATGCGCCGATGCCAAACGCGAATTTGATCCTCGCGGCCCGCATGGCCGATATCGATGCCTTCCATGTGATGGACGTGCAGAACCGCGCCCACGAGCTGGAAGCTGCGGGACGGCACATCGTCCATATGGAAATCGGCCAGCCGGACTTCGGGGCGCCGCCTCTGGTTGCACAAGCGGCGATCGAGGCGATCCGAGAGCGCCGTCTGGGTTACACGGCTTCGCTCGGCATTCCAGAGCTGCGTCAGGCCATTTCCGAGTACTATCGTGAACGGCTCGGCGTGACGGTGCCTTCTTCGCGGATCGTTGTCACCGCCGGGGCATCGGGTGCCTTTCTGCTCACGCTCGGTGCCTTGGTCGACCCCGGCAACGAGGTGCTGATGCCCGACCCCTGCTACCCCTGCAACCGGCACTTCGTTCGCAGGTTCGAAGGCCGTCCCCGAGCGATTCCCGTCGATGAGAACCAGCACTACCAGCTTGCCGATGCCGATATTCGCTCGCACTGGAACCGGGCAACGCGCGGCGTGCTGCTCGCTTCACCTTCCAACCCGACCGGCACCATGATCCCGCGCGAGGAGCTGCGTGCAATCATCGCCTCAGTGCGGCAGGCGGGCGGGTTCGTAGTGATGGACGAGATCTATCAGGGACTGGTCTACGACGGCGAGGCGTCCACTGTGCTCGGGCTGGCCGATGACGTGTTCGTCGTCAACAGCTTTTCCAAGTACTTCAACATGACGGGCTGGAGGCTGGGCTGGATCGTCGCTCCCGAGACCCACGTGCGGGAGCTCGAGAAGCTCGCCCAGAACGCATTCATTTGTCCCTCCGCTCCCGCGCAATACGCGGCGCTCGCGGCGTTTCGGCCGGAAACGCTTGCGGTGCTGGAGGAGCGCAGGCAGGAGTTCCGCCGCCGTCGCGATTACATGGTTCCCGCACTCCGAGAGCTGGGATTTCGCATCCCCGTCATGCCCCAGGGCGCTTTTTACATCTACGCCGGGTGCGAGGGCTTCTCCAAGGACAGCACCCAATTCGCATTGCGCGTGCTGGAGGAAGCGGGCGTCGCAATTACGCCGGGCCTCGACTTCGGCTCGAACCGTCCGGAGCGCCACGTGCGCTTTGCCTACACGCGCTCGCTGGAAGACCTCAAGGAAGGCATCGAGAGGATCGCGCGAATGCTGGGATCCCCGCGCCGTTCGGCTCGGGCGTGATCCCTGACTTACACCGAGCTGCGCACCCCCGGGCGACCGAATTGGCGTACGGCCTGCTGCAACCGCTCCTGTTCGGCGAAGACCTTCTGGGCGTATTGGCTCGAAGGATCCGCCAATGCCCCGTTATAGAACTGCAGACCCGCCTCGAGACTGCCGGTTCGGCGAACGTATTCCTTGAGGATGCGCGCTCCCAACGCGATGTTGATCATCGGATCGAGCACCGCTTCCTCTCCACCGTGTTCAA
>Ga0193745_1000034_pt1 | contig 26982 bp, 25 predicted proteins | sample L1a2metaG_FD_145899 | JGI IMG/M metagenome (GOLD analysis project Ga0193745, IMG submission 145899) | Soil microbial communities from a riparian zone of the East river system, Colorado, United States - L1a2 | ecosystem: Environmental > Terrestrial > Soil > Riparian zone | place: USA: East River... | reverse complement strand
CAGCGCGGCATGGAGTCGATCCGGGAAGCGATTACGGGATTCGCACAGGCGAACGGGCGGCTTCCCTGCCCCGCCAACGGCAGCACCGCCGCAGGGGTTGCCGGCGCGGGGACCGAGCAGTTCAACGGAACGTCTTGCACTGCCGCTTTCGGGGTGGTCCCCTGGGCGACTCTGGGCGTGTCGGAAGTGGACGCTTGGGGAAGACGGTTCAGCTACCGCGTCGCGCCTGCGTTTGCGGATGCCGTTAGCCTCACAACCTGGAATGCGCGCTTGAACGCCTACTCGCCTCCTGCGGGAAATCTGGCCCAGGCAGTCTCCAGCCCAACGAGCCCTGCAAATCAGGCACCCCCCTGCGATCTGGTCGTTGCCCCTGCCTTGTCTTCGTTCGCACTCTGCACGCTCGGCGACATCGCTGTCTGGACGCGAGGCGGGGCAACCACGAACCCAGTGCCTTTGGGCACAGCCTTGCCAGCGGTGATCATTTCGCACGGCAAGAACGGCTTCGGTGCTTGGCAGACCACCGGAGTCCGGCTTTCCCCGATTCCGACCGGCAATGACGAAGCCGCCAACGTCAATGGCAACACAACTGCGACACCTTCCGGGGGTTACTCGAGCCTGGCTTTCTACAGCCGCACTCGAGCACCTGCGGCAGCGGGCTGTGTCGACCCGGTATTCCCAGCGACAAACGCGGCGCCGTCTTGCGAGTTCGACGACATCGTGCTGATGATTTCCTCGAGCGCGCTCATCTCCCGCATGGTCGCGGCCGGCCGCCTGCCCTGATCTGCCGTCAGCCGCGGCAAGACGCCGCGACCGATCACTGCCCGCGCGCGCCGCGGCGCACTTCTCCGCGCAGACTGAAGCACACCCGGCCGCGTTCATTTTCGCGCAGCTGCAGCGAAAACCCCGAAATCTCGGCGAGCCGGCTGGTCTGGTACAGGCCGATGCCGAATCCGGTTTCAGAAGGCACCGGGCCCCTCATCAGTCCCCGCAACACTTCCGCGGCCACGGGGGCCCCGCTGTCGCAAACGGAAAATTCGATGGCGTCGTTGCAGCGGAAACTCGCGCGTACGGTCACGGATTCATCGAGCCTGCGCTTTCGCAGCGCGTTCTGCAGCAGGTTGTCGCCGGCGGAATCGAAGAGCTCTTTCGGCAGCATCACGGAGTCCCCCAGCCCTTCGCGGGAGAATTCGACGCCGCGGCCGACGTAGCTGCGCTGCAGGCCCTCCCACCACGTATCGGCCTTGATGAAACGGCCGTTGCTCGCGTCGGGTTTTTGCAGCTTCTCGAGCGTCTGCTGCAGGCGCTGGGTAATCGCCGGAAGCTGGCGGCGCATGAGCGAGGACAATTCGCCGCCTGCATCGGGCGCCGTGTCGCGCTCTGCGGCCGCGCACAGGACGTTGAGAGACTGCAAGAGATTCTTCACGTCGTGCGTCATGCGCGCTCCGGTCTCGTGAACGGCTTGCACATAGGTCTGCTGCTGGAGCTTCTGCTCGCGCTGCTTGGCGACATAGAACTCGCCGAGCAGCTGTCCGAGCAATTGAAAATGCCAGACCAGCGAGGGGCTCAGGGGCAGCCTGGTGAATACCCGCAAATGGATTTCCTGATTGGTGAATTCGACGGAGTTTTTGGACACCTTGCCGAAATCGCCCGATTCACCGGCGGTGTGCCAGAAGCCGCCCGACACCCAGGGCAGGCGCGCGAGGCCGACGCAGGCTTCCTTCATGAAGCGCTCGGGTTTGGTCTCGAGCTGCGACAGCTCGGCCAGGAAATACAGCCAGCGCTCGAACGGCAGGCCTATCGACAGCAGGTAGCGCGAAAAATACACGGAAAGCCCGCCAAATCCGGCGCGGGGGTTCCAGGCAAACGAGAGTATCAGCAGCACGCCCGCGATGATCAGCATGCTGTAGGAAAGAGCCATGATGTAGTCGATCTTGCCGACCGTCATGAACGCGAAGCTGCCCAGCGCGAGCACGATCAGCAGCAGCACGATCATCGCCGCGTAGAAAAAATCGACGACCTGCGGAGTCTCGGCGGAGTCCGTCTCGGCGGGAATCGCCATCATCACGACGAACAGCACGGGCAAACCGTACTGCGCGAGTAATTCGACCTCGTTGGGCAGGGGCACCTTGATAAAGGTGTTCGGAATGATCCAGACGAGCAACAGCGAGACGAGGTACAGCAGCACCACGAGATAGAAGCGCCGCAGCCACCGCGCCTGGAAAAGGAACACCTTGCCGCCGACGATTCCCGCAAGAACGCTCACCCAGAGGGCAAGCAGCCACCAGTTGAGGAAATACAGGGTGCCCAGCGCAATCGCGGCGATCACCGCAACCTGCGACGAGGTCAGGCGCTGTTCGCCCCGCATGAACGGCTGCCACAGGATGAAAAGGCCGAAGTGCGCGAGCATCATACCGCGCGCCCAGAAGTCCTCCGCACCCCACATCGCCGCAAGGTGCAAGGACACCAGCATGACGAGAAACAGCCCCCGCCACGATCTCGCGATGAATAGTTGGGAAACCTGGAGCGCGGTAGTCGTCGCCATACTGCCAGTCATCTGGGATCGAGACCGGCGGAAGGCAGTGCGCTCAAATCCCTGCGATGCATGTATGCTCCCCCGAGTCTGTGATAGGTGGTGAATCGGGGAGACCTCATGCGGACTTGCGCAACCTTCCCCGTGGCCTTACGCTCTCACAGGCACGTATTGTGCCAGCTTTAATTTATCGGCACTCAAGCCGTATTTCACACTTTGCCATGCCTATTGTCGCTTCGCTGGCAATCGCTACCCTGCTCGAGGCCGTTCGAAACCGGCTCCTGTGGCTTGCCGTGGTGGTCGTCGTGATCGCTTTCGGGCTCGCGCAATTTCTGAATCAAGTGGCGATCACCGAGTCTCGGGAGATCCAGACCGCGTTGCTTGCCGCTTCGCTCAGGGTTGCCGCCGTCTTCATCCTGGCCGTGTTCGTGATCACGAGCATGGTGCGCGAGTTGAGCGACAAGGTCACCGAGCTGCTGCTCTCCTTGCCGGTGCCGCGCTCCGCGTATTTTTTCGGAAAGTTTGCCGGCTACGCCGCGGTCGCCGCTATCCTCGCACTGCTGAGTGCGCTGCCTTTGGTGCTGTTCGCAAATTCCCAGGGACTTGTGCTCTGGGCCGTTTCTCTCATTTGCGAGCTGCTGATCGTGACGGCGATGAGTCTGTTCTGCGTGCTGTCCTTCGCGCAGGTGGTTCCCGCGTTTGCAGCTGTTGCGGGCTTCTACCTGCTGTCGCGTTCCATGGCGGCTATGCAGATCATCGCCGGCGCGGAGTTGCAGGATCCGACCCTCACCGATCGCGTGGTGAACGCCGTTGTGGAGCTGATCGCGCTCCTCTTGCCGGGGCTCGACGGCATGACGCAGACTACCTGGCTGCTGGGGTCTGCGCCGGGCGTGAACACCCTGGGCTCCGTGGTCGGCCAAACCGCGCTCTACCTCGTGTTGGTCTGTTCGGCGGCACTTTTCGATTTGTACCGCAAGAACTTCTGAGGCGATGTCACAGCGACCGATTGCGGCCGTTCCCCTTCTCGTTCTTGCGCTGCTTGCGCTGGGGCTCGCCGCGCAGATCGGCTTGAAGGCCAGTGCTCCACCGCCTCGGGCGGCAGCGGAGGATTTGCCGCCCGCTCCGAGCATCGCGGCGCTCAGGCTCGCGAGCTTCGGGGATCCGGTGGCGCTCGCCAAGGCACTGATGCTCTACCTGCAGGCGTTCGACTATCAATCCGGCAGCAAGGTCCCCTATCGCGACCTCGACTATGGCCGGCTCGAAACCTGGCTCACGAGGATTCTGGAACTGGATCCGCGCGGCCAATACCCCTTGCTCGCCGCGAGCAGGTTGTATGCCGAAGTGCCCGTCGAGGCCAAGCAGCGCAGCATGCTCGATTTCATTTATCGGCAATTCCTGCTCGATCCCGATCGCCGCTGGCCCTGGCTTGCCCATGCCACCGCCATCGCCAAGCACAGACTTCATGATCTTCCGCTTGCCCTGCGCTATGCTCAAGCGATCCAGCGCTACGCCCTCGCCGACAACGTTCCCCTCTGGGCGAAGCAGATGGAGATTTTCATCCTCGAGGACATGAACGAGCTGGAAACCGCCCGTCTCATCATCGGAGGGTATATTCAAAGCGGGACCATCAAGGACCCTGCCGAATTGAGATTCCTGGATGAGCGCCTGAAACAACTGGAAGCACGGACGGTCCGCACGCCTCGGGAAAAACCAATGAAAAGTGTCAGATAGTCGTCGTAAGTGTCCATTATTCAACAAGAAGGGCTGGGTAACCCCCGTATAAGGGGGTCTGCCAAGGGCATACTCACGGGCACAAATCTTGCAAGTTTTGACGGATCTTAATTCCGGATTGGTTTTGGGGGCCGTATGAGCTTGTCCACCATAAACAGCAGGAATTCGACCGAGGCGGGGTTCACCCTGGTCGAAATTGCAATCGTGCTCGTCATAATCGGGTTGCTGCTCGGCGGCATCCTGAAGGGCCAGGAAATGATCACCCAGGCCAAGATCAAGAACATCATCAACGATTTTAACGGCGTCACCGTGGCCGTGACTTCCTACCAGGACCGCTACCGCGCCATTCCCGGAGACGACCAGAACGCTGCCACGCGCTGGACCACACAGGCTCCGGCGAGCGGTAACGGCAACGGGATCATAGCGGGGTTTTACAATGCCAACGACACCAGCGGCACGGGGGGCGCTCCGGCGAACACGGCCGAATCCAACCTGTTCTGGCAGCATCTGCGAATCGCCGGATTCGTCCCGGGTCTGACCACGGGAACCGGGACCGGGACGCCGCCGCCGAACGCGACGGGGGGTCTCATCGGCGTGGAGTCCGGAGTGGTCGGCACGAGCGGCCTGGGCTTCACCAGCACGATCATATGCTTCTCGAATCTGCCCGAGAAAATCGCGAGCGCGGTGGACGGGCAGATGGACGACAGCAAACCAGCGAGCGGCCAAATCCGCGCGCAGCTGCAGAGCACCGCAAATCCCGTCACGCTCTCTGCTTCGAACGTCACGGCCTACGTGGAAACCGGGGTGAATCAGTATCTGCTGTGCAAGAACTTCTAGCCGTTCCATCAGGAGAGATTTCCATGAATGTATCCACTTTCAACCGCAAGAAATCGACCGAAGCCGGTTTCACCTTGGTCGAAATCGCAATCGTGCTCGTCATAATCGGGCTGCTCCTGGGCGGCATCCTGAAGGGCCAGGAAATGATCACCCAGGCCAAGATCAAAAACGTGATCAACGATTTCAACGGCATCGGTGTTGCCGTGACGTCCTATCAGGACCGGTACCGCGCCCTTCCCGGCGACGACGCCAACGCCACTACGCGCTGGACCGTCCAGGCCCCGGCGAGCGGCAACGGCAACGGGGTCGTAGCGGGTCTTTACAACGCCAATGACACCACCGGTACCGGCGGCGCTCCAGCAGCCACGGCCGAATCCAACCTGTTCTGGCAGCATCTGCGCATCGCGGGATTCGTCCCGGGCCTGACCACGGGAACCGGGACCGGGACGCCGCCGCCGAACGCGGCCGCAGGCATCATCGGCGTGGAGTCTGCCGTGGTAGGCACAAACGGCCTGGGCTTCACCAGCACGATCGTATGCAGCTCGAACATACCGGACAAAGTCGCGATCGCGGTGGACACGCAAGTGGACGACAGCAACTCGGCGACCGGCCAGGTCCGCGCGCAGCTGCAGGCCTCCGCGAATCCGGCAACGGTCGCAAGCCCGGCCACGGGCTACGTGGAAACCGGGGTGAGCCAGTACCTGGTCTGCAAGACTCTCTAGCCACCTCCTGTGACCGTAAAAAGCCCGCTCGCGCGGGCTTTTTCGTTTCCAGCGGGTTCTGATTCGTGAAGGCATCGTCGGCCCCGGCAATAAGCCTCCTGCTCGCCGGCAGCCTGTGTCTGCTGCCGTTCCTGGTGCCGTATCACCAGCAGCCCGTGTTGAGTTTTTTCCCCGAGTGGCTGGCCGCGGCGCTGGGCATCGCCGCGACGCTGACCCTGCTGTTCGGGCGAGGTCTCTCGGCCGTATCCTTGCCTGCGCCGGCACGCTGGCTGATCGCCTTTGCGGTGTTTCTCGCCGCCCAGGCGGCGAGCGGCGATCATGCCTATTCCCAGTTGCCCCTGCTTGCCGCCGTGTACGTCCTCTACGCCGTGTTGATGATCTGGCTCGGGACGCACCTCACGGCTGCGCTCGGCATCGAGCGCGTGGCAATCGTGTTGGCCGCGTTTTTTCTGGCCGGGACCCTGGCGAATTCCCTGGCGGGGGTAATCCAGTTCTATGGCCGGCCCAAGCTCTTCGAGGATGTCATAGCCGACCTGCACGGCAACCGCGCCTACGGAAATATCGCGCAGGCAAATCTTTATGCCAACTACCTGGCGCTCGGCGAAGGCGCGCTGCTTTTCCTGTGGCTGCGCGCGGGAGTGCGGACGGCGTATGCGCTTCCGGCCCTTGCCCTCCTTGTCGTGGCTGGGGCGCTGTCCGGCTCGCGCGGCAACCTGCTCTACGCCCTATGGTATGCGGCGCTCGGGTTTCTGGCCGCGCGCACTCAGGAAAGCACTCAAAGGCGGCGCCTGAAAATCGCCGCCTTCGCAATCGCGGGCGCAGGGTTGGCTGCGCATCTTGCGGTGCCGTTGCTCAACGCCGCACTTCACATCGGCCCCCCGGGCGGGGGGACGATCGATCGCCTCGAACATGGCGAGCCGCGATGGCAGGTATGGCTGATCGCGCTGCGCGTATTTTTCAGTGCTCCTTTCGGCGGCGTCGGCACGGGCGAGTTCGCTGGCGCCGCGTTCGAGGCCGGGCTTGATCCCGCGTTCACGACAATCGGCGAAGTCTGGACCTCACCGCACAATCTTCCACTGCACCTCCTTGCCGAAACCGGCTTGCTGGGCACGATCCTGGTACTTGGCGGCCTGTGCGTCTGGGGATGGCAGGTCATCCGGCGTTATTGGTCGGACGGGCAGGTTGCGTCGTGGTGGATCATTGCCGCGGTTGGAATAGAAATGATTCACTCCCTGACCGAGTTTCCGTTCTGGAACGCGCATTTCCTCGGCGTGACCGCGCTTCTGTTAGGCGCCGGCGCAGGGCTCGAGACGCGTTCCCCGGCAGTCTCGCGCATCGGGTGGATTACCCCGGCAGCCGCCTGTGCTGCGCTCTCGGTGATTTTAGGTATCACTCTCAGGGACTACGTGCGTTTGGACACGACACGCATCAGCGGAACGACGCTCACGCTGACCTCCGCCGCACAGGCGCATCACGACGCCGAAACCATGCGCGAGCTGACGCACGGCCTCATGGCGCCCCTGGCGGAGCTGTGGATAGTGATCGGCGCTCCCCTCGATCGGAGCGACCTTGCCAGCAAGCTGGCCATGAGCGAGCGCGTTGCCCGCTATTGGCCCGCCAATACGGTGATGGCGCGGCGCGCGGTCTTCCTCGCCTTCGGCGGCAATGCAGAGAAAGCGCGCGGTATGCTTGCGCGAGCCTTGCAAACGTTTCCACACCAGCTCAATGCCACGATCTTGATTCTTGAACAGGCACGCGCCGCAGACCCGGGCGCAATCGAGCCTCTGCTCACCATGGCCAGGGCCGCTTCCGGCTCCAGAAGCGGCGGGCGGTAGGTCCTCCGGCGCGTCGCCCTCTCAACGGATGGATTCCGCCTGCACAGGCTAGCCCTGAAGCATGCGGATCTCAGCCGCAGCGAGTTGTTCAGGCGTGCCGAGCAGCACGATCACGTCGCCCTCCTGAAGCGCAGTTAGCGGGTCCGGCGAAATCATCCGCAGCTCCCGCCGGCGCAGCGCCGTCACGCGCACGCCGAGCTCATCCAGCGCGAGCTCCCCGAGGCTGCGTCCCGAGGCGCTCGCGCCCGGCGCAAGCGTCACTGAATGCAGGCGCGGTTCGCGCGCCTCGTCGGGGTCTTCGGTTCCGTCGGTGCCTCCATGAAAGAAGCCGCGCATCAGGCTGTACCGGTGTTCCCGCACATCGCGAATGCGCCGCACCACGCGCCTCAAGGGGACGCCCAGCAACACCAAGGCGTGCGAGGCGAGCATCAAGCTCGACTCGAAGGTTTCGGGCACCACCTCCGACGCACCCGCGGCGATGAGCCGGTCCATGTCCGCGTCGTCCAGAGTGCGGATAATGACCGGCAACGCGGGGTTGAGCGCGCGCACATGATGCAGAATCCGAAGGGCGAGCTGTGTATCCGCGAACGTGATGACGAGCGCGCTCGCGCGCGCGACACCTGCCGCCACGAGCGTTTCGTACCGCGACGCGTCACCGAAAACGACCTTCTCTCCCGCTGCTGCCGCCCCGCGCACGCGCTCAGGATCGGTGTCGAGGGCGATGACGACGATGTGCTCCTGCTCCAGCATGTGCGCCAGGCGCTGGCCCGTGCGGCCGTAGCCGCACACGATGACGTGCCGCTCGGTCGCGAGACTCTGCGCGGCAACGCGGTGCAGCGCGAGCGATTGCAGCATCCATTCGGCGCTCGACCAACGCAGCGCGAGCTTGTCGCTCGCCTGAATGACGAACGGAGCGGCGAGCATGGAGAGCAGCATTGCCGCGACGACCACCTGGGAAAAGTCGCGATCGAGCAATGCAACCGACTGCGCCAGGACCATGAGCACCAGACCGAACTCGCCCACCTGAGCGAGAGCCAGCCCGGTGCGCACTGCAGCGCCAGGACCGGCTCCGAACAGGCGCGCGAGGCCGGCGACCAGGATGAACTTGAACACGACCAGCAGCGCCGCGAGCGCAAGCGTCAGCGAAAAATTCGCCATAACCGTCCCCAGGTCGAGTCTCATCCCTATAGTCACGAAGAACAGACCCAGCAGGACCTCCCGAAACGGCCTGATGTCCTCCTCGACCTGATTCCGGTATTCGGTTTCGGCTATGAGCATGCCGGCGAGAAACGCGCCCAGGGCCAGAGACAGTCCGGCCCGATCCGTGAGCCATGCAAGCCCCAGGGTAATGAGCAGGACGTTGAGAATGAACAGCTCATGCGAGCGGCGGCGCGCGACGATGTGAAACCAGCCGCGCATGATTTTCTGCCCGACAAAGAGCAGCATCACGAGCACCACCGTTGCCTTGGCGAGCGCAAACGCCAGACGCTGCACGAGATCGCCGCTCCCCTCCGCGATCGCGGGAATCAGGATCAGCAGCGGGACTACCGCGAGGTCCTGGAAAAGCAGCACGCCGACGATGTCGCGTCCGTGGGGGGTTTCCAGCTGAATGCGCTCGGCGAGAATGCGCATCACCATTGCCGTCGACGACATGGCGATCGCGCCCCCGACCGCGAGGGCGGCCTGCCATGAAGCCCCGGCGAGCGAGGCGGCCGCGAGCACGGCAACCAACGTGAGCAGCACCTGGGCAAACCCGAGCCCAAACACGGCGCGGCGCAGCTGAAACAGCTTGGGCAGGCTGAACTCCAGCCCGATCGAGAACATCAGGAACACGACGCCGAATTCCGCAAGACGCCGTCCTTCATCGGTGTCGGGAATCCACGCCAGCGCGAAGGGTCCCACTGCGACGCCTACCAGGATGTACCCCAGTAGCGGCGGCAAATGCAACCAGCGGAAGAGCACCACGACGAACACCGCGCTGGCCAGCAGGATCAGCACCAGCTCAAGCGTATTGCCCATTCGGAAGTCCTTGTTTTTTCGGGTTCACGTGGGGAGAAGTGCGGAATCGGTCTGGTATACTCTCCAGCCTATGATAAAGGCTGCTCCCGGCGCGGGCCAGCGCGGTTTTTCTCGATGAACGATCGATCGAAAAAGGCGAATTCAGCGTCCGCGCTCGAGCTCGCGCGCAAGGTGCTCGCCATCGAGGCCGATGCGGTGAGCGGCCTGATATCGCGGCTCGACGAGCGGTTTGTCGATGCGGTCGGTCTGATCCTCGCCTGCCGCGGGCGCGTCGTCGTGAGCGGCGTCGGCAAGTCGGGACACATCGCTCGCAAGATCGCATCCACGCTGGCGAGCACCGGGACACCGGCTTTCTTCGTTCACGCCGCCGAGGCGGGACACGGCGATCTCGGCATGATCACGCGCGACGATGTAGTGCTGGCGCTCTCGAATTCCGGCCAGTCGGACGAACTTCTCACGATCATCCCCCTGATAAAACGCCGGGGCGCGAAGTTGATCGCGCTGACCGGCAATCCGGACTCGGAGCTGGCGAAGGAAGCCGACGTGCACCTCGACGCGCACGTCGCGCAGGAAGCCTGCCCTCTGAATCTCGCGCCGACGGCGAGCACCACGGCGGCCCTGGCGCTCGGCGATGCTCTTGCGGTCGCCTTGTTGGACGCTCGCGGATTCAATGAGCAGGATTTCGCCCGTGCTCACCCCGGGGGCGCGCTCGGCCGGAAGCTCCTCACCCATGTCTCCGATGTCATGCGAACCGGAAACGACGTTCCGGCCGTAGCCGACAGTGACTCCTTCTACGAAATGCTGGGCGAGATATCCAGGAAAGGCATGGGTATGACCGCGATCCTCGACCGCGGGAGAAAGGTGGTCGGAATATTCACCGACGGCGATCTGCGCCGGACGCTGGAGAGCCAGCCCGATATCCGCGCGCTCAGGATCGCCGATGTCATGAAGCGCAATCCGCACACGATCGCCCCGCACAAGCTTGCTGCGGAAGCGGTCGAGTTGATGGAGCGGCACAAGATCAATCAGCTGCTCGTCGCGACGGAAACGGGAGAGCTGGTCGGCGCCCTCAACACGCACGACCTGTTTCGCGCCAAGGTCATTTGATGCGCGACGACATTCTGGAGCGGATGCGGCAGCTGCGGCTGATGATCTTCGATGTCGACGGGGTGCTCACCGACGGGACCCTTTACTTCAGCGAGACCGGGGCGGAGTTGAAGGCATTCAACGCGCGGGACGGCCACGGGCTCAAAGTGCTGAAGGAGAGCGGAGTCGAGGTCGCCCTTCTCTCCGCGCGTCGCTCGCGCGCCGTCGAGGCGCGCGCCGCAGAGCTCGGCATCACGTTCGTCGAACAAGGTGCCAGTGACAAGAGTGCGGCTTTCGAAAGCCTGATCGGCAGGTTGCGCACCTCGGCCGCCGCCGCCGGATACATGGGCGATGACTGGGTGGATCTGCCGGTGCTCGCGCGTTGCGGTTTTGCGGCGAGCGTGCCCGAAGCGCCGGAGATCGTGCGTGAGCGCGTCCACCACGTCACTCGCGCTCCCGGCGGCAGAGGGGCCGCCCGCGAGGTCTGCGAGCTGATCATGCGGGCCCAGGGCACTCTGGAGCGGGCGATCGCCCGCCAGCTCGCATGAAAATGCGCGTTACTCCCCTGCTCCCGCTCGTCTTGATGGCGTTTCTGGGGTTGCTGACGCTTTGGCTGCAATACGCCGTGCTGGACGTGACCGGCGGGGACACGAAGCCCGCGGGGCACGATCCCGATTCGATCGTCGAAAACTTCACCGTCCAAAGGCTGGACGGTACGGGCAAGCTCAAGTACACATTCTCTGCACCGAAGATGATGCATTTTTCCGACGACGGTTCAGGCGAAGCGCTCTATCCGCGCTTCGTTCAAATTGCCGCTGACGGCGGCAACTTCATCGCGACGGCCAATCGCGGCACCATCAATCGCCAGGGCGAGGAGGCTTTCCTGTACGGCAATGTGCTCTTCTTGCGCGAGGCAACTTCGGAGCGACCCGAATTTCGCGCCCGCACGGAATTCCTGCACGTACTCGCAGAACAGGGGATCGCGCGTACGGATCACACGGTCACGATTTCCGAAGGACGCTCGATCTTGACAGGGGTCGGGATGGTGGTGAACAAGGACAAGCAACAGTTCATGCTGCAATCGCAAGTCAAGGGCGTCTTTGATGTGCCATCCAGGAAATAGGGCGCGCGCGGCCGCGGCCCTGGGTCTTGCGGCAATCTGGGCACTGGCGGCAGGATCGGCTCTTGCCGAGAAAGCCGATCGCGACAAGCCCGTCAACATCGAATCCGACAGCATGATCTCGGACGAAGCCAAGAAAATATCCACTTTCGAGGGAAAAGTCGTGCTGACACAGGGCTCGCTCGTCATCCGCGCCGACAGAATCGAAGTGCGGCAGGACAGCGATGGCTTCTACCGTGGCGTCGCGAGCGGCAAACCGGCGACGTTCCGGCACAAACGGGATGGTGACGGCGAATATCTTGACGCAGAAGCGTTCAGGATCGAATACGATAACAAGCTCGAGCGCGTCGAATTCTTCAACAGCGCCCGGTTGCGCCGCGACAGCGGGGACGATATTCGCGGGGATTTCATCTCCTACGATGCCAGGACGGAGCGTTTTACGGTGAAATCAACCGCCGCGGCGTCCGCGAGTGACCGCGAAGGACGCGTGCGCGTAACCATCATGCCGAAAAAGCCGGTGGAGCCCCAAACCCCGCCTGTTTCCGGCGCGATCCGGAAAGACTAGCCTCCCCGTACCTTCGGAGCGGGGGCAAAAACTAGATGAGTCAGCTGCAGGTCCATGGACTCAAAAAGCACTACGGCTCACGCGTCGTGGTCAAGGACGTGTCGCTCGAGGTGTCGAGCGGCGAGGTCGTGGGGCTGCTGGGTCCGAACGGCGCCGGGAAGACGACTTGCTTTTACATGATCGTGGGTCTGATCGCCGTGGACGACGGAGCGATCCATCTCGACGGCAAGGAAATCAGCCATTTTGCGATGCATCGCCGTGCCCGCATGGGACTGTCGTACCTGCCCCAGGAAGCCTCCGTGTTCCGCAAACTGACCGTCGAAGAGAACATCCGCGCAGTGCTGGAACTGCAGGAACTTCCCGAGGAGGAGATCGAGTCCCGCCTTTCCGGGCTGCTGCGCGATCTCAACATCGCGCATCTGCGACAATCTACCGCGCTGTCCCTGTCAGGGGGCGAGCGCCGCCGCGTCGAGATCGCCCGGGCGCTTGCGACGCGTCCGAGTTTCATACTGCTCGATGAACCCTTCGCGGGCGTCGACCCGATCGCGGTGCTCGACATTCAGAAAATCATCCGCTTTCTCAAGGAGCGCGGCATCGGCATCCTGATCACGGACCATAACGTGCGGGAAACGCTGGGGATTTGCGACCACGCCTACATCATCAACGACGGACTGGTGCTCGCCTTCGGAAAGCCAGACGAGATCGTCTATAATGAAAACGTAAGACGCGTCTATCTCGGCGAAAATTTCAGGTTGTAGGGGCAGCGCATCCCGCGATACACCCCCCGTTCCCATTTTGGCTCGTCTGAACTACGATCCTCCTGGAGAGGTCCTCGCGCCCAATCTCGATGAAGCAGACCCTACAGCTCAAGCTTTCGCAACACCTGACGCTGACGCCGCAACTGCAGCAATCGATACGCCTGCTGCAACTCTCGACGATGGAGCTGAATCAGGAGCTCGAGAAATTTCTGGCTGAAAATCCGCTGCTCGAGCGCGAAGACACCGATAGCGAGATTCCAGCGCCCCCTGCGCACATGAATGGCGAGGAGGCTACCGCACTTCAGGCGCCCGCGGAGGAGGCGAGCACGGAGAGCCCGTCGCAGACCGACATTTTCTCCGCGGACACGGATTGGGGGGGCGAAGGCGGTCAGAGCCCGGGAACGCGCGAGGACACCGACGACAGCGATTTTTTCCAGGTTGCCGCCGAATCTCCCAATCTGCGCGAGTATTTGCACCGGCAACTCACACTGACCCAGCTCGAACCGCGCGACCGCAACCTGGTGGCGTTCCTGATCGAAGCGCTGGACGAAGGCGGCTATCTAACGCAGTCCATGGAGGAGCTCGCCCAGCTCGTGCCGGAGGAGTTGCAGATCGAGCCCGAGGAACTGCAGATCGCTCTCAGGCACCTGCAGAATTTCGACCCCACGGGTGTGGGTGCCCGCAGTTGCGCGGAATGTCTCGAGCTGCAGTTGCTTGCCTTGCCCGAATCGACGCCCAGCCGCGCCTCGGCCCTCGCTATCGCGCACGAGCACCTCGAGCTCCTCGCGGCCCGCGACTTTGCGAGGCTCAAAAGAGCTCTGCAATGCGGAGACGACGAGCTGCGCCAGGCGCAGCGACTGATCCAGAGCCTCAACCCGCGTCCCGGCGCCGCGTTCTCAACCAACGAGACGCGCTACATCGTGCCCGACGTCGTGGTGAAGAAAATAAAGAATGTCTGGGTGGCGAACCTCAATCCCGACGCGATGCCGAAGCTTCGCATCAACCGCATGTATGCGGATATCCTGCAGGGCAACCGGAGTCATTCGGGCAGCCAGCTCTCGCATCAACTGCAGGAGGCGCGCTGGCTGATCAAGAACGTGCAGCAGCGATTCGAGACGATCCTGCGCGTATCGCAGGCGATCGTCGACCGTCAGCGCCATTTTTTCGAGCACGGCGAGGTCGGGATGCGGCCGCTGGTGCTGCGCGAAATCGCGAACACGCTCGGCCTGCATGAATCGACGGTGTCGCGCGTTACGACTCAGAAGTTCATGTTCACGCCGCGGGGCATTTTCGAGCTCAAGTACTTCTTCGGGAGTCATGTCGCCACCGAGACCGGGGGCGCGTGCTCGGCCACCGCCATCCGGGCGTTGCTCAAGCAGCTGGTTGCTGCGGAGGATGCCCGAAAACCTCTTTCGGACAGCAAGATCTCCGAGATCCTCAGCCAGCAGGGCATCGTGGTCGCACGTCGCACCATCGCCAAGTACCGGGAGTCGCTGCAGATTCCTTCGGTGAGCATGAGAAAGTCTCTTTGACCTGAAGGCCGCCTCGCGTGAACCTCATCATCAGCGGGCATCACATGGCGGTCACGCCGTCGATCCGCAGTCACGTGGAGGAAAAACTTTCCAGGATCCGGCGGCACTTCGATCACGTCATCGATGTCAGCGTGATCCTCACCGTGGACCATCTCTCAAAAAAGGCGGAAGTCAGCTGTCACATCGCAGGAAAGGACATCGTCGTCAAAAGCGACGACCCGGATCTGTACGCCGCGATCGACGCCGCGGCGGACAAGCTCGATCGCCAGATCATCAAATACAAAGACCGTCTGCATGCGCATCCGCACGATCCGCTCAAGCACCATTCCCCCTCGGATTGACGTTTTCACGCGGTAGTGCTTTCAACGGGGGCCGATAGTGTAGAATTCCACGCCTTTCCGGCCCGCGGGCACGGTTTCTGCGTGCACGAAGGTCTGAACTGGCCGACTTTCAGGGTCTCGATGAATCTAATCGCCAAGCTGTTGCCCCCTTCGAACATCCTTCTGGACCTGGATGTGACGAGCAAGAAACGCATGTTCGAGCAGGCCGGGCTGCTCTTCGAGAACAACCAGGGCGTGGCGAGGAGTCTGGTGTTCGACAGCCTGTTTGCCCGAGAGCGTCTCGGCTCGACGGGGCTGGGCCAGGGAGTCGCCATTCCGCACGGCAGGATCAAGGGCCTGAAGGAAGCGGTCGGGGCTTTTGTGCGCCTGGCACAACCGGTTCCGTTCGACGCGCCCGACGGCAAGCCCGTCAGTCTGGTGTTCCTGCTGTTGGTGCCGGAACAGGCGACCGAGCAACACCTGCGCGTCCTGTCCGAGCTCGCACAGATGCTCAGCGACCGTGAGCTGCGCGAGAAGCTCTCGACCGACACGGACGCGGGCACGCTTCATCAGCACATCACCGCCTGGCAGCCTCATGTTGCAGATCAGCGTCGCGCAGCTGTATGACGACAATCGCGACAAGCTAGGGTTCGCCTGGATCGGCGGAAAGGCGGGCGGCGCGACCAAGCTTTGGCGCGACGTTACCGGCGTCGCTGCACTCGTAGGCCACCTCAATCTCATCCATCCCAACCGCATCCAGGTCCTCGGCAACCACGAGATAGCCCACCTCGCCGCGTTCGGGGAGGCCGAGCTTTTCCAGATGCTCGGCAACCTGTTCGCGGTCCATCCGGTGGCCATCGTTGTCGCCGACGGAGCGCCCGCCGATGTGCGCATGCTGAAGGCGGCCGAGGCCTCGGGCACGGCGGTGTTCGCCACCGACATGCCCGGCGCGCAGGTCATCGACCGGCTGCGTCGCTATCTCGGCAAGGCGCTCGCGGAGACCACGCAGTGCCATGGAGTATGCATGGACGTGCTCGGACTCGGGGTACTCATCACGGGTGACTCAGGCGCCGGGAAAAGCGAGCTCGCGCTGGAACTGATCAGCCGCGGCCACGGCCTCGTTGCGGATGATGTCGTCGAGGTCTCGCGCATTGCAGCGTCCACGCTCGAATGCCGCTGCCCGCCGGTATTGAAGGATTTTCTGGAAGTGCGTGGCCTGGGCGTGCTCAACATCCGCACGATATTCGGCGAGACCGCGGTGCGTCCGAAGATGAACTTGCGGCTGATCGTGCATCTCGATCGCCCGGGGACGAACGAGTCGGAGCGACTCCCACTGAACGAACAGTCGGAGGATATCCTGGGGGTGACCGTCCGGAAAGTCGTCATTCCGGTCGCGGCAGGCCGCAACCTCGCGGTGCTGCTCGAGGCCGCGGTGCGCAACTACATCCTGCAGCTTCGCGGCATTCACTCGACGGCCGAGTTCATGCAGAGGCAGCAGGCGGAGATGAAGAAAGATTGAAGCGGACGAGCGAGCTCGCCGCTTCAATCTTCGCGCGTTGGAGCCGACCTGGCGGCGGCTCAACGCGCGGGGCGGCTTTGGCCTCCGAGGACGAGCTGGCTTTTGCGCAGCACCCGTCAATCCGCTATGGTGTCGAAATGCAGCTCGTGCTCATCAGCGGCCTCTCGGGTTCCGGCAAGAGCATCGCCCTCAATGCGCTTGAGGACAGCGGTTACTACTGCATCGACAATCTCCCGGGGCAACTGCTCCAGCAATCGGCGGAACTGCTCCGCCGCGCCGGCCATGACCACGTCGCGATGAGCATCGACGCCCGCACCGGCGATTCGCTCGAGCTCGTCCCGGAATACGTGGCGGCGCTGAAAGGTCAGGGCGTGGACCTGCGCCTGCTTTTCCTCGATGCGAAAAACGATACGCTGATCAGGCGTTTCTCCGAAACGCGCAGGCGCCATCCGCTGGCGACCGGCACGCGAACGCTCGAGGAGGCGCTTACGCGCGAGCGCGAGGTCCTCGCGCCGGTGGGCGAAATCGGCTACCGCCTCGACACGACCGACTTGCTGCCGAACATGCTGCGCAACTGGATCAAGGAATGGCTGGACATCGGCACTGAAACCACGATGCTCCTGTTCGAGTCTTTCAGCTACAAGCAGGGCGTTCCCCTGGACGCGGACCTGGTATTCGACGTGCGCTGTCTGCCCAATCCGCATTACGATCCGCGGCTGCGGCCCCTCACCGGTCTTGACGCGGAGGTGGTCGCGTTCCTCGAAAGGGAGCCGAAGGTCGCCACGATGCTGGGGGACATCCGACGGTTCGTCGAGACCTGGCTGCCCGCATACGGGCAGGACAACCGCAGCTCGCTCACGGTCGCTGTCGGCTGCACCGGCGGACGGCACCGCTCGGTTTACCTCGTCGAGCGGCTCGGCGCTCATTTTCGCAGCCATACGCCGGTGTTGGTTCGTCATCGGCACCTCGTCCCCGCAGCATGAATCCGACAGTCACCGTCGCGCTGACCGGCGCTTCCGGAATGCCATACGGCCTGAGGCTGGTCGAAACCTTGATTCGTGCCAATGCCCGGGTCTACCTCCTCTATTCCCAGGCCGCCCACGTGGTTGCCAAGCAGGAGCTGGGGATCGCATTGCCGCCGCGCGCCTCCGACGCCGAGCGCATGTTTGGCGAGCGCTATTCGGCAAAGCGCGGCCAATTGCGCGTGTTTGGCCGCGAGGACTGGTTCGCGCCGGTCGCCTCCGGCTCGAATCCCGCCGACGCCATGGTCATCTGCCCCTGCACCGTGGGCACGCTCGCCGCGGTCGCCGCGGGTCTCTCCGATAATCTCATCGAGCGCGCAGCCGACGTCATGTTGAAGGAAGGCCGCAAACTGATTCTCGTCCCGCGCGAGACGCCGTTTTCGGCCCTGCACCTGGAGAACATGCTCAAGCTCGCGCGCGCGGGCGCGGTCATCCTTCCGGCCAATCCCGGTTTCTATCACCGCCCCAAGCGCGTCGAGGACCTGGTCGATTTCATCGTCGCACGAATCCTCGATCACCTCGAGGTCAAGCACGATTTGATGCCCCGCTGGGGCGAAGAGCGCTAGGCCGAACTCGCTCTTGGAATCGCTGCGCGTCCCGATTTTCCCGCTCAACACGGTGCTCTTTCCGGGAGGCCTTCTTCCCCTGCGGGTGTTCGAAGCGCGCTACATGGACATGACGCGCGAATGCCTCAAGCGCAATGAGCCGTTCGGGGTATGCCTCATCAACAAGGGGGCCGAGGTCGGCGCGCCCGCCGTGCCCGAAGGATTCGGGTGTCTTGCGAAGATCCAGGAATGCGACATGCAGCAACAGGGAATCCTCAACCTCAAGACCCACGGCAGCCAGCGGTTCCGCATCCTCGAGCGTCAAACCAGCACCCAGGGTCTGATCTCGGCCGACGTGGAGCTGATCGCTCCCGAAGCAAGCGTCGCGGTTCCCGAGGAGTTCGTCGATTGCGCACGGCTGCTGGCAATGGTCGTCGTCGACCAGGGCAGGCACATTTTCGCCGAACCGCACGCCTTCGACGACGCCGCGTGGGTAGGCTACCGCCTGACTGAAATCCTCCCGGTGCCACTCCTCGCCAAGCAGAAGCTCCTCGAGCTGACCGACAGTCTCGCGCGCCTTTCCATCCTGCAGCGATTTCTCGAAAGCCGCGGTCTCGCCACCACTAATCCGCCTGCAGAGAATTGAGCAGCTTCCTCACGGGCGCGGGCACCGCCGCCCGGGCCGCTTCCTCCAGAGGAAGCCAGACCTGCCCCGGCTCCGAGGCGCGTGACGATGCGGACGCCACCTGGCAGACGACCGGCGTGATATTCAATGCGAAATGGGTGAAACCATGCCGCAAAAGCGGCAGGCGCTTTGCGCTGGCGAGCCTTGCGCCCAATCGACGCCTGCAGTAATCGCCCGGATCGGCACCCGTGGGAATTTCCGGGAGACACCATAGCCCGCCCCATATTCCAGCCGGGGGACGCTTCTCCAGCAGCACTTCACCTTCGCGCAGAAGCAGCAACATCGCGGTTTCTTTGAGCGGCACGGGCTTGCGCGGACGCGGACGCGGATACGCTTCCACTTTTCCCTGCAGACGGGCCTCGCAGCTCGCCCTCAGGGGACAATCTGCGCACGCCGGCCGCGCTCGGGTACAGACACTTGCACCCAGATCCATCAACGCCTGAGTGTAGCGCTCGATGTCCTTCCTGGGCAACTGCGACTCGGCGAGCTTCCACAGGCGATTCTCGACGTGCTTCTCTCCGGGGTAGCCGCGCACCGCGAAATGACGCGCGAGCACCCGCTTGACGTTGCCCTCGAGGATCGCTTCGCGCTTGCCGAAGGCGAACACCGCGATCGCGGCCGCGGTGGAACGGCCCACTCCCGGGAGCGATGCGAGCGCCTTGCTCGTCCGCGGAAACCGGCTACCACGCGATTCCGCCAGCGTTTGCGCAGCCGCGTGCAGGTTACGGGCCCGCGAGTAATAGCCCAGGCCGCTCCACAGCGCCAGCACGTCGTCCAACTGCGCGCCGGCGAGCGATCCCACATCCGGGAAACGCGCGAGGAATCGCTCGTAATACGGAATGACCGTCGCGACCTGGGTCTGCTGCAGCATCACTTCCGAGAGCCAGATGCGATACGGATCGCGCGTTCGCTGCCACGGCAGGTCATGACGCCCGTACCGGGCCTGCCAGCGTATGAGCCTGCCGGCAAAAGTGCTCACCGCCTGAGAAGGCCCTTGAGCCGGTCCTGCGCACGTTCTTTCAGCTTGTCCTCGGCTCTCTGCTTCACCGCATCGCCGACCGTCGCGCCCAGATCGGCGCGGAAGCGCGGCGCATCGAGCGTGCCGGTGATCTTCACCGGCACCGTGACGCCGCGCAACTCGGCGAGATCCTTGCCGCCCTGGCCGCCCGAGGAAGCGACCACCGAAACCTTCATGAGGTAGGCAATCGAGTTGGCTCCGATGTCGATATCGCCCGAGCCGGCGAGGCGCAGCAGGGGCGACTTGGCGGAGAGATCCTCGTTGTGCGCAACACCGTTTCTTATGACGAAGCTCGCCCCGAGTTCGGTGAAATCGGTCCGCTCCTCCGGGGCCGCCCCCTGCTCCGCCGGGGGATTCGATCCGCGGAGCGATCTTGCCTTGCGCAGCAACTCGTCCAGATTGACGCCCTTCAGGCTGCTGTCCCGCAGCGCCAGGCTGGCATTGCCGGAGAGAGCTTTTTTCATCGCGCTCACGGTTGCGCCGCCCGTCTGCACGTCGAGCGCGACATTGCCCCGGCCCTCCAGAAGATCGCTGTTGAGCGCGTCGCGAAGCAGCGGCCCGATCGCGACGCCTGCGAGCTGACCCTTCATCGAAAAACGGTTGGTGTTGGCGTTGACGCTCGCGCTTCCCTTGAGGGTTCCCTGATAGAGGCTCGCCGCGAGCGGGTCGACGTCTACGCGGCCGCCTGTGGCGCGCACGCCAAAATCGGCTTTTTCCGCCTTGATGTTCGAGATCGTAAGTTGACCGATTTTCAAATTGCCCTTCAGATTGAGCCCCTTCAGCGCGGAGAGGTCGATCGGCTGTTCGGCTCCGGCCGCGGGCGCACCGCGGCTCGTGGCCGCCTTGCCCTTTGCCGCCCCCAGATAGGAGTCGACATCAAGGCGGTCGGCGGCGAGGTCGAACTGAATCGATTGCGGGGCAAGATCGATCTCAATCCCGCCCTTGAGGGAGGTTTCGAACGCGTTTCCGCCCGATCTCTCCTCGGAGAGCTTGAGATCGACTCCCGAGAGCGCGAATCTCTGCTTTTCGAAATCGAGACGGTAGCCGCTCGAGAGCTTGATCTGCAGGCTCGCGTGCGGCCTGATTCCCTCGATTTTTGCCGAAAGCGAAAGTTTCCCCGGCACGCCGCTCGCAATACGCCCGGTCTTGAACTCGGCGACGGTCGCTTTGAGCTGATCGCCGCTCGCATCGTCGCGCCAGCCGATCGCGCTCGACCGAATCTCGATCCCCGCGATGTCAAGGCGCATGGCGTCCTGCCGGGGCGCGGGCCGAGGCTTGCCGGCCCCAGCGTGCTCGCGCGCATTCAGCAGGTCATCGAAATTGGTTTTACCGTCCTTGCGCTTGACCAGATCCGCCGCGAGTCCCGACAGGGTCACGCGGTCGATCACCACCTGCCTGGAAAACAACGGCAGAAGCGCGAGCGACATCTTGGCTTCGTCGAAGCGGGCGAAGACCCTGCTGCCGTCGGGCTCTGACAGGGATGTCTTTCCCGCGGCAATGCCGATGCTCGGAAAGAAAGTCAGGGCAAGATTGCCCTCGATCGCGAGCGTGCGCCCGGTCCTGTCCTTCACCGCGGCGGCAATCTCGGGCTTGTACTTGTTGGGATCGAAAGTCGCGGCAACGAGGGCGATCACGAGCACGATCAGCGCGACGATGCCGCCGGCGACGAGCAGCAGGATCTTCAGGACTTTCATCCCCGGCTCCGTTTTCTATTCGTTGGCGACGCCGAACGGCACATGCCCGGTCGCGACATGCCGGCTCGCCGACTCGGCGTGGACGCGCTGGTCGTCGAAGAAGATGTCCGCGCCGAAGGCCTTCAGGAACGGGCCCTTGTCCAGCCCGCCCAGGAACAGCGCTTCGTCGATGCGGATGTTCCAGGCGCGGAGCGTGCGCACGACGCGTTCGTGGGCGGGGGCGCTGCGCGCCGTCACCAGGGCGGTTCGAATCGGGGCGTGCTCGGCCGGAAACTCCGACTGAATTCGATGCAGCGCCGCGAGAAAACCCTTGAAAGGCCCGCCCGACAGGGGTTCCTTGGCCGCGGTGACCTCGCTCGCCGTGAAGGCCTCCAGCCCGTCGCGCTTGTAGACGCGCTCGGCCTCGTCGGAGAACAGCACCGCATCCCCGTCGAAGGCGATGCGCAAACCCTCGGTCACCTCGACGTTCTGCCCGACGTTGGAGGGCAGGATCGTCGCTGCCGCATGCCCCGCGTCGAGAGCCTTGCGCACGTCCACGGGATTGGCGGAGAGAAACAGATGCGCATCGAACGCCGGCACGTAGGGATAGGTGTTCTCCCCTCCGGTAAAGGCCGCGCGCGAGATGTCGAGCTTGTAATGCTCGATCGAGTTCATGATCCGCATGCCCGTGTCGGCGGTGTTGCGTGAAAGCAGGATCACTTCCACCCGGGGTTGCGCGGGCGCGAGCGTGTTCAGCCTGAGGAGCTTCCTGACGAGAGCGAAGGCAATGCCGGGTGCGAGGATTTCATTCTCGTGCTCGAGCTGGTAGTGGTGATAGGCGCTCACCCCCTGCTCTTCGAACACGCGGTTCGACTCCTCCAGATCGAACAAGGCCCTGGAAGAGATTGCAACGACAAGTTTACCGTCGAAGGACGCGGGCATCTGATTTGGAGCGGGTGAAGGGAATCGAACCCTCGTTTTAAGCTTGGGAAGCTTTCGTTCTACCATTGAACTACACCCGCATTTCGATCGATTTTACGATGTTTCCGCACGCCTCGGAACCGCAGCAGGGGGGCTGCCTACGTCGCGGCGGGTCAGAAATGCAGGGCCTTGCCGTACAGGAGAGTGACGTTGACTCTTCGGTTGGAATATCCGGGCTTGAAATGCAGCTCGTCGGTCGTATGGAACAGGGTCGAGTCGAACAGGACACAGCGATTCTCCTTATACGAAACGCGGTGCGGCTTCGCCCCTCGCTCCTTCATGTAAGCGTCGATCTTGGCCTGGTCGTGGTTGTAGTCCTGAAAGCTCCAGTTCCTGGGGGCAGGCACGTCGTAGACAATCATGCCGCCGGTTTCCAGATCTTCGCAGGCCGCATCGGGTGTGATCCAGAAATTCACATTGACGTTGGCGAGATCGGCATGGAGGTTGATTCCCCGCATTCTCTGATCGTACTTGAATGCCCACGCCTGGATGAGGGCGTGATCCCCGATGACATTCGGCATGGCCCGCCGCAATTCGTCCGCCAGCGTCAGCAACACCCTCGGACAGAATCCTTGCGACAGGAAGGCGCCGACGTAGCCGTTGCCGAAATGGGCCTTCCAGACGGTCGCCTCCTCGCAAAACTGGCGTAGCTCCAACAAGGCCGAGCTCGTGAGGAAATCATCGATGACGACCAGAGAGGGCGCGTTCTTGAAATACGAGGCCTCCACCGCATCGTAGTCGGCTTCACCCAACGCCTTGCCCGAAAAAGGAGCGTCCGGCCAATAGTGAAACTTCGCCAATGCCCCTCTCAGGGCCTCGGCGTCGCCGCCTTCCGGATAGAAGGCTTTTCCGACATCCCCGGTCCGGTCGTAGTAGCGCTTCAATACGGGAAGCGCGAGCGCCGCACTTTCAGTGAGCCTGCCTCGCTGCTGCAGCAGCCCGAGCTGCTCGTAGTCGTGGCGGATCCGCGGCTCGGGAACCGGCCATCCGATAAAGTACTGGACCCTCCTCGCCAGTGAAAGGCACTTCCTGAACATGTCGAAGCTCCCGTCCAGGTCTCCCCCCTTGAGACAATCCAGCCCAAGCTGCTGCACGCAATCGGCGTTGCCGTGGATATCGGCTTCGTGCTCCTTGACGAGCCTGCGCAGGTCTTCGTCCGCGCCTGAATTTACGTAGAACTCCAGCAAACTGCGCAAGGCGAGGATCGACTTGCCTTCCGTGGAGAGCGCTTTCCTGTAGGCATCGACGGCCTTCTCCCGATCGCCCAACGCGGAATAGGCTACCCCCAGTTCCGCATGAAACTCCGAGGCTTTTTCCACGCCGCCCAGTCCGTTGAATGCCGCGATCGCGGCATAGTAGTCGCCGACCTTGTTCTGGCAGCGCATCAGCTGCAGCGTCACGGCCGGCACCCCCGGCGCGATCCGATGGGCCCTGATTGCGTATCCCAGCGATTCGTGGATATTGCCCAGCTCATAGTTGGCGAGGCTGGAAATCAGGACCGCGCGGAAATTGTTCATGTTCCGCGACAGAACCGACAAGGCCAGCGAGTAAGCGCCAGCCGGGTTGCCCGTCGCAGCGGCGATTTCGGCCATCACGATGTACAGAAGGACCTCGTTGGGCGGCGGGTCCTGCAACCTCGCCTGGATGTAGGCCTGAGCCTCGTCTATCAGCCGGTTGGCGTGCAGCAGAATAAGGTACAGCGCGACGGCGTCGTAGGGGATGCCGGGCTCGCTTACCGCGCTTCTCGCCAGCGACAGCGCCTCCCGGGTGTCCTTATGGGCGATCAGGCCGACCAGCGCCTGGCTTGCGTTGCGCGACCATGCGCTCTTCCATTCGTGTCTGCCGACCTGCCCGAGGACCGCCTCGAGATTCCCCGAGACGAACAGGCAGATCATCGCTTCGAACGCGTCTTCGTCGGATTCTATTTTGCTCGAGCGGACGAGCGGCAAGGCGGAAGCGTAGTTCCCGGTGGAGCGCAGTTTCTTGACTTCGGAAAAATTGTGGGAAAGCATGGCAATAGGCGTGGGCGTCAATCCTGCGGCCCGTCCGTGAGATCCGGACCGTCGAAAGGAGGATGAAGTTTTTCCCGGGAAAGATCAACCGATTCCGAAGCGGAAACACGCGCCTTACCTTCGATCGATACACGCGTGGTAAGATAATTCTACCGGTCCGCCCCTAGATTTCAACGTGATTCAACTTTCCGTAAACGGTCAAGCACGGCGTCTGGAGCCGGGCTCGAACGTCGCGCATCTCCTCGAAGCGCTCGAGCTCGCTGGAAAGCGAGTGGCCGTTGAAAAGAACGGTGAGATCGTGCCAAGAAGCCGCTATGCGGACACGCGGCTCTCCGAGGGGGACGCCCTTGAAATCGTCGTGGCCGTCGGCGGAGGTTAGCGCGATGAACGCCCCGACGCGGCTCGCCGATCAGATTGCCGATCCGCTGCTCGTCGCCGGGCGAGCCTATCGCTCGCGCCTGTTGATCGGCACGGGAAAGTATCGGGACTTCGACGAGACGCGCCGCGCCGTGGAAGCGAGCGGCGCCGAGATCGTCACCGTCGCGATCCGTCGCACCAACATCGGTCAGAACGCGGACGAACCATCGCTCCTCGAAGCGCTGCCGCCTTCCAGATTCACGATCCTCCCCAATACCGCGGGCTGCTACAACGCAGAGGACGCCGTGCGCACCTTGCGCCTCGCGCGCGAGTTGCTCGACGGTCATGACCTCGTCAAGCTCGAAGTGCTCGGCGACCCGAACACGCTCTATCCGAACGTCATCGAAACGCTCAAGGCCGCCGAGACTCTCGTGGCCGATGGGTTCAAGGTGATGGTCTACACGAGCGACGATCCGATCGTCGCCAAGCAACTCGAAGACATCGGCTGCGTCGCGATCATGCCGCTCGCCTCGTTGATCGGCTCCGGCATGGGTATTCTCAATCCATGGAACCTGCAGCTCATCATCGGCAATTCCAAGGTGCCGGTGGTGGTCGATGCCGGGGTAGGCACTGCATCGGACGCCGCCGTCGCGATGGAGCTCGGCTGCGACGCCGTGCTCATGAACACGGCGATCGCGAAAGCCCAGAATCCGGTGTTGATGGCGCAGGCGATGAAAAAAGCGGTCGAAGCCGGGCGGGAGGCCTTTCTCGCCGGCCGCATGCCGAAAAAGCCCTACTCCGCCAATCCCAGCTCGCCGGCTTCGGGCCTGATTTCTCCGAAGGCCGCGTAACACCGCGTTCTTGCAGGAACGACGCCCGATCCGCAGTTTCGTCTTGCGCCAGGGGCGAGTGTCCAACGCCCAGCGCCGCGCTCACACCGATTTACTGCCCGTATACGGAGTACCCTTTTCCGCGATCCCGGTCGATCTGGAGCGCCTGTTCGGACGCGCAGCGCCCAGAATCCTCGAGATCGGCTTCGGCATGGGCGAGACCACCGCGGCGATCGCGCAGGAGCATCCCGAGAACGATTATCTCGGAATCGAAGTCCATACCCCAGGCGTGGGAAGCCTGCTGAAACGCATCGCCGATCTGCATCTCGGGAACGTTCGGGTCATCCAGCACGACGCGGTCGAGGTGCTGCAGGTCATGATCGCTTCTGCCACGCTCGACGGCGTGAACATTTTTTTTCCCGACCCCTGGCCGAAGAAGCGCCATCACAAGCGGCGCCTGATCCAGCCGCCGCTAGTCGCGCTGCTTGCCTCGAGGATGAAACCCGGCGCCCCTGTGCACGCCTGCACCGATTGGGAGGAGTACGCCCAACAGATGCTGCAAGTCCTCTCCGCGGAGCCGGCGCTCCGGAACACGGCCCCCGGTTACGCCAACCGGCCGGACACCCGGCCGGAAACCAAGTTCGAGCGGCGCGGCCTCGCGCTCGGCCACCGCGTCTGGGATCTGGTTTTCAGAAAAATCTGACCACCCCGCCCGCTCGCGCGGGCGCCCCTCCTCATGCGAGGAGGGGACAAGTGGGAACTCGATGCTCTCCCCTCTCCTCTCTTGAGGAGGGGAGGCGCGAAGCGCCGGGGTGGTGAGCCCGTCAGACTTGGCGCGAAGCGCCGGGGTGGTCACGCTCTCTTTGCGTCCGGCAAGAACAGCTGCAGCAGATCGTTGAGGAAGCGCTGCCCCAAATCCGTTGGCCGGATGCGCTCGTGGTCGCGTACGATAAGGCGGCGCGCCTCGGCCTCCCGCAGCGGCTTTTCTGCAACTGCGATCTGCAGGCCCGTGCGCTCGAGGAAGGAGGCGACCGGAAAGCCGTCGGTCAGGCGCAGGGCGTTCATCATGAATTCGAACGCCAGGTCGTCGCGTCCGACCTCGCGGATTTCCTGCATCGGACGGCCCTCGGCGATCCGCTCTAGATATTCCCTGGGTTGCTTCCAGCGCACGGTCCGCGTGACACGATCGGGAAAACTCACCTTGCCGTGGGCGCCAGCGCCCACGCCCAGGTAATCGCCAAAGCGCCAGTAGTTGAGGTTGTGAGTGCATTCGCGGCCGGGCTTC
>Ga0193745_1000033_pt1 | contig 27019 bp, 26 predicted proteins | sample L1a2metaG_FD_145899 | JGI IMG/M metagenome (GOLD analysis project Ga0193745, IMG submission 145899) | Soil microbial communities from a riparian zone of the East river system, Colorado, United States - L1a2 | ecosystem: Environmental > Terrestrial > Soil > Riparian zone | place: USA: East River... | reverse complement strand
TCCGAAGCAGCCCTCGCCGTCGCGCGGCGGAACGCGCGCGACCACGGGGCCGATATCGACTTTGTCCTCAGCGACTGGTTTGCTGCGCTCGGAACGGAGCAATTCGACCTGATCGTGTCAAATCCGCCTTACGTCGCGGCGGGAGACGCGCATTTGGAACAAGGCGACGTGCGCTTCGAGCCGCGACTTGCCCTGATCGGCGGCGAGGACGGGCTTGCCTGCATCCGGGAAATCGCCGAGCGCGCGCGGAACCGGCTCCGTCCAGGCGGCGGTTTGCTTTTGGAGCACGGATACGATCAGGGAGATCGCTGCGTCGATCTGTTCAGCTCGCTGGGTTACGCCGAAGTCGCCGACTTTCATGACCTCGCGGGATGGCCGCGTGCGTGCGCGGGTGTTTGGCGCGGTTGACCGCCTTCAGGGCGAGCAGTACAATTCCCGACAGTTTTTATCAGGTATTTGAGGACCAATCATGGACGCGCAAGAACGCATCAAGCAGCAAGTCACCGGCAATCCGGTCGTTCTCTATATGAAGGGGACCCCGCAGTTTCCGCAGTGCGGCTTCTCTGCCAACGCGATGCAGATCCTGAACGCCTGCGGAGTCAAGGAAGTCTTTACCGTCAACGTGCTCGAAGAGCCGGAAATCCGACAAGGCATCAAGGAATACGCCAATTGGCCCACCATCCCGCAGCTCTACGTCAACGGAGAGTTTGTCGGCGGCTCCGACATCATGCGCGAGATGTATCAGTCCGGGGAGTTGCAGAAGCTTCTCACCGGAGAAAAAACCCCCTCCTAGCTGAAAGATCGATTGCCTTACCGCAGCTCCGCAAGCAGGCGCTCGATCATCCGCTCGGCCTGCGCCGCGTAGCCGCCGCCGAACAGATTCGCGTGGTTGAGCACGTGGTACAGGTTGTACAGCGTCTTCCTGACTGCGTAACCTTGAGTCAGGGGCGCGGCTTCCCGGTAAGCGGAATAGAAAGCCCGCGGAAATCCGCCGAACAGCTCGGTCATGGCAAGGTCTGCCTCGCGGTCTCCCCAATAAACTGCCGGATCGAAAAGAACCGGCGTGCCGTCGGCCAGAAACCCTGCATTTCCACTCCATAGATCGCCGTGCAGAAGCGAGGCAGCAGGCGCGTGCTGAGAAAGCAGCCGGGGCAGCGCTTCGCCAAGCTGGTCCCCCTTTCCCAGGAGACTTTTCCCGAAGCCGTTTTTCCTCGCCAGGTCGAGCTGAGGTCGGAGCCGCGCCTCGCGCCAGAAATCACCCCACGACGGCGAGAACCGATTGAACTGCGGCGTTCTCCCGATGTAGTTGTCCCGTCGCCAGCCGAAGAATTCGCCGCGGATTGAATGGACGATGGCGAGCGAGCGCCCCAGAGCCGCGTAATCGCCGTTTCCGCGCAAGTCCAGATGCTCGAGCACGAGGAACGCTGCCTCGCCCGCTTGCCCTCGGCACAGCGGGGCCGGAACCCGGGCGCCGGCTGCGGCCAGCGCCGCGAGACCGTCGGCCTCTGCGGCGAAGTTGTCGAGCTGCGAGCGTTCGTTGATTTTCGCGAAATATCTGCGGCCGCCGCCCTCGAGTATGAAGCACCGGTGGACGCAACCTCCCGCGACAGGCGTCGTGCGCTCGATTCGGAACGAGCCCGCGACATCTGAAACGGATGTCTGCAGTGCGGCGAGAAGCTCTCCCGATGGGCTTCCCATCACTGCGGGATCACGGTGCCGGGTCGGCCTTCAGCAATCTGCGTGCGCGCTTGATCGCGGCACGCACCTGCGCCGGCGCGGTGCCGCCGACATGCGAACGGCTGGCCACCGATCCTTCAAGCGTGAGCACGCGATAGACGTCTTTTTCCACTTTGGAGGAGAAGCGGCGCATCTCCGCGAGCGGCAACTGCTCCAGACCCAGCCCCGATTTTTCGGCGAAGCGCACCGCCCGCGCCACCGCTTCGTGAGCGTCGCGAAACGCGAGCCCCTTTCCTACCAGGTAGTCGGCGAAGTCGGTCGCCGTGGCGAAGCCCTCTTCCGCCGCGGTTCGCATCGCATCCGCATTGACGCGGATGCCCGGGATCAACTCGGCGAAAACGGCGAGGGTGTCGCGCAGGGTATCGACCGCGTCGAACAGGGCCTCCTTGTCTTCCTGATTGTCCTTGTTGTACGCAAGAGCTTGTCCCTTCATCAGGGTGAGCAGCGCGACGAGATCGCCGGCGACCCTCCCGGTCTTGCCGCGCGCGAGTTCTGGAACGTCGGGATTCCTTTTCTGGGGCATGATGGACGAGCCGGTGCAAAAGCGATCCGCCAGGGCGACGAAACCGAAGCGCGGATTGCTCCAGAGGATCAGTTCCTCCGAAAAGCGCGAGAGATGGACCATCGCAAGCGCCGCGCAGGCGCAGAATTCGATCGCGAAGTCGCGATCGGAAACCGCGTCCAGGGAATTTTGGCTCACCGTCTCGAACCCCAGCTCGCGTGCGACCTTCGCGCGGTCGATCGGAAAGGAGGTTCCGGCAAGCGCCGCGGCCCCGAGCGGGAGGCAGTTCACGCGCCGCCGGCAGTCGGCAAGGCGCGAGCGGTCGCGCTCGAGCATCTCGAAATACGCGAGCAGATGATGCCCGAAAGTCACCGGTTGAGCGACCTGCAGGTGGGTGAAACCGGGCATCACGGTGGCGGCATGTCTTTCCGCCTGATCGAGCAGCGCCCGCTGCACCTTTCGCGCGAGGCCCCTGATCTCGTCAATCGCCTCGCGCAGCCACAGACGCAGGTCGGTTGCGACCTGGTCGTTGCGCGAGCGGGCGGTGTGCAGGCGCTTGCCCGCCTCCCCGGCGAGAGCGATCAGCCGCCGCTCTATATTGACGTGGACGTCCTCGGCCGCGAGCGACCAGCGAAACCGTCCCGTTTCGATTTCGCGGGAGATCCTGGAGAGGCCGAGCTCGATCGCTTTGAGATCCGCCGCCGTCAGAATCCTAACGGCACGGAGCATGCGCGCGTGCGCGAGCGACGCCTGGATGTCCTGGGGCGCGAGGCGCCGGTCAAAACGGACCGAGGCGGTGTAGCGCTCGACGAGCTCGGATACCGGTTCGGCGAACCGCCCGGACCAGAGTTTCTTGCCGGGTTTGGGTTTCGCTGCCATGGTTGACTGTAAAATGCCCGAAGTCGTGAAGCGCGCGGTACATCACCGCAAGCGTCGACTTTTGCGTCCGTACGAAAGTGCAAAGTATACGGCAAAACGACCTGCCCGACGCCCTGCCGGACTTCCGCAATCTGGGCGTGATCTCGCGCATCCTGCTTTCCGTCAACGTGCTCGCCTTGCTTTTCGCTCTGGCACGCTCGCGGGAGATCGGCGAGTTCGCCGAAAAAGTCAGCGAGATCGCAGGTTCGCTCGAACCGATATTGCTGGTCGTGGTGATCGTGCTTTACGCGGGGTCCACCCTGCTCGAGCGGCTCGCGTACCTTCACGGCCTGCTTGCGGTGTTTGCGGTCGTGCTTGCTGTCACTGCTGCGCTCTTCCCCTTCCAGACCCTGCTCGGCGGAAGTGGTGGGTGGCGCGAACTCGCCTGGAGCCTTGGTCACGCGACCCTGGGAACGGGAGCGATCGCGTGGTATTTTCATCTCCGCAACCGAGCCTTTTCGCCGGCGATTTCCGAGGCACGGTTGCAGGCGCTTCAGGCGCGAATCCGTCCGCATTTCCTTTTCAACACCCTGAACGCCGTGCTTTCGCTGATTCGCAAGGATCCGAAGCGGGCCGAAGGCGCTCTGGAGGATCTGTCGGCGCTGTTCCGCACCGTCATGGTGGACAACCGTCAGCTGATCGCTCTCGGAGACGAGCTCTCGTTGTGCCGTCAATATCTCAACCTAGAGCAGCTGCGCCTGGGGGAGCGGCTCCGGGTCGATTGGCGGCTGGGTCCGGCGATCGAGGAGGCTCTGGTGCCGCCGATGCTCCTGCAGCCCCTGGTGGAAAACGCCGTCTACCACGGGATCGAGCCGGGAATCGCACCCGGCGTGATCGAGGTGCTCATCGAGCGGCGGGACGACCGCCTCTGGCTGCAATTGGCCAATCCCTACCACGAGGACTATCAACATCGCCAGGGGAATCACATGGCGCTTGCCAACATCCGCGAGCGCCTGCAACTGCATTTCGACGTCGAGGCAAGTCTGGACACGCGCATCGCCGACGGCCGCTACGAGATCGGCATCACAATGCCCTATCGCACCAGCCTATGACCCCGCTCCGAGTAGTCATCGTCGACGACGAGGAACCGGCGCGCAACCGCCTGCTCGAGCTTCTGGAGGACTGCCGCGGAGAACTGCCGCATTCCATTGCGGGCGAAGCGGCGAACGGCGTGGAGGGCTTGCAAATCGTCGCCGCCGCGCAAGCGGAGGTCGTCCTGGTCGACATCCACATGCCTGAAATGAGCGGCATCGAATTTGCCAGGCACCTGCAGATCCTGGAGCGGCCGCCCGCCGTGATTTTCGTCACTGCGCACGATCGGTACGCGGTCGAGGCGTTTGAGGTCAACGCCGTGGACTACCTGACCAAGCCGGTTCGCGCGTCGCGGCTGCTTACCGCTCTCAAGAAGGCCGCAAACGGCGCACGGTTGGCGCGCGGCGTGCTCGAGAGCATCGATCCCGCTCCGCGGCGCTACTTCAGCGTTGCCGAGCGCGGGCGCATGACCCTCGTCCGCGTCTCGGAGGTGATTTACCTCAGGGCTGAGCTCAAGTACGTCACCGTGCGGACCCGCACCGGCGAGCACCTGGTCGAGGAAGCGCTTACGCAGCTCGAGCAGGAATTCAGCAACGTGTTCGTGCGGATTCATCGCAATTGTCTGGTGGCGCGGCGATTGATCCGCGGCGTCGAGCGCGGCGCCGAGACTGAAGGCGAAGTCGGGTGGTCGGTGGTCCTGGAAGGCCTCGAAGAGAGGCTGCCGGTGAGCCGCAGGCAATGGGCGCAGGTCAAGTCGCTGGTAAGCTAGGGAACAAGACTTGAGTCGGGGTTCTGAACGAATCGTCATTGCGTCGCGCAGGAGCCGGCTCGCGATGTGGCAGTCCGAGCACGTCGCAGGCGAGCTCAAGCGCCTGTATCCGCATTGCGAAGTGAGCATCCTCGGCATCACGACGCGAGGCGATCAGATCGTCGATCGGCCGCTCGCCCAGATCGGCGGCAAGGGCCTTTTCGTCAAGGAGCTAGAGGCCGCGCTCGAGGACGGGCGGGCCGATCTTGCCGTGCACTCCGCGAAAGACGTCCCGATGCGCCTGCCCGAAGGTTTTTGCCTGGCGGCGATCAGCGCGAGAGAGGACCCGCGCGACTGCCTCGTATCGAACCTGAGCGCGAGCCTCGAAGCGTTGCCGCCGGGCGCCATCATTGGAACTTCCAGCCTGCGGCGCGAGGCGCAATTGCGCGAGCGCCATCCTTTGCTGACGGTGAATCCGCTGCGCGGCAATCTCGACACGCGGCTGGCGAAGCTCGATCGGGGGGAGTACCAGGCAATCGTTCTCGCTGCAGCGGGGCTCAAGCGGCTCGGTCTCGCGGGGCGAATCCGGGCGATGATCGAGCCCGAGCAGAGCTTGCCCGCGCCCGGGCAGGGTGCGCTCGTGATCGAGTGCCGGGAGGACCAAGGCGACCTGCAGCAGCGCCTGGCTCCGCTCGGGGATTTCGACACATCGGCCTGCGTGCTCGCCGAGCGTGCACTGAGCCGCGCATTGTCGGGCGATTGCCAGCTGCCGCTAGCCGCATACGCCGTGGCAAACGGGGCGGAGATTCGCTTGCGGGGCCTCGTGGCGATGCCCGACGGCAGCAAGGTGGTGCGCGCGGAATTGAGCGGCCCGATCGCGGCGCCGGAATACCTGGGTGAGATGCTCGCGGCGACGCTGCGGGCCCGCGGCGCGGACGCGATTCTCGCGTCCTTGTCATGAGAGCAGGACCGCTCTCGGGCCGCGGCATCGTGGTCACTCGCCCGCGCGAGCACGCTCTGGCGCTGGCCGAGCGGATTCGCGCAGCAGGCGGAGACCCGATTCTTTTTCCCACCATCGAGATCCTGCCTCCGGAAAATCCTGGAGCGGTCTCGAGTCTGATTGCGCGCCTGGATGGTTTTCAGCTCGCGATTTTCGTCAGCCCGACGGCGGCGATGCGGGGGCACGCGATGGTCATGGGGAGCCGGAACTGGCCGAAGGACCTCCGCGTCGCCGCCGTGGGGAACGGGACCGCAAGCGCGCTCGAGGAACGAGGGTTCCGTGCGGTGATAGCGCCTGCCGGCGAGGCCGACAGCGAGGCGCTCGCCGGGCTTCCCGAGTTGCAGGATCTGCAGGGGCGCTCGGTCGTGATCTTTCGCGGGCAGGGCGGCCGCGAATGGCTGCGAGCGAAACTTGAAGCGCGGGGCGCGCGAGTCGAGTACGCCGAGTGCTACCGCCGCATGCGGCCTGACGCCGACGCGGGAGGCCTCCTCGCCCGCTGGCAGAGCGGCGGAATCGAAGCGGTCTCGATTACCAGCGCCGAAGGCCTGGTGAATCTCTCCGAGATGCTGGGTCCTACCGGCAGGGAATACCTGCGTGCGACCCCGGTGTTCGTGCCGCATCCCAGGATCGCGCTTGCCGCGCGCAAGCTCGACGTGCGGGAGATCGTCGTGACCGGGCGCGGGGATGTTCACACCGTAGCTGAGATGGCGGCTTTTTTTGCTAAAGTATGATCGCCTCTCATCTCTAGTCGAGTCACGCATGGAAAACGACACTCCACCCGGATCCGGGAGCGAGCGAGCGTCGAAGCGCAAAGCCTGGCGCATATGGCCGACGGCTGTCGCATTCGGGCTGGTCGCACTGCTTTTCGTCTGGCAGTGGTACGACGGTCACAGCCGGATCAACGCGTTGCGCGGCGAGCTTGCTCAACGCGTGCGCGAAAGCGAGTCCGACAGCCGCGACGCGCGCCTTGCCGCGAGACAGGCACAGGAGGCGGCGCGCGAGGTACAGGCGAAACTTGCGCAAATCGAGTTGAAGTTCGCGGAATTTCAGAATCAGCAGATCGGTCTCGAGGCGCTCTACCAGGAGCTATCGCGCAACCGCGACGAATGGGTGATCGCCGAAATCGAGCAGATCCTCACCATTGCCTCGCAGCAGCTGCAGCTCACCGGCAACGGCCAGGTGGCGCTGGCTGCGCTACAGTCGGCCGAGGCGCGCCTGGCGCGCTCGGGCCGCCCCCAGTTCCTGCCGCTGCGCAAGGTCTTCGCCCGCGATATCGAACGCCTCAAGACCGCGCCCGGCCTGGATGTCCCGGGAATTGCCGTGAAACTGGACCAGTTGATCGCGGGCGTGGATTCCCTGCCGCTGGTGCAGGAAGCGCGCCCGCAGGCGACGACCGCCGCCAAGCGCGAGCCCGAGGGATTATGGGAAAGGCTGCTCGCCGATTTTCTCGGCGAGCTCAAGCAGCTGGTCAGGATTCAGAACATGGAAGGCGCCGATCCGGCCTTGCTCAGCCCGCCGCAGGCGTTTTTCCTGCGAGAGAACCTGAAGCTGCGCCTGCTGAACGCGCGGCTTGCGCTCCTTGCACGCGATGAAACCACGTATCGCGGCGATGTGAAAGCCGCGGCAAGCTGGCTCGAGCGATACTTCGACACGCGCTCTCGCGCTGCCGCGGCGATGGCGGTGACCCTCAAGCAGCTCGCCTCAGGCGCCATAGGGGTCTCGCTTCCGACGATCGGCGAGAGCCTCGCGGCGGTGCGCGGCTACAAGCCAATTCGGAAGCAGGCCGGGCAATGAAGGGCCTGCTGTGGTTGCTTGTCCTATCGGCGCTCGCCGTGGCGCTTTCGCTCGCAATGCGAGGTCACGGCGGTTACGCGCTGTTCGTTCTGCCTCCATGGCGCGCCGAAATTTCGCTCAACCTGCTCGCCGTTCTTCTGATCGCTGCCTTCGCGGCCGCGTATTTTCTGCTCAGGGTAGTGTGGCATACCCTGAGGCTTCCTTCGCATGTGCGCGCTTTTCGTGAACGGCGGCGGGATGCAAAAGGGCGCGCAGCGGAGCTGGGTGCGATTCAGGCGCTCTTCGAGGGCCAATTTGTCCGGGCCGAGAAACTCGCCTCGGGGGCGACCAAACTGGGGACCGCGCCGGGCCTCGCGAGCCTTCTTGCGGCACGTGCGGCGCAAAGGCTGCGGCAATTCGGCCGGCGCGATCAGTGGCTCGAACGGGCGAAAGAAGGGGACGGTGAGTGGCGTCTTGCGCGTCTGATGACCGCGGCGGAGCTCCTGCTGGACGAACGGCGCTTCGTCGAAGCGCGAGCCGTCCTGCGAGAACTGAACGCGGGACGGCCTCGGCATGTTGCGGCACTGTTGCTGTCGCTGCGCGCGGAGCAAGGCATGGCAAATTGGGAGGAAGTCCTGCGCGTGGCGAACTTGCTGGAAAAGCGGGATGCGATGCCGCCCGACGCCCTCGATAGCGTGCGCGTGAACGCCCGGATCGCGATACTGTCGCGCAAGATCGCCGGTCGGGAAAGCCTCGCCCGGCATTGGGAAGACACGCCACGCTCAGAGCGCGTCCGTCCCAAGATAGCGGCCGCGGCCGCGCGCGCCTTCATCGAACTCGAGGATTGCCGCAAGGCCCACCGGATCATCGAGGAAGCGCTCGAGAGGGGCTGGGACGGCGAACTCGCCCTCCTGTATGGAGAATGCACCGACGAAGACGCGTTCGAGCGGCTCGAGCGGGCCGAACGATGGCTGAGCGAGCGCCCCGGAGAAGCGGAATTGCTGCTGACGCTGGGCCGCTTATGCGTACAGCGCGAGTTGTGGGGAAAGGCTCAAAGTTACCTCGAGGCGAGCCTCGCTACGCAGCCGACTAAAGGGGCACATGTCGCGCTCGCGCGGCTTTTCGAGCGCATCGGGCGAACCGAGGAGGCCAACCGGCATTTTCGCGAGAGCGCCCACCTCGGGGCGGAACAACGGGCGTTGGACTGAGGGTCCGGTCCGATCAGATTCAAATGCCGAGGCCGGCGAGCTGCTTCTCCGGATAGCGGGTGCCCGAGGCAACGCCGGGAGCAAACGTCTTCGCGAGCTGCGCGATTTCCGCTGCGCTCAAAGTCATGCCGGCTGCGGCCGCGTTTTGCTCCAGGTAACTGCGCCGCTTCGTTCCCGGGATCGGCACGATGTCCTGCCCTTGAGCGAGCACCCAGGCGAGCGCCACCTGCGCCGGTGCAACCTTGTGGGCCGCGGCGATCGATTCGAGCGGTTGCAGCAGCGCGACGTTGCGCTTGAGGTTTTCGGGATTGAAGCGCGGATGATCGCGACGGCGATCCTTCGGCTGGAGCTCGTCCAGCGTCTTGATCGTCGCGGTGAGGAACCCGCGGCCAAGCGGCGAGTAAGCCATAAAGGCGATTCCGAGCTCACGGCAGGCAGGGAGGATGTCCTTTTCCACGTCGCGCGACCACAGCGAGTACTCGGTCTCGAGCGCGACCAGCGGATGCACCTTGTGCGCGCGCCTGAGGGTAGCGGCGCCCGCCTCGGAAAGCGCGAGATAGCGCACCTTGCCCTGGTCGACCAGTTTCTTCATTGCACCCACGGTGTCTTCGATCGGCACCTTCGGATCAACGCGATGCAGCCCGTAGATATCGATCATTTCCACGCCGAGGCGCTTGAGCGACGCATCGCACGCTTGCGGCACGTAACCGGGGTGACCCGCGGAAAGGCCTTCGGGGAGCTTGAAGCCGCTCAGGCCGACGTTCCCGAATTTCGTGGCGAGGAGCACCCGGTTGCGTTTCCCTTTGATCGCGCGCCCGACCAGTTCTTCGTTGCTTCCCGCGCCGTAGGCGTCCGAGGTGACGATCAGGTTGACGCCGAGATCGATGGCGCGGTGAATGGTCGCGATCGACTCGGGCTCGTTCGGCTCGCCGTAGATTCCCGTCATTCCCATGCAACCCAGACCCAGCGCCGAGACGGCGGGCCCATTTCTTCCAAGCTTGCGTGTATCCATTGCGTTCCTCCCACTATGATCGTTCGCCAAGCCAATCCCTGGCACGCAGGAAATCCCGATAGAGTTTTCCTTCCGGACTCGACGGGTCCGGCTTCCAGTCGTAACGCCACTTCACGAGCGGGGGCAGGGACATCAATATCGACTCAGCGCGGCCGGCCGACTGCAACCCGAACAACGTGCCGCGATCATAGACGAGATTGAACTCGACATAGCGGCCGCGGCGATACGCCTGGAAGTCACGCTCGCGCTCGCCGTAGGGAAGGTTTCGCCTGCGCTCCAGAACGGGAACGTAAGCCGGCAAGAAATGATCGCCGACGCTGCGCGCCAGGCCCCAACATCTATCGAAGCCGCCGTCGTTCAGATCGTCGAAGAAAATTCCGCCGATGCCGCGTGGTTCGCCGCGGTGCTTGAGATAGAAGTACTCGTCGCACCCGCTCTTGAAGCGTGGGTAGAGGTCAGCCCCGAACGCTTCGAGCGCCTGCCGGCATACGGAGTGGAAGTGGCGCGCGTCCTCCTCGAACCCGTAATAAGGAGTCATGTCCATTCCGCCGCCGAACCACCATACCGGGTCGCTTTGCGGCTTGATCGCGAGCAGGAACCGTATGTTCATGTGAACGGTCGGGGCAAAGGGATTGCGCGGATGCAGTACCAGCGATACGCCCATCGCTTCGAAAGAGCGGCCGGCCAGCTCGGGCCGCGCTGCGCTCGCGGAGGGAGGCAGCCGCTCCCCGTGCACCCGGGAGAAATTCACTCCGCCGCGCTCGAATACGCCCCCGTCCTCGACGATGCAGCTCTCACCGCCACCGCCAGCGTCCCGCTGCCAGCGGTCGCGGCGGAAGCTGCGTCCTTCGATGCGCTCCAGCTCCGCGACGAGGCGGTTCTGCAACTCAAGAAGATAAGCGTGGACCGCGTCGGGGTTCATCGGGCCGATTCAAACGGACACTCACGGGTTGTCATCGGCAAATCCGCTGTCAATGCCTTCTCGCTGCAACGGCGCGATGGCCGATGTCGCGCCGATATTGCATGCCGTCGAAGCGGATGCCTTCCACGATTTCATAGGCTCGCCGCTGCGCCATCTTGATCGAATCCCCCAGGGCAGTGACGCACAGGACGCGGCCGCCGTTGGTGACGAGGGCGCCATCCTTGAGCGCCGTGCCCGAGTGAAATACCCGGAAGTCTTCTCCCGCTGCCGGCAGGCCCGTTACGATGTGGCCCTTTTCCGGTGCGTCGGGATAACCAGAGGCCGCCAGAACCACCCCTAGCGCGGCGCGTCGGTCCCATTCGGCCTTGACACGGTCGAGCGTCCCCTCCATGGCGCTCTCGATCAACTCGAACAGGTCGCTTTTCAGACGCAGCAGGATCGGCTGGGTTTCAGGATCGCCGAGGCGGCAGTTGAATTCCAACGCGCGGGGATTACCGGTGCCGTCGATCATAAGGCCGGCGTAGAGGAACCCGGTGTAGCGCTGGCCTTCCCCGGCCATTCCTGCGAGCACGGGCTGGATGATTTCGCGCAGCACTCGCGCGTGCAGCTCGGGGGTCACGACCGGCGCCGGAGAATACGCGCCCATGCCGCCGGTATTGGGCCCCCGGTCGCCGTCCCCGAGACGCTTGTGGTCCTGGCTGGTCGCAAGCGGGAGCACGTGCTCGCCGTCCGCCAGCACGATGAAGCTCGCCTCTTCGCCCTCCAGGAATTCTTCGATGACCACGCGGTTGCCCGCGGTGCCCATCGTACGCTCGACGAGGAATTGCTCGATTGCACGATGGGCGTCGTCCGCGCTCATGGCGACGATCACGCCCTTTCCCGCCGCCAGGCCGTCGGCCTTCACGACGATTGGCGTGCCGTGCGCCTCGATGTAGGCGTGCGCGGCGCTCGCCTCGTCGAAGCTCGAAAATTCCGCCGTGGGAATTTTGTGCCGGGTCATGAATTCCTTGGCGAACTGCTTGGAGCTCTCAAGCCGGGCGCAGGCCCGGGTCGGGCCGAAGATCCGCAGCCCCCTGGAACGGAACAAATCGACGATTCCGTCGGCAAGCGGCGCCTCGGGTCCCACCACGGTGAGGTGAATATTCTCCGACACCGCGAATTCAGCCAGCTTGTCGATCGCCGAGATCGTCACGTTCTGCAGACCGGCCTCGCGCGCGGTGCCGCCGTTGCCGGGGGCGACGAAGACCTTTTGCACCCGGGGGCTTTGCGCCAGGCGCCACGCGATCGCGTGTTCCCTGCCGCCGGAACCGATGACCAGAAGCTTCATGCATCAATGCCGGAAATGCCGCACGCCCGTAAATACCATCGCGAGCCCCAGCTCGTCGGCCGCCGCGATGACTTCGTCGTCGCGGATGCTGCCGCCGGGCTGGATGACGGCCCTGGCGCCCGCCTGGGCGACGGCGTCCACGCCGTCGCGAAACGGAAAGAATGCGTCCGAGGCAACGACCGATCCCGCGAGCGACAATCCCGTATCTTGCGCCTTGAGCGCGGCGACCCGGGCGGCGTCTATGCGACTCATCTGGCCCGCGCCGATGCCGAGCGTGCAGCCGCGCGCGCAGAACACGATGGCGTTCGACTTGACGTACTTCGCCACGCGCCAGGCGAACAGAAGATCGGCGAGTTGCGCCTGGGTGGGCTTGAGTCTGGTGACGGTGCGAAGGTCCGACACCTGCACGTTGCGCGCGTCAGGAGATTGCACCAGCAACCCGCCTCCGACGCGTTTGAAGTCGTATGTCCGCGGGGCGCGCACAAGGCTCACCGACATCACCCGAACGCTGGCTTTGGCGGCAAAGATCTGTCGTGCTTCGGTGTCGAACTCGGGCGCGATCACGACCTCGACGAACTGCTTGGATACGGCTTCTGCCGTCGCGGAGTCGAGCTTGTGGTTAAAGGCGACGATGCCCCCGAATGCTGCCGTGCGGTCGGTGGCAAAGGCGCGCTCGTACGCCTCGCGGGGCGAGGCTCCGATCGCGGCGCCGCAGGGATTGGCGTGCTTGACGATCACGCAAGCCGGTTGATCGAAGGTTTTCACGCATTCCCAGGCAGCGTCGGCATCGGCGATGTTGTTGTACGACAGCTCCTTGCCCTGAATCTGGGTGTAGCCGGCGATGCCGCCCGGAGTCGGATCGCCGTCGCGATAGAACGCCGCCGCCTGATGCGGGTTTTCGCCGTAGCGCAGGTCCTGTAGCTTTTCGAACTGAAGCGTAAGGCGCCCCGGGAAAGGCGCTGGTTTTCCGTCGCTCGCGAGTCCGGTGAGGTAGTTGCCGATGGCGGCCTCGTACGCAGCGCTGTGGGCGAACGCCTTTTGGGCAAGAGCGAAGCGCGTGCCCTCGCTCAAGGCCCCCGCGTGTTCCCCCATCTCCGCGAGCAGCCTTGGATAGTCGGACGGATCGGTCACGACCGCAACGCCTGCATAGTTCTTGGCCCCTGCGCGCAGCATGCTGGGACCCCCGACGTCGATACTCTCGATCGCCTCGGCGAGAGTGCAATTCGGTTTCGCGACCGTTTGTGCGAACGGATAAAGGTTGACGACGACGAGATCGATCGGCTCGATACCTGCTGCCTTGATCGCGGCCAGGTGCGCGGGGGAATCCCGGCGGGCGAGTATGCCGGCGTGCAGTCTCGGGTGCAGGGTTTTCACCCGCCCGTCGAGCATTTCCGGGAAGCCCGTATACTCGGCAACCTCGGTTACGAGGAGGCCTTGCTCGGTGAGGAGTTTCGCCGTGCCGCCCGTCGACAGGATCTTGATCTTGAATCGGGCGAGCCCGCGCGCAAACTCGGCAAGGCCGCTCTTATCGGATACGCTGACCAGCGCCGTCCGGATGGGAATCACCGTTCACATCTTTATTTTGAGCGACTGGATTTTCTTTCGCAGGGTATTGCGGTTGATCCCGAGCATCTCCGCGGCGATGGACTGATTTCCCTCGGCCCTGTCGAGCACGAGTTCGAGCATCGGACGCTCGACGTTCTTGAGCACCATGTCGTAAATGGCGCGCGGCTTTGCACCGTCGAGGTCCTTGAAGTACCGGTCCAGAGACCGGCGGACACAGTCCGCGATCTCGTTTGAGTGCCTCATGCCGCCAGCTCCGCCTCATAGCGCAAGCGCAGATTCTCGCGCCCGAACTGCTCGAAGAAACGATTGACCGCGTCGAGTTGCTCTTCGCAGGTCTCAAGCTGATTCATGTGGTGCCGGAAGCTTGCCGAACCGGCGAGCCCCTTGGTGTACCAGGAGATATGCTTGCGCGCGACCTTGACTCCCGTTTCTCTGCCGTAGAACGCGTAGAGCTCATGCAGATGCGCGAGCAACACCGCATGGATTTCGGAGACGAGGGGGTGTGGGAGTTTCTCGCCCGTTGAAAGATAGTGTCCGATCTCGCGGAAGATCCAGGGCCGCCCCTGAGCCGCGCGACCGATCATGATCCCGTCGGCACCCGTGTACTCGAGCACGTGCTTCGCCTCCTCGGGAGTAGTGATGTCGCCGTTCGCCACCACGGGCAGGCGCGTAGACTGCTTGACTTCGCGGATCGTGTCGTACTCGGCCCGGCCCGAGAAGCCGCAGGCGCGGGTGCGGCCGTGCAGGGACAACAGCTGCACGCCGCTGTCTTCGGCGATCTTCGCGACCTTCAGCGCGTTCTTGTTGCCCAGGTCCCATCCCGTGCGGAACTTCAGCGTGACGGGTACATTCACCGCCTTCACCACGGCTTTGAGAATGTGCCCGACCAGGGGCTCGTCCTTGAGGAGCGCTGAGCCGGCGAGAGTGTTGCAGACTTTCTTCGCCGGGCAGCCCATGTTGATGTCGACGATTTGCGCGCCGCGCTCTACGTTGTAGCGCGCGGCGTCGGCCATCATGACCGGGTCGGCCCCGGCGATCTGCACCGAGATCGGCTCGACTTCGCCTTCGTGATTGGCGCGGCGGCGGGTTTTCTCGCTACCCCACAGCAGCGAGTTCGAGGCCACCATCTCGGATACGGCCAGGCCCGCTCCGAACTTTTTGCACAGCTGCCGGAAGGGGCGATCCGTGACCCCGGCCATCGGCGCGACAAAAAGATTATTGCGCAGGGTGCGCGAACCGATTCGCATCGACGATCACGAAAATTTTTCGGGCGGGAGCGCAATTCTATACCTAAACATGAGCGCTTAGGGAAGCGCTCATGTGCTTCGCGCAACCGTTTGCGGCGGAGTTTTATTTTTCCCGCAGCGCAGAAAACGGCGCCAGGCCGTTCAGGGCAGCGCGCGAGCGCCGAAGATCATGCGGCGGGCGAGAAAACGCCGCGCGGGCGGCAGAGCATCGAGCGCGGCCAGGCCCGCGCCGCGTGCGAGCGCGAGCGGCGCAAGGGAATTCGAGAATATCCTCACCAGAAAATCGGTGAACCCGATTCCGGCGTAGCGGTCGACACTGCGACTACGGGCGTAGCGGGCGAGAAAACGAGGTGCGCCAATTTCTTCCTTTGCGACATCAAGCAACATCTGAGCCAGTTCCCACGCATCGCGCAGCCCGAGATTGAGTCCCTGGCCGGCCACCGGGTGCAGCGTTTGCGCGGCGTTTCCGATCGCAAGAACTCTGGGTGCCGGAGCGATCCTGCCATGACGCAGGGAAAGGGGGAAGGTCGAGCGGGGGCCGACCGAGCCGAAATTTCCGAGTCTTCCACCAAAGATTTCGCGTAAGCGCGCGAGGAAATCCGAATCAGAAAGCCCGAGCAACACGGCGGCACTCGCCGGGCGCACGCTCCAGACCAGTGCGTAGCGGTCCCCGAACGGAAGCAGCGCAAGCGGGCCTTCGGCGGTGAAGCGTTCCCAGGCGGTCCCGCCCCGCGGGTGCTCGGCCGTGACTTCGGCCACGATGGCCTGCTGGCGGTAGTCGCGCGCATGCCTGGCGTCGCGATTGTGGCCGCCATCGGCCAGCACGAGCAGCCGGGCGCGCATGCCTGCTTCCTTTCCGCCGCGGGAAAGCTGCAGGGCAATTTCACTTTCGGCCGATTTCCAGTCTCTCAACGATTCCGCGCTGACGGGAGTGCGGCTCGCAAGTTGCGCAACGAGCTCGGAATATGCGGTTACGTATCCCAACGCCGGCAAGCCGTAGTCAGCGCAGCGCATCAGCGTTCTGCCGAAACCCTGCTGGGAGACATGGATGGTTTCGATCGGGTTGCTTCGGACGGAGTCCCATGCGCCCAGGCGCTCCAGGATCAGGCGACTGCCGTAGGACAAAGCGAGGGGTCGATCTGCGAAATCGGCGTCGCCGGCGATTCGAGCGACGGAGACGGCACTCCCGGACAGGGCAAGCGCCAGCGCGCATCCGACCGGTCCGCCGCCGGCAATGGCGACATCCACCTCCGGCAGCTCAACCACGGCCAACCAGCGCCTCGATATCCCGGACCGATTTCGGTGTTGCTGCCGTCAATACCTCGCACCCGGACGACGTCACGAGAACGTCGTCCTCGATGCGTACGCCCGTATTCCAGAACTGTCGGGGTACGTCGTCGGCCGCCCGGATGTAGCAGCCCGGCTCTACGGTCAAGGTCATGCCCGGCTCGAGGCGGCGCCATTGGCCGTCCGATTTGTATTCTCCGGCGTCATGGACGTCCAAGCCGAGCCAATGTCCGGTGCGATGCATGTAGAAGCGCTTGTAATCCTCGGTTTCGATCACCTTTTCGACCGTCCCGCCGCACAGTCCCAAGTCGACGAATCCTTGAGCGAGCGTGGCTACCGCGGCATTGTGTGGCTCGTCCCAGCGGTTGCCTGGCTTCACTGCCTCAATCGCTGCCGCCTGCGCGGCGAGCACCAGTTGGTAGACGTCCTTCTGCGGGCCGCTGAATTTTCCGCTCACGGGAAAAGTCCGCGTCACATCCGAGGCATATCCGTCCAGTTCACAACCTGCGTCGATGAGCAAAAGATCCGCGTCGGCGAGCCGCGCGTTGTTGTCGCGGTAGTGCAGGATGCATGCATTGGCTCCTCCCGCAACGATAGGCCAGTACGCGGGATACTGTGCTCCGCGGCGGCGAAACTCGTAGAGAAGCTCCGCCTCGATCTCGTATTCGTTGCGTCCAGGGCGAGTTGCGCGCATCGCGCGTTCGTGGGCTGCCGCCGAGATCGCCGCCGCGCGGCGCATCACGGCGAGCTCGCCGTCGTCCTTGATCAGACGCATCTCGTCGAGCGCGACGCGCACATCGCGGATTTCGGCGGGCGCGGCGACACCGGTGCGTGCCTGCGCCCGGACTTGATTCAGCCATCCCATGATGCGTGCGTCCCAACGCGCGTCCGCTCCGGGGGCGTAGTAAAGCGCAGGCTGATCGGCAAGCAGCTTCGGCATGTGCTCGTCGAGCGACCCGATAGGATAGGCTTCGTCGAAACCAAACGCGGTCCTTGCGCCCTCGGGGCCGTTGCGGACGCCTTCCCAGAGCTCGCGCTCCGGATTGCGCTCGCGGCAGAAGAGAATCGACCTGGGCTCCTCTCCCGCGAGGAGGACGAGAACCGCCTCGGGCTCGGGGAATCCGCTCAGATAGTAGAAATAGCTGTCGAATCGATACAGGTAATCGCTGTCGCGATTGCGGATGTGTTCCGGTGCGGTCGGAATGATCGCGACGCCCTTGCTCATGCGCAGGTGCAGCGCGTGGCGGCGCTCGGCGCGGCGCGAAAGATTGCTGGTCGTATCCATTGTCGCGATTGTCGTCCGCTTTGCGGCGGCGATCAAGCGACGCGCTCGTTCAGCGCGGAAAGCCGCTTGGGCGTACCGACGTCATGCCAGATGCCGCGATGCACCTCGCCGGAGACCAGCCCGCGCGTCATCGCCGCACGCAAGAGCGCTGCAATCTGTCCCTTTGAACCCGCCCTGATGCTCGAGAAGAGCTCCGGGCGGTAAAGACCTATGCCGCTGAAGGTGAGCTTGGAACTGCCCGTTTCGGCGACTTGGGTGCCGTTTAGCGCGAAATCTCCTTGCGGGTGATGCGGCGGATTCGCGACCAGCACCAAGTGCGCGAGATTTTGTTCCAGGGCGCTCCCGACGAGAGCGGAGAAGTCGAAGTCGCAGAACAGGTCGCCGTTCGCGACGACGAACGGCTGGTCGCCGAGCAGGGGAAGCGCCTGCGCAATCCCGCCCGCAGTTTCGAGCGCCTCCGCTTCGCGCGAGTAGCGGATCGCGACGCCGAAGCGGCGGCCATCTCCGAGCGCGGCTTCGATCATGTAACCGAGATGCGCGTGATTGATCACGATCTCGCGAATGCCCGAGCGGGCGAGCGCCTCGATCGACCAGGCGATCAGAGACTTGCCGCGCACCTCGAGGAGCACCTTGGGGATCTCGTCGGTGAGGGGCCTCATGCGCTCGCCGCGCCCCGCGGCAAGAATCATCGCTTTCACGATGCCCTCAGCGGCGAGCGCATCGTAAACTGGGTCGCTCGCCGCGCCCCGCGGCAAGAATAATGGCTTTCGTCATTCGAAATCAGAACGTGTAGCCAACGCGCTTTTCCTGCGGCTCGAGCTCCTCGAGCAGGCGCCCGAGCGCGGCAAGCTCGCGATAACGCTCGCACGTGCGCCGCAGGTAGCTCATCACGAGCGGCTGGTCTTTCAGATAGCTGTCCTTGCCGTCCCGAAAGGAAAGTCGCGCGAAGATCCCCAGCACCTTGAGCTGCCGCTGGACTCCCATCCACTCGAAATCCCTGTAGAAATCCCCGAAATCGCCGGCGACCGGCAGCCCCCCTGCCCGGGCCCTCTCCCAATAACGGATCGCCCAATCGATGACGCGTTCCTCGTCCCAAGCGATGTAGGCGTCGCGCAGGAGCGACACGAGATCGTAGGTGATCGGTCCGTACACCGCGTCCTGAAAATCGAGGATTCCGGGGCAGGGCTCGCAGACCATGAGGTTGCGGGAGTGGTAGTCGCGGTGCACGAACACCCGCGCTTGCCCGAGGTTGTTCCCGAGGATCGCCGAAAACGCTTTCTCCAGGGTCTGGAGTTGCGCCGCGTCGAGCTTGCGCTCGAGCTGGCGCGCTATGTACCAGTCGGGGAAAAGGCGCAACTCCTTCTCGAGCAATTCTCTGTCGTAATCGGGCAGCAACCCGGGGCGGCTCGCCTGCTGAATCCGCAGCAGTGCGTCGAGCGCGTCTTCGTAGAGGCTTCCGGCGTTGTGCTCGTCGAGCGCGTCCAGATAAGTCGTGTTGCCCAGATCCGAAAGCAGCAGAAACCCTTGCTCGAGGTCTTGCGCGTGGATCTTGGGCACGTGCACGCCGGCTTCGGCAAAGAGATGCGCTACATGCACGAACGTCCCGCTGTTCTCCTTGTCGGGCGGCGCGTCCATCGCGACGAGCGACGGCTGCGCCTCTCCGCGCCGGATCCGGAAATAACGCCGGAAGCTCGCGTCATCGGAGGCGGGCGCGATGCTGAAATCGCCGCCCTCCAGTATCACCGCCAACCATCGCCGCAATTGACCCACGCGGTCCAAAAATCCTCCGGAAACAAAGAATTGCCTTCGCCGCTGATTTGTGCGATTTTAGCACCCGCCCCGAAAGCCCAGGTCCAAGCTTTTTCTGACATGTCTTGTTTACCTGCCCGCAGTGCGGCGTTGGCGATTGCGCTGTTTGGTTCTGCCGCGGTGTACGCACAGGGGCAGGGACTTCAGCTGCGCCCTTCCGGGGAACGCGCCTTGCCGATTGTCCTGGACGCAGACCGCATCGAAGGCGTTCCAGGAAAGGACACCACCGCGCAGGGCAACGCCAGCTTGCGTCGGGGAGACTTGTCGATCCGGGCCGATTCGCTGATATTTCACGAGGAAAACGAAAACGTCGAAGCCCTCGGCAGCGTGCGCCTTCAACGCAATGGCGACACTTTGAGCGGTCCCGCGCTGAGGTATTCGATCAGGGATTCGACCGGCTTGTTCGAGAAACCCGAATTTACTCTCACACCGCGGGCAAAAACCGGGCAGCAACCCGTCTCCGCGCGCGGGCAGGCCGAATCGATCGAGTTCCTGGGCGAAAACCAGTACAGAGTCAAGGACGGCTTCTTTACCTCCTGCAAGCCGGGCGACGACGGCTGGCTGGTCAAGGCTGACGAGCTGGATCTGGATTTCACGCGCGAGGTGGGGACCGCCCGAGGCGGCAGCGTGTACTTCGAGGGAGTGCGCATTCTCGCGGCGCCTTCTTTTGATTTTTCTCTGAATAACCAGCGCAAGTCGGGCTTCCTTCCGCCTTCGATTGGCACCACCGGAAAGAGCGGACCCGAGCTCGCAGTTCCGTATTACATGAATCTCGCGCCCAACTACGACCTTACGCTCACGCCGCGTTACATGGAAAAGCGCGGATTGCAGATTGCCGAGCAGTTCCGTTACTTGCAGAAGTACTACAGCGGCGAATTCAAGGCCGAGGCGCTCCCGCAAGACCGTGCAGCGGATCGCGGCCGATCGGCGATGAGTCTGGTCCACAGCTACAACCGCGATGGCTCCCTCGTGGGTGGACTCAACCTGAACAAAGTTTCCGACGACAACTATTTCCGCGACCTTGCGACCCGCATCAACATTACTTCGCAGGCCACGCTGCCTCGTGAGGGCTTCCTGACTTACAACGGCAAGTGGTGGGACACGGGCAGCTACTCTGCGACGGCGCGAGTGCAACGGTTCCAGGTTCTGCAGGACCCCGACACTCCGATCGTGGTGCCTTACGGCCGCACCCCGCAGCTCACCTTGTCCGCCCTGCGCCAGGATATCGGCGGATTCGACGTCGGATCCTCGGCCGAATTCGTCGCCTTCAGCCACCCGACGCTTGTGAACGGCAAGCGCTCGACGTTCTATCCAAGCCTCAGCCTGCCGCTCATCACGCCCGGTTCCTACCTCACGCCGAAGGTCGGCGTGCACTACACGTACTATTCGCTTGACGAGATCCCGTCGCTCGTGGACCCGGTAACAATGTTGCCGACGAACATCCCGGCGTTCCCGGAGTCGGTCAGCCGCACGCTTCCCATTTACAGCGTCGACAGCGGACTGATCTACGAGAGAGAAACCAACGCGCTCGGGCAGGCAGTCGTACAAACGCTCGAGCCGCGTCTTTACTACGTGTACATCCCATACAACGACCAGAGTCGGATTCCTGTGTTCGATACTGCCGTCGCGGACTTCAACTATGCTCAGATCTTTTCCGAAAACAAGTTTTCCGGCGGCGACCGCATCAACGATGCCAGCCAGCTCACTGCCGCGGTCACGTCCCGACTGCTCCTGCCCTCGACCGGCGAAGAAGTGCTGCGGGGCACGTTCGGTCAGCGCTACTATTTCAAGGACCAGCGGGTGACGCTCACTGCTACCGACGCGCCGCGCACCTACAGCGCCTCGAACCTGCTCGCGGCGCTGTCGGGGCGCGTGAGCCAACACTGGAGCATCGAGGCGGCTACCGAATACGATCAGCGCGACCACCGCACCGAGCGCTTGACCCTGGCGGCGCGCTATCGGCCGGCGGGACTCAAGACGCTCAATCTGAGCTACCGGTACCTGAGCGGGGACATTACGCAGACGGGTCCGATCAAGCAAATAGACCTGTCGGCGCAATGGCCGCTTTTCGGCCACTGGTACGGCGTCGGACGCTTCAACTATTCGCTGAGCGACAGCCGGATCGTGGAAGGCATAGGGGGACTCGAATACGCAGCCGACTGCTGGACCAGTCGCATCGTCATGCAGCGATTTGCCCTGACCGCCGGCACCTCGTCGTCGAGCGTGTTCTTGCAGCTGGAGCTGAACGGCTTTTCGCGCCTCGGGTCCAATCCCCTCGAGGCCTTGAAACGCAACATTCCGGGTTACCAGCGGGTCAACGCGCCCTCACCCGATAGGAGGCCTGGCGACTCATTTGATTTCTACGACTGATATCGGGCCTGAAAGCCAGATTTGTGTGTCGCGGAAGCGCACTTCCGGCGACAATATCGCAAAATGGAGGCCTTATCCCGGTCAAGCGAGGATCGACTTGCGGATCCGGGAATGAAACGATGAGATTTCCCCTTGCCATTCTGCCGCTGATCGCGTGTGGCGCGGCGTTCGCGCAAAGCGCTCGCCCGGAGCAGCCCGCGACAGCGCGCATCGACTTGATCGACCGGATCGTCGCGGTAGTCAACAAAGAGGTGATCACGCAGTACGAGCTGGCGGAGCGGATGAATCGCGTGCAGAGGGAGCTTCAGCGCCGCGGAACATCTCTTCCTGATCGCGGCGAGATCGAGCGTCAGGTGCTGGAGCGCCTCATCATCGAAAAAGTTCAGCTGCAATATGCCCGGGAGACGGGGGTGCGCGTGGATGATCTGGAGCTCGATCGTACCGTCAGCCGGGTCGCCGAGGGGAACAAGCTCTCATTGACCGAGTTCCGGCAGACGCTCGAGCGCGATGCGATCCGTTTCGACAGATTTCGCGAAGAGCTTCGCAATGAGATTCTGATGAACCGCCTGCGGGACCGCGAGGTCACCGGCAAGATCACCGTCAGCGAAGGCGAGATCGAGAATCTGATTCTCGAGCAGAGCGAAAGAAAAGACACTGCGACTGAATACAACATCGCGCACATCTTGGTCCGGGTACCTGAGCAAGCGACCCCCGAGCAGCTGGAATCCCGGCGTGCCCGTGCCGAGGAAGCCGTCAAGCGCCTCAGGGAAGGCGCGGAGTTCGCCCGGCTCGCCGCCACCTACTCCGATGCGCCGGATGCGCTTCAGGGGGGTGTGATGGGCTGGCGCAGTCAGCAACGGCTGCCGGAGTTGTATGTCGATGCTTTGGCGGGCCTGAAGCCCGGAGACCTCAGCGGTGTGTTTCGAAGCCCCGCCGGATTCCACGTACTCAAGCTGCTTGAGCTGCGCGGCACCGGTGCGCCTCTGCTCGTGGAACAGGCGCACGTGCGTCATATTCTGGTACGCACCAACGAGCTCGTTTCCGAGGACGAGGCCAACAGGAAGCTGCTCAGCTTGCGGGAACGCATCGTAAACGGAGTGAACTTCGCCGAGCTCGCCCGGCTGAATTCGGACGACGGCTCGGCCTCCAGGGGTGGAGATCTGGGATGGATCTATCCTGGCGATACCGTGCCGGAATTCGAGCGCGCTTTTACGGAGTTGAAGCCGATGGACGTAAGCCAGCCCGTCAAGACCCCGTTCGGATGGCATCTGATTCAGGTCCTCGAGCGGCGTACGGCCGACATGTCATCCGAGCGGAAGCGCGTCGAGGCGCGCAAGGCTCTTCTCGACAGAAAGGGTGACGAGGCCTTTCAGGAATGGCTGCGCCAGCTGCGCGACCGCGCGTACGTGGAAATGCGGCTCGAAGAACGGTGAACGCCCGACCTGGAAAGCCGGCGGTCCCCCGGGCAGCCGCTGCGCCAGGCCCGAATTCCGTCCCGGTCATAGCGGTGACCTCCGGGGAGCCCGCGGGCATCGGCCCGGATATCTGTCTGGCCCTCGCGCGAAGGAGGTTTGCCGCGCGCATTGTGGTTCTTGGAGACCGGGAGATGCTCGAGAGCCGCTGCCGGCAACTCGGGCTCCGCGTGCGGTTGTGCGATCCTGGCGCAGGTTTTGCGTCGGGTTCGATCGCGTGTCTGCATGTCCCGCTCGCGCACGCCTGCCGGGCCGGCACGCTTGATCGGCGCAACGCGCCCTACGTGATTTCGCTTCTCGACCGCGCAATCGCAGGCTGCAAGGCAGGCGAGTTCGCGGCGCTCACGACGGCACCGGTGCACAAGGGCGTCATCAATGATGGCGGCATCCCCTTCATCGGTCACACGGAGTATCTCGCCGAGCGTACCGGCACCGCTCAGGTGGTCATGATGCTCGCGGGCGGGGGCCTGCGCGTCGCGCTTGCGACCACGCACCTCGCCTTGAAAGACGTGCCGCGCGCGCTGACCCGCAAAGGCCTGGAGCGAACCATCCGGGTTCTCCATGCGGAGCTTATCCGCCGGCTGGGCATCTCCGCGCCGCGGATTCTGGTCGCCGGTCTCAATCCGCATAGCGGCGAGGGCGGCTATTTCGGGCGAGAGGAAATCGAAGTGATCGCGCCGGTTCTCGAGAAATTGCGCGCAGAAGGCTTGCGGCTTACCGGGCCGTTGCCGGCGGATACGCTGTTTGTTCCGGATCGGCTCGCGGGGGCCGATTGCGTGCTTGCGATGTATCACGATCAGGGCTTGCCCGTGCTCAAGTACGCGAGCTTCGGCAGGGGGATCAACGTCACGCTCGGCTTGCCCATGATCCGCACCTCGGTCGATCACGGCACGGCGATCGAGCTTGCCGGCACCGGTCGGGCAGAACCCGACAGCCTCATCGAAGCGGTCGAGGCGGCGATCGAAATGGCGCAAGCCGAGGCGCGGACGGTCGGCTAGACAGTGACGACCCGCCGGCACGTCCCGCGAAAAAGGTTCGGTCAGCACTTTCTCGTCGACCGGGGGATCATCGAGAGCATCGTCTCCGCAATCGATCCGCGCCGGGACGAGCACATCGTCGAAATCGGCCCCGGACTCGGGGCGTTGACGACCCCGCTGCTCGAGCGCGTAGCGCACCTTCACGTCGTCGAGCTCGACCGGGACCTGAGCGAGCGCCTGCGTGAGCGCTACCCAGCCGATCGCCTGACGGTGCACCAAGCCGATGCGCTGCGTTTCGACTTTGCGACGCTGCCTGCGCCTCTTAGAGTCGTAGGCAACCTCCCTTACAATATTTCCACCCCCCTCTTGTTCCACGTTGCCGCCGCGGCAGCCCGGTGCACCGATCTCCATTTCATGCTGCAGCACGAAGTCGTCGAACGGATGGTCGCGAAGCCTTCGGAACCCGAATACGGGCGGCTGTCGGTCTCGCTGCAGTACCGCTTCCGCCTCGAGCGGCTTTTCACGGTCGCCCCCGAGTCATTCCGGCCGCCGCCCAAGGTTCACTCTGCCGTCGTGAGGCTCGTACCGCGCCCTTCGACGGAGCTCGACGCCCTGAACGAAGCCGGCTTCTCCGGGATCGTAGCGAAGGCGTTCTCGATGCGGCGAAAGACTCTGAGAAACACGCTCTCGGGTCTGATTTCCGCAACCGACCTCGCAGAACTCGGCATCGACCCGGGCAAGCGCGCACAAAACCTCCCGGTTGCGGCTTTTGTCACGATCGCCAACCGGCTTGCGCAGCGTCGGACCTAGACCCCACAGACGCTCGCTGGCAAAATGGTGTATAGATATGAGGTGTGAAGCAGGAGGCTTGCCATGAGCCTTCTGGACGACCGGATCAAACAGCCACCCATGCGGATTCCTCAGCAGAATCTGTCTGGAGACAAGCTCAAGCCGATCGAAGAAATGGCGTACTAAAGTCAAAGTGGGGATGGCGATGGGCCTTCTGGACGACCTGAAAAAACAGGCCGACTTGGTCAAGACCCAGCAGATTCTTCAGCAGAATCTGCATGGGGACAAGCTCAAGCTGGTCGAAGACAAGATGAAGCAGACGTTCCAGTACGTGCACGAGCTGCTCAAGCAGCTCGCGGTGGTCAAACCCACCAGTCCCCTCGTCTATTCGATCCCTGGAGTCGCCGATTTCAGGAATCTCGTGTTCACCGAGTCGTTCATCGACTACCGGAAAAAGCGCATCAACGACAAGGAATATTTCGACACGATGCATTTCTTCGTCAAGTGGGCCGGCCCCGACACCGTGGTGCTCGAGAAGGACATGCCCCCCGTGATGCAACGCATCCGCGAGTCTCTCTGGCTCAGCAAGGTCAAATTCGTGGAGGAGGAAAAGAAGAGCGCCAAGGGTTTCGTCATCGGCGCCAAGTTCATCGTTCCGGCCGCGGTTCTCACCGACATCGTCGTCAAGGCGGACCACGAGCAAGGCAAGCTGCATTTCCAGGCGACGCACCTCTTTGGCCTGGGGGTGGAGTACCTCTCGATTGCGGCGCAGGAAATCAGCGACGAGATGCTGGAAGATTTCGCCAAGGCACTGATCGGGCAGCAGAGCGAAATCCGCAGATATCGCGTCGCGATGGCGCCCGGAACGTTTCGCTGAGCTCCTGCGCGAGCTCCCAGCCTTCGGCGAATCGGCGAGCCTATTTGCGCTCGATCAGCTCGACCTTGTAGCTGTCCGGATCCTCGATAAAGGCGATGACCGTCGTGCCGTGCTTCATCGGCCCCGCCTCGCGCGCAACCTTTCCCCCGCGCCGCTTCACTTCCTCACAGGCCTTGCGAGCGTCATCCACCGCGATGGCGATGTGGCCGTAGGCATTGCCGAGCTCGTACTTGTCCACGCCCCAATTGTGGGTCAACTCGAGCACCGCGGTATCGGTTTCGTCGCCGTAGCCGACGAAAGCCAGGGTGAATTTGCCCTCGGGATAATCCTTGCGGCGGAGCAGCCGCATGCCGAGAACCTCGGTGTAGAAGCGCAACGACCGCTCCAGATCGCCTACTCGCAACATGGTGTGGAGGATTCGCATCGATGCTCTCTCCTTATAGATCCGGAAGGGTCAGCGCCCGGGCGTTCAATTCGCGCCGCGCCGCCCGGTGGTCCGGATACAGGAGAGCGACGATATCCCAGAAGCGCGGTGAATGGTTGAGCTCGCGCAGGTGGGCGAGTTCGTGCGCGGCCACGTAATCGATGAGATGCGGCGGCAACATCATCAGGCGCCAGCTGAGGAGTATTCGCCCGTTCCGCCCGCAGCTGCCCCAACGGGTCTGCGCATCGGAGAGGCCGATGCTCGAAGCGTGAAGACCGTTCGGGCCTGACAACGTTGCAACGCGGTCGTTGAAGAACTCCTGCGCCCGCCCTCGCATCCATCCGAGCGCCCGCTCGCGCAGGCTCGCTCCGTCGGCGAGTCCGAACGCGAGATTTCCCTCCGAGAGCCAAGCGCCCGTTTCGCCATTCCGCAGCGTCAAGGTCACGGTCCGCCCGAGCCATGGGAGCCTTGCCCCGGCCTGCCAGACGAAAGGGACACGCCGCGGAGCAGCCAGTCGTTTCTTGATCCAACGCTCCTTTTCCCGCATGAACCCTTCGATATCGGTGAGCGCGGCATGGCGGGGTGCTCGGACCTGCACGCCTTCGGGTTCGACCGTCAGGCCTATGGTCCTGCGTCGTGCCCGCACCAGCCGGTAGTTGAGAACGCCACTGGCGAGCTGCACTTGGCGAGTTCGTCCCGCCATTTCCGGTGCCGGCGGGATTTCGCACGGCAGCCGG
>Ga0193745_1000032_pt1 | contig 27365 bp, 24 predicted proteins | sample L1a2metaG_FD_145899 | JGI IMG/M metagenome (GOLD analysis project Ga0193745, IMG submission 145899) | Soil microbial communities from a riparian zone of the East river system, Colorado, United States - L1a2 | ecosystem: Environmental > Terrestrial > Soil > Riparian zone | place: USA: East River... | reverse complement strand
GCGGAGGTGACCACGGCGGTCGCGAAGGGCGACCTGTCGAAGAAGATCACGGTGGATGTGAAGGGCGAGATTCTGGAGCTGAAGAGCACGATCAACACGATGGTGGATCAGTTGAATGGGTTCGCCTCGGAGGTGTCGCGGGTGGCGCGCGAGGTGGGCACCGACGGGAAACTGGGCGGCCAGGCGCAGGTGCCCGGAGCGGCCGGGACCTGGAAGGACTTGACCGACAACGTGAACGCCATGGCGGCGAACCTCACGGGCCAGGTGCGCAACATCGCGGAGGTGACCACGGCGGTTGCGAAGGGCGACCTGTCGAAGAAGATCACGGTGGATGTGGAGGGCGAGATTCTGGAGCTGAAGAGCACGATCAACACCATGGTGGATCAGTTGAATGGGTTTGCCTCGGAGGTGTCGCGGGTGGCGCGCGAGGTGGGCACCGACGGAAATCTCGGGGGCCAGGCGCAGGTGCCCGGGGTGGCCGGGACCTGGAAGGACTTGACCGACAACGTGAACGCCATGGCGGCAAACCTCACCAACCAGGTGCGTGGGATAGCACAGGTAGTGACCGCCGTGGCAAAGGGTGACCTGAAGAGAAAAGTGGCCTTCGAGGCGAAAGGCGAAATCGCGGCGCTGGCCGACACCATCAACGGCATGATCGACACGCTGGCGACATTCGCCGACCAGGTGACCAACGTGGCGCGCGAGGTGGGTACCGACGGCAAGCTGGGCGGCCAGGCGAGGGTGCCGGGCGCCGCCGGACTGTGGCGCGATCTCACCGACAACGTGAATCAGTTGGCGGCGAACCTCACGACCCAGGTGCGATCCATCGCGGAGGTCGCGACGGCGGTGACAAAGGGCGATCTCACGCGATCGATCATGGTGGAAGCGATGGGGGAAGTGGCAGTCCTGAAGGACAACATCAACGAGATGATCCGCAATCTCAAGAACACGACCCTCAAGAACAACGAGCAGGACTGGCTCAAGACCAATCTCGCAAAATTCACGCAGATGCTGCAAGGTCACACCGACTTGGTGACGGTATCGAAGCTGGTGCTCTCGGAGCTGACGCCGCTCGTGAACGCTCAGCAAGGCGTCTTCTACACTCAGGTGAAGCGCGGCGACGAGCCCAGTCTCGAACTGCTCGCCAGCTACGCATCCAAGCCGGGCAAGCACCTTTCGAAAACACTGCGGATCGGCGAGGGCCTGGTAGGGCAATGCGCTTACGAGAAGAAGCGCATTCTGCTCGAGGATGTCCCCGAGGACTACGTCCGCGTCAGCTCGATTCTCGGTTCCGCCACGCCATTCAACATCATCATCCTGCCAGTGCTGTTCGAAGGCGAGGTGAAGGCGGTCGTCGAGCTGGCTTCGCTCAAGAAGTTCAGCGAGACGCACCTGTCTTTTCTCGATCAGCTGACTGAAAGTATCGGAGTCGTATTCAACACCATCGAGGCAAACATGCGCACCGAGGGCTTGCTCGAGCAGTCGCAATCGCTCACCAAGGAGCTGCAGAGCCAGCAGGACGAGCTCAAGGAAACCAACGACCGTCTGGAGCAGCAGGCGCAGAATCTGCAGAACTCGGAAAGACTGCTCAAGAATCAGCAAGAGGAGCTGCAGCGCACCAACGAGCAGCTCCAAGAGAAGGCCAAGCTCCTTTCGGAGCAAATGAGGCAGGTCGAATTCAAGAACCGGGAAGTCGAGCAGGCAAAAGCCGCGCTCGAGGAAAAGGCCGAGCAACTCGCGCTCTCCTCGCGCTACAAGTCCGAGTTTCTGGCCAACATGTCGCACGAGCTGCGAACGCCCTTGAACAGCCTGCTGATCCTGGCGAAGCTGCTCGCGGACAACGCGGGCAGCAATCTCATGCCGAAGCAGATCGATTACGCGCAGACCATCTATGCCGCCGGCACGGATCTTCTTTCCCTCATCAACGATATTCTCGATCTGGCCAAGATCGAATCGGGTACCGTCACGCTCGACATTGCGCCCGAACGCTTCTCCGGGCTGCAGGACTACGTCGAGCGGACCTTCCGCCAGGTTGCCCAGGACAAGGGCTTGGAGTTCACTTTGGACACGGCTCCCGACCTGCCTGCAGTGATTCACACCGATGAGAAGCGGCTCCAGCAGATCCTGAAGAATCTGCTCTCGAATGCGTTCAAGTTTACTGAAAAGGGCGACGTGACCCTGCGGATTTCCCCGGTGAAGACCGGTTGGAGTGCCGGCCACCCGCAACTGGATGCGGCGGAAAAGGTCGTGGCGTTCGTCGTGACGGACACCGGGATCGGAATTCCCGAAAACAAGAAAAAGGTCATTTTCGAGGCCTTCCAGCAGGTCGACGGCACCACCAGCCGCAAATACGGCGGCACCGGACTGGGACTTTCCATCAGCCGCGAGCTCACGCGCCTGCTTGGCGGAGAAATCCGGGTCGAAAGCACCCCGGGCAAAGGCAGCGCGTTCACGCTTTACCTGCCGCTCACCCACGATCCGGTGGAGGGCGAGGCGAGAACCGAGGCGAAGATCGAGGCCAAAACCGAGGCGAAGATCGAGGCCAAAACCGAGGCTAGAACTCCGAAAGCAGTCCCTGAAGAGCCCAAGCTAGGCCCGGCTTACGCCAAGCGATCGAGCGTGAGCCCGGCGCTGAAAGCGCGTGCGGTGCCCCCGGAGCCACAAGTGAGCGACGACCGCGAGAGCATCCAGCCCGGCGACCGGGTCGTCCTGATCGTCGAAGACGACGCGAAGTTCGCCGCGACGCTGCTCGACGTCGCGCGCGAAAGCGGGTTCAAGGGCGTGGTTGCCCTGGACGGCAGCACTGCGCTCGTTCTGGTCAAGCAACTCGCGCCCGACGCGCTCACGCTGGACCTGAACCTTCCGGACATGGATGGATGGGCGGTCCTGGATCTCCTGAAACACGATCCGGAAACGCGGCATATCCCCGTGAGCGTCATCTCCGTGACCGACCAGATGCACAAATGCCTTCACATGGGAGCCCTGGGGGCGGTGCAAAAGCCTGCGGTGAAGGAAGCGCTCCAGGAAGCCCTCGCCAAGACGCGCAGGATGATCGAACACGAGATCAGAACTCTGCTCGTCGTCGATGGCGACGACGCCGAGCGGGCGAGCATCACCGAAGCCCTGCGCGGGGAGGACGTTCAGATCACGGGTGTACGCGCCGGCAAGCAGGCCCTCGATGCCCTGCGGAAAAACCAGTTCGATTGCATGGTGCTCGGTACGACGCTTCGCGATATGACGGCGATAGACCTCATCAAGAAGATCGTCCAGTCCGAAACGGCGTCCGAATTGCCGATCGTGATCTATGAAACGGACGCCCTCAGCGGCAGCGAGCGGGACAAGCTCAAAAAGCTGGCGGAAATCGCCGTCCTGAAAAGCGCGCGAACCCTCGAAGGCGTTCTGGAGGAGACGACGCTGTTCCTCCATCAGACGGTCAACGACCTGCCGACGAACAAGCGCCACCAGCTGCTGGCTACCATCCAAAGGGCGACGCCGGATCTGGCCGGCAGAAAAGTGCTGATTGTCGACGACGACATAAGAAACATATTCGCTTTGACCGGGGCCCTGGAGCAGCACGGGCTAACGGTACTCAACGCGGAGAACGGCAAAGACGGGCTCGAGACGCTGAAAAACAATCCCGAGATCGAGGTGGTCCTCATGGACATCATGATGCCCGAGCTCGACGGATACGACACGATCCGGATCATTCGCAGGCTGGAGGAATTCAAGAATCTTCCGATCATCGCGGTGACCGCGAAAGCGATGAAGGGGGACCGCGAGAAATGCATCGAGGCCGGCGCCTCGGACTACATCTCCAAGCCCGTCAATATCGAACAGCTTTTGTCGCTCCTGCGGGTCGGACTCGCCAAGTGACCGGAGAGGGCAGTGTCCAGCTCATCGCAAGCTAACATTCTCGTCGTCGATGACGAGCGGCATAGCCTGGCTGCGATGCAACAGCTCCTTTCCGGGCCCGACCGGAACGTGCTGGCGGTCGGGTCGGGAAAGGAGGCGCTGAGACAGATTCTCAAAACCGACTTCGCGCTCATTCTGCTCGATATCCGGATGCCCGAAATGGACGGTTTCGAAACCGCCACGTGGATCCACAAGCTCAAACGTTCCCGCCACACGCCGATCATTTTCCTCACTGCGGCCCTCGAAGACGCGCAATCGGTATTCCGGGGATATGAAATCGGCGCCGTGGATTACATTCTGAAGCCGGTGAACCCCGACATCTTGAAGTCGAAGGTGGCGGTGTTCGTCGATTTGTACAGCAAGAGCGCGGAGCTCGCGACGCAGGTCATCCAGCGCAAAAGCGCGGAACGGGAGTTGTCCAGGGTCAACGAGAGCCTCGAGACCAAAATACGCGAGCGGACCGCGAGCCTGCTCGCGGCGAACGACCTGCTGCAGAAAGAAATCGAGATGCGCAAGCAGGCCGAAGGGGATCTGCACAAGGCGAAGCAGGCGGCCGAGGCGGCGAGTCTCGCAAAGTCGGAGTTTCTGGCCAATATGAGTCACGAAGTCCGGACTCCGATGAATGCCATCATGGGCATGACCGAGCTCGCCCTGCAGACGACTCTGACGCCGGAGCAGCGCGAGTACCTTGATCTCGTAAAAGCCTCGAGCGGCTCCCTCTTGACGGTCATCAACGACATTCTGGATTTCTCCAAGATCGAAGCCGGGCGGCTTGAAGTCGAGACCATCCCGTTTTCGCTGCGCGAGAGCCTGGGTGACACCATGAAAACGCTGGCGCTCGAGGCCCACAGGAAGGGTCTCGAACTCGCCTGTGAAATCGCGCCCGACACCCCCGACGCGCTGCTCGGCGACCCGGTCAGGTTGCGCCAGATCGTGCTCAACCTGGTGGGTAACGCCGTCAAGTTCACCGAGCGCGGCGAAGTGGTAATGCGCGTTCAGCCCCAATCGAGCGATCACGGCGAAGTGACCTGCTATTTCGCCGTAAGCGACACCGGCGTCGGCATCGAGAAGGAAAAACAGGCCGCCATCTTTGCGCCGTTCCTGCAAGGCGACACCTCGACGACGCGCGTTTACGGGGGCACCGGACTGGGGTTGACCATCTCGGCGCGCCTGGCGGAAATGATGGACGGAAGAATCTGGGTCGAAAGCGAGCCGGGCAAGGGAAGCATTTTCCACTTCACGGTACGGTTTGGCCTGCAGGCGACGACAGCCGAACAGGCCGCCGTCGATTTCAAGGGACTCCGGGCCCTGGTGGTGGAAGACCATCCCGTGAGCCGCCGCATCCTCGTGGACACGCTGAGACGATGGAACATCGAAGCGCACGAAGCGGAGAGCGGTAAATCCGCGACGGAAATCCTGGAACGGGCGAACGGGGCAAAGGCACCGTTCCGGCTAGTGCTCCTGGATGACACCCTGCCGGGCGTGGATAGCTACGAACTCGCCGCGCAGATACGGAAGAGCCCGCGCCTGGGGCGCCAGGCCGTGATGGTGCTCGGTTCGGCCCTGCGGCGCGAGGAAAAAGGCGCCCGTCTCGATAGCGAGGTCTTGTCCTGCCTGACCAAACCGGTCAAGCAGTCGGAACTGCTGGATGCGGTCCGCTCCGCGGTCGGCACCTCGTCCCGGAGCGGAGCCCGGCGCGCACCGGCGGCGTCGAGGGCCGCGCAAAGGATCAAACCTGCAAAGGATATTTTGCTGGTCGAGGACAATCCCGTAAACCGCAGGCTTGCCCAGCATGTGCTCGAGAAAGCGGGTCACAGAGTCGTTGCGGCGGACAACGGCGCTGCGGCGCTGGAGACCCTCGAACGCAAACATTTCGATCTTGTCCTCATGGACGTGCAGATGCCCAGAATGGACGGGATTGAAACGACCGCGGCGATTCGAAACCGGGAAAAAATCACCGGCGGATACATTCCCATCGTCGCACTGACGGCGCATGCGATGGCGCGCGATCGCGAGCGCTGCCTGGAGGCGGGCATGGACGGCTATTTGATCAAGCCGATCCAGCCGGCGATGCTGCTCGAAGCCATCGAACGGCTGCATCCAGTCGGCGACGGGCGGCCGAAACCGGCGGAAACCAAAAAGATCGTGCTCGATCGGGCGGCGTTGCTCGATCGAGTCGATGGCGACGTGCAGTTGCTCGGCGAAATTACGAACCTGTTCTTGCAGGAATGCGAGCCGCTCATGTCGAGCGCCCGCGAGGCGATGAAAGCCGGGAACGCTGGCCGCTTTGCCTACGACGTCCACACCTTGCGCGGGATGTTCCGTAGCCTTTCCGCTACTGCGGCGCAGGAGACGGCAGGAATACTGGAAGACCTGAGCTTGAAAAACGACCGCGAAAAAGCGGAGGCGACTTATGCGCTACTCGAGCAGGAAGTGCAAGCGCTGAAGGCCGAATTGACCGACAAATCCGTTGTTTCCTCTGAGGCAACGTAGTTGATAAGGCAGGTCGCACCGCGAAAAAAAACCCCGGCTGGGTGCCGGGGTTGCCTACCTGTATGCGCACCGGGAGGGGTGGCGTGCGTGCAGGACAGACTCAGTGAATGATAGGGAGTCCAATCTTCGTGTGCTATAGCGCAATCGTGATCTTTCTGTCGTGATACAGCGACGCGAATTAGCTGTCTCGCTACGTGCTGGATTATCCGTAAATGGCCGCGCAGGGGTCAAGTCCGGTTGGTTCCCCATGCACGACGAATCGCGGAACAGGTTTGTCAGGACTCTCCTGATGGGGGAAACCCGACATCCGTCCAGGCCATTCGCTGTCGCAGCAATTTTTAATTTCTCCTTGGTACTAAGTAGTAAATAATGTTTCCTTGCTCGACTAGTCTGAACCTGCGGACGAGGAGGTCGATTTTTCCATGGACTCGAATTGGAGGGAGGCGCAGCGCCCGGTGAGCATGTTGTACAAAATTACTATCGAGCCGGATTACCTGTGGGCCGAATTGTTCAATCGGGAGACGATGGAGGAGACGAGGGAGTTTCTGCAACTCGTCGCCAGCGCGGCGATGAAGCATGAGCGATCACGGGTGCTCATGTCGGTTCGCTCCTCGAACCCCGTTTTCACGGTCGAGAGGTCGGGGTTTCTCTCGTACTTCAGGAAACTCAGCGTGGATCCGTCGCACAAGATTGCCCTGCTTGGCGATTCCGAAGAACTGGGCATCTCTCATCAGTACATCGAACTGATAGGGCGGCAGCATGGGGTTAACGTCCGGAGTTTTCGAGACCAGGCGGCCGCTCTCGAGTGGTTCAAGGCCGAGCGATGATGCGGCCGTAAGCAGAGCCGTTTTGCCAGGCCTGCTTTGTCAGTACGCCCGGCATGGGCGCAGGTAATTCTGGGACGGGGCTCCTGGACCCCTCCTTTCGGCTCACTCTCTGTGACATATTCGTTACCAATACTGACGCATGACGGAGGCATAATTAACCTCGCGTCAGTTGTCTGGGAACAGGCCGAAGCACGCGCTCTGGCATCGGCATCGGATGAAATTCTGGGGAGATCGTGGCCGCGATTCTTATCATCGAGGACAGGCCCGTGAATCTGCGGTTCGTTGCGACACTGCTTCGAGACCGCGGACATCGCCTGTTGGAGGCTAGCGACGGCGAGGAAGCGCTGAAGACCGTTCGCGCCGAAAGACCCGACCTGGTGATCATCGACATACTCACGTCGGGCATGGACGGTTGTCAGTTCGCCCTCAATCTTCGCTCAGAACCGAACTCGGTCCAGCCGCGGATCGTGTTTCGGGCCGCCGCCTATATCGCGGCCGAAGCCGAGGCCTTGGCGACCGCCTTTGGCGCGTCCTTCATTGCCAAGCCCGTCAATCCCGAGACGCTGCTCTCGGTCGTCGATGCGGCTCTTTCCGGGCCGCCTCCACCGCCCGTGGAGCCGCATTCCGAGCACAAATCCATCGACTCGTTCCTGCGGCCGATCGCCCGGAAGCTCCACCGGCACACGGCGAATCTCGAACGGCTCAACGTCGCGCTGGATCGCGGCATCGCCGAGCGCGACGCGCAACTCGAAGTGGTGAGGGCCGCGCTGGACCAGGAGATCAAAAAGCGGTTATGGGCGGAGCAGGAACTGACGCAGGCAAACCTTCGCTTGCAGGACCAGGTTGTACATGACGGGCTGACCGGCCTCCATAACCGCCGCTACCTCGAAGAGTCGCTCGGCCGGGAACAGAGCCGCGCCCGGCGCAATAGCCAGCCTTTCGGCGTGATGATGATCGACATCGACAACTTCAAGCGCTTCAACGACACGCTCGGCCATGCAGCGGGGGATGCGGTGCTGCGTGCAATCGGCCAGTACATGCTGTCTGCCGCCCGGGGCGAGGATATCGTGTCCCGTTATGGCGGCGAAGAATTCGTGGTGGTCATGGCTCCGGCCAGGGAGGGCACCGTGTTGGAGCGCGCCGAAAAGCTCCGCCGGGGGGTACAGAATCTCGAGATCGAGTACGAGGGCCGGCGTGTGGGACCCATCACGATATCCGTGGGCATCGGGATATTCCCCGATCACGGCGAGAATGGGCAGGAGGTGCTGCGGGTCGCAGACGCTGCGCTCTATCAGGCCAAGGGGTCAGGGCGAAACTGCGTCGTCGTCGGAGACAAGGTGAAAGCTTGACCGTGGTGCGCCAAGTCAGGCGCGGGGATCGTACGCGACGAAGTGATAGCTGAAGCCTCCCGCGCCGTCAAGAACGCGCGACTCGCGCGAGACCTCGCGCCATCGTGAGCGGTCGAACTCGGGGAAAAACACGTCGCCCTCGAAGTCGCGCTCGATCTCGGTCACATAGAGGCGGCGGGCGATCGGCAGAGCGAGCGCGTAGATTTCCGCGCCGCCGATTACGAACGCGTCCTGGGGCTCGCGGACAGCTGCGAGAGCGGCTGCTAGTGAATGGGCGGCGTGGCAACCCGGGCTGGTCCAATCGGGCGAGCGTGTGACCACGATGTTGGCTCGTCCCGCAAGAGGCTTGCCGATCGATTCAAATGTCCGGCGACCCATTATCACCGCGTGACCCAGCGTCAGCCGCCTGAAACGCTTCAAGTCCTCCGGTAAGTGCCAGGGCATCCGGCTGCCGGAGCCGATGACGCCGTTGCGCGCCACGGCGGCGATGATGGCAATGCGCGAAATACCGGTCATTTCGGGCCGACGGGACGGGAGGGAACGTTTCACGATGCGGAAAACTGCGGCATTATAGCGGGCCATGAAAATCGGGCTCGACTTTCCCCAGCGCTACTACCCGCGATCGTTCCTGAGCCTGCTGTTGCTCGCCTTCGCCCTCGTCGCGGCGCCGCTCGTCGTGGCTTTTTACAATGCTGCGGTGTACGTCGAGGAGCTGGCAGGTCAGAGCCAGACCGCGGTTGCTCAGGCCGCGCAGGCCTCTCGCGGCAGCAGGCTGCTGGTCGAGCAAACCACCGCGCTCGAACGGGTGGTGCGCCAGTATCTCATCCTCGACGACGAGGAGCTCCTCAAAGACTACGCCCGGCTGAGGGCGAACTTCAAGACGAATACCAGCGAGCTGTCCTTGCAGCCGCTCGATGAGCCGCAGCTGCATGAGCTCAACACCACGATCGACAAGGAGCAGGGGCTCTACGAACAGCTGCTCGGCAAGCCGAAGACGCAGGCTGAAAAGAAGGCGCTCGTAGAAGGCTACTTGGTGCTGTCGGAGCTGGCGCGGGACGTGCTCAACACGAGCAACGCCTTGATCGACCGCGAGGTGGAATCCATGCGGCGCACGGGCGAGCGCGCGCAGCGCGCTCTCTGGCTGCAGCTCGCGGCGACGATACCGCTAGGCGTGCTCCTGGCGGTCGGGGTCACCCTTCTCATCGCGAGACCGATCCGCCAGCTCGACCAAGCGATCCGGCGCCTCGGCGCCGGCGAATTCGAAGGTGACATCCGGGTCGGCGGGCCGGCCGACCTGAAGTACCTGGGCAGCCGGCTCGATTGGTTGCGTCAGCGGCTGATCGAGCTCGAACAACAGAAGCGCCTGTTCCTGCGGCACGTCTCGCACGAGCTGAAAACGCCGTTGACAGCGCTTCGCGAAGGATCCGAGCTGCTGGTAGAGGGGACTGCAGGACCGCTATCGCCGGGACAGCGCGAAATCGTCGAAATCCTCCGCCAAAAGAGCGTGCAATTGCAGCAGCTGATCGAGGGTCTGCTCAACTACCATCGAGCGCAGGAGAGCGTAGGGCGGCTGGACCTGACGGCGGTGCGATTCGACCGCGTCGTGGAACAGGTGCTCGACGATCACCGGCTCGCGGTCCAGGCCCGCGGCATCCGCACCGACCTGCGGCTGGACCCGGTCGTACTTCAGGCAGATGAGGAAAAATTACGCGCCGTCGTGGCCAATCTGGTCTCCAATGCGATCAAATACTCGCCGGACGAGGGTATGATTTCGCTGGCACTGAAACGAGAGGGGGATGAAGTGGTGTTTGACGTGGGCGACGCGGGTCCGGGAATTCCTCCCGAGGATGACGACCGGATTTTCGATTGGTTTTATCAGGGCGAAGACGTCCATCGCGGTCGCGTGCGGGGGAGCGGTCTGGGCCTCGCCATCGCGAGAGAATTCGTCGTTGCTCACGGCGGGCGAATCGAGGTCGTCAAGGACCTCGCAGCCGGCGCCCACCTCCGCGTCACGCTTGCGGCCGAGACGCCGCGTTCTGAGCCATGATCCGGATCGTTGCAATCCTCTTCTGCATCTCGATGCTCGCCGGGTGTGCCGGGCTGTTCACTCCGGGTGCGGGCCCTGCAGCCTCAGGCGCTTCTTCAGTCCGCGAGAACCGCGAGACCCGTGAATCGCGCCAGGTCATCGAGCTGATCGCTTACACCCAGCGAGTCGCGACGCTCCCGGCCGAGGAACAGCAGCGCGAATTGAACGCTTCAGCCCAGGTGCTTTCAAAGGATCGCGGCGCCTACGGGCGGGTCCGGCTCGCGCTGCTGCTTGCGTTGCCCGGAGCGGCGTTCAACGACGATACGCGGGCCGCAGGCCTGCTTGAGCCGCTCGCGGGTGCGGGGGCTTCCGAATCGCCGCCGGGCCCCATGCAGCAGTTTGCCGGACTGCTTCACGCCTATATCAGCGAGCGCTTGCGCGAGCAGCGCCGCACGGCCCAACTGAAGGACCAACTGGAGGCGCTGAAGGCGGTCGAGCGCAATATCATCGAACGCGAGCAAGCGCGGCCAAAATGAGCACCATTCTTCTCGTAGACGACGATCCGGATATTCTGAAACTCATTTCCCTGCGGCTGACCGCCGCCGGCCACAGCGTCAAGGGAGCCGACAGCGGGGAGAAGGCGCTCGCCGTGCTCGCAGCCTCGCGCCCGGAACTCGTCATTACGGACCTCAAGATGGGCGGAATGGACGGCTTGGCCTTGTTTGATGAAATCCGCAAGCAGGCGCCGACTCTTCCCGTGATCATCCTGACGGCGCACGGCACGATTCCCGATGCGGTCGCCGCCACGCGCCGCGGGGTTTTCGGCTTTCAGTCCAAGCCGTTCGACGGAAAGCACCTGCTCGAGCAGGTGGAACAGGCGCTGCGGCTCTCCGGAGTCGGACAAGGCGGGGGCGAGGAAGCCTGGCGGCGCGACTTCGTGACGCAGAGCCCGAAAATGGAAAACGTGCTCCATCAAGCACGGCTGGTCGCCCAGTCGGAGGCGAGCGTGTTCATCCAGGGCGCGAGCGGCACGGGAAAGGAACTCCTCGCGCGCGCGATACACCGCGCAAGCCGCCGCTCGAATGGACCCTTCGTAGCCGTCAATTGCGCGGCCATCCCGGAAAATCTGCTCGAATCGGAATTGTTCGGCCACCGCAAAGGCTCGTTTACCGGCGCGACCTACGATCACAAGGGGCTCGTCCCCGCCGCCGACGGAGGGACGCTGTTCTTGGATGAAATCGGGGACATGCCTCTTGCTTTGCAGTCCAAGCTCTTGCGCGTGCTGCAGGACCGCGAGGTGCGTGCGGTCGGTGCGACTCAAGGGACGGCGGTCGACGTGCGAATCATCTCCGCAACGCACCGCGACCTCGACGCCCAGATGAAAGCGGGACGGTTCCGCGAGGATCTCTACTATCGACTGAACGTCGTCTCGCTCGCTCTCCCGCCTCTCTCCGAGCGGCGTGAGGACATCGTTCCTCTGGCGGCGCATTACCTCCGAGTCACCGCCGCGCGCTACGGAAAGGACATCCAGGCGCTGGCCCCCGAGGCGCTCCAAGTGCTCCTTGCAGCGCCTTGGCCGGGCAACGTGCGGCAGCTCGTCAATGTGATCGAACAGGCGGTTGCGCTCTGCCCTTCGGGTGTCGTGCCGGCCTCGCTCATCCAGCAGGCGCTGAAGGAGGAACCCGCGCAGCTCGCATCGCTCGAGGAGGCGCGGGGGGCTTTCGAGCGCGAATACCTGGTTCGTATCCTGCGCATCACCGGCGGTAGCGTGACCCAGGCGGCGAAGCTCGCTCAACGCAATCGCACCGAGTTCTATAAGCTGCTCGAGCGCCACAAGCTCGAGCCGAAGATGTTCAAGCCCGAAAAGGGCTGAAGTCCGCCAAGCGCGTGCAATTCGTCGCGCTGTCGCCCTTAGGCGACAGCGAATTCCCTTTTCCATCAAGCCCGGCTTTCGTCGTTGCGGGAAACCGTCGTTGACAAGCGACGCATCCGGCATTTTTGGCGCCCCGTATTCTTGAGTAACCCGTTGAGTTGGTTCGAAACCTTCATCTTGGCACGGGGATTGCAGTAGGCCTGCGAGTCCGACCCGAACTGCGGCGGGCAAAACAACTTACCAGGACAAGCGCCCAGATCGGGAACCATGCGGATTCATCCACTCATCGCGGGACCGGCGGCTTCGGTGGTGATAGCGGGCCTCATCGGCGTCGGTGCTGCCAAAGGCTGGTTGCCCGGCGGGCTCGCGCCGAAGCAGAGCGACGCGCGGCCGGCAGACCCCGGACGCAATTCCGTTCCGCCGAGCAGCTGTGCCGTGTGCGGCACGGTCGAGTCCATCCGGACCGTCGAGGTGCGCGATGAGGCGGGTGGTGCAGGTGCCGCGGCCGATGGGCCCGGAACCGGCGAGCAGACGGTCGGGGGAAGCCGCGGCACCGCGGTGACGCTCCTCGGGTCCGGAGGGGCAATCGCCGGGAACGAGATCGAGAAGAACGTGAAAAAGCGCTACGCATACCGCGTGACGGTGCACATGGACGACGGCTCCTTTCGCACGGTTTCTCTGTCGAGCCCGCCCGCCCTCGCCGTGGGCGACAAGGTGCGGGTGGTGGAAGGCAGGCTCGTGCGCACATGAAAAGTCGGGTATAAGAAAAGCCCTACTTTTTCACGTGAGGAGGAAAGAAAATGCCAAGCCTTAACCGGACCGTCGCACGTTTTGTTGTCGTCAGCCTGTGCACCCTGGGTCTGCCGATTCCGGCCGCGCAAGCCGAGCTGGTTGCTACCGATCAGGTCGAGACCACGCGGCAGGGGCAACTTCCGGCGCGGGAGCTTCTGGGTTCGCTTTTTGACCGAGCCGACGTTCGCGCCGCGCTCGAGCGGCACGGCGTGAGCGCAGACGACGCGAAAGTCCGCGTCAACGCCTTGAGCGATGACGAAGTCGAGCGGCTCGCCGCGCGGTTCGACTCGTTTCCCGCAGCCGGCAGCGGGCTCGAGACCGCGCTGCTGCTCGGGGTTCTCGTGTTCGTGATCCTTCTCGTAACCGATATTCTGGGCTTCACCAAGGTTTTCAGCTTCACCCGGCCGGCCAAGTGATCCTCCCCTCTCGACCGCGCCGGCGTGTCGCCCGCCGCCTAACGGCGGCGGGCATCTTTCTTCTCGGGCTTGCAGGCTGCGCCACGCCGCAGCTGCAGGCCCTCGTCGGGGGCGGTTCCGCCGGAACTCCGCAGCGCGCCGAACTCGACGCGGTCCCGTTCTATTCACAGGACGACTATCAGTGCGGTCCGGCCGCTCTTGCCATGGTTCTCGGAGCCGGAGGCAAGGCAATCGAGCCGGAGGCGCTGCGGCCGCAGGTCTATCTCCCCGATCGGCACGGGAGCCTGCAGATCGAGATGCTCACGGCGGCGCGTCGCAACGGCTTTGTTGCGATCGAGCTCAATCCGAACCTTTCGGATCTCCTCACCGAGATCGCCGCCGGAAACCCCGTGGTCGTGCTCCAGAACCTCGCCCTCGACTGGTATCCGGCCTGGCATTACGCTGTGGCGATCGGTTATGACCTCACGACCCAGCGCATCATCTTGCGCTCGGGTGCGGAGCGGCGTCTCGAAATGCCGCTCAATACCTTCGAACACACGTGGCGACGCAGCGGCTATTGGGCGATGCTCGCGCTGCCACCGCGACGCCTGCCCGCAAGTGTGGCTGCAAACGACTATTTGAGCGCCGTCGCGCGGCTCGAGAAGACCGGCCCGATCATGTCGGCGCGGGGAGCCTACGAGCGCGCGCTCGAGCGCTGGCCTGATGAGCTCACGGCGCTCATGGGTTCGGGAAATACCGCCTATCGGGCCGGTGATTTCGAAGCAGCCGAGCAGGCTTTCCGGCGGGCCACACTCGTTCATCCGCGGTCGGCCGCAGCGCACAATAATCTGGCTCATACGCTCGCGGACCTCGACCGTCACGACGAAGCCCTGGCCGAAGCGCGCGTGGCGGTCGGGCTCGGCGGGCCTCTCGAGGACACGTCGATCCGCACGCTGGATGCCATCGTATCGCGCACCGGCCGTGGCGAACAGGAATGGCACCGGTGATTCACCTAATGGCGATGCACCACCGTGGGACGCCCACGCACCACCTCTGGACCGGGCTGCGGCAGATTCTCACGCACGGTGTCATCACGGTGCTCGCCGTCGTCATCGCGTTCTCGCTCCCCGGGACCGCGAATTACGTCCTGAACGAATGGTGGCCTCACGTCGAGCGCAACGCGAATCTCCTGCTCGCGACTGAAGTCGCCCTGGCGTCGATCCTCGCGCTGCTGTTCAATCTGGCCAAGATCGCCTGGGATCACAGACGGGGCGTTCTGACCGCGCGCCTCGCGTCCCTGATGTATGCGCGCAACGCCGGGGCGGGCTGGTGGTTGCGGCGGCGGGAACGCGCCCTGGTAAAGCACCTCCCGGCCGCGCGCGACGCGTTCATCCTGACCCTTACCGGATACGACACGTTCGTCGCCGAGGACAGCTTGCTGCGAGGTGTAATCGAGAAGGCTTACGAGATCCGCGTGATGCTGGTCAACCCGGTTGGCAAAGCGCTGCGCGAGCGGGCGGATTCCCTGCCTCCGGAGATCACGGTGCTCACGTTGAACACCGAGATCGAGGCGACGATCGGGCATCTCTCGGGGCTGCGCAAGTTCGGCAAGAAGGTGAAGCTCAAGTTCTACGACGAAGAGCCGTTCTGGAAGCTCATCGTTCTCGGCGACTACGTCTGGGTGCAGCATTGCCACAGCGGATTCGCGGTCAAGCAGCAGCCCGAATTCGTGTTCGCCCTGCAGCACCGCGAGCCGCGCCACGGGCTCTTCGTTCCCTTCTACATGGTGTTCCTCAATCAGTGGAATGATGCGCGTCATCCCGAGTACGACTTCGACACGAACGAGCTGGTCTACCGCGACGCTTCGGGCAAGGAAACCGGGCGGGCGGTTCTGGGTGTTCCGGTCAACAACGCCGCCACGGCCTTGCCTTCGTCCCGGGCTCCTCGCGCGGCCGCAGAATCCCGGGCGGCACTGCTGCGCCGCCCGGCACCCGAGCGCACGGCCGCACTCTAGACCGCGATCGGCGCCTTGATCGCGGGGTGCGGTTCGTAGGCCTCGAGGGTGAAATCCTCGTAGCGGAAACCGAAAACATCCTTTACCGCCGGGTTGAGCCGCATGCGCGGCAGCGGCCGCGGCGAGCGCGCGAGCTGCTCTCTCGCCTGCTCCAGATGGTTGAGGTAGAGGTGCGCATCGCCGAAGGTATGCACGAATTCGCCCGGCTTCAGCTTGCATACCTGCGACACCATCAATGTGAGCAGCGCATACGAGGCGATGTTGAACGGCACGCCGAGGAAAATGTCGGCGCTGCGCTGGTACATCTGGCAAGAAAGCCTTCCGTCCGCCACGTAGAACTGAAACAGGACGTGACACGGGGGCAGCTTCATCTTGTCGATCTCCGCGGGGTTCCACGCAGTCACGATGTGGCGGCGCGAATCCGGCCGCGTCCTGATCGAATTCACGACTTGCGAGATCTGATCGATCGCACCCCCGTCGGCCGACGGCCAGCTGCGCCACTGCGAGCCGTACACCGGCCCGAGCTCGCCGTTCGCGTCGGCCCACTCGTCCCAGATCGTGACGCCGCGCTCTTGCAGCCAGCGCACGTTGGTCTCGCCTCTCAGGAACCAGAGCAGCTCGTAGACGATCGATTTGAGATGAACTTTCTTGGTGGTCAGCAGGGGAAAGCCCGCGTCGAGGTCGAATCGCATCTGCCAGCCGAAGGTGGACAGCGTGCCGGTACCCGTTCGGTCGGACTTTCTGTGACCGTGCTCGAGCACGTGACGCATGAGATCGAGGTATTGCTTCATCGATGCGCGGCCGGAAACATTTTCGAGATCATAGCGCGTTATGCGTTCGCCTTGAACGCGCGCGCGGCGGGATCGCGCGCCAGCACCCGATCACCGCCAGCGCAAAAGCGGCATAGGCCAATGCAAAGACCCACTCGGGAAGATCGTAATACAGGAGCCACGCCAGCCATCGGCCGATAAAGCTGCGCTCCTCGCGCCCGGTGGCGCGCAATGTGTCCTCCCAGCTCGTCAGCGGACAGGCGACGCCGAGCAGCGCCTCGGCAGCCACAAAGACGATCGCGGCGACATGCAACACGCGAAAAGTACGGTTGCGGATCCAGCTCCAGCGGCCCGCTCCGGCGAGAATCAGCGCAAAGCCGCCGACGACGAAGAGCACGAACAGGATATGCACGATGAGAACCGCATCGGCAAGCCATGCGGAATGCATCGGGCCTCAGCGCTCCTGTGCTTTCGGCTCGCCCGATTCGACCGGCCGCGACGGATCGGCGCACCATTCGCTCCAGGAGCCGGGATAGAGGCGCGCCCCGCGGAGGCCGGCGACTTCCATGGCGAGAAGATTGTGGCAGGCGGAAACCCCGGAGCCGCAGTAGTTCACGACGTTTTCCACGCCCGCGGGACCGAGTACGGCTTCGAACTCCTTTCTGAGCGCCTCAGGCGTCTTGAAACGTCCGCTCGTGTCCAGGTTGTCGCGGAAGTAGCGGTTGCGCGCGCCCGGAATGCGGCCGCCTACGGGGTCGAGCGTTTCGTTCTGTCCGCGGAAACGATCCGGCGCGCGCGCGTCGACGAGAACCGTGCTTGGATCGTCGAGGCGGAGGCGGACAAAATTTGCGCGGACCCAGGTGCTTCCCGGTTTTCCGGAAAAATTCGCGGATTGCGGTGGCGGAACCTCCGCGCTCTGCAGTTGTCCCTCGGCGATCCATTGGTTCCAGCCGCCGTCGAGCACTGCAACGGGCAGATGGCCCAGCCAACGCAGCAGCCACCACAGCCTCGCCGCGACCATGCCCCCTTGAGCGTCGTAGGCGACGACCTGCTTTCTCGAATCGACGCCCGCCCGCCCCAATTTTTCCATCAGCGCATCCGGATCGGGAAGCGGATGCCGGCCGTTCGTTCCGGTTTTCCGAGCGGAAAGATCCTCGTCCAAGTGCAGAAACCGCGCGCCCGGGATATGCGATGCCATGTACTCGGCGCGCCCGCGCGCCGGATCGGTCAGGTCGTGACGGCAATCGAACACGACCCAATCGGGATCGTCCGCGCGCTGCGCGAGGATTTCGGTGCTGACGAGCGTGGTGAGAATCATGCCGCTATCTTACTCGCGGCCGGCAGCGAAAGACTCTAGATGTGCCTGGCCAGCCCCCGCTTGATGTGCTCGTGGAAGTGCATCATCCCGTCCTCCATCGGCGACTGGTAAGGGCCGACTTCGTTCTCGCCGCGCTCCCACAGGGCACGCCGGCCTCGGTCCATGCGCTTGGCGATTTCGTCGTCCTCGATCGCGGTTTCCTTGTAGGCTGCCTGCTCAGCCTCGATGAATTCGCGCTCGAACAGAACGATGTCTTCGGGGTAGTAGAATTCAACGACGTTGGTCGTGTGCGTCGGTGAGCGCGGCAGGAGCGTGCTCACCACGAGCACGTGCGGATACCACTCGAGCATGACGTTCGGGTAGTACAGGAACCAGATCGCGCCCTGCTTGGCCGGCTTGCCCGCCATGTAGCGGGTGAGAGCTTCATGCCACCTGGCGTATGCCGGGGTCCCCGGTTTGGTAAATCCGTCCTTCACTCCCACGACCTGTGCCGAATAGGCCTCCGCGATGTCCCACTCGAGATCGTCGCAGGTGACGAAGTTCCCCAATCCCGGATGGTAGGGGATCACGTGATAGTCCTCGAGGTACACCTCGATGAAGGTTTTCCAGTTTTGCTCGAACTCCAGGATTTCGACGCGGTCGAGCATGTAGCCGGAGAAATCGAAGTCATCGGCGCTGGCGAACCCGGCCAGGTCCTTCGCGACGTCGCGCTTGCCGGCAAACAGCATGCCGCGCCAGTTCTGCAGAGGAGTCTTGCCGAGGTTGAGGCAGGGATTTTCGGGGAAGTGCGGCGCGCCAAGCAGCTCGCCCTTCATGTCGTAGGTCCAGCGGTGCAGCGGGCAGACGATGTTCTGGGCATTGCCGCGGCCTTCGAGCAGGATCGACTGCCTGTGGCGGCACACGTTCGACAGGAGCTCGATGCCGTTCGCGTTCCGGACCAGTACCTTCCCGTGGTCCATCCAGGCGAGGGTGTGGTAGTCGCCGGTATTCGGCACCATCAGTTCGTGTCCGACATAGCCGGGACCGCCCGCGAAGAGCAGCTTTTGCTCCAGCTCGAAAACCTGCGGATCGAAGTACCAGGAAACGGGAAGCTGCGATGTGTTGGGTTTGAGGGTTCGCGAACTGGGCAAGTCGGACATACGGCTGGAGGGCTCCCGTGTAGTTTGTAAATCGTAAAATGGGCGCGATTCTAGACCTTTTTTCCCGGAGGCACCAGGGATTTTCCCCGTCTAAGCCTGCTGCTTTCCGTCGGACAACGCCAGGCCTCCGGGGTTCGCCCCCGGGCTTCATTTGACCGCCCTTTCCTCATCGGCTATTTTGCCGTTTCCTGAACAGAACGGCGCTCCGGGCCGGCCTCTCCTCCATGTCAAAATCCGCCAAGACCGATCCACCCGAGAGCTTTGAAGCCGCGCTCGCCGAGCTGGAGAAGATCGTGGCCAGCATGGAGTCCGGAAAGCTGACTCTGGAGCAGTCCCTTGCCGCGCACAAGCGGGGCCTGGAGCTGGCTCAGTACTGCCAGGGGGTCCTCGCCCGCGCGCAGCAGCAGGTGAAGGTGCTTGAAGAAAACACGCTGAAAAACTTCCCCGGTGCCGACGGCGGCGAATGAATTCACCGCCTGGATGGCAAAAGTCCAGGCTCGGGTCGAAGCGGCGCTGGAGCGTTTTCTGCCTCCGGCAGGAATCGCGCCGCAGCGCCTGCACGACGCCATGCGCTATGCGGTGCTCGGTGGAGGCAAGCGGATACGGCCCTTGCTCGCGTTTGCCGCAGGGGAGGCCTCCGCAGGCGAACCGGTCCGCGCCGACCCGGCGCGGCTCGAAATCGCGGCCTGCGCCGTCGAATGCATTCACGCCTACTCGCTCGTGCACGACGACCTGCCGTGCATGGACGACGACGTGCTTCGGCGCGGCAAGCCGGCCTGCCACGTCGAATTCGACGAGGCGACCGCGCTTCTCGTGGGCGACAGCCTGCAGTCGCTCGCGTTCCAGCTGCTCGCCGAGCACCGCCTCTCCGACGATCCCGCGGTTCAGGTGGAAATGGTGAAGATCCTCGCCGTCGCGTGCGGCAGCCGCGGCATGGCGGGTGGACAGGCGATCGATCTCGCGAGCGTGGGTCAGGCCCTGAGCGTGCCGGAGCTCGAATACATGCACATCCACAAGACCGGCGCGCTGATCCGTGCGTCGGTGGCGCTCGGCGCGCGTTGCTCGAGCGCGCTCGCCCCGGGGCAGCTTGCGCGCCTCGATCACTACGCGAACTGCGTCGGGCTCGCCTTTCAGGTGGTCGACGACGTTCTCGACCAGGAGTCCTCGACCGCGACACTCGGCAAGACCGTCGGCAAGGACGCGGCGAACAACAAGCCGACCTACGTCTCGGCGCTCGGGCTCGCGCGCGCCAAGGCGCTCGCCGAGGAATTGCGTGAAGAAGCGCAGGCCGCGCTTTCGGAACTGCGCGGCGGCGCCCGAAGGCTCGCCGAGCTTGCCGATTTCATCGTATTGCGCAAGTTCTAGCTGCGGAAAATTCGCGTTCGCCCCGGACAAGCTTTCCGGTTTGCGGGATAATTCGCCCCTATGAGCGCGATCGGAAAGGCGGATTTGCCGGGGAAAGGCTCGGGGGCCGGATCGGCCGAATACAATCCGGCCGCGTACGAGCTGCTGAAAACCATCGACGACCCGGCGGCGCTGCGGGAACTCGACCGCCGGGGACTGCAGCGGCTCGCCGACGAGCTGCGCTCCTTCATCCTGGAATCGGTCAGCCAGACCGGCGGCCATCTGTCCTCCAATCTGGGGACGGTCGAGCTGACCATCGCGCTGCACCACGTCTTCAACACGCCTCACGACCGCATCGTCTGGGACGTGGGACACCAGACCTATCCGCACAAGATTCTCACCGGCCGCCGTGAAGCGATGAGCCGCATACGCATGAGCGGGGGAATTTCGGGCTTCCCGCGCCGCAGCGAGAGCGAGTACGACACTTTCGGCACCGCGCATTCGAGCACCTCGGTGAGCGCAGCGCTCGGCATGGCGCAAGGCGCGAAGCTGAAGGGCGAAACCGGCGAGAAGAAGCGGCACGTGGTGGCGGTGATCGGCGACGGCGCCATGTCCGCAGGCATGGCCTTCGAGGCGCTCAACAACGCCGGCGTGATGGATACCGATCTGCTCGTGATCCTCAACGACAACGACATGTCCATTTCCCCCGCGGTGGGCGCACTGAATCGCTATCTCGCGCGGCTGATGTCGGGGCGTTTCTACGCCGCGGCGAGGAAAGCGGGCGAAAAGGTGCTCGCTGGCGTGCCGCCGCTGTGGCACCTGGCGAAAAAGGTGGAGGAGCACGCCAAGGGCCTGATCGTGCCCTCGACGCTGTTCGAGGAATTCGGGTTCAACTACGTCGGCCCGATCGACGGCCACGATCTCGACTCGCTCATTCCGACGCTGAAGAACATCAAGGAGCTGAAGGGACCTCAATTCCTGCACGTGGTCACCAAGAAAGGGCAGGGCTACAAGCTCGCCGAGGCCGACCCGGTGCTCTACCACGGCCCGGGCAAGTTCGATCCCGCGAAAGGGATCAAGAAGGCGAGCGGAGGCAAGCCGACCTACACGCAGGTGTTCGGCGAATGGCTGTGCGACATGGCGCGGCTCGATTCACGGCTCATCGGCATCACGCCGGCGATGCGAGAGGGCTCGGGTCTCGTGCGTTTCGCGCAGGAATTTCCAGACCGGTATTTCGACGTCGGCATCGCCGAGCAGCACGCGGTCACCTTCGCCGCCGGGCTCGCTTGCGAGGGTTTGAAGCCCGTGCTCGCGATCTACTCGACTTTTCTGCAGCGCGGCTACGACCAGTTGATCCACGACGTCTGCATCCAGAATCTTCCGATCGTGTTTGCGCTCGACCGGGCGGGCCTCGTGGGCGGCGACGGGGCCACGCACAACGGCGCTTTCGACCTCACCTTCTTGCGCTGCGTGCCCAACATGGTGGTGATGACCCCGAGCGACGAGAACGAATGCCGTCAGATGCTGTATACGGCGTTCGTGCTCGAGCGGCCTGCGGCGGTGCGCTATCCCCGCGGCAGCGGCCCGGGTGCCGTGGTCGAGAAGGAAATGCGCTCCCTGTCGCTCGGCAAAGGGGTCGTGCGCCGGCGCGGTGCCAGCGGAAAGAGCGGCGTCGCCATTCTCGCGTTCGGCAGCTTGCTCAAGTCCGCGCTCGACGCAGGCGACGAACTGGATGCAAGCGTCGTCGACATGCGCTTCGTTAAACCGCTGGACGCGAATCTCGCAGCCGAGCTCGCCGGAACGCACGGGCTCCTCGTCACCATCGAAGAGAATGCAGTCCTGGGCGGCGCAGGAAGCGCGGTCGCCGAGGCGCTCGCCGCGCGCTCCATCGCGACTCCGCTCCTCCAGCTGGGGCTGCCCGACCGCTTCGTCGATCACGGCGACCAGGCGCAATTGCTCGCTTCGATCGGCCTGGACAAGGCAGGCATCGTCGCGGCCATCCGCGCGCGTCTGGGCTAGGCGTCATTCCCGCGGCTCTTGGCACCAGCGAAAGCGGGTGGGGGAATCCAGCTCTCCAGTTGAAAAAGCCGGGAACGGGACGCATGTTAAGATCCTCTAACTCTGGGCCCAACGCGAGGAAACGCTCTTCATGAATATCCGCGATCCGCTTGCCATCCCCGACGTCCAGGGCTCCGAGGACAAGCGCAAGCTCGCCATCGACCAGGTCGGGATCAAGGCGATCCGCCACCCCATCCGCGTCGCAGAACGCTCAGGCGGCGTCCAGCACACCATCGCGACGTTCAACATGTACGTCGGCCTGCCGCACCAGTTCAAGGGCACGCACATGTCGCGCTTCGTCGAGATCCTCAATGCGCACGAGCGCGAGATCTCCGTTGAAACGTTCCAGCTGATGCTGGACGAAATGGTCGAGCGCCTGGAGGCCCAGTCAGGCCACATCGAGATGACGTTTCCGTACTTCGTCAACAAGGCCGCGCCGATTTCGAAAGTCAAGAGCCTGATGGACTACGAAGTGACTTTCGTCGGGGAGATCGACAAGGGAGAGAAGTGCTTCAAGATGAAAGTCGTCGTCCCCGTGACGAGCCTTTGCCCGTGCTCCAAGCGCATTTCGGACTACGGCGCGCACAACCAGCGCTCGCACGTCACCCTCACCGCACGCACCAAGGGATTCGTGTGGATCGAAGAGCTGGTCGACTACGCCGAGAAGCACGCCTCGAGCGAGCTCTACGGGCTGCTCAAGCGGCCTGACGAAAAGTTCGTCACCGAGCGCGCCTACGACAACCCCAAGTTCGTCGAAGACATGGTGCGCGACATCGCCGCGGACCTGAACCGCGACAAGCGCATCGAGTGGTACAGGGTGGAGTCCGAGAACTTCGAGTCGATCCACAACCACTCGGCCTACGCGCTGATCGAAAAAAACAAAACTCAGAAATAATTTCCCGACGTTCCTGGTTGGGGGAACGGGACTCCGTAAGTCCCCTGTTCGTATCAGAACCGCCTGATCAGCACCATCGTCTGCCCCTCGCGCTTCATTTCCATGCGGTTCAGGAAGCTCATGCCGAGCAGCGCGAACGGCATCTGGTTGCCCTCCACCACGGCCGCATCGATGTTGTTGACGATAATGTCGCCGACGCGCACGGTATCCAGTTTCACCCGGTAGGCCACCACCGTGCCGTTGGCGGTGCCCATCAATCCGGGCTGCCCTTTGCGGTAGTCGATTCCGAGCCGGGACGCGTCTGCCAAAGACAGCGAAATGGATGTGGCGCCGGTGTCGACCAGAAAACGCACCGCTTTGCCGTTGATCTGCCCATCCACGACGAAATGTCCGCGCGCATCGGCGGTGAGCGTGGCGCTCTGGGTCGAGGAGACCGGAGCCGGCCCGGGCTGGTGCTGACCGATGCCGAGCGTCTTTTTCTCGCCGTCGATGAGCAGCGTCGCCGACTCCCGATCCGTCGAGATCAACGTTACGCCCTCCACGGGTTTCTGGCCCACCGAAAGAACCCGCGGCGCGCCGCCGTCGATAACGACCACCGCCTTGCCGGGAAACAGGCCGATCACCCTCACCTCGGCGGTCCAGCCGGCCGCGGACAACAGGGAAAGCAGGGACGCTACAATACGAAGCTTGACCACCATGGCCTGCACATGAAACCGGTTGCGATTTTCCGCCACAGCCGCACCGAGGGGCCGGGCTATTTTGCCACATTCCTCGACGCGCACCGCGTTGCTTACCGGTCCGTCAAGGTCGACGCGGGAGAGCAGGTTCCCGCGGATCCACGCGGGTTCTCGGGGCTCGCATTGATGGGCGGACCGATGAGCGTGAACGACGCTCTTCCGTGGATACCCGAGGTGCTCGGCCTCGTGAACAAAGCTGTGGACGCCGACATTCCGGTCCTCGGCCACTGCCTCGGAGGACAGCTCATCTCCAAGGCGCTCGGCGGCAAGGTGACGCGCAACGGGGTAAAGGAAATCGGTTGGGGCCCGGTCACGGTCGAAGACAACGCCTCCGCGCGCGAGTGGTTCGGCGCGACGCGGGAGTTCACCGGATTTCACTGGCACGGCGAGACCTTCACCATCCCGCCGAAGGCGGTGCGCGTCGCCGGGAGTCCGTATTGCGCAAACCAGGCGTTCGTGCTCGGAAAGCACCTCGGCATGCAATGCCACGTCGAGATGACTCCCGGGCTGATCCGCGCCTGGTGCGAAGACTGGGGAAAAGAGGTCATCGCGAAGGCCGGGCCGTCGGTGCAAACCCCGGAGCAGATGTTCGAGCGCCTCGACGAGCGCGTGCATTCGCTCAACGCGATCGCTGCGACCCTGTACGAGCGCTGGATCGATGGATTAAAGACATAGGGAGCTTGCTCATGTCGGAGAAACCCAAACCCGGAAAGCGAACCCAGCGCACCGCTTCGGGACCGGTGACCCTGCTCGTCGGAACGCGCAAGGGCGCTTTTTTCATCCGCTCGGACCGCGCGCGCCGCAGCTGGACGCTCGCAGGGCCGCACTTTCTCGGCCAGATCGTCAACCATCTGGTGCTCGACCCGCGCGACGGGAAAACACTGCTCTGCGCCGCGCGTGCCGGCCATCTGGGGCCGACGGTATTCCGCTCGACCGACTTCGGCCGCACATGGAAGGAAGCGCAGCGCCCGCCCGCGTTCCCGAAAGCCGCTCCCGGCGAGAAGGGGCTCGCGGTGGAACACGTGTTCTGGCTCACGCCTGGCCATGCATCGCAGCCCGGCGCATGGTACGCGGGAGTTTCTCCGCCGGCGCTCTTCCGCTCCGAGGACGGCGGCGTCACCTGGGAAGGGGTCGCCGGTTTCAACGCCAACCCGATGCGCTCGAAGTGGATCGGCGGGGAGGATAACGAGGGGCCGCCCGGCGGCGCGACGCTGCACTCGGTCAACGTCGATCCGCGCGATCCCCGGCATCTCTATATCGGGATCTCGATCGGCGGTGCGTTCGAGAGCACCGACGGCGGAGCGAGTTGGCGGCCGCTCAATCAGGGTGTCGCGGCCGACTTCCTTCCCGTCAAGGACCCGGAGTACGGACACGACGTGCACTGCATGCGGCTGCATCCGCTCGTGCCCGACCGTCTGTACCAGCAGAACCACTGCGGCATTTACCGCCTCGACCGGCCGAGCGAGCGCTGGCAGCGCATCGGCAACGCGATGCCGAAGACAATCGGCGACATCGGTTTTCCGATCGTGCTGCATCCGCGCGACCCGGATGCGCTGTGGGTGTTCCCGATGGACGGCGGGACCGTGTGGCCGCGCGTGAGCCCGGGGGGCAAGCCAGCGGCCTACGGTTCGCGCGATGGCGGCCGGACGTGGCGCCGCCAGGACAAGGGGCTCCCGGCGAAGCAGGGCTGGTTCACGGTGAAACGCCAGGCGATGTGCGCCGATGCGCGCGATCCGGTGGGTGTGTACTTCGGCACGACGGGCGGCGAGGTGTGGATGAGCGCGAACGAGGGCGATCGCTGGAGCTCGATCGCGCGCCACCTGCCGGAAATCTATTCGGTCGAGGCGGCCGGCGGCTGAAGGAAATGAACGTTCTCGTCCCCTCGCAGCTTCGCGACTACACCGGGGGGCGCGCGCACGTGGAGGCGCGCGGAGCGACGCTTGCGGAGTTGCTCGCGGACCTGGAGCGGCGCCATCCGGGGATCCGTTTCCGCATGATCGACGAGCAGGACGCGATCCGGCGCCACATCAAGATCTTCGTCAATCAGGAACAGGCGCGCGACCTGGGCGCCGCGCTCGCCGCGAACGACGAGGTCGTTATCGTCGGCGCTCTGAGCGGCGGGTGAGCCTGGAAATTCTTGTCGTACCTGAAACCGTAGTTTCGGGTCCTTGACAAGAGTCGAGACCGGAGTGCATTCTCTTTCCCGTCGTAAGGGAGTCGGGACCATTGCTGGCAGGCTCCTTGTTGCAAAGTGTCTAACGGGCGCGATCTGAGGAGCTTGCTTCTCCGACTCGCGCGATTGAAAGTAGGTCTTTCTGGGGGGTCACCATGATTGGACGAATCGCATCAAGCTTGTTGATGGGAGCACTGGCTATCGCCTTGCAGATTGTCACGGCGAGCGCCGCGCTGGCGCACAGCCTGACGGTCACCGCGAGCGCGGTTTGCAACGGAAGCACAGGCGTAATCAATTACACCGCAACGGCGTGGGACACGACGAGCGTCTTCGCCCAGAACTCGCGGATCGATATCCTCGTCAACGGGGTCGTCGTTGCCACCGGCGCGTTCGTGCTTCCGACGAATTCGTTCTCGGGCTCGGTGCTGGCACCCACAGGGACATCCGCAACCGTTTCGGCGGTCGCAGTCAATAACTGGGGGGATGGGTATCCCGGGGGCCAATCCGCTTCGACCACGGTGGCCCTTTCAACCGATTGTTCGCAGGTCGGCACGGGTCGCTTCACGGGCGGCGGTTCCCAGATTTCGGTCGGTGGCGTGCGACCTGCTGCTGTCGAACAACCTCGAAGTGAACTGGAACGGCCACCAGTTCCACATGGAGGACCACATCACGACGGTACAGTGCTCGGATGATCCGAACATCACGCAAGCACCGCCGGCGGCTCCGCTCGATACGCTGGTCGGCATCGGTATCGGCCGGTACGACAACGTGGACGGCTACACGATTCGGTTCACGCTGATCGACGCGGGCGAGCCGGGCAGTTCCGACTCGGCGGCGCTCCTGATTTACGAGACCGCCAACCCGGCCAACGTGGTGCTCAACCTGCCTCTGACACACCTCGACGGCGGCAATCTGCAGGCACACTACGACCAGCCTCACAAGAAGTAGTCGAGCTGGGTTGTTCGAACGAAACGGTGGTGCCGCAAGCAAGCGGTACCACCGTTTTTTATTTCACACTCTCTCGGTGGGTGTAGGTGACCGGATCCTCGGCCGCCTGGCCGGAGGGACGGCAAACCGAGCTAGTCAGTCGCGGAAATTCCCGAACTGCAGGGGAATATCCGTGATGCTCGTGCGAATCAGCTGGATCGCGGTCTGGAGATCGTCTCTCTTCGCGCCCGAGACGCGCACTGCGTTTCCCTGGATGCTCGCCTGGACCTTCATCTTCGAGTCCTTGCTGAGCTTCAAGATGC
>Ga0193745_1000030_pt1 | contig 28062 bp, 28 predicted proteins | sample L1a2metaG_FD_145899 | JGI IMG/M metagenome (GOLD analysis project Ga0193745, IMG submission 145899) | Soil microbial communities from a riparian zone of the East river system, Colorado, United States - L1a2 | ecosystem: Environmental > Terrestrial > Soil > Riparian zone | place: USA: East River... | reverse complement strand
ATCAGCGTCAACGGGTACATCGATGCCGGGTACACGCGCGCGGACAGGAACCTCGAAGGCGGGGCGGTCGGCGGTGTTTCCACCCGCGTGTTCGACTCGCAGAACAACTCGTTCGCTTTGCATCAGTTCGGGCTCAGCGTTGCCAAGCTGCCGAAACAGGGGTTTGGGGGCCTGGTCAATGTCACCGTCGGCAGCGACGCCCAGGTGATCCATTCCTTCCCCGAGGGGGCGGGTGCAGGCTCGTCCATGTTCGACGTCACCCAGGCCTACGGGCAGTACGCGGACGGCGCGTTGACCTTGATCGCAGGCAAGTTCGCCACGCTGCACGGAACCGAGGTGATCTGGAGTCCGAGCAACAACAACATCTCGCGCTCGATCCTGTTCGGTGCGGTGCCATTCACCCACACCGGGGTGCGCGGGACCTGGGCACTGAACGACCGGGTCAGCCTCATTGCAGGGGTCAACAACGGTTGGGACCAGCTGACCGACCTGAACCGCAGCAAGACCATCGAGCTCGGCGCGACCTTGAACCCCATCAAGCCGCTGAACATCAGCGTATCGGCTTACTCGGGCAAAGACCCGGTTCCGGCGCCTGCGACGGGCAACGGCACCAAGACCAGCATCAACGCGGTCGCCTCCTATAACATCACCGACCTTCTCAGCGTGGGCGGGGAGCTGCTCAACGTCACCCAGGACGTTCCCGTCGGCGGCGGCACGACCAGCCAGAAGTACACCGGCGCGGCCGGCTACGCCAGCTTCATGTTCACGCCGAAGGTGCGCGGCTCGCTGCGTATCGAGCAGTTCGACGACAAGGATGGCAGACGCTTCGTCACCGCCACCGGCACGAAGTACAGGGAGTTGACCGCCACGGGCGCCTACCTGCCCGCCGACAACTTCGAGGCGCGTGCCGAAGTGCGCCGGGACCAGGCCAACAACTCGGTATTCAACGACTTCAGCGGCGTTGCGAGCAAGACCCTGACGACCATCGCGCTGCAGGGTCTGTACAAGTTCTGATCCGCCGGGAGGGCCGGCACCGGGAGAAGTGCAGGAGCTCTCCCGGAGCACGAGCGCTAGCGCGAGCCGGTACGGGGGCCTGTCGGTCCTCTTACCGGCTCCGCGCGAGCGCATCGCGCCGCACGATCTCGTCGACCATGGCGCGGAACCGGCGCTCGACGATCCTTCGCACCATCGGCATGCCGAACAGAGGGGGCACCGAGAATTCCGGTATGAAGCGTCCGGCGTAGTCGAGCTTCACTCCTGCTTCCGACGCCTCGAGCTTGTAGTGCGTCTGCATATCCCGGATGTTTCCCGAGATCCGGCGCGCGTCGATCCGGCGCCGCGGCTCTTCCACGACTTCGAGCATCACGTCGACCGGCTGCCGGTAGAAGAAGAATCCGAACTCGCCCTTCTGCTCCACCAGGACGCGGTTTCCGTCGCGCGACACGACGCGCGAGGTTTTCATGTCCGGGATGAATTTGGCGAGATTGTCGTAATCCGAGAGCACTTCCCATGCGATTCGCGCATCGACCTGCATCAGGGCCGACGCGTTGACCGCGATGTATTCTCCCTGCCGCTCGATCCGGGTCTCGATTGCCCCGGCAGCCGCGCGCACGGGGCCGGGCGCGACGGCGAGCACGAAGAGCGCAAAAAAGAAGGCGGCGCCGAAGCGCGTCGGGTTCACGGCCATGCCAACAGCATGCCGCAACGGCGTATTCCGCCGCAAGCTTTGCCGGCTCACCGCGCGCCAGCGACCAGCCTTGGAAGGGCGAGGATCGCGTCGCGGTTGGTCCATGAGATCGTGAGCGCCGCGGCCTCGCGATACGGCAGCCATTTGAAGCCCAGGTGCTCTGCAGGGTCGAGCGTCACCGGAAGCGGCTCGGGCACCGACAGGCTGAAGACGTGCTCGAGGTTGTGCGTGACCCCCGGCGCGTAGCGGTTACGGTGCTTCTTGAAGATCTCGAAGCGGTTCTCGATGCCCCAGTCGCGCAGATCGTAGCGGGTCGCATCGAGGCCGGTCTCCTCGCGCACCTCGCGGATCGCCGCGTCGCGCAGCGACTCCGACTCGTGCGCGAGGCTCCCTGTGACCGACTGCCAGAAGCCTTTCCAGCCGGCGCGCTCCATCATCAGCACCTGCAAGTCCGGCGTGTGGATCACCACGAGGACCGAACGGGGGATCTTGTATACAGTAGTCATAGGGCGGCGGGCCGGGAATAATAGTGCAAAAGGAGGGCTCATGAATGAAAGAATCGCGCGAGGCCTCTTGCTCGCCGTCGCCGCCGCCGCGCTGTGCGGTGCCGCTCGCGCTCAGGACAAATGGCCCTCGCGCCCGGTGCGCCTCATTTCGACTTCGGTCGCCGGCGGCAACATCGACGTCATGTGCCGCATCATCGCGGAGAAGCTTGCGGTTCGACTCGGACAGCCGGTCCTGGTGGACAACAAGCCGGGCGCCGCGACCATCCTCGGCACGGCCGAGGCCGCGAAAGCGCCGCCCGACGGCTACACCTTCCTCATTACCATCATGAGCTCGATGGTGGGAAACCGCGTCCTGCGCGCGAATCTCCCCTACGATCCGGTGAAGGACTTCGAGCCGGTGACCCAGATCAGCACCGGGAGCGTGCTCCTTGTCGGACCCGCGGGCGCGCCTTACCGGGACCTGAAAGGCTTCGTCGAATGGGCGAAGAAGCTCGGGCGGCCGGTCAGCTACGGCTCGATCGGGGTGGGCACCTCGCTGCACCTCTTCGGCGTGATCCTGGAGAAGGATTACGGCGTGCCGCTCAATCATGTCCCCTACAAGGGCGAAGTGCAGGCCACCGCAGACGTGATGAACGGCACGCTGGATGTGGCCTGGGTGAGCATCCTGATCGCGAAACCCCTGGCCGCAGCGGGACGAGTCCGCGCGCTCGCGATCACCGGCCCGAAGCGCTTCGCCGCCTGGCCGGAGCTTCAAACCTTCGCCGAGCAGGGCTTCCCCGGATTCGAGATGCCGGTCTGGGGCGGCGCGTACCTGCCTGCGGGAACGCCCAAACCCATCGTCGAGCGGCTCTCGCGCGAGATCGTGGAGGTGCTGAGAATGCCCGAAGTCTCGGAGCGCCTGATCGCCATGGGGCAGGTGCCGATCGGCAACACGCCCGAGGAGTTCGCTGAAAACTACCGCCGGGATTTTCCGAGATGGGAAGCGCTTATCAAGGCTTCCGGAGCAAAAGTGGAGTGACGGCGAAACAATGCTGAGCGCTGAAAAAAACCGGACGCTGACCCAGGTGGGCGCGGGCACGCCGATGGGCGAGCTCTTGCGCCGCTACTGGAATCCGGTCGCCGCGGTGAGCGATCTGGAGACGAACGCGATCAAGCCGGTGCGCATTATGGGCGAAGACCTCGTCGTCTATAGAGACTTGTCCGGCACGTACGGCCTGATCGCGCGGCATTGCAGGCACCGCGCTGCGGACCTCGCCTACGGAACCGTCGAGAAATGCGGGCTGCGCTGCCACTACCACGGCTGGATGTACGACGAGAAAGGTCAATGCATCGAGCAGCCTTTCGAGGAGAAATTCGATCCGGAGGGACGGCTGAAAAAAAGAATCCGCACCACCGCCTATCCGGTGCAGGCCAAGGCCGGGCTCCTCTGGGCCTATCTCGGCCCGCAGCCCGCGCCGCTCCTGCCCGACTGGGAGCCGTTCTCGTGGAAGAACGGTTTCGTGCAGATCGTCTTTGCGGAAGTCCCGTGCAACTGGCTCCAGGCGCAGGAGAACTCTATCGACCCGGTGCATTTCGAATGGATGCACGAGAACTGGAGCACCCGGTTGAAAGGCAAGACCGGCCCCTACTCGCCGGCGCACCTGAAGCTGGGCTTCGACGAGTTCGATTTCGGCTTCGTCTACAAGCGCGTGCGCGAAGGCTCCGACGAGAGCGATCCGTTGTGGGCGACGGGCCGCGTGTGCCTGTGGCCTAACGGATTTTTTCTCGGCGAGCACTTCGAGTGGCGCGTGCCGGTGGACGACGAGAACATGCTCTCGGTCACCTGGTCATTCATCCGCGTACCCAGGGAAGCCGAGCCCTACGAGCAGAAGAGCATCCCCGCGTGGACGAGCCCGATCAAGGACCCGCAGACCGGGCGCTGGATCACCACCCACGTCATCAACCAGGACATCATCGCCTGGGTCGGCCAGGGGCGCATCGCCGACCGCACGAAAGAGAATCTGGGCGCGAGCGACCGCGGAATCTCGCTTATCCGCAAGCAGCTGTTCAAGGACCTCGATACCGTTGCGGACGGCAACGACCCCAAGGGCCTCATTCGCGACCCCGAGATCAACAAGCGGGTCGAGCTGCCCAACATCGGCAGGAAACTCTACACCGAGGGCATGACGCTGGCGCAATACCGCGAACACCCGTTCTGGAAGCAGCTCCTCGAGGACTTCAGGTGGCACTACGGCCAGCCGCAGGAAGTCAGGCGGGAATTCCGGCGGGCGATGGGATTGGAAACGGAGAACTCACAGGCACCCTCACCCTAGCCCTCTCCCAAAGGGAGAGGGGACTGCTTGGCTCCCTCTCCCGCTTGCGGGAGAGGGTCGGGGTGAGGGTTCAATCCGCCGGCATGTCCGGCCAGCCGGATTTCCAGCCGTCCGGCCCGCTGATCAAAGTCCAGAAAGGCTTGCCCTGGCTTCGCCAGTGCACGGCCGCTGCTTCCATCGCGTCGAGGGCTTCCGTCGCTTCGTGACCGTGCCCCCCGCAGAAATGCTTGCTCTTCTCGAGTATCACCACCCAGCCCTTCGCGGAAAGCCACGAGAGGTCTTTCAGTCCGCCGGCAAAGGCGTCCCAGTCGGCGGCGAGCTTCTCGGGAAAGCGCAGCGCCCGCGACGCCTCGGCGAGGAAATCCTCTCTGTCGTGCGCGTGGTGGATGTCAACGTAGACGACCATCAGTCCCGCGGCAGCTGCGGCGCCCGCAAGCTCGCGTGCATCGGCGGAGAGCTGGAAGACGCCCGCGTCCGCCGCGTTGTTCAGCCAATCGGCTTTCATTGCGCGCCCGGGTTCGGGGGGTTTCTCAGCCGAATGTGCAGCTCGCGCAATTGCTTTTCATCGACCGGCGAAGGCGCATGCGTGAGCAGGTCTTGCGCGCGCTGCGTCTTGGGGAAGGCGATCACGTCGCGGATGGATTCGGCGCCCGTCATCATGGCGACGATGCGGTCCAGGCCGAAGGCGATGCCGCCGTGCGGCGGCGCCCCGTACTGGAGCGCCTCCAGCAGGAACCCGAACTTCTGCTTCGCTTCCTCGGGTCCGATCGAAAGCGCGCGGAACACTTTCGACTGAACTTCCTCGCGGTGGATGCGCACCGATCCGCCGCCGATCTCCGAGCCGTTCAGCACCATGTCGTAGGCCTTGGCGAGCGCCGCCCCGGGATCGCCCGCGAGCCGGTCCTCGTGGCCGTCCTTCGGCGCGGTGAACGGGTGGTGCATTGCGTTCCAGCGCTTTGCCTCCTCGTCGTACTCGAACATCGGGAAGTCCACCACCCACAGCGGCTTCCAGCCGGCCTGAGCGGCGCCTTTCTCGTGACCGGTCTTCACGCGCAGCGCGCCGAGCGCGTCGTTGACGATTTTGTTCTTGCCCGCGCCGAAGAACATCAGGTCGCCGCTTTTCGCGCCCGAGAGATCGACGACGGCTTTCAGCGCCGCATCCGAAAGGTTCTTCACGATCGGCGACTGCATCCCTTCCCTGCCCTTCGCAATGTCGTTGAACTTGATCCAGGCGAGGCCCCTCGCGCCGTAGATGCCGACGAATTCCGTATACGCGTCGATCTCTCCGCGCGTGAGCTCGCCCCCTTTTGGAACGAGGAGCCCTGCGACGCGGTGCGCCGGCGTGTTCGCCGGGCCGGAAAATACCTTGAACTCCACCCCCTTCATCACCTCGGTGAGCTCGGTGAGCTTCATGGGCACGCGCAGGTCGGGCTTGTCCGACCCGTATTCGCGCATGGCTTCGGCGTAGCTCATGACCGGGAACGGATCGGGCAGGGCGACCCCCAGCGCCTCCTTGAATACGCTGCGGATCAGGCCCTCGAAGATCGCGCGTATCTCCGTCTCGTCGAGGAACGAAGTCTCGCAGTCGATCTGGGTGAACTCCGGCTGGCGGTCGGCGCGCAGGTCCTCGTCGCGGAAGCACTTGGTGATCTGGTAGTAGCGGTCGAACCCCGCGATCATGAGGAGCTGCTTGAAAAGCTGCGGCGATTGCGGCAGCGCGAAGAATTCGCCCGCGTGCACCCGCGAAGGCACGAGGTAGTCGCGCGCGCCCTCGGGCGTCGAGCGCGTGAGCATCGGCGTCTCGATGTCGATGAATCCGTGCGCGTCGAGATATTTCCTCACCGCCATCGCTACCCGGTAGCGCAGCACCATGTTCTTCTGCATGGTCTCGCGGCGCAGGTCGATCACTCGGTGCGTGAGGCGCACCGTCTCGGAGAGATTGTCGTCGTCGAGCTGGAATGGCGGCGTGAGCGAGGGGTTGAGGATCTCGATGTCGTGCGCGAGCACTTCCACCTCCCCGCTCGCGATGTTCGGATTGATCGTGCCTTCGGGGCGGCGGCGCACGACGCCCGTGACCTTCAGCACGAACTCGTTGCGGATCTTCTCGGCCGTCGCGAAAGTCGCCTTGCGGTCGGGATCCGAGACGATTTGCGCGAGGCCCTCGCGGTCGCGCAGGTCGATGAAGATCACTCCGCCGTGATCGCGGCGGCGGTGCGCCCAGCCCGCGAGCGTCACCGTCTGTCCTAGGAGCGCGGCGCTCAGCTTGCCGCAATAGTGGGTGCGCATGGGGGGCGGAGTATAGCAAACCGATCCTGTTTCCAGAGCGGGAATTGCCGCCCGCTCTAGCGCGCTTCGCCCGCCCGCACCGCAACGCCGCCGAGCATCATCGCCATGAGAAGCGACAGCGCGCAACCCAGGGTCACGGTGAGCCCGATCGCCGACAGAATCGGGATGCGCGATGTTGCAAGGCACCCAAACGCAGCGAATGTGGTGAGAAAACACACCGTCAAGGCAAGCGAGGTGCCCTGCTCGCTATCGGTTCCGGGTTCCGCCTGGCTGAAAAACAGCGCGTAGTTGAGGCCGATGCCGAGCACGAGCAAAAGGGAAACCAGGTGGAACAGCGACAAACCGATCCCGAGCAGCGTGAGGCAGGCGACAGTCATTGCAATCGCCGCATACACGGGCAGCATGACCCGCAGAGCCCTGCGCACGCCGCGCAGCCCGAAGTAAAGCAGCAAGGCGATCGCGAGCGCTCCCAGGCCGGCGAGCTCGAGGGCCTGGGCGCGGTAGCCGCCGATCAGCCGGTCCGATTCGGCCTTGACGTCGAGGAAGCTCGCCCGCGCGTCGGCGGGCAGCTGCTCGGCGAGCCCGCGCAGGCGCGCGGGGTCGCGCACGCCGCGCAGAAGAATCAGCGCATACCATTCGTCGTCGCGCGTGGCGAGCAGCGACTGCACCTTGAGATCGAGCCCGGTGCCGCGCAGGTCCTCGATCGTGAGCAGGGCCGAAAGGCGCGCCGCTTCCACGTCGCGCTCGAAGGGCGCAAAGGCGTCGGCGCGATACGGCAACCCTTGTAGCGCGCGGGCGAGCGAGCGGTGCAGGTCTTGCGCTCCGGGCAGCGCAGCGCGACGGCCCTGCTGCGTCTTTTCGCTCGGCAGATAGCGCGCCGCCAGATCGAACCCTTCAAGCACGCCCTCGCGCACCCAGCTCTGCAGAGCTGGCATGAGTCGCTCGCTTTTCTCGAGCACCGCCTCGCGGCTCCCGGCCGTCGCGATCAGGAGATAACCCACGTCCGGCGCGCGCAGATCGGCGCTCAGCCGCCGGTGCAGCTCGCGCGCCGATTCCGGAAGCGGGCTCAAGTGCCCGAGGTCGTCGTCCCAGATCCGGTCGTGGCGCGCGACGATGAAAGCGAGCGCCGCGGCAAGCAGCACCCAGGCGATCCACGCCGCGCGCCGCATCGCGAGGCCCGCGCGAACCAGGCTGAACGGAAGCGCGCGCGGCGGCGGCGCTCCCCTGCCCGGGGCGAGTGCGGGCAAGACCCAGCGCGTAACCAGGCCCGCGGCGAGCACTCCGACCATCGACAGGACGCCGAGCTGCGACAAGCCTTGCAGGCTGGAGAGCAGCAGCGCAAGGGAGCCGAACACGGTGGTGAGCACCGCGAGGCGCAAGGTCGGCCAGACTCGGGCGAGGACCTCGAGCACGGATTCGCCGGGCTTGCGCTGCGTGAAGACGTAGGACGGATAATCGACCGCCTCGCCGATCAGGGTCACGCCGAAGGCGAGCGTGATCCCGTGCACCGTGCCGAACAGGACTCCCACCGCGGCGACTCCCACGATCAGGCCCGTCAGCACCGGCAGCGCGGAGAGCGCCACGGGGCCCGGCGAACGGTATGCGAGGACCAGGATCAGGAGTACCAGCGCGCCGGCGACGCCCGTGAGCCAGCGGGTGTCGTGCTCGATCGCCGCGCGCGTGCGCGCGGCAAACACCCCCGGCCCGCTGATCAGCACGCGATATTCGGGGGGCGCCCCGGTAAGCCGGAAGGCGCTCACCACGGCGTCGGCCGCCTCCTGCTGGCGCACGGCATCCATTCCCGAGGCCGCGGTCTGCGCAATAAGGAGCGCGCGGGCGCCGTCTCCCGAAAACCATACGCCGTTCCGCGAGGCCGGAGCGCCCTGGCCCATGGCCTGTGCGATCGCACGCAGCTCCCCGGTCGGATCGCGCGCAAGTGTCCCCTTGAATACCGCTCCTTCGAGCGTCGCGAGGCGTTCGAGGTTTTCACGCAACGCGCGGGCGAGCGATTGCTCGCTGAAGCGCCCGGCGCTCAGCGTCGGGCTCAGCAGGTAGCGATGCTTCAAGCCCAGCTCGCGCGCGCCTTGAGTGAATTCCGCCCCGCCGTTTGTGACGTAGTCGAAGCGCCGGTCGGCTGCGAGCGCGCGCGCGAGTTCGCGGGAGAAGCGCGCGAGCTCGGGTGGCGCGCCGCCCTCGATCGCGACCAGCATGGTGCGCGAGGCCACGCCTGCGCGCAGCTGCTCTACGAGGAGCCGCTCCAGGCGGCCGCTGGCGGCAGGGAGGAAGGCGGTCAGGTCCGCGGTAAAAGCCACGTGACGCGCGGTCCACCAGCCGCTCGCCGCGACGATCGCGAGCCAGGCGAGAAGCGCCGCGCGCCGATGCAGCCTCACGGGGACTCTTCGCGGATGGTCATCACCGAGCCGTCTCCGCCCGGCTCCAGGATTTCGAGGCGGGCGATGCGCGAACCCGAGCCGGCGATGAGTACGCTCTTCACGACGCCCGCGACCTCGACTTCTCTCGGGGTGAGCTTGAGCGTCCAGCGCTGCTTCGTGCCTTCCACCCTGACGGAATAGAGCCGCTCGAGCTCCGTGCCGTCACCGGCGAGCGTCGCGCGCAGGCTCTCGACGAGCGCCGCGACGAGCGGCGCGTTCTGCAAGGAAATGCGTTGCGTCTTGCCCTCGCGCTCGACGGTCAGCAAGTCGCCGTCCACGCTTATCACTTCCCTGGACGGCAAGGTCTGGCGTTTCTCGAGCCGCGCGGGACGCTCATAGAGCAAGGTGCCGGAAAGCTGCAGAGGCTTCTGCAGCACCGCGACGCGCTTGACCTCGGAATACCGGGCGCGGCTCGTCTGCACCTGCGCGAGCTCTCCCATCAGCCGGGCGAAGTCCCAGGGCTCCTCCTGCGCCGCGGCCGGAAGCGAGGCAAGGAGCAGCACGGAGGCCGCGCGCGCGATCCTAGCGCGGAGACCTGCTCCAGAAGTCATAGAAATTGAACCAGTTGTAAGGCGCGAGGCGGCAGAAATGCTCCAGGCGCTCGGCGTAGCGTTGGGCCCATTCGCTGATCCACGCCGCCCGCCCGGCGCGCTCCGCGTTCGGTTCTTCGCAGAACGGCTCCAGGTGAACGACGTAGCGCTTGCCGCCCTCGTACAAGCCCGCCACCCAATACACCGGCACGCGCAGGCTCAAGGCCAGCCGCAGCGGTCCCTGGGGAAAGACGGCATCGCGCCCGAAGAACCGGCACGTGACTGTCTTGTCGGAGCCGGCCGAGCGGTCGCCGAGCATTCCGACGAGCTCGCCGCGCGCGAGGCATTCGGCGATCCGCAGCATGGTGTCGACCTCTCCGGACACGATGACGCGCTCGCGCAGCGCCGGATCGAGCTCGGTGTTCAACACCTCGGTGATATTCGCTGCGTTCTCCTCGTACATCACCGTGTTGACCGACAACCGGTGCTCGGGCGAGAGCGTGCGCAGCAGCTCGAAGCTGCCGAGGTGCGCTCCGAGCAGGAGGCAGCCTCGCCCCTTGGCGAGCGTACTGCGCAGACGCTCCAGCCCGCGGACCTCGATGTCGAAGCGATCGAACCGGCCGTCGACGAAATACATGCGGTCGAGGACCGTCGTGGCAAAAGTGAAGTAATGCCGCCAGAGATCGGTGAGCCGCGGCGGCCGGCCGAGCGCGAGCGCGAGGTACTGGAGCGAAGCGCTTCGCACGCGCGGCGAGAAAGCGAGGAAATAGCCGCAAACCGGATACAGCAGCAGGCTCGCGGCGCGGCGGCCGCAGCGCAAAGCGAGCCACTTCATGAACCGCGCTGCACCGAGGCTGCCCCGCTCACGATGGTCGAGCCAGGGTGCCTTCGAGGGAGCGTTCACTTGCGCGCGGTCCGGCGCGGCGAGAGCTTGCCCGCGCGCGCCACGGTTCGAACCACGTCGGCGAGAGGGCGGTGCTCGTGATGCCGATAGCGCACGCGCCGGAAGACGTACTCGCCGACGAACAGCACGCCCACCAGAAGATAGTCGATCCCGTTGGCAAACAGCGACCAGATTTGTGGCGTCGCCCACACCGCCAGCACCGCGGCAACGGCGGCCATGCTCACGAAAAACGCAGTCCACACTACTGTAGACCATCGCGTATAGCGCGCGAGATCCGGAGCAAGCTCGGTTCCGCGCACGAGGCGGCCAAACCAGCTGATCATCGGCTCCTCGCCCGGCGCCAGGGTCCTTCCGAACCAGGCGGCCAGAGCCAGATTGATGATGACGGGCGGAAACTTCAGCAACGCATCCGCATCGGCGACGAGCGGCGCCGCTGCAAGCAGCGCGAAACCCGCCAGGCCCCACGGGCCCGGAAGCGACAGGACCACCAGCGCGGCGATGCACAGCCACGCTGTCCACGCCAGATAGGCGAGCCCCGTGGTGACCGCGGCATGCGTTAGGACGGGGTAGGCAAGCAGAAGCAGAACCGCGAGCGCACCCCGAGGAGCCCAGCGATGCATAGCGGCAGCTCCTGTTTCAGTTACCGCTCTTCCAGACAAAATCGAGCTTCGTGCGCAAGGCGCGTCTGCGTTTCAGCCAGGCCGCCAGGCTCTCGCGCCAACTGATGATCGAGAGATAGTAGTAGATGATCTTGAAGAGCAGGAGCGGACCGCGGATCGGCGTTTTGCCGAAGATGTCGGCCGAAAGCAGCGACAAGACCGCCTGTTTCAGCCGAAATGCGGGGCGCGGCGACATGAACAGCTTGCGCAGTGCCGGCGTGGTGATGCGGTAGATAAACCAGGAAAACGTCTTCAGCCCGTGCTTGATGGTCTTCTCATAACGCCGCAGGCTACGCGCCGAGACATCGCCGTTGCGCAAGGCCTCGTCGACGACCTCGGCACCGAGCTCGCCGCTGTTCATGGCGAGGAACACGCCGCTCGAGAAAACCGGATCGATGAACGCATACGCATCCCCGACCATCAGATAGCCGTCGCCGGTCATGCGCGTAGCCCGATACGAAAAATTGCCGGTCGCAAGGGCCGGCGCCATCAGCTTCGCGTTCTTGAGCCGCTCGGCCATCATCGGACACAGGGCGATCGTATCGAGCAGGAATTGATCCACGCTGACCTTGCGGGTCTTCATGTAATACGTCCAGCACACCGCGCCGACGCTCATGGCGCCGTCGCGCAGCGGGATCATCCAGTACCAGCCGTGATCGAACCAATAGACGCTGATGTTGCCCTCGTCGCGGCCCGGACGGCGCACCGCGCCCTGGAAATGGCCGAACACGGCGGAGCTGCTGTGCGCCGGGTTGCGGCTCTTGATGTTGAAGCGATTGGCGAGAAAGGTGTCGCGCCCGGAAGCGTCCACCACGAAGCGCGCCTCCCAGCTTTGCGCGTTGCCGTGCTCATCCACGGCGTGCACCAACGAGGTCGAGCCCGGCCGGAAATCGACTTCCGTGACCTTGACGCCCTCGCGCACGTCGGTGCCCTTGGCGGCGCTGTTTCGAAGCAGCAGGTTGTCGAACTCCGACCGCCGCACCTCGTAAGCCGAAGGGTAGGATTTGTCCATGGCGTCGGCAAAGTAGTAAACGGCCGGCTCGTAGCCTTCGTGGTTGAATTCGGCGCCGGGTTTGACCAATCCGATCCGGTCCACCTGATCGAGCACGCCCAGGCGTTCGAGCAAGGGCACATTGAGCGGCAGCAGGGATTCGCCGATGTGAAAGCGCGGATGATGTTCTTTTTCGAGCAGCACCACCTTCCAGCCCTTTTGCACGAGAAACGCCGAGATGGTCGAGCCACCAGGGCCGCCGCCGATGACCAGCACATCGCATTGGTATTCCGGCGAAGCAGTAGAAGCGGTAGATAGGGCGGTGCGCGTAGAGCCTGACACGGGCATGCGAGCCTCCTCGAGTTTATGGTTTTTGCCGGCCCAGGCTTTGCCTTACAGCGTACTGAACTGCACGCGGATGCGATCGTCGAGATTCTGCACCCAGTTGTTGTAGATCCTGTGGATCTGTCTGCCGTCGTAATTCAGGCCCCGGCTGTCCTTGTATGCAATGCTGTATTGCCTGGTGTCGTACTTGACTTCCATGGTCGCGGAGGTCCCGCGAGGGGCGTACGTGGCGGTAATCAGTCCCGGCTCCACCTTTTCCATCTGCAAGTTGAGCGTTGCCCCGGCACGCACGATCGCGTTGCCGACTTCGTCCAGCGTCAAAGGCCTGCTCGCCGAGACGGGTTGGCTCTCGACGTTGCGTACCGGCGCAAGCGGCGCGCAGCCGACAATCAGAGCCACGGCGCCGACGGCGCCAACAACGTTCCTGAACCGGGTAAAGCGCACGAACCGCCTCCCTGAAGGGTATTCGATCGAGCGCGGCCGCGATCCAGGACTCCGGAGCGGCGCACGTGCGGCATTCTACCGCGCCGGTGCGCGCATTCAAGTCCGCCCTAGCGCTGGATTCTGGCGCCCGGCAGCTCCGGCGCCACCACGCCCATTGAGATGACGTATTTCAGCGCATCGTCGACGCTCATGTCGAGCTCGATCACGTCGGCCCTGGGCATCATCAGGAAGAACCCGGAGGTCGGGTTCGGCGTGGTCGGAACATAGACGCTCACGTACTCCCCGCGCAGGTGATTGGCGACGTCGCCGCCCGGTCTGCCGGTAAGGAACGCGATGGTCCAGCTTCCGGGACGCGGGTACTGCACCAGCAGCGCCTTGCGGAACGCCTGGCCGCCGGGCGCAAACAGCGTGTCGCTCACCTGCTTCACGCCGCTGTAGATGGTTTTCACCACCGGGATGCGGCCGAGGATGTTCTCCCAGAACTGCAGCAGCCGCTGGCCGAGGATGTTGGAAGCGAGCACCCCGGTCACGAGCACGGTGACCACGGTCAGCACCACCCCCAGGCCCGGAATCTGCCGGCCGAAGAGCACCTGCGGCTGGTACTGCGGCGGCAGGAGCAGCAGCGACTGGTCCATCGTGGACACGATCAGGTCGAGCACCCAGATCGTGATCGCGAGCGGGATCCAGATGAGCAATCCGGTGATGAGATATTTTTTCATCGAGCGCCGCCGCCGGGTTCGTGAGGAGAGTGTGCGACCTCTCCCTGCCGGCGCTTCATGCTATGAGGACGGACCGGCGCCGGAGCTGACGGCTTTGGTTTTCGATTCGCTCTTGCCGTCGGACTTGGTATCCGTTTTCGCGCCGGATTTCGCGTCGGTTTTCGCGTCGGATTTCGCATCGGGCTTCGCGTCAGGCTTCGCGTCGGTTTTCGCGTCGGTCTTCGCGTCGCTCTTGTCCTTGCCGCCGCTCTTTGCCGCCGGTTTCGGATTCTTGAAATCGGTGGCGTACCAGCCGCTGCCTTTCAGGTGGAACCCCGCCGCCGTGAGCATCTTGGAGAAGGTTTCTTTGTCGCACTCGGGGCAGACGGTCATCACCGGGTCGGTGATCTTCTTCAGGTATTCCTTCTGGAACCCGCAGGATGTGCAACGGTATTCGTAGATCGGCATGACGCCTCCAGGGCCGGCAAATTATACCCCGCGCCGGGCGATTCACGCGATGCCGAGGTTTCCGGACACTCCGACGAGTCGCGGCAACTCGAGCTTGCGCGGCTTCACGATTTTCTTGTCGCGCAGATAGCGGCTCAATAACTCCCACATCGGCTCGCCGGCGCTTTCGTCCCTGGCGCCTTCGGCGACCGGCGCCCAGCTCGCCACCTTGTAGAGCTTGTCCGCTTCGATCGGGCGCCCGCGCAAGCGCATGTCGCCGATACGCCCGCCGATTTTCGCGCCGGGCCTGCAAGCGTAGTTCATCCCGCCCACCCGCACCATGTCCCCGCCCTGCCGGTAATACGGATCGGGATGAAACAGGTTGTCGCACACGTCTTCGAGGATGCCCTTGATCGCGGCCCCCGTCATCTTCGTAACGACGGAGTCGGGATAGGTGATCGCGGTCTGGTTCATGACCTGCTCGAAAGTGATCGCTTCGCCCGGCAGCAAGCTCGTACCCCAGCGAAAACCGGGCGAGAAGGCGATCTCGGCGTCCTGCTCTACCGTCAGGGCATCGAGGATGAGCTGGTCGAAGGACCCGTTGAAATTGCCGCGGCGGTAGAGCAGCGTTTCGGTGACCGCGAGCTTTTCGGAGAGCCTGCCCGCGTACGGCGCGCGTTGCGCGTCGATCAGCCGCGCCATTTCGCGATCGGCGGCCAGGAGGTTCGCGAACACCGGCAGCAGCCGGTAACGATGCCCCGCGATCCGGCCGCCCCGGACCTCGAGATCGAGAACCGCGAGGAATTTTCCGTTCGAGCCCGCGTTCGTGACCAGGGTCTTTCCGCCTGCATTCGACACCACCACCGGCGCGGGCACCCCGTCGTGGGTGTGGCCCCCGAGAATGACGTCGATCCCCGCGACCCGCCGCGCGAGCTTGAGGTCGACGTCCATGCCGTTGTGCGAGAGCAGCGCCACGACCCGGGCGCCCTTGCCTCGCGCTTCGTCCACCGTGCTCTGCAGGCGCCGCTCCTCGATGCCGAACTTCCAGTCGGCGACGAAACGGCGCGGATGGGCGATGGGCGTGTACGGAAACGCCTGGCCGATCACCGCGACCGGAATTCCGCCGAGGCTCCGGATCGTGTACGCCTTGAACACCGGGTCGCCGAAATCGCCGGTCTCGACGTTCTGCGCGAGGAACTCGATCCTGCCGGCAAAATCCCTGTCCACCACTTCCTTGACCCGCGCCGCCCCGTAGGTGAATTCCCAATGTCCGGTCGTGATGTCCACTCCGAGCAGCTTCTGAGCCTCGATCATGTCCTGCCCCCGCGTCCACAGCGAGGTCCCCGATCCCTGCCAGGTGTCGCCGCCGTCCAGCAGCAGCGATGCGCCGCGCCCGGCGCGCAACTTCTTCACGAGCGTCGCGAGATGCGCGAAGCCGCCCATCTTTCCGTATTTCCTCACCGCCTGCGCAAAATCGAGGTGGGAGAAAGCATGCGCTTCGCGCGTGCCGGGTGAAATGCCGAAGTGCTTGAGCAGCGCTTCGCCGACCAGGTGCGGCGGGCGGTTCGCGCCTTCCCCAACGCCCAGGTTGACGCTCGGCTCGCGGAAACTCAGCGGCAGCAGCTGCGCGTGGCAGTCGGTGAAATGCAGCAGCGATACGTTGCCGAAAGGCGGAAGATCGTAGAATGCATCCTCCTCCGGCTGCAGACTTGCATCGAGCGGAAGTCCGGCTGCCGCCGCCGCGGCGAGCGCCTGCAGGAATTCGCGACGGGAGAGGGACATGGCCTTGTCATTCCCGCGGAAGCGGGAATCCAGGTACTTTCAGCGTCGCTGGATCCCCGTTTGCGCGGGGATGACGTTGCGGCGTACGCCGCAACGTCACTTGTTTACCGGCGAATCCGGATCGAGCAGCAGCGCCACGAGGTGCGTGATCTGCTCCTCGGTCAACACCCCGTTGTGGCCGAAGCGCGGCATGTTGGAGCACGCCGAGAATGCCTCGGCGTTGTAGATCTTGCCGAAAGCGTACTTCTGGATCGCTTCGCCCGAGCCGCGCAGCTTGCCGAACTGGTAGAGGCTCGGGCCGATGGTGCCGAACGACAGCTCCTGCTTCGAGATCTGGTGGCAGTTGTAGCAGCTGCCGCCGGCCGGACGGGTCGGGGCGTCGGTGAACTGCCAGCCGACGCCGCTTTGCGCGATTCGCTCTCCCTCGCGCCAGTCGCCCATGAGCTTGCCGGAACTCGGGTAACGGATTGTCGCCGTTTGGGATTGCTCGATCTTCCCGGCGATCTCCCTGGGTGGCCGGTCGTGGTACTTGCTGCAGAGCGCCTGCGCGTCATCCTGGTTCAGACGGTCGACCGTCGCCTGGCCGCGCGTCTTGAACGAGACCTTTATCACCTCGGCTACCGCGCCCTCCACCTCCGAATCGGAGGTCCGGGTCGCGCATCCCGCGACCCCGATGCTGCAAAGCGCAAGCGCGAGAATCGTTTTCGGCTGCATTTCGCCCCCTATCGCTTGATCGACGGGGCGTCGAGGGTGCCGCCCTCGGCCTTCTTCGCCAGGTACGTTATCAGCGCAATCGACGCATCGGAAGCGAACTCCAGTTCCGGGAAGCGCATCTGACGGATGCACTCCCACATTCGCCATTGCATGGACCGCACCTCGCCCTCCGAGACGCGGTATCCAGGCCAGGTGCCGAATGCGCGTTGCGCGTCTTTGGCATTGGTCATTTTCGGCAGATTCTGCAACCGGATCCGCTTTCCTTCTTCGCCGTGGCAGGTAACGCAGCCGAAGTCATACGGTCCGGCGCGGTAGTAGAAAAGCCGTTCGCCCGCTTGGTAGGCCAGGCGCTCTTTCGGATGGGACATCGGCGGCTCTATCTTCATCCCCCGCGATTCCGAGGCGATCCAGGCGACCAGGTCCGTCATCACCGATGGCCGGCTCACGCCGGAAAAGGGTTCCGTCGTGATCATTGGCGTCCCTGTGCCGGAAAACGGGCTGCGTCTGGCCTCTTCTGGAGTGAACCCCTGCAGCGTCACCATGCAGGTCACGAGGCGCGACTCGAGGTCCTGCACGCGGTCGGTATCTGCAAAATAGCGCGGCAGCCGCACGTAGGCGCCCTTGACCACGCCGGGTCCGAGGCCCAGGTCGCAACGCTCGAGCGAAGAGTTCTTCGGCCCGCGCTCGCGTTTCCAGTGCTCGGCGCCGCGGGCCTCGTACAGCTCGGCGGGATTACTCTCCTGCAGGAGCTGCCGGTAGCGCTCGATTTCCTTCAGGGTGTCCTGCTGGGCCAGGGAGAAGCACGGCAAGGTCACCGCGAGCATTCCCGCGAGCAGGCGATGGATTCGCATGGGTTCCCCTGGTGAATATCCGTCGGCTCGGGCGCCGGTTCAGCCGCCGGCGATCACCGCTTCGTCGGTCCTTTTGTCGCCTCGATTGTCGACCCAGCTGATCGTTACCTTCTCGCCGGGCTTCCCGCCCCTGAAGCGGAAATGCATGAACGGGTTCCGCGACACCGATGTGCCCCACTCCGCCGAAAGCACGGTCTTCCCGCCGTGCGTCACGGTGACGTTGCGGATGAAGTGCGCGGGGATGATTTTGCCTTGCGCGTCCTTGCGCAGCCCGGTTTCCATCTCGTGGGCCATCAGAACCTTCACCTCGACCTTGTCGCCAATCATGTTGGCACGGATGCGCATCGGATCGGCCATATCAACCCCCACACCCGCCGATGGTCACCTTGATTTCTTTCATTGCATGGAAGTACTTGCCGTCGGCTTTTACGAGTGCGTAGATGTTCGACGTCTCCGCCATCTTGACGCGGGTGCTGACGAAGGGGTCGGTGCCGGCCGGAATCTCGAATTCCGCGGACAAGGTGTTCGGGTTCTTTTCGATCAGGATGGCGATCGCTTGCGTCCGGGGGAGCTTGCTCTCCACCGCGATCGGCACGACCGCACCGTTTTCCGCGATGTCCGGGGCGCTGATCTCGATTGCGCTGCTCTCGGTCGATCCGCTGCCGCCCAGCGCCTTTACCGTGTCGGCGACGCTTTTCGTTTCGAACGCCGCCTTGTTCCATTCCTGCGCGAGCGCCTCGCCGGGCTTGATCATCCCCGCCCCAGCCGCCAGCGCGAGCACGCCGGCGCTGCCGCCCGCCTTCAACATCTCACGCCGTTTGCCGTTCATCAAAGCTCCTGAAAACTCAAGAATCAAAGGTTCTCAATCTTACCTCGACCCCGACGCAAAAGCGACGGAAGCTCGTGGGTCAGCGAAGCTTCATTCACGGATCGCTCTAGCCTGGTCGAAGTAAATGTAGCTCGCGCCACCTCGGGTGAGAACCTTCGTCCTCAACTCGACGGAGTACGTCGTCAGGTTGGGATCAATCATGTGGCCGTCCAGGTCGGTGGGGAGCTTCACCTTCAGCCCCGTCTTTTTTGAGGACCGGTGGATCTTTCCCGACACCGTGTATTCCGTGACGCGTGGTCCGCCTTTCAATGCCTCCTCAAGCACTCGCCCCTGAACGCCAGGCATGTTGAACGCGAGGATGTGTGCCACCGTAGGCGCAACGTCGACGTTCGCTGTAGGAAGCGTGTCATGGACGCCCGACTTGAAGTCTGGCCCATAAGCCATCATGGAAATGTGCGTGTCGGCTGGCGAGAAACTGCCGTGGTCGCCCCTGCGATTGACCGAGCTCGCGTAGCCGATTCCAGCGCGGCCTGCCACGGCCGCGTTTTCGTCGAAAGCGAAGCTGACGATGATGTCTGGCGCACGGCCGGCGACCCGGTTCTCCGTCTTGATGAGGCTCATGGGCAGCGTCCCGGCGACGTCGCGATACTTATCGCTCACGAAAATTGCGCCGAATTGCAGGCGGCTCTGGAGGCTCAGCACTGCAGCTTTTACGGTGTTGGAGTCGCCATCCGGGACGAAGAGGTAATCGCTTCCCGCGTTCGCGGCTACGACGACGCCGCCGGCGGGAACCGGCTTCGGCACCAAGTATCTTGGCGAGGTGTACTTTTGCGCCTTGCCACAGACGCTTCCATCGGCGTCGTTCTTGGCGGGGTGAACGTGAGTCCCGTCGAACAGGATGCCTGACAAGGTCGGGATGTCGCGGCAGCCTGCGCCATCGTAGGCCTTCAGCCCGTCCCGGGTGAGCAACTCGGCCGTGCGCACGAAGCCCGAGACCGAGTACCCGTATGGATCGCGCGAACCTACGTCGCCATCGACGATTCCACGGAACGGGAAGTGCGCGACATCACCGGAGACGGTGCTGTGATTGTGGTCCTGAGTGATGATGATGTCGGTCGTTTGTTCCCAGCCGAGCTGGCGGATTTTGGCGACGACCCGGCCCAGAATCTCGTCGTTCATCTTCGTCGCATCGATCGAGTTGTACGTCCCGGGTCCATACGCGTGATTCGTCGCGTCCGGCTCCTTCGACCAGAAGATCGTCAGATCCGGCTTCTTGTTCGGGAGGACGTAATCGACGAAGACGTCAGTGAGATACTTGAACCCACGACGAGAAAGCGCGCCAGTGCGGTCGAGCGGATTCGCGGTCTGCCCGTCCTTGAGCCTCTGAATCGGAATGGCAGCCGTCGGGTCGCCGTTGTCATTGGCGAGCGCTAACGCACCCGCGTCGTAGGCATTGATGGTGTTCCTCGGAAGCGCATAACCGGCTTTCTGGAGTTCTTTCGCGAAACTGAGCGGCATCGCCGCATCCTCATCGAGGACGATGTCCCCTCGCTTGTAATCCTGGATGAAAGCCGCTCCGAACTTGCCGACGGCCGCTGTCGAAAGCCCTTTGGCCTGTGCCGCTTGAAGCATCGTCGAAACGAGCGTGAGCCTGCCCTGGTACGATTCCCGCACGGCTTCGACGACCCCGAAGTCCTCGATGAACGCCGGGGCAGAAAAATCGATATCGACTCCCTTCGCGTTCTTTCCCCTCGCGCTCGGGGCGTACACCACGTTGCCGTAGAACCCATGCACTCCCGAATACGTTCCAGTCGCAATGGACGCGGAGTTCATCATGGTGAAGGTTGGATATACGGCGTGGTGATCAGCGAACACGACCCCGGATCGGGCGAGGGCGAAATAATTCGGCATGTTTTCCGGAGTTACATCGTCAGCCCGAAGTCCATCCCAAACAAAGATGATGACTCGTCGCGCAATTAACCCGTCCCGTGCTCCCAGACCCTCTCCTGGTCCGAGCACAAGGAACGATAGAGCGCTCAAGAAAAGAAGTGTTCTTATCTTCATGCTTGTCCTCTTTTCTCAATGTCAAACAGCTTTTCCATGCTCCTCCTCCAATGAAGCCAATTGCGGCGCCCGATGCCGGGTAGGTCAGGAACATTGAAAGGCAAGCTTGCGAAGAAAGTCCCGAAGAAACGACTAAGCTTTGGCGAAGGATGCGAAACACAGCATAATTCAGCACGTTGGAATCAAGGTCACCTTGAGGCCGAATCATGCCCGTTGGCACTGAACCCCCTCCCGCGCTGAACACTGAGAGATTGCGGGTCGGCGACTGGAGGGTCGAGGCCGCGCTGAATCAACTCTCGGCCGCGGGCAAGACCGTGAAGCTCGAGCCCAAGGCCATGGCAGCTCTAATCTACCTCGCGAACCGCCCTGGGCAGGTCGTGAGCCGGGAAGCGCTGCTTTCAGCCGTGTGGCCCGGCGTGGTTGTGGGCGACGACTCCCTCACCCAAGTCGTCATCAAGCTGCGCAAGGCGCTTGGGGATGCGCCCGAGGACCCGGCTTACATCCAGACGATCTCGAAGGGGGGCTACCGGCTGGTCGCCCCGGTGGTCCGGTCGGCGGAGAACTCCTCCGCAGCGGTCCGGCCGGATTCCGAACACTTGTACTCCGAGCGCAAGCGACGCGTTCCGTGGATGGCGGGAGCAGGCATGGCCGCACTGCTGCTCGTTGCGGCCGGAGCGTGGTGGATCAAGGGCGAGCGCGTAACCCCGATAGCAAGCACCGAAGCGGCCCGCCTGGCGCAACCGACCGTTGCCATCAGGCCATTCGAGGCACTGGGGAACGATCCGCAGGAGGTGCTCCTCGCTCGTGGCGTCACAGCGGACCTCTTGACCGACCTGTCGAAGGTGCCCGGCCTCTGGATCATCGGATTTGCGCTCATGGACGGCCGAGCGGGCGACGAGGCGCCGAGCGACGCTCCACCGGTCCGTTATCTCGTGTCCGGAACCGTCCAGCGCGTCGACAAGCACCTGCGGCTGCACGTCCATCTCACGGACGCGGAAACGGGAAAACAGTTGTGGTCCGAGCGTTTCGACCGCACGCTGAGCGATCTCTTCGCGATCCAGGACGAGCTTGGGCCGAAGATTGTCCGAATGCTGCCCGCGAAGGTGAGCCAAGCGGAACTTCAACGCATGGCGCAGCGCCACACACGCAATCTGGAAGCCTATGAATACTTTCTTCGCGGGCAATCCGCACTGCTCGTTCGCCAAAGCCCGGCGAACAACACCGCTCGCGAAATGTTCCGGCGCGCCATCGAGCTGGACGCCGCCTTTGCCCGTGCGTATGCAGGGCTCGCACTGACATACGCCGCGGACTATCGTAATCAGTGGAGCGGAAACGGCGCCGCAGCGCTCGACCGCGCATTCGATATGGCCCGGACTGCGCACCAGATCAACCCGGACGTTCCGGAGACTTACTGGGTACTCGCCTACGTGCACGCGCAGCGGCGCCAGCACGAGCAGGCGCTGAAATACCTGGAGACCGCCGTGCGCCTATATCCGTCATTCGCCGACGGATATGCGCTGATGGGCAGCATCAACACGTTCGTTGGACGTCCGGCGGACAGCGTGCCTCTCATACGCACTGCGATGCGCCTCGATCCGAAGTCGGGCTATCTTTATTTTCTCGTGCTCGGTCGGGCCTATCTCTTCCTCGGCGACCTGGAGCAGGCCCGGGTCAATCTGGAAGAGGCGTTAAGGCGCAACCCGGAGTACCTTGAGACGCACGTATACGCGGCAGCCTTGCACGCTGCAGCCGGGAACAAAACGTCAGCGGCTTGGGAAGCAGAAGAAATCCGCGCGCTTCAGCCGGGCTTTTCCGGTCGCCGCTGGGTGGAAAGCTATCCGATGACGGATAGCGCACAGAAGAGCAAATTAATGCAGGCGCTTGCCGAGGCCGGGTTATAAAGTCGAATCTTCACCGAGAGCCGCCACTGCCGCGTCCTGTGTTAGGGTGGGCGCATGACTTCGCCGACTCCCGCGCCAAGGATCCGGGCAGGGCTGCGCGCCGCCTATGGATACCTTGTCATCTATTCGGGGCTGCTCGTCTTCGGCCTGATGTGCCTGGTCTGGTCCGGGGTGGCGGCGCTGCTGTGCCACCTCCTGCCGAAGGCGGGGGGGAGGCTGGTAGGACGGCAGATCACCAGCTACGGGTTTCGCTGCTACCTCTGGTTCCTCGCGCTGACCGGGGCCTTTCGCTTCGATCTGCGCGCGCTGGACGCCTTGCGCGAAGCCGGACCGTTGATCATCGCACCCAACCATCCCAGCCTTCTGGATGCCGTAATGGTCCTGTCGCGCCTGCCCGAGGTGACCTGCGTGATGAAGGCCGCCTTGATCGACAATCCGATTTACGGGGCCTCGGCGCGCCTGGCCGGCTACATACGCAACGATGAATTCATCGGAGGAGTAAGGCAGGCGGTGGAGGACCTCAGGGCCGGCAGCCAGCTCCTGCTCTTTCCGGAAGGAACCCGCACGACGCGCGAGCCAGTCAATCGCCTGAAGGGAGGGGCGGATCTCGTCTCGAAGCGCTCGGGGGCTCCCATCCAGACGGTCTTGATCGAAACCACATCGCCTTTCCTGTCGAAGGGCTGGCCGCTTCATCGCATACCGCCGCTGCCGGTCTGTTACCGCGTCCGGCTGGGAAGGCGTTTCATGCCCAAGGACAATTTGAGAGAGATGATTGCGGAACTGGAGGCCTATCTTGCCTCCGAGCTCGACTGCCGGAATGGCATGGACACTGCAGCCGATATCCTTGCGCAGCTGCATAACCGGCTTGACGAACGATGAGGACCCGATGGAGGAGGTTTCCCGGACTCATCTTGTCCTGATTCCGAGCTACAACCCCGGCGCCAGGGTCTACGAGACGGTCGATGCCGCACGGCGTGTCTGGAACCCGGTGTGGGTCGTGGTGGATGCGAGTACCGACGGTACGGCCGAAGGATTGCGCGAGATGGCCAAAGCCGATGCGGGTCTGAAGGTGATCGTATTGCCCAGGAACGGCGGCAAGGGTGCGGCCGTCCTGCACGGCATCGAGCTTGCCCAGGCTTCCGGTTTCACGCACGTTCTGACGATGGATTCGGACGGGCAGCATCCGCCTGAGCTGATCGGCGAGTTCATGGCGGCTTCCGCAGCCGAGCCTGCCTGCATGGTGCTGGGTGTTCCGGTGTTCGATGCAAGCGCGCCGAATCTGCGCGTGAAGGGGCGTCGCGTATCCAACTGGTGGGCCAACCTCGAAACGCTGTGGACGGGAATCGGTGACTCGCTGTTCGGCTTCAGGGTGTACCCGATCATGCCCCTGCGCAAAGTGATGCGGAAGCAGCACTGGATGCGGCGCTTCGACTTCGACCCGGAAGCGGCGGTGCGAATGTGCTGGCTGGGAGTGCGTCCCCTCAACAAACCCGCGCCGGTGCGGTATTTCCACGCGGAGGAGGGCGGCGTGTCGCACTTCAATTACTGGCGCGACAACGCGCTGCTGACCTGGATGCACGTACGCCTGTTCCTCGGCTTCGTGCTGCGGCTCCCGTTGCTGGCGATGCGGCGGCTGAGAACTTCGTGAGGAGATCGACGCGCCCCCGCAGGGGCGCAGATTCAATGAACCGCGCGGAATGCGAGCACGGTGTTGCTGCCCCCGAATGCGAAAGAGTTGGACAGCGCCGCCCTCATGCTGCCCCGCAGGGGCGCTCCGGTAATGTGGCGTACGCCGGTGCACTCGCTATCCACATCGTCGAGATGCGCGGTCGGCGGCGCCTCCTGCGACGCCAGGGACATCACGGTGATGATGGCCTCGATCACTCCGGTTGCGCCGAGCATGTGCCCATGCATCGATTTCGTGGCGCTGACCGCGACGGCCTCGGAACGCGGTCCGAAAACGCCGCGAATCGCCGCGATTTCGATCGGGTCGCCTTCGCGTGTCGCCGTGCCGTGCGCGTTGATGTAATCGATCTCGTCGGGCGCGAGGCCGCCATCTGCAATGGCCATGCGCATGGCGCGCATCTGGCCGTCGACATTGGGCCGGACGAGATGCTCGTGATCGGAAGTGCTGCCACATCCGGCGAATTCGGCGTATATCCTTGCTCCGCGCCGGACCGCGTGGTCCCAGTCCTCGAGGATCATTGCGCCCGCTCCTTCGCCGAGCACCAGACCCTGCCGATCGGAACTGAACGGGCGGCAGGCGCGGGCGGCGGATGCCTCGTCGCCCAGTGCAAGAATGCGCATCGCTTCCCATGCGCGCACGACGCCGTAGGACAGCGGCGCCTCGGAGCCGCCGACGACCATCAGCGTTGCCTCGCCCGAGCGGATCTTCTGCAAGACTTCGCCGATCGCGACTGCCGATGAGGCGCACGCGACCGAATACGTCGCGGAGGAAGCCCCCAGGCCGAGCTGGATCGATATGTGGGAGGCGGCCGCGTTGTTCATTCCGAGCACGACCGAAAGCGGCGATATGCGCTCGCGGCCGTTGCGCAACAGCTCGATATAGCCGCTCTCGAACGTGAGCGTGCCGCCCAGGGCCGTCCCCCAGGAGACGCCCCAGTCGTTGCGCGGCGCGTCCTTGGTCTTCGGGAGCCCGGCATCGCGCCATGCCGCAAGGGCTGCGGTGGTCCCGAGCTGGCTGTAGCGGTCCATGGTGTACGAAAGAGAGCGGCCAAGCTCCGCGTCGGCGTCGAAATTCGCGCAACGGACCGCCGGGACGGCGAGCGGCCTGGTCACGCTGTCCTCGCGAGTGTAGAGCCGGATCGCGGATTCGCCGCTCAGCATCCGGGCGAAGAAGTCCGCCAGGTCCCCGCCGAACGGGTTAACGAGCCCAAGGCCGGTGACAGCGACGCGTCGCGCGCTCGCCATTCAGGCGCTTTTTCCGGCCGTGAGCTTATCCACGATCCCCAGCAGGTCGCCGACGGTCTTCGGCGGCGGAATGTCCTGCGGAATCTTGACGCCGAGCTGGTCCTCGAATTCGAACAGCAGTTCGAGCAGCAAGAGCGAATCCACCTTGAGTTCCTCGAGCGAGGCCTCGCGCGTCACCCTGGCGGGATCGATGTTTTCGCGCTTGTGCAGGAATTCACTGAGCACGGTCAGGTTGTCTTGCTTCATGGCCCTATTCATTTGCGATCGGAAACCTCAAGGTGCTGGACGATTCATTATAAGCGCTCAGCCTTCACCCCGGCGGCTCATTAGCGCGGCTATTGGCATGGCCTCGGACGGCCATCCCGCACGCCGCGGTGAGCAGTCCGGCGAGTGAACGTGCGGAGGGCAGGTCCTGTGCTAGGGTGGCGCATGACTTTGCTGACTCCCGCCCGCACCGGTTCCGAACTGTTCGATGTAAACCAGCATTTCTACGACGCGCTGTGGACCGACGCGCGCCTGATCGAGCCCGAACGCTTCAACACCTGGCCGCTGGTCCGCACTCTGCTCGCGCCCGTGCAGCGCCGGCTGGAGGTCGCGCCCGGACTGCGCCCGCGCCTGCCGATCGAGGGTACGCAGTTCATCGACATCAGCGCGCCGGCGCTGGCGAAACTGCGCGCGCGTGGAGGCTCCGGGACTCTCGGTTCCATCACCGCCCTGCCCTACGGCGACGGGGTGTTCGATCTGATCTGCGCCTTCGACGTGATCGAACACGTCGAAGACGACGAACGCGCTCTAGCGGAGCTCTCCCGCGTGGCCTCGCCCGGGGCGGCGCTCATCACCTCGGTGCCGCTGCATCCGGCGCAGTGGACGGGTTTCGACGATTTCGTCGGTCACCGCCGCCGCTACGAGCCGGGAAAATTGACGGACAAGCTGGCGCGACACGGCTTCGCCGTGGAGCGCAGCGCGGTTTTCGGGATGCAACCGAAATCCTCCCGCCTGCTCGACCTTGGAATGTGGTTCCTGACCCACCGGCGCGCGCAGGCGATGTGGTTGTACAACCGCGTGATGATGCCGCTGGGCGTGCGCTTTCAAAAACCGCTGGCGCTGGCCGAAGGCCTGATCGACACCGCCGAAGTCGGGGAGATCCTGCTCCTGTGCCGGCGGCAAACCGACTAGAACGGGATATCGTCGTCCATGTCGTCGAACTTGCCGGCGGGTTTCTTGGCGGCCTTGCCCTCGCCTGCGGCGGCGGGCTCCTTCGCTTCCCGGGCACCCGCGTCGCCCGCCCCTTGCCGGCTGCCGAGCATCTGCATGCGGTCGGCGACGATCTCGGTGGTAGTGCGTTCCTTCCCCTCCTTGTCCTGCCACTTGCGCGTGCGCAAGGATCCTTCGATGTAGACCTGCGAGCCCTTCTTCAGATACTCGCCGGCGATTTCCGCGAGACGGCTGAAGAACACCACGCGGTGCCATTCGGTGCGTTCCTGCTTTTCGCCGCTTGTCTTGTCTTTCCAGGTATCCGTGGTGGCGACCGAGATGTTGGTGATCGCTCCGCCCTCCGGGGCGTAGCGCGTCTCGGGATCGCGCCCCAAATTGCCTACCAAAATGACTTTGTTGACCGATGCCATTTAACTTTCTCCTCCGATAATTTCCGTCGCCGCCCGCTCGTCGAACGATTCAGGATACACCGTTAGTCGGGCAATGCCTTCTTCGGGCACTACCACCGCTTCGCGCACGCCGCGCAGACGAACGACCTTCTCGCGCAGCGCGACAGCATCGCCCCCGGCACGCGCGGGACAGGTCCGCTCCGCGGAATTACCCGCAATGCGCATGCCCGAGGCTACTCCCAGCCATAACGCAATGACCGCGAATCCGAATACAAACACCGAGGCCTCCCCGAAATGCTGCGTCAGCCAGCCGCCGATCGCCCCGCCGGCGAACAGGCCCGGCGCGCGGGTCGTGTTGTATCCGGCTGCACAATCACCCCTTGGAGGAAACCGCGCCCACCTCGCCTGCGGCGCGGGCTCGCTTTCCATACACCCACTCGAACAAGGGGGAGGCCATCAGCGTGGTGACGATCGCCATCAAGACCATGATGGAGAAAAGCGCCGGTTCGATGATCCCCTTCTGCAGGCCGATGTTGAGAATGATCAGCTCCATCACGCCGCGCGCGTTCATCAGCGAGCCCACCGCCATCGCGGTCCGGTTGTCTTCGCCGGCGAGGCGCGCGGCAGCCCAGCAGGCAACGCCTTTGGCCGCGATCGAGGCGATGAGCACGACTGCGGCGATAAGGAGCAGTTCGGAGCTGTTCACCATGTCGAGCCGCGTGTTCAAGCCCGAAAACGTGAAGAACATCGGCAGCAGGAACACCACGGCGAACGGTTCGAGCTGCCGCCTGAGCTCCTGGGTGAGAAAACCGCGCGGCATCGCCACGCCGAGCAGAAAGCCGCCGAAAACGGCGTGAATGCCGACTGCATCCATCGCCCATGCGGCAAGCATCAGCAGCATCAGCACCACGCCGAGCAGGCCCGGGCTGATTTTCCGTTCTGCTTCGGCCAGCCGGCCCAGGGGCGCGAGGAGCTTGTGCCCGGCGAACACCATGAGCAGCGCATAGCCGATCCCGCCTGCGAAGGCCTTTACCGCCACCACGGCTCCGCCGCCAAAGGTCGCGAGCACGACGGCAAGCACGCACCACGCCGCCGCATCGTCGATCGCGCCGGCGGCGAGCACGAGCGACGATGCGGCGGCGTGG
>Ga0193745_1000029_pt1 | contig 28098 bp, 27 predicted proteins | sample L1a2metaG_FD_145899 | JGI IMG/M metagenome (GOLD analysis project Ga0193745, IMG submission 145899) | Soil microbial communities from a riparian zone of the East river system, Colorado, United States - L1a2 | ecosystem: Environmental > Terrestrial > Soil > Riparian zone | place: USA: East River... | reverse complement strand
CACCAGCCGCCGAGCTTGCGAAGCTGGGTGCGCCCGATCGCAGCCTGCATTTCGGTCATACGCCAGTTCGTTCCAAAGCTCTCGTGTATCCAGTTGAACAGCCCGGGTCCCGGTGCCGGCCGATTGTATATCGCGTCGTAGCTTTTGCCGTGGTCCTTGTACGACCAGGCCTTTGCCCACACCGTGGCGTCGTTCGTCACGAGCATGCCGCCTTCACCGCCGGTGGTGATGATCTTGTCCTGGCAAAACGAGAACGCGCCCACGTTGCCGATCGAACCCACCGGACGGCCCCCATACGTCGCGCCGTGCGCCTGTGCGCAATCTTCGATCACCTTGAGGTTGCGCTCGCGGGCGAGCGCCATGATGGAATCCATGTCGCACGGCCAGCCCGCGAGATGCACCGCAATGATCGCTCTCGTTCGGGGAGTCAGCACAGCGCGGATGGTCTCCGCCGTTAGGTTCTGACTCTCGGGATCGACTTCGGTGCACACTGGTATGCAGCCGCGCATGACCGCGCAACTCGCGCATGCGATGAAGGTGCGGCTTGGGACGACGACCTCGTCCCCAGCGCCGATGCCGAGCGCGTACAGAGCGAGTTCCAGCGCCGCCGTGCCGTTCGCAAGCGCTATGGCGTAACGGCAGCCGGTATGCCCGGCATAGTCCCGCTCGAAGGCCCGGGCCTCGTCACCGGTCCAATAATTCACTCTTCCGGAGGCGAGCACCTGCGAGACCGCGGCGATTTCGTCCGGTGCATAGAAAGGCCAGGGAGCGAAGAGCGCGGCGCGCACCGGCACGCCGCCCTCGATGGCCAGACGTTGCGCGTGCGCCGGGTTGGGCCGGGCGTTCATGCGGTGAGGATTCTCGCGGGCGAACCGGCGGCCTTGACGTTGTCCGATACGTGATCGAGCAGAGTCGATCCGGCGCCGATCACGGCGTTGACTCCTACTCGAATTCCCGGAATGAGCACCGATCCCGCACCGATGAAACTGCCGGCTCCCACTTGTACACCGCCGCACAAGCGAGCGCCGGGGCCGATATGCGCAGCGTCCCCAATCACGCAATCGTGGTCTATGGTGGCGGCGGTGTTCACGATCACATTTTCCCCTATCACAGCATCCGAGTTTACGATCGCACCGGCCATGACGACGGTCCCGGCGCCGAGCGCCGCGCCGCGCCCGATCCGGGCGTCCGGGTGAACGACACTCGCGAATCTGAATCCTTTCACACGCAGCCACGCGCCGATGCGCGCGCGTGCCCCATTGTCTCCGATCGACACGAATACCCACGGTTTTCTCTTGTCAGACATCGCGAGGATACTTTCGGTGGAACCTGCGACTTTGTAGCCGAAAAAGGGTTTGCCGTGCAGTGCCGGATTGTCGTCGAGCAGGTGTGCGATCCGGTAGCGGCCGTCGCGCTCGATCGCGTCGATCACGACTTTTGCGTGCCCGCTTGCCCCGATGAGAACGACCGCAGGCCGCTTAGCCATTGCGCGGTTCGCCGCGGTTTCCGGTGAAGCGTGGCATGGTCGCGTGTCCCGGTCGGTTTACCCCGTCCGAGCGCAGCACCTTGAGAACCGTGAGCCAGAGAATCCCCAGGTCGAGCCAGAAGGAACAATGGTCCACGTACCACACGTCGAGCCGCAGACGTTCCTCCCAGGATTGCGCATTGCGTCCGTTGACTTGTGCCCAGCCGGTGATGCCCGGGCGCACCTCATGCCGGCGGGCCTGCTCGGTGGAATAGAGCGGCAGGTACTCGACGAGCAATGGTCTGGGTCCGACGAAGCTCATATGCCCGCGGAGGACGTTCCAGAGTTGCGGCAGCTCGTCCAGGCTGTAACGCCTCAGGAACCGGCCGACTGCCGTCAGCCGCTCCGCGTCCGGCAGCAACTCGCCGGCAGGACCGTTCGCTTCCGACATCGTCCGGAGCTTGTATAAGGTGAACGTATTTCCGTCCTTGCCCGGCCGCGTCTGGGTGAACAGGATCGGTCGGCCCATTGTGGCGCAAATGAGCGCCGCCACGACAGCAATAGCCGGCGCGAAAACCACGAGTCCGACGCAAGCCGCAACGATATCCAAACCGCGCTTGAGCATTCGCGCGATTATAGCTTCGCTGTTACGCGGGCGTAGAACTCGACCAAGGCTTGCGTGACCTGCCGGGCGGAAAAATTCCGCAGCGCGCGCGAGCGGCCCGCCGCCCCGAGCTTGCGGCGCAGATCGGGCTTCAGGAGCAGCGCCTCCATATGCGCACGCAGTGCGTCGGCATCGGCGGGCGGATGAAGCAGCCCGGTCTCCCCTTCCAGGACCGCGTCGACGACCCCATAGATGCGCGAGGCGATAACCGGCAACCCGGTTGACGCTGCTTCCAGCGCCACTTGGCCGAACCCTTCTCGATAGCTCGGAAGGCAGAACACGTCCGCCGCCGCCATGTAGCTCTCCGGCCGGTCCGTGTACTCGACTATGTGCAACCGGAGCGCGAACTGCGCCGCGATTTTCTCGATTTGCCTTTGCAGGCCGCCTTCGTCAGGACCGACGAGCATCAGGTGGGCCGATGCCTGGCTCTGGGCAAGCCGGTTAAAGGCAGACACGAGATCGAGCACACCTTTGTCCCGGCCCAGCCGGCCGAGATAAAGGAACACGACCCCGTCTTCGGGGACTCGCATCTCGTCCCTGAGCTTCTTTCTCACCGCATCGTCCGGTCGAAACCGCCCCCCGTCTACTCCGCAGATCGAACCGTTCGCGAGGACGGTCGCCTTGGCCGCTGCCACGACGTGGTTCTCGATGAGAAACTCGCGCTGCGAGGGGCTGTCGACCAGCACGTGCGTGGCGAACTGCGAGATGAGGCCGTCCATGGCGCGCAATAGCGCGCGCGCTGCTCCTCGACGCGTCGCCCATACTTGGCCGGTAAAGGTATGGATCCGCACGGGTACCCGAACGAGCCACGCCGCCGCCATCGCGAGCAGCCCCGCTTTCGGCGTGACCGAATGCACCACGTCGAAACGGTGCCGCCTGAAGTGGCGCACGAGGCACACCAGGGCCCTCAAATCATGCAGAGGCGAGATCCTGCGCTCGACCGGAACTCTGAAGAACCGCGCGTTCAGGCCTTCTGCTGCGAGCGTAGCGGGATCCGCATCGGCAGCAACGCTGACGTCGAATTTAGCAGAGAGGGCGGCAATATGCGAGGAGAGAAAAGCGCGTATGGTCAGAGGAGAAGAAACGACGAAGCAGATGCTTTGCCTGGCGGCTTTCACTGGCGACTTTTCTCGTTCGGCGACATGCGCGATTCTAGCCGACGGCTAGTCACTGCGTGCGCTTGAGCCAGGGCGATTGCGATAAGTTCCTTGTCCGCGCAAGCGGAGAAGAATCAGAACGGCCATGGAACCGAGCAACCGATTCCAGAGCGCCGGAAGCACATCGAAGGGACATAGAACGAGAAACGTCAGCGCAACGCGCACCCGATGGAATCCCGTCGGAAGCAGTCGATCGACCGCATCGAGCGCGAGACGCCGGAGGCCGGAATACTTCGTCGCCGTTGAAGCAATATCTTCGCCCTTCCCGGCGCGCACCGCGGCAAATCGGAAACGAAGCGCCAGGCGTTCGAGGAACGCCCGGGTGAACAGTCTCGGGGCGAGTCGGGTCCCGTGTTCTTGCAGCCGATCGAGGATCGTCTCGATGTTCGCGTTGTCTTTCAAGGTTTTCGACAGATAGCTTCCGGAGTGAAGGCGGCTTACGCCAAGCGGAACCGGCGAGTACAACGCCCCGCCCCGGCTCGCGACAATCAATGTGGTGACCAGGTCGGAGAGACCCATGTAAGCCGGGTCAAATTTCCCCACTGCCTCCAGCGTGTCCCGATGATAGACAAGCGTCGCGCCCACGGTCCAGTTGCCGAGACGGTACGCCACACGCGCGCATTGCTCCGGCGGAATGTACGTGTCGCGCAGGGAGACGACGGGCGAAGCGTGAAGACGAACGAGGTGGTCTTCCTCGTCCACGAGCCATCCCATCGCGGACCATAGTCCGGCACCCGGGTACCGTGCAAAGCATGACCTGGCGCGCGCGAAGAGACCCGGCATCACAAAATCGTTTGCCGACAGGAAAAGGACATACTCGCTGCGCGCGGCCTTCAGGCCTTCGTCGATTGCGAGAAGGGTGCCGAGATTGACCGGATTTTCGATGAGCCGCGCCCGCGACTGTCCGTCGATCAGGGAGCGGATCAGCCCGGCGCTGTTGTCCGTGGACTGATCGTCCACCACGATCAGCTCGTCGGGAGGGTCCTCCTGTTCGAGAATCGAGCGGATGCAGCGCGGAAGATAACGCGACTCGTTGCGGTTCGGCACGATCACCGCGATTGTAGGTAGCGCTGTCTCGGGCGGTCGCTGCGGCACGGAAAATTCCACGGTGGAGGAGCTTACGGAGAATCCCTGTGCCACTGACGGCGGCAGCGCAGGAAAATAACCGTGCCCCAGGGCAGCGCCAGCAACGCTGCCGTCGAAAAATATGCAACGGGGATCCCTGCAACCCCTAGCAGGCGTCCCAAAATGACTGCAGCGAGCAGTGAGCAAGCAGCGTAGGCAAGAGATAGCCAGAGGTACGGCTCGCGCTTGTGAGCTCTGAGATAGACCGACATGGGTACGGTAATCTGCATCAACACCGCCGCAGCGAGGATCAGGGCCATGGGTCCGAGCGGCAGGAAACGCGCGGCCAGAGGATGGCCGAGCACCGCAAGGGAATACACAAGCCCAAGGGCCGCGATTGCGCCCATGGATGCCAATCCGATCGATAGCAGTCCCTGACGAAATGCAAGCCGATCGAGTTCCGAGTAGCAGCGGGTGGCGACCAGGGTTCCGAATAGCGGAGCTTTGACTTGAACGACCGAAGAAGCGATTGCGCCGACACCGGCCGCCACCGCCCAGGTCATGCCAATCTGCCCTGCGGCTTCCGGGCCGAACATCTTAAGCGTAACCGGGGTAATTGCCCAAGCTGCGAGATAGCCTGCGAGCCAGCTCAGGGCGAGCCGCCACTGGAGCGGCAGCATTTCCCGGCTCCAGCTCACCCGTTCCGCCTTCGAGGCCACCCAGTAACGCCGGAAAAAACTGCGATACTGGAGGAGAACAGATGCCGATACAGGCAGCGTGGCGGCAAAGCCCACCGCCAATGACCACAACTGCGCGCCGGCAGCGAGACTCAACGAAGTGCCGACTGTCATTGCAATGGCGCGGACGCAACGATAAGCATAGACGGCGCGTATCTCTCCGGATCCTTCCAGGAGGCTCCAAAACGGAAACAACGCGATGTCGAGCGCAGCCAGGATTGCGAGACACAGCCACGGTCCAGGTACCGCCACTGCAGAAAGCTCACCTCGAAAAAAGAGAAGTCCGAAAGGTCCGGTCAAGAGAGCGAACAGCACGGCGCCTATCCCGAACCAAAAAAATGCGAAACGCCCCACACTAACGAGGCGAGAGGCGGCTCGCGACCTCTCCGTTTCATTCTTGGCACTATCGACAAGCGCCTTTTCGTGGCTGGTGAATTGCACGATAACGGTGTTGAGGCCCAATTCCACAAAAACGTAAAGCATGGCAAAGCTCAGGAAACTGAAGAACAACCCCTGCTCGCCTGGCGTAAGGAATAGCCCGGCAAGGAATGCGGAAACAAACCCGCCAGCATAGGTAATAACTTTTGAAAGAATACCGAGCAGGCTCTCGGAGAATAGCAATCCCTTCAGTCCCGCGGGTGCCCGCTCGCCGACATCGGTGCTCGTGAAAGGGTCAGTCGACACGCTGCTTGTCTATTTCGGCCATCGCTTCGTAAATGAAGCAGCGCCACCTATTTCTTAGCGTTTTTCGCAGCACACTGCCATCAAGTACTGAGCCATCTTGTGATAACCCGTGTGAACGACTTCGTCGTTCATCGAAAAAGCGAAGACGTTGAAGAAATATTTCTCCATTGTTCGTTTCAGATCAGGCATGGACTTGCAGTTGACGTGGCCCTCCCGACTGATGTCGGACGCGTAGGCTTGCGATTCGAGCGAAGGTATGCCGATGATGACGACTCCGTGCAGGGCAAGCGACGCCGTCAAGTTTTCAAGGAACTTCCCCTCGTTTTCCGGGGTGACGTGCTCAAGCACGTCCAGAGCGAACACGCCGTCGAATTTCCCGGGGACCGGGGCCGTGAGCATGTCATGCGTAAAACAGGTGAAACGCCACTTGGCACTCATGCGCCTGTTTGTGTCTTCTACAAAAATCGGGTCAAAGTCGATGGCCGTCACTTGGCCGACTTCCTGGCAAACGATTCGGGTGCCGAAAGCGTCCGCGCATCCAACTTCGAGCACGTGCTTTCGGCCACTCAGCATTTTCGCCACAAACTTGTATCGTGAGAGGGTAAACGCGAGCCGCTTAGGATCGTCGTCCCAACCCTGGCTGGTCATGAGTCCGAGCGTCTCGAGTCCCTTTTCTTCGAATTTCTCGAGAATGGGTTGATATTGGGGCTCGCGGGTTTTTCGCTTCATGGTTACCCGGCAGACACGAGCGCGCGCAAGCTCTCGACTACCGAGGACTGCTCGGGATAATACATAGTCTCCAGCGCCGAGCTCATCGGCGTATGGCTATCGGGATGGGCGATTCGAACCGGATCGGCACGGAGCGACCTGCGCTGGCGTTCGGCGACACGCGCGATGACCTCGGCAGCCATGCCGAAAGAGTTCCACGTCGGGTCGAACACGGCGAGGCGGCCGGTTTTCTCCACGGAACGTAACACCGTGTCCATGTCCAGGGGCGAAATCGTGCGCAGATCGATCACTTCGGCCTCGATGCGGTGTTCCGCGAGCTGTGCGGCGATTCGGAGACTGAGCGGAACCATAACGCCGGCTCCGACCAGCGTAAGGTCAGTGCCGACCCGGCGCACCGCGGCATGCCCGAAGCGAACTCGGTAGGGAAATTCCGGAACGCGATCCTTCAGGCCGAACAAGGAGCGGTGCTCGATCATGATTACCGGGTCTTCGCCGAATATGCTCTCGAGCAACAGGCCCTTCGCGTCAAAGGCGGTCGCGGGCATGGCGACCTTGAGTCCGGGAACATGGGCGAACCACGCATGCAGACTCTTGGAGTGCTGCGGTCCTTGTCCCCAGCCGCGTCCTACGATCGCTCGGATGGTGACTGGCGCGGACGATTTTCCGTTCGATTTGAAACGCCAGAGCGAAAGCCAGTTTACGATGGTGTCTATCGAATAGAGCATGAAATCGAGGCGATGGTGCACCAGCACCGGCCGCATGCCCGCGACGGCGGCGCCAACGCCGAGCGCCGTCATGGCGCTCTCGGACACCGGGAAGTCGCGAACCCGCCCGGTGCCGAACCGCTCGGCGAGGCCGGTCGTCGAGCCAAACACGCCTGGCGCATAGTCGACCAGCTGGCCCACGACGACGACCCGATCGCTGAGCTCCATCGCTTGCTGCAGACCCTGCCTGAGCGCGTCCGCATAGCTGGCCTCCGGGTGTGCGGCCCCGGGGACGTCCCGCGAAGGTGCTGCTCGAGCAGGGGGCGTTTTGCGTTTCGACGGCATTCAGCTGAACTCGGGCATGTTCTGGGTCTCAGTAACCTTTCGCCTGAGTCGATTCCTGGTGCGCATCGAAGTCGCCCAGGTCGATTTCGGCGAGTAGCCGATCGGCTTCCGGCGTTGCTCTTGCTAGATTGAGCGCGGTCCAGTCAGGCGTCGAGGGGAAAGGGCTCGATTTCGCGAAACGGAAGCACTCATCGATCTCATTCTCGATCTCCCGCAGAAGTTGCTCCTTGTCAGCATCTGTAAGCAGGCTTTTCGCGCGCAGCGCTTCTTCGAGCAGCTTAATCGGGCAATTCCGCTTCCAAGCCTCCAGCTCTTCGGGGGCACGATAACCGACGAGGTCGTCGCTCGCAGGGCCGTAGTGCCCGCTCCAGCGATACGTGTAGGCTTCGATGAAGGTCGGTCCCTCGCCCGCACGTGCGCGCGCGATCGCATGGCGGAGCGTGCGGTGGACCAGCATTGCGTCGTTGCCGAAGATCGCGGTGCTCGCGACGCCGAAAGTCCTCACCCTCTCGCTGATGTTGTCAAGCGACTGGCGCTTGAGCTGCGGCGAGAACACCGAGTAGTTGTTGTTTTCGCAAACCAGCACGAGCGGCAGCTTGGCGAGCGCCGCGTAGTTCACCGATTCCCAGAAAATGCCCTCGTCGGTCGCCGACTCCCCGAACCCCGCGACGGCCACCTGATCCGTCCCCCGAAGCTGGAACGCGAACGCCGAGCCGAGCGAGATCGCCGTTGCGCCGGCGAGAATAGCGCCGCTAAAGAAGTGACGCGAAGGAAACGAGATGTCCTGCGAACCGGCGAGTCCGGCATTTGCGCCGGTCTGTTTGCCGTAGAGTTCCGCGAACAGGGCCGGCATGGGCGCGTGCTTGGCGAGGTAATAGCCGTGCGAGCGATGATGCGAGTAGAGGTAGTCGTCGTCGCGCAGCAGCAGCGATAACGCCGCCGGAGCGGCCTCCTGCCCGACGCAGAAGTGAACCGGGCAGCGCATCTCATCGGCAGGGTGGTACTCGCGCGCAAGCGCCTCCTCGCATTGGCGCAGCCGCAACATGAAGCGGTGCAACGACTTCGCCGTCTCGGCCTCGCTGTCCGCGATCGAAAGCGATTTATAGAGGCCCGCCTTGAGAATGGCGTCGTGAGTCAGGATTCCCATGGGCCTCGCTAGCCCCGGGCCGAAGCGAAGCGGCGTTTGCTCATGTGCATCCAGATCGCAAACGCGTCGTAAGGCGTGGTTTGCCTTTCGACCAGGAGGTCTTGTCCTGCAAGCGCTTGCATATCGGCGCCTTCGTGCAGGACGAACCGCCTAAAGGCCTGCGGGGGCACGAAAACCTCGAAATAGATGCGGGACACCTTGGGCTGTCCGAGCTGGGTGAGGTCGAAATCAAATCGCGTGAACTCGTTGGCGTTGTCGAGCTCGTACTCGAGCTCCTCGCGCAGCTCGCGCCGGAGCGCTTCGAGCGAACGCTCGCCGGCGTCTACGGCGCCGCCGAAGCAACCCCAATGATTCGGATAAAAGATGTTGGGCGAGGCGTCGCGAAGCTGCATCACGTATCGGCCGTCCTCGAGAACGAGGAGCGCCGCGACCGCATCGGCGGGCTTGAGCGGTCCGTCCGCGCGGACGAAATAATCCGCCGACGGGCCATCTCCCTGGGCTGCATGTTTTGCGGGAGGCCGGGGCACCGCGAACTCTGGCGACTGGCGAGGCTTAACCACGCAGAACATAGTCCTTTGGCCAATCCTTCAGCTGGTCAAGATATTTGCGGCCCCACGCGACCATCTCGCCGAGCCCTTCTTTCCAGCCTATCTGCGGCTCCCAGCCTACGTCGCGCTTGATCGCGCTCGAGTCCAGCCAATAGCGCGAGTCCTGCCCAAGGCGGTCCGGCGCCATTTCGCACAGCTGTGCAAAGGGCATGTTGAGCGCTTCGGCGCACAGCTCGACCACGCGACGGATGCTGGTCGGCTTCGCCGGCCCTGCATTGTAGATTTTCCCGAGCGGAGCTTTTTCGGAAACCAGATGTATGGCTCGCGCGAGATCGCGCGCGTGAATGTACGACTTCTCCGCTCTTCCGCCTCCCTGCAGCGGAAGCTTCGTCCCGGTGAGGCCGCAGATGATGGCCTTCGGAATGACGCGATGGAGCAGCTGGCCCGGACAATAGGCGTTCGACGGGCGGATCACGTTCATGGGGAACTTGAGGAACTTGTGAATCGAAACGAGATACATGTCGAAGGCGACCTTCGAGGCCGCATAGGGGCTCGTCGGCTTGATTGGTTCGTCCTCGGTCGACGCGTGCTCCACGGATCCGTACATCTCCGAGGTGCCGATCTGGATGAAGCGCTCGAGCCAGCCGCGCTTCATCAACTCCTCGCAAAGACGGGCGAGCGCCATCGAGTTGGTTTCGAAGAAGCGCCAAGAATGCTTCCAGGAAACGGCACCCTCTCCCTGGGCCGCGTAGTTGACGATCACTTGCGGCTTTTCCTTGTCGAGAAGATCGAGGAGGAGATCCAGCTCATAGGTGATGTGATACGCGTGATATCGGTAGTTCTTGCGCTTTTCCACGTTGAGGGAGAAAGGCTCGGGCCGCAGCGGATTGCGTCCCACGCCGATCACGAGGCTTGGATCCGCATGATCGAGCAGGTACAAGGCGGTGTGGATGCCGAAAGAGCCGCCACCTCCGAGAATCGCGTATTTCTTCATCCATTTCCCCGGTGTTTCGAGATGCTCAAGCCTCGAGCACCGTCCAGTTCCAGTCGCCAGTGTAACCCGCTTCTTCGAAGACGCCGAGCCAGCCCCGCGGATAATCGTGGAACTTGGCGGTCAGGACCCACTGCGTAAAAAGCTGGCGTTGTTCCGACGTGTGATACGCGTCGACCTGCACGAAGGCGCGCCCCGGCGCGAGGCGCTCGATCTCGCGCAGCGCGCTGATGACGCCATCGCGGTCGAGGTTGTGGATCGTGTTGACCGAAATCACGGCGTTGAACGAGTCGTCCGGAAAAGGCAGCCTGGCCGCGGTTCCCAGATGAAGACGGCCGACAACTTCCCTCTCGCAGTGCGTCAGGGCGTACTCCGAGACGTCGAGCCCGAACGCTTCGAGCCCGGGACACACCTTCATCAGATCCTTGACGAGGAAACCCTTCGCACAACCGACATCGAGGACCCGGTTGCCGGCCTTGAGACCGAAATGCCGGATGATGTCTTCCGCCACGGGGATCCAGCGTCCGTCATACCGGTAGCCCCCGTAGCCGTACTCGCGCCGGCCGTCGAAGTAGGTCTCGCCGAACTCGCAGGCGATCGCGACCCGCTCCTCTGTTTTCGCCAGAAAACGCGCCCGGATGTCCCGCTTCGTCTTTGGCAACCTTCGCAGAAGATCGACTTCCGCCATCAGCCTTTCTCCAGCATCTCGCGGTGTACGCGGGCGACACCGTCTTCGAGCGCGATAAAACGGATATCCGGAAACGCCTTGATGGTGTTAGTGAGGTCGTAGTGCCTGTGCGTCACCGGGTTGGCGCGCGGGGTCTTGACGATCTCGAGCGTGTTCTTGAACTGCTTGGCCACCAATTCGGCGGTCTCGTGGAACGAATGCGAGATTCCGGTAGCAACGTTGAGTGTCCCGGCGCTCCAGTGGAGCAGGCAGCGCACGGTCAGCGCCGCGACGTCGTCCACGTGGATGTGATCGCGTGTTTCCTCCCCGCCGCCAAAGAGCGTGATCTTGCCGTCCTTCTGCGCTGCGCGGCGAAAGCGGTTCGGACCATAGGAGTTGTGCGTATCATCCAGCCCGTAAATCAGCGTTGGGCGCAGCACCAGCACCGGAACCTTGGCGAGGCTGCGCGCCATGATCTCGCGTGTGTAATGCATCCCGCCGTAGAGGTCCCGTGGGGAGGCGGGCGTCTCTTCCGTGACGCGGCTGTCCGCGTCGCTATAGACGGCATCCGAGCTGAAATACACGAAATGTGCGCAGCCGATCTTCCCGACAGCCGTGCAGACAGTTTGCATCATCGCAAAGTTCTTCATCATCGTCGCGATGTCGCGCCCCTTGTCTGGCGTAAGCGCGGCGAGCATCAAGACGGCATCGCCGGGATTGAGCATCGCAACGAGGTTGTCGGCGGCGGAGACATCCAAGAGGTTCAGATCTGCAGAAGTCAGTCCGAGGCTCGGGACGCCCTGGCTCTCCAGCCGCTTGCGGATCGCGGCGCCGATGAAGCCCCGTGCGCCGAGCAGGACTACGCGCTCCGGTTTCCGGGGGTTTGGATGCTGGTGGGCAATCATTTTTTCGTTCGGATTTCCGTCAGGATTTCATCCCGAGCGTATGGTATTCGAGACCAACGGCGCGGCAGGCCACAGTTTTCAGCACAGCGTAGGGATCAAGAACCGATTTGCCACGCAGCCTGCGCACAATCTGTGACGGATCGAGCCTTCCGAACTGCTCCCACGGCGTCATGATCGCGAGTACGTCCGCGCCTTCGCAAGCGTCGAGTTCCGACGTTGCCGCATGGCAGCGTGGGTTCGTGACCGCCGATGCGGATACGACGGGATCGAATACGCGCACACGGAAGGGCGTGAGGTGCGCAAGAAGCGCAAGCGACGGCGAGTTCTTGGTCGAATGAGTGTCCTGTTTGTAGGCAAGTCCGAGCACTGCGATAACCGGGTCCTCCAGCTTGGAGAGAACGGTGCGGTGAAGCGTTTGCAGAGTCCAGTCGCGACGGTGTCGGCTGTTTGCGACCCAGGCGCGCACGACCCCAGCGTCGCTGCCAAGCGCATCCGCAAACGTGCAGATCGTTGCGAGGTCGCGCTCCAGATTCCCGCCGGCAATGCCGAGGCCGGGCACGAGATAGGCGTGCTGTCCTATCCGCTTGTCGAGCCTGAGTGCAGGGACGATTTCGGACCAGTCGGCGCCGATTTGCTCGCAAAGCTCAGCCAAGGTGTTCGCGGTGCTTATCGAGGCGGCGAGACACATGTTGATCGAGATCTTGGCGAGTTCCGCGCTCTCGAATCGCATCGGCAGGATCGGGCAGCCGAAGGCACCGAGAAAAGCTGTGTACGTCGCGGGCAGCGGGCGCTTTGAATCTGCGCAGCCCACGATATGGCGCTCCGGATTGAGCGCGCGTTCCACGGCGCGACCAAAAATCAGCGTCTCGACCTGATAGTGCAGAATTCTGCCGGGCTGCTGCTTGTTACGGGTGAACCCCGGGGGCACCTGCGACAGGATGACGATCACTGCGTCGCTGCGAGTCGCGCCGAACACCGCGTCGAGCATCGATTCAACCGGGCCGAGGTCGCTGCGGCCTTCGTCGTCGGTCGGCGCGTCCGGCGCGATGTACACCAAGTCGCAGCTCGCAAGCTTCCCCTGGTCCGACGTGAACAGCAGCTGCCCCCTGTTTTTCAGGAGCAGCTCGGCAAGCCCGGGTTCCAACACGGGCAGCTCGCCCCGGCCGAGCGCCAATATGCGCGCGGAATCAAGGTCGAAACAGATCACCTTGAAACCCTTTTCCGCAGCGCAGATCCCCGAGACGAGTCCGAGGTGCGTCATCCCGGCGAAGCCGAGTACGGGCTTCATCATTGCACACCTTTCAATGCGAGTCGCGAGAGATCGGCGAGGACGTCGTTGATCCAGACATCATTGTCGATGTTGTTACCGCCCGTCATGCAAAGCCGCTTGAAGTATTTGTACTCGATCTCCCAGGTCGGATCAGCTTGCTCCAGCGCGATCGGTTCTTCGTCCGGCCGGCCGCTCGGGAGCTTGCGCTTGCGCACGGTGAACGTGCTCGGCCCCCATTTGCACAGCGATTGGATATGCGCGCTGCCGCTCTCGGCGAAAACATCTGCATAGAAGTGGTTGCGCCAGGACAGCAGTGTGACTTCCATCTGGAGCACGGGCGAGCCATTCGCCCCGAAGCTCACATGATCGAAGGCACGGTTCTCAAATCGGTTCGCGGAAAACACCCGGAACGGCGCTGTAGGTTTGCCGAACCAGAAAAGCGCGGTGTCGAGCAAGTGCGAGCCGAGGTCGGGCAGGACGCCCGCACCCTTGTCGCGCCAGGCCGAGTCGCGCACAAGTCTCGCCGTGCCGTTTCCGTAGAACATTCGGGCGCTGTAGATGCGGCCCAGCCGGCCGGACTCAATCAACTCCTTCATGCGCTCGAAGTGCGGCTCGAAGCGGTGGTTGTAGGCGGTGTAGCAGACGGTGTGGTTCGCTTCGGCGAGCCTCTTCAGGTGCTGCAAGTCCGCGGGTTCATCGGCGAAAAGCGGCTTCTCGACGAGCAGGTGCTTGCGATTGGCAAGGAGATGAGTGAGCAGGCCGATCTTTGCGTCATCGGGCGTGCACACCAGAGCTGCGTCGTAGGCGTCAAGCGGCACGTCCTCGATGCGCTTGTACTGCGCCTCGGTATTGAATGGGTCGACGGTAGCGACCGCTTCCTTGCCAGCTACGGCAAGCCGCTTTTTGCCTTGCACGCCCAGCCCGACGACGATAACCCGCATCGGTGAAGACCCGTCACTCGTAACGAACGTTCTTTTCGACCGCGTCGATCTTTTTCACCACCTGATCGGGCAGGACCGGCCAATTGCCGTCATGCTCGCACTCCACGCCGGCAGCCATGCTGCCGAGGATGGAAGCGATCACTTCGTTCTTGGTCGCTATCATCGCGAGCGTCGCGTACGCAAGAAGCGCGTCGCCGGCGCCGACCGTATCGATCACTCTGCCGGCGAAGCTTTCAATCGTGAAGAACGCCCGGAAATCGACCGGCGAATCGGAGCGGTAGGTGATTATCCCTCGATCGCCCAACTTGAGAATCAGCGTTTTGCATCGCGCCCGCTTGTGAAGCTCGAGCGCGAGCGGGCGCACGACCGAATCCTGGTCGCCGAGCGAAAAGCGGGCTTCGCGCTCGTTCGGCGTAATGAGATCGAAATCCAGGAACTCGAGGATGTTTCCCCAACGGCTCGCCACCTGACTGTCGGCGACCCGGAATACGCCGGCGGGAATGGCCGAAGTGAGCTGCGGGACGGTGCTGCGGTTGAAGATGCCGTGGCGGAAGTCGCTGAACACCACCGCGTCGGATTTTGTCTCGACAACCTGTCGTTTCAATTGCTCGACGATCTTGTCCGAGATCGAGCGGTTGTCGAGCGTGTCGATTTTCAGCAGGCGGTAGCTTTCCGCAATGATCGCGTTCTTGTTGGTCGTCGGGCGCGTCTCGTCGATGATCGGCAGGCAACGCACGCCGTGAGCCTGCAGATCGTCCAGCACGAAAGTCTTCAGAGGATCGTCCCCGAGCACGGTGGAAAAAGTGACGTCGGCGCCCGCCGAGCGCAGGTGCTTGGCCACAACCGCCGCGCCGCCGCTGAAATCCACCTTCTTCTCGTAGCGCACGCTCATGGTCGGCGTCTTCGTCATTCCGCCGATCATGCTGCAATAGGTGTAGCTGTCCACGATGGTGTCGCCGATAACGTGGGCGCGCAATCCCTTCAGCTTGCCGAGCGAGTCGCGCAGGTCTTTGAACGTAACCCCCTCGGCTTGCATGAGCACCATCAGTTTCTCGACCGAAATCGAGGGCGGCGCAAGCTCGATAAGGGCGGAGGACGAGTACACGATGTCCCCCGGCGTGAAGAGCATCTCGCCGCCGTAGGACTCGAGGACGTCGACCTCCTCCTGGGTCTTGGGATGGATCGAGCCCGCCGTGTACTCGTAGCCCTTGGCAAAAAAGTCCGGCTGGATCAGCGCGAGATTCCGGAGCGGCGTCGGATCGCGATCGATGATCACGTAATCGACCATTTCCAGTGCCGCCAGGTTGACCGCGCGCAAGTCCTCCGGAACGTAAGGCCGCATGTTGCCCTTCTTAATGTGCTCGTCGGCCGTGAGGCTGGCGATCAGGACGGCAGCCTTGGTCTTGGCGTAGAGCAGGTGCCGCACGTGGCCCGGGTGAACGACGTCGAAGGTGCCGTGGCACATGATTACCTTCTTCTTTCGCGGGCGCGCGCCGATCGCGTTGCGCACCTCATTCGGGGTCCTGATCTTGTGCGAGAACAAGCCTTTGCTGGCGGCATCCATCAGCCGTGTCCTTGAGGCGACAGATACTCGAACCAGGCCTTGGTCGCCTTGTCTATCGAGTTCGGGTCCCAGAGCGGCGCTTCGCGCCAGTAGTCGATGTTGGCGAGAATTTTCGAAACGCCTTCCTCGAAACTCACTTGCGGTTTCCAACCCAGCTCCGACGTGATGCGCGAGATATCGGCCCAGGTGCAATCGGGCTCCCCCGGGCGTTTCGGGATGTGGATCTTTTCTCCGCCCAGCAGCTCCACCAGCCGGTTGACCGACTGCGGCTTGCCGGCGCCCAGGTTGTAGACGCGACCGACCTGCGGCGTCTGCGCCGCCGCAAGGAACGCGCGGGCCACGTCGGTGACGTAGGTGAAGTCGCGGCTCTGCGAGCCGTTGCCGACGACGGTATAAGGCCGGTCGGCCAGCTTTTGCCGCAAAAACACGCCGAACACGGCGCCATAAGCTCCCGACGTCCTCGAGCGCGTGCCGTAGGCATTGAAAATTCGGATCGAATTGACTGGGAGCTTATAGACAAGATGCCAGTGGAATGCCGCCTGCTCGCCCAGATATTTTGACAGCGCGTATGGATAACGCGGTTCGATCGGATGGTCCTCGCGGGTCGGCACCTTTGCCAGTCCGTAGCAGGACGAGGAGGCTGCGTACACGAATTTGCCGACGCGCGCGTGCCGGGCGCATTCGAGTATGTGCACGCTGCCCTGCACGTTCGCCGACATGTACTCGACCGGCTGCTCGATGGACGGGACGATGTCGCCGATGCCCGCGAAGTGGAATACGTAGCGCGCGCCCTGGAACAGCGCATCGTTCGGGGAGTAGCTGCGGATGTCCCGCTTCTCCAGGACGACATCCGGGTTGTTGCCGTGCTGAGCGAGATTCTGCTCGCGTCCGCCGACGAGACTGTCGATCGCGCGCACCGAAAAGCCCTGCTCGATGAGCACATCGACCATGTGGCTGCCGATGAAACCGGCGCCACCCGTCACGACCGCGATCGGTCGGGTGGTCATGCGGCCTTGAGGGATTTCAGGCGCCGGACGTTGAAGTAGAAGGTATCGTCCATGCTGTTCGGGAGCTTGCCGGCCTTGAAGGCGGCGCAGAGGTCCCGCACGGCATTTTCGATGCTGTGCTTCGGCTTGAAGCCCAGCGCGCGCTGAATCTTGTCCGAGTTCACATGGTAGGAACGGATGTCGTCCGTCGGTGTGGTGACGATCGGAATGTCGCCCTTTTCCGGAAAAACCTCCTGCACCACGCGCTTGACGGTCTGGGCGATATCCATGATCGACATGTTCTGGAAGCCGGCATTGAAGATCTCCCCGGCGATCCTGTCATCGGGCAGCGTGAGCAGGAGCTTGTACAGATCGACCATATCCTGCACGTGCAGGTTGGGACGTTTCTGCGAGCCGCCGAACACGGTGATTTTCCCCTTGTTGATGGCGTGATTGGTCAGGATATTCACCGAGAGATCCATGCGCTGGCGCGGCGCAAAGCCGCACAAGGTCGCCGGCCTGATCGTCACGCATACGAAACCGGGCGATTGGTGCTTGAAAAGACGGGGCTCGCACATGCCCTTGTACTTGTTGTAGAGCGTGAGGGGCACGAGCGGGTGCTCCTCGGTCACGTCCGGCGCGTCCGACACCCCGTACACCGAGCTCGAGGAGGCGTAGATAAAACGCTTCACCCCCGCTTGCTTCGCTGCGATCACCATCGGCTCGAAGGCGTCGAGGTTGATCGAGGTCGAGAGTTTTTCATCCAGTTCGAAGCTCGCATCGTTGGAAATGCATGCCAGGTTGATGACCACCTCGATGCCTTTCAGCGCATCCAAGAGCTTCGCGCCGTCTCGTATGTCGCCCTTGACGACTTTGAGATTCGGGTTGTTTGTCGGCAGGAAGTGGTCGCCGAAGTACATGATGTCGTACACGGTGACCTTGTAGCCGAGGTCGAGCAGTTGCGGAGTCAGCAGGCTGCCGACATAGCCGGCGCCGCCGGTGACCAGAACGCTCTTGAACATAAGGCTCCCGCTGATTCGTGAAATGCGGTCGATTCAGGCTGCGGCGCGGGTGGCGATGCTGTAACCCGCCGTCTTTGCGTCTTTGTAGAACATCTCGACGGTCTCCAGCGAGTAGGCGTCGAGGTCTTTTCCCACGAGCGACAGTTTCTTGAGGATGTCGTTGGTCGCCGTGATGATGTGGCAGCCCACTTCGTTGGCCTGGAATATGTTGAGCAGCTCGCGAGGGCTCGCCCAGATCAGCTCGGCCTTCGATTTTTTCTTCATCGCCTCTACAGCCTCGGCCATGATCGGCATCGGATCGCGCCCTGTGTCGGCGATGCGTCCGGCAAACACGGAGATGATCGCCGGAGTTTCGGGTGCGAGCCGCTCGGTGACGCGCTCGACCTGGTCAACGGTCATCACCGCCGTCACGTTCAGCTGGACGCCCGAGCGGGAGAGGCGTTCCACCAGCGCCCCGCTGAACTCGCGCCGGGTGTTGGTCACGGGAATCTTGACGTAAATGTTCTTGCCCCAGGACGCGATCTCGTGCGCCTGCTTTTCCATTTCGCCGAATTCGTCGGCGAAGACCTCGAACGAGATCGGGCGGCCGCCAACCCCTTGAAGAGCCTGCAGGGCAAACGCCTTGTAGTCGGACACACCTGCTTTCCGCATGAGCGTTGGGTTGGTCGTGAAACCCCTTATGAAGGGATTTGCCGCCATTTCCTTGATGCCGGCCAGATCGGCTCCGTCGGCGAACAGTTTCACCTTCAGGTTGGCTATCGTCATCGCTTAGTCCTTGTTTTCCCTACGAACTCTCCGAGAATCCGGCGACTGGCATCGCCGAGTGATTTTACCGCTATATAAGGAGGCTCGGGGCGCTTTTCGCCGTAGCGGTAGTCGATGAAGAAATTCGCGCACCCCGCCGCTTGGCCGGCGGCGACGTCCCGCCACCGGTCGCCGACCATGAAGCTTCGCTCGAGGTCGATCCCGAATTCAAGAGCCGCCTGCAGCAACATTCCTGGTTTCGGTTTGCGGCAATCGCAGCCGTCGGCGTCACCGTGGTAGCAGACTTTGATGTCGTCGAGCGCCAAGTCCTGCTTCAGGCGCCGGTGCATAGCCTCCACGGTTTCGCGCTTGATCTTTCCGGTCGCGACGTCAGGCTGATTCGTGACTACGATATTCAGGAAGCCGGCATTGCGCAGCGACAAAAGCGCGTCAGGCACGCCAGCCAGGATCTTCATTTCCTCGGCCGACTCCGGCGCGCAAGGTTTCCCGTCTCGAATGATGGATTGGTTGATGACGCCATCGCGATCGAGAAAAACGGCGCGTCTCACCGAACTAACGGATCACCATTTGGTGGAGATCTGCTGCAGCGCCGGATGCGACACCAGGCAATGCCAGACCACCGCCTGGAATGCTTCGGTATGCGGAGTAACGCGCGAGGCCTCGACCGTCGGAACCACCACGACGCAATCGCCGACCTGTTTCGTGTAGCCGCCGTCGCGTCCCACCACGCCGAATATCTTCACGCCGCGCTGTTTCGCCTCTTTGAGTCCGGCCACGATATTTGCGCTGACGTTCTTTTCCAGATTTCCGCCCCCCACGGAGAAGACGAACACGGCATCGTCCTTGTTCGCTCTGCTCGTCTTGAGCCATGCCGCAAACACCGTGTCCCACCCTTCATCGTTCGTGCGCGCAGTAAGTTCGGAGACATTGTCCACCGGGGTATAGGCTTCGATACCGCAAAACTTGCGAAAATCATTCACCGCGTGGCTGCAGTTTGCCGCGCTGCCACCCACGCCGAGGAAGAAAAGCCGCCCGCCCCGCTGACGCAAGGCAGCCAGCTCTTTTACCAAGCTCTCGACACCCGCAGCGTCGATCGATTGTGCAATCTTTACGACTTCGTCGAAGAACGTTTTGGAATGCATGTCTTTTTGTCCACGAAGGAGGGCGCCCGGCACAATTATAGTCGCTGCGACGATATGGAATCGCCGCTCGACTCAACCGCGTGCAGATTTGAACCAGCGTGCGGTTTCTGCGAGTCCCTCATCGAGGGCGCGGGGAGGCCGCCAATCGAGCACCCGGCGTGCCCTGGAGGAGTCGATTGCGAGATTGCCGGTCAAGCGCCCGATTTCTTCGCGACGGCCCGCGATCATTCCGGCGGCGCGCAAAAGGGCCGGCGGCGCGGGAAAGAGCCTTGCAGGGCGATCGAGTGCGCGGGCGATGCGCGACACCAGCTCGGGGGTTGAAACCGTCTCCTCGTCGCTCACTAGGAAGGGTCCGCGTGCCGCGGGGTGCTCCACACAGCGCGCGATTGCGTCGACGAGATTGCCCAGGTAGATCAGGCTGCGGCGGTTGCGCACGCTCGCGAAGGGCAGGGGCAGCCCCGAATCGACCCAGCCGAGCAAACGCAGAAAGTTGGCCTTGACCCCGGGTCCGTACACGAGAGGCGGCCGGATCAGCACGAGCTCCATTCCGCTTCGCTCGGCGATCCCCGTCAATGCGCGCTCGGCTTCAAGCTTGGAGCGGCCGTAGGAGTCCTCCGGCTTGAGCGCGTCTTCTTCACCGTACGTCCCACCGGCCGAGTCCTCCCCGTGCACCTTCACCGAACTCAGAAAAATAAAGCGGCGGACGAACCCGGCGGCGGCCTCGGCAAGCCTGACCGTCGCATCGGAATTGACGCGCCGCAGCTCCGCGTCGCTTGCGGTGCGATGCGCGATCGCGGCGAGATGCACGACGGTGTCGATGCCATCGAGGAGAGCGCCCCGATCGAAGCTTGCGGCGATGTCCGGGATCACGACTTGGTGCGAATCGGCTCGTGCGGCGCCTGGGGCGCTTGCTTTTCTCACCGCTGCGCGGATCTCGTGCCTGCGCGCGAGCAGCGCGCGGCACAGAGCCGTGCCGACGAAGCCCGATGCACCCGTTACGAGAATGCGCATGTTGAAAACCGCGGGGAAAAGCTGCTGCCTTCCCTCTTTGGAGCTACACGGGATTCTAGCAAGCCCCTACCTGCAGGGAGCGGCTGCCACTACAATACGCGCTTTATCGGAAAACAAGGTCGCGCGAGTGGCAATCTCCTTCTACCCCGTAATTCTCTCGGGCGGGTCAGGCAGCCGGCTCTGGCCCATGTCGCGGCGGCTTCTACCGAAGCAGTTCCTGCCTCTTGTTTCCGAACGAACCATGCTTCAGGACACGGTATTGCGGCTGAAAGGTGTCGGCGGCGCCAGCGCCCCGATCGTCGTTTCGAACGACGAACACCGGTTTCTCGTCGCAGAGCAGATGCGCGAAATCGGGGTGAAGCCCGAAGTTCAGATCCTGGAACCTGTCGGTCGCAACACGGCACCGGCGGTCGCCGTCGTGGCCCTCTACGTCCAGAGTCGCTACCCTGACGCGTGCATGCTCGTGCTGCCCTCCGATCACCTGATCCGTAACGTACCGGCGTTTCACGCGGCAATCGCAACGGCGCTCCCCCTCGCCGCGGGCGGTTCGCTCGTCACTTTCGGGATCACGCCGAGGGGGCCGGTCACGGGATACGGTTACATCGAGCGCGGCGATCCGGTTCGAGGAAGCGAGCGCAGCTTCCGCGTGCGGCGCTTCGTGGAAAAGCCCGACCTCGAGACGGCACGGCGCTATCTTTCGAGCGACCGGTTTTTCTGGAACAGCGGGATGTTCGCGCTCCGGCCCAAGCGCTTTCTCGAGGAGCTGCAGCGCTTCCGCCCCGAAATTCTGGCCGCGGCAAAGGCGGCGTGGGAGGCGGGCAAACGCGACCTCGATTTTCTGCGGCTGGATTCAGCTGCATTCACCGCCTGTCCGTCGGACTCCATCGACTATGCCGTGATGGAGCACACCTCCGCGAGCGCGATGGTCCAGGCCGACATCGGCTGGAGCGACGTCGGCTCGTGGACGGCGCTTTGGGACGCCGGAGACAAGGATGTGGGCAACAACGTCGTGCGCGGCGACGTGGACGTGCGCGAAGCAAGCGGTTGCTATATTCGCGCCGAGCACCGCATGGTCGCGGCGCTGGGCGTGCACGATCTCGTGATCGTCGAGACCGATGACGCGGTCCTCGTGGCCGACAAGTCGCGCTCGGAGGAGGTCAAGGAAGTGGTCGAGACGCTCGCCCGGAAGTCACGGACCGAGCACGTTTCACATAGCCGGGTCTATCGGCCTTGGGGCTACTACGAGAGCATCGATGCAGGCGAGCGCTTTCAGGTCAAGCGCATCATGGTCAAGCCGGGCGAAGCGCTTTCGCTGCAGATGCACCACCATCGGGCGGAGCACTGGGTGGTGGTGTCGGGCACAGCGAGGGTGACGCGGGGCGACGAGGTAAAGCTTCTCTCGGAAAATGAATCCACCCATATCCCGATCGAGACCAAGCACCGGCTCGAAAACGTTGGAAAGGAGCCGCTCTTCCTCATAGAAGTCCAGTCGGGGAGCTACCTGGGCGAGGATGACATCGTGCGTTTCGAGGACCGGTATCACCGCGACTGAGGAGGAGACCCCGGCCCTCAGCGCGCGGCCATCTTCCCGACCTTGCGCCGCGTTCCGGAAAGAAGATAGCGGATCACGCTGCGCAGGTGCCAGAGGAAATATCTCATGTCCCGCCTGCTTTGGCGTCGCGCGAGATGCACGGCGGAGGCGCTCGGGACGAGCCGGATGTCGTAACCCGCCAGCCTGAGACGGGCACACAGATCCACATCCTCGTAATACAGATGATAGCGGGCGTCAAACCCGCCCACCGCGGCAAAAGCGTCCCTTCGAAGCAACATGAACATGCCGCCTACCCAGTCCGGGGAGATACTTTCCTCGCCGATTTCGTAATATCGCTTCGGCTCCGCTCCCAATGCCTTGCGGACCAGGCTTGAAAGGGTCGGAAACGGGCGGGCGCTGTCTTCGATCGCGCCATCGGGGCCGAGAATCAGAGGAGCGACCGCGCCGATGGCGGGGTTCTTCAGTTCCCTGACCAGTGCCGAAAAAGGATCCGAGGTTACGCGAATGTCGGGATTCAGCACACAGAAGAAGGTTCCGCCGGCAAGCTTGAATGCGGCGTTGTGATTGGTCGCAAAGCCCCGTGGGCTCGCGTTTCGGATCGTCTTAACCGGAAAAGGAAAGGAGGTGGGGTCGAATGGCAGTGCTTCCTCGATGTTGAGGGTGAGGATGACTTCGATTCCCGCCGGCCTGTGCGCACGCAGGTCATCGAAAAGTCGCGCAGCGAGCTCGGCGTGGCCATGGCTCACGATGGAAACCGATATCAGATCCGGAATGCCGGGCATGAGGGGTCCCCGGTCGCCTAGCGACGCAGCCTGACACAGAGCAACAGCGCCAGATTGCGCATCAAGCCCGGCATGAGGATGCCGTGGCGGAGGAGAGTCCGTCTTCGGCCGAACCAATTTCTGCCGGGCAAATTTACGAAGTCCTCGATCAAGGTTCGGTATTCGGGAGCAAGCGAAGCCTGGCAGCGCTCGGAGAGGGCCTCCGCCTGCCGGCGCAGCGCACCCATGTCCCAAAGTGCGAACCCGCCCGCGAGACGCACGAGAGAGGATTTCCAGTGATAGGGCCGGGCTCCGATGGCGTTGCGTGCGTGTTGGCGATAAGCCATAAGGGGCTCGTCGACGACGCCAAGGCGTCCGGCTGCGCAGGCCACCAGAGCAAGCCAATAATCATGCACAAGGGCTGCCTTCGGCATGGGCAGCGCAAGGTCGATCAGCGCTCGATTGAGCAGCGACGCACATCCGGTGATCGTATTCTTGATCAACAACCGCGGAAGATTCGTGTCCCTGGGATCAAAACCCGAATAGCGCCAGAACGAAGAATGCCGCTCGCGAAGCGCTTCGTCGACGACGGTGAGGTCGCTGTGCACCAGAAGGGGAGTGCCGGCGCCGTGGCGGCTCTCCAAGGCCTGCATCGCGCCAAGCAAAGTGCGTAATTTGTGAGGTGCCCACACGTCGTCTTGGTCGCTTAGCGCGGCGTACGGGGCCTTTGCTTCATGAAGAAGACAGGCGAAGTTTCCGACTGCTCCAAGATGGTCCGAGCCGCTCACGCGAACGATGCGATCCGGCCTCGAACGCCCGTAGTGCTCGATGATGGCCGGCGTCTCGTCCACCGATCCATCGTCCCGAACGAGTATCCGGAACGAAACCTTCTCCTGATTCAGTATCGATTCGATCTGGGGCCGGAGATAGCGCGCCCCATTGTAGGTGGCGAGGAGGACATCGATACTTGGAGCATCCATGTTTGGCCGCTCACCGCTCTGGGTAGTCAGTCGGCTTTCCAACCGTCTCAACCTGAACGGGACACCATATCCAGTTTGGGAAGCGGGAAGACAAGTGCGGCTTTCTTCGGTTTGTATTTGCGAAGAAAAAACTCCCTAAAATGCCAAGGCAGAACCAGGAAGAAATCCGGTTCGTCGGCGAACAGCTCGTTTTCCGGCCGGATCGGGATCAGCGACCCCGGCGTGAAGCAGCCGAATTTGTCCTCGTTCACTTCCCCGATCGCGTAGAGCTCGCCACCCGACAAGCCGCAATACTGCAGCAATACGTTGCCCTTGGTCGAAGCCCCCAGACCGGCGACGCGTTGACCGCTCGCCTTTGCCCGCGAGAAAAAAGCGCGCAATTCCTCCCGGCTGGCTGCGGCGCGGGCGGCGAATGCACGGTACGGTTCCGGACCGTCAAGGCCGGATTCCTTTTCCCCGTCCAGCAGCTTCTGCAATCCCGCGAATTCAGGGTAGTTTGAGGAAATCTTCGCAGTTGCAACGGAAAAGCTGCCTCCGTTTATCTCGTTGAATTCCACATCGACGATCCGCAGTCCGACTCGATCCGACATCCACTTGATCTGGGCGAGCGCGTAGTACTCCAGGTGCTCATGACAAACGGTATCGTAGGAATTCCGTTCGAGCATCAACGGCATGTAGCTCTGTTCGAATACCCACAAACCGTTGTTCTCAAGTATCTCGACCACCTCTCTCATGAATGCGAGAGGGTCTTCGAGATCGTAAAACATGGAAAACGAGGTCACGATCCTGGCTTTACGCCCCTGCATGGCATTCATGTAAGTCGCCGCGGAGAAGAACTCCGGAATGACCGTGGCTTTGTCGGGGTAATACCGGCGAAATTTATCGGCGGTCGGGTCGACGCCGACGAGGTCGCAGCGTGCGGTGGAATAGGCGCGCAAGGTGGTGCCATCGTTGCTTCCTATGTCCAAAGCGACTGGATTTCCGGACAGATCGGCGAGCCCGAGTATTTTTTGGATCTTTCCGTGGAGATGGCTGACCATGCTCTGGTTGAGGCCGGACCGGTACCCATAGTTGGTCCCGTACATCTCGACGTGATCATAAGAATGAGCGAGCTGAAGCAGCCCGCAGCAACCGGCCTCATCAATGCATTTGACGAGCTTCAGCGGCCCTTCGGTAACGCTTTGCTCCCGGGTCGCAGGGAAAACCCCGGTGAGAGCTTGCACACCGAGATCGAGAACCTCGAGGAGCTTGCCGTTTCCACAGATACGGCACTGCTTCAATCCCCTATACACGTGCGCTCCCTTTGCGGGGCCGCTTTTCACCTGGAGCCGGACTGGGCGAAAGAGCCTTGTAATCGGCGTCAACCATCATGTACACCAGTTCCTTGAAATCGATCGCGGGCCGCCAGCCCAGCCGCAGGCGAGCCTTTGTCGAGTCGCCGCGCAATTCGACGGCATCCACTTTGCGCTCCTGTTCAGGATCGACTACGACGTGTTTCCGGTAATCGAGTCCCAGACGGCCAAACGCAAGCTCGCACAGCTCTCTCACGGAATGCGTCTCGCCGCTCGCCAAAACGAAGTCGTCTGGCCCACGTTGTCCGAGCATGAGCCACATTGCGTGTACGACGTCCCCGGCAAAGCTCCAATCCCGTCGACCGTCGAGGTTTCCAAGAGCCAGAGAGTTTTCCAGTCCCGCCTTGATTCGGGCCGCGGTCGAGGTGATTTTGCGCGTCACATAATTCAATCCGCGTCTGGGACTTTCGTGGTTGAACAGGACTGCGGTGCAGGCGAATAGTCCGTGGTGCTCCCGGTAAGCTTCAACCATGTTTTGGGCGAACACCTTCGCCGCGCCATACGCGTTGCGGGGTCGCAGAGGGGTCAGCTCATTCTGGGGTGACTGCGCAGCTTTGGCGAACACCTCGCTGCTGGACGCCTGGCAGAAGCGCGTCTGAGGGGACTCGGTTCGTATGGCCTCCAGCAGGTGAACAACGGCAAGTCCATTGATGCGGGTCGTGGCCACGACATCGTCGAAAAGCTGAGCACTCGATGCGCGCGCCGCCAGGTTATAGAGATGATGCGGCCGGTATCGCTTGACCAGTGCGCGTATCGCCTCGCCGTCGGCAAGGTCCAGTGCGAGCACCTCGATCTCCTTTGGCGCGCCGACGAGCCTGGTCCTTTGCGCGCCGCGATGCGAGGTGCCGATGACTCGATAGCCCTTCGTCGCCAGCAATTCCGCGAGATAGGAACCGTCCTGGCCGAGCACCCCGGTAATCAGGGCTGTCTTGGTATCGCGTTCAGTCATGCGGCCGCCCCCAAACATAGTAGCGGCTGTGCGAGAGATCGTAGAAGCCCCCTTTGCGCCCACGCGCAAACAAGAACAAGTAGGCGAGGGCGAGGGAGTTCAAAAACCCCCCGGGCGTAAGCGCCACCAATGCGGCGAGCCAGCCCGAACGCGCCGCCCCCAACATGGGGCGGATCGAAGCCTGGTACTCCTTCCACGAGTACCAACCTTTGGCGCGCAACAGCAGCAGAGTGCCCAAGCTGCGCCAAGGCTCCCGTGGGGTGATTTTCACTCGCGCGGCCTCCGAAATGTATGAAAACGACCAGACGAGCGCCGGCCAGGTGAACATCCATACCTTGAAAGATCGAGACGTCCAGCTGGCTACTCCGTACCGGAGTCTCACCAGAGGCTCGCCTATAGCCACGACCGTACCGGTGAACGGGGCCTGGAAGATTACTCCGAAGTGAATGAATTCTGTTCCGTAGTAAGGGCGTCTCTCCCTTGCCATCCAAGCGGACCGTCGGACAATGGCGCCGCCGATGTATGTCAGATGCTGAGCGCACTCTGCGAAAAGTTTTTCAACGTCGCGCGCCTCGTACCGGCGTTCGCCGCTGAAGGGCAATCTGCGCTCGATCAGGATTTTGCTGAAATCATCCGAGCGGACCTCGACGTCGACGATCAGTACATCCGGATTCGTCCCGAGCAACCCGAGAACGCGTTTCACGGCACCGTCGACGAGAAGATCGTCATCGGACATCGGCCAGCAATATTCTCCGTGAGCAAGTTCGACCGCCTTGTCGAAATCGCCGTCGATTCCGGAGTTCGAGGACTGGGGACAATAGCGGATTTGAGGGAAGCGGAGCCGCTTGGCTTCAACGACTTGGGCCGTGTTGTCGGTGGACGCTCCGTCAACGACCACGACCTCGGTCGCCCCGGTCAATTGTTTGCCGATGTGCTCGAGCGTCTCGCCGATGAGCTTGGCCCGGTTTCTCGTCGCAATGCAAATCGACAAGCGCGGAGAGGTCATGGGCAGGGGTCGAAGATGCTCGACGATATTCAGGCCGGCGATTCGCCATAGACGCGAAGATGGGCCTTGGCGATTCTTGTCCACTCGCGATTCGTTCCGCCCGCAGGTTCTATCCGATGGCCCATCCTGGACTCCAGTGCGGCGCGCATGCACGCGACGTCTCCGGGCGGGCAATGGTGGACATTGTGTTTCGGGTCGTAGCCTTTCGCCGTCAAGGACGTAGTCACCAGAAAAACTCCCTGGACAGCTGCTGCCTGCAACGAGCTGTTCCAGTCGCCGCCCCCTTCGGTGAAAGGCAGGACGACTGCATCGGACACGGCCAATACGTTGGCAATTTCTTCAGCAGGCAAAAACCCGGTAATCGAAACCCTCCCGTCCCACGGCGCCTCTTTGCACTTATCGAGAATCAGCCGGTGATAGGGGTCGGTTTCCTGCAAAACGCAAATCAGGACCAGGCGATCCCGCTTGGGATCGGCAATCTCGAACAGGGCTTCCATCCCCTTGTGCGGGTAGGCGAAGCCGAAATACGACACGACCCGATCCTGTCCCGCGGCCAATTTGGCGTGCAAGTCGGCCCGCTCCCGCCCGGTCAGGCGCGCACGCGGGATCGACGATGCGCTGGGGACGAAGACAATCCGCCGGTTTGCCAGAAACCGGCGACACCAGCCGGCTGTCGAGTCGAGGTAGTTTGGGCGAACGACGACCACGGCGCCCGCTGTAAGGAGAAGGGGAAGGCTTCGCAATCCCATGGGCATGAACTCGTGCCAGGTCTGTACGACGCGGATACGCACCAGCTGCAGGAGCAGAGGAAAGATCCAAGGCAGCCAGCCGGACCGATATCCCTGGGTAGGCAACTGCAAGTGCACGATGTCGGGTTTCCATTTGAACGCGGCTCGCAGCGCGCCGAACGCGTTCCGCAAACTCCATCCTCGAATTCGAATCATTTCGATGCCGGGCTCCTCCTCCGGCTCGTGCCCGCCGATCAAAAC